>Ga0326728_10002317_pt1 | contig 63940 bp, 75 predicted proteins | sample MB3enrmetagenome_FD_207602 | JGI IMG/M metagenome (GOLD analysis project Ga0326728, IMG submission 207602) | Lab enriched peat soil microbial communities from McLean, Ithaca, NY, United States - MB31MN | ecosystem: Environmental > Terrestrial > Soil > Wetlands > Peat | place: USA: New York...
CGAGGCAAGCCCGTGGGCCATGGTGACACTGTAGCCCCGGTGTCGATCACAAACCCGGAAACCCTCACTCCTGCCAGACTGTTCCATCTGTTGTTGCCGCCATCGATCCCCGCAGAATACATGTCTACCGTATGAGTTCCGGCTGACAAGCCTGTTGCTATAGTTACGGACGATGTGACGGTAGCGCGGGTCCATGTGCCGCCATCGATGGAGTATTCGATGATGGGGTAGTTGGCATAAAATGACCACCATGTATCACTCTGCCAGCCCTCACCGTTGCTTTCACAACTATCTTGGTCTGAATAGGTAGAATCAAAGATAAAGCAATCTACATTTTCTGTGCATTGGTGAGGACCATAACATGCTGAACCACCATTGCATGTAGTTTGATCTGTAATTGTTGGGTCAGAACAAGTGCCTAATATTGAATTAATATCAAAGGAAGCAACAAGAGAAGTTCCGGTAAATTTGAACCGTAGTCTAGTACCTCCTGATAAAGCCACTTTTATTGGGGTCGAAGACACTGTAGAATCAGTCCATCTGCCTATATAGCTAATATTGGAATTATTGGCCGCAATGCTGGTGGCGAATGAATAACAAGGTATTAATAAAAAAAGCGATATTACAAGAAATTTCATTATTATTTACCTCACATACATTTGAATAGTTGAAAATCCGCCTGCAGTGCTCTCGCTCCCAGTATACAAATGAATAGTTGTGTTACTGGTTAAATTATAATAGCCGCCTACATATCCTACACCCGAACCGCCATTGTAACCACCACCAGCAGTAATACCACCATTGTTTGGGGTGTATGGAGCCGCCCCAATAAAACCTGAAATAATACTAGTTCCATTTTCCCCAGCTGAACCGCTGCCAGAAGAGCCGCCAGAAGCCGAGGCGCTTGCATTATGGGTAGTATAACCATCCCCTTCACTGCCTCCGTCGCCATTTGAATCGTCGCCCCCACCCCCACCACCACCCGCCATATAAACATTTGCATAATTATCCAGATAAAAAACACCGCCCCCGCCACCGGCATCGGCCCCACCGCCTTGGGACCATGATTGCACATTTTTTATCTGTGAAACATTATTATATGTATATGTGCCCGGACTAAGAGCGGCAGTATAAGTGTTGAAAGGATAAACAGACAATGAACTGCCACTGTCTACAATTAATGTAAGCGTATAACCCGCTGAAGCGCTGCTGGAAACAATATTGGATATTGCTGATTCGACACCGCTAGTGACTGATGTTATGCCAACATAGTAGGTGGTACCACTAGTGAGTGTAGCTGAGGCAGAAATATCATTTGTTATCCCTGTTATTTTACCGGTATAACTGGATGTAGTCGGAGCCGATCCAGATTTATAGTACAAATTATAACTCGTTGCACCGGAAACTACATTAAAATCAACGTTTATTCCTGTCGTATAAACTAGAGCTGAATTTAGGATTTGCGGTCCTACAGGAGCGTATGCCACTACCCCCGGTCCCGGCCCCATACCTTGCCCGGCAAAGCAGGGAACGGCAACGAATAGACTAAGTAAAAGTGTTATCACCCTCATCGCCTCACCCTCCAATTCAAGGTAACAGCACCGGGAGTGATGCTCGCTGCCGTGTTGTTACAGACCTTGAAATTCGCATTCCCAACCGATGGGTAAGCAACAATAGTCAGCATCCCGTTTGTTGATGCCTGATAACCCGTCGTCGAGGTGGGATCGCCGTTGAATCCCCAGTCTATTACGTCCGTGGTAGCAATACCCGACCCGGACACTGTCACGACCGTCGCACATGCCCCGGAGGAAATGGCGGACGTGCCGAGCGCGACTGTACCGGACGCTATGTTGACCGGGACGCCCCCTGTCGAGCCTGTAGCGTTCCCCAAAGCTGTCGCAACACCTGTGCCGGGCGTTGTGGTTGCCAGAGCGCCCAACGTGCCGCCAGCCCCTATGTTAAGCGTGCTGCTATCGGTGCCGGAAAGCGTAAGCGTGTTGCTTACGGTCAGCGTTTTACTCGTAGTGCCACCGGCAATCGAAAAGCCTATGGTCAGCGAAGATTCCGTGAGCGGCGATAACTGGCTGGTCAGGGCCACGGTGCCGCTCGCTGCCGGTATAGTCAGCGTATAGCTCGTCGTGCCGCTGTTCGCACTGGTAAAGGTTGTATACCCGGTAGATGAGCCGAGCAACAACAAATCGCTGTTGGTGAACTTCTGCGCTGCCGTCCATGTCTGGGCCGATCCGAGAACAGCGGGATTGGTCAGGGCCGCTTGCACGGTCGTACCGATCATGGAGCTGTCCAACACCGTGTATCTAGTCCCGCCATGGGTCAGGTACAAGGTGCTGCCCGAATATTCCATCGCCCCATTTGCGGCCGTCGTAAGCAAAGTCCCTGACTGCCAATACAGGGGTGCGCCCCCGGGCGCCGCCGTGCCGACATCCATGGTGAGAGAGCTTGTCAGCGTGCCGCCGCTAAATGAGCCGGTACCGGCCTGATACGCCCACCCCGTGCCGGTCCAGTAGACATACCCGGCTGATGACGGTGACGCAATGGGATAACCGCGAATGCCCGTCACCAGACTGGAGCCGTTGATATCGGTTCCGGTCGAAATCGGGATGAAATAGCCGGTTGTGAGGCTCAACGCGAGGGTGCCGCTTGATGTTATCGGCGATCCGGATATCGTCAGCCCCGTTGGGGTTGTCATGGCCACGCTGGAAACCGTTCCGCTCGATCCTCCGGATGGCAGAACTGAACATACCGTAGAACCACCCAAGACCGTCAACTTGCGCGGGTAATATCCGGCTGAGCACGAATAATCCACGAAGACAGCAACCTGAGCATCCGTAGGGAAAGCTGTTGTTGAGTTGCTGGCGACGGCACCTGTTGGGGTGTTCATCGGGTTATTCAAAACCGCCGAGGAAATGTTCTTCCATGCCGCTGAGCCGGATGAACCGCTGCCCGCATGAGCCGCAACATAGGTCACAACAGCCGACTGGGACGGGACAAGGCTTGCGCTGTTCGCAGCCATCGTGCCGTCAGTCGAAAGGAACGTGGTGGTGAACCATGTACCAATTGCAGAGGTGAGAGCCGACCATGTATCGTAAATCCAGGAGGAAACCGAGCTTGCGGAGACCGCAGCATTTGCCGTGGTCTGTGCGGCGCTAGCAGCGGCTCTGGCCGTTGCATCCACTCCGTTGTGCGGATGGCCCGAATAGTTGAGATAACCTGGGTCGCGCACGGTGATGTTGCCACTTCCATAAGATACATTGTTGATCGTCTGAGATTGTATGACGTAGCTGCCTGCGGGTTGTTTGCCTGCCAGAATAGATGCATGACCTGATGAGTAGTTACTATACCCAGCTGCTTGTGTTGAAGGTGCGTAAACCCCAGTGAATGCAGACTCAAGAGCTGCAATAAGATTTGACCAGGTAAATTTACTTAATATGTTGCCAACCCAGTACGTAAATGTATTGGAAGAGACAGGGCTGTTGTTGCTGCTGATGTTATTGGTTGCTCTGTTGGGGTCCATGGCAGCCGAAATGTTAGGAAAAGCTGAGATATTCGATGCCGACGCATTACCAGCCGGCCCTTGGGGGCCTGCCGAGCCGGTTGCACCTGTGGCGCCAGTGGCACCGGTTGCTCCAGTAGCCCCTTGTATGCCTTGCGGCCCCTGTGGGCCGGTCGCCCCCGTAGCGCCTTGGGGACCTGTTGGGCCGGCCGGACCCTGAAGCCCATTAATGCCACGAATACGGCCGGCGCCTGAATAAATGCTTTGGATAAAGTTTCCCAGCGTGCAAGGGTCGTACGAAGTATCAACGGTAGAACCGTTACGCCCAACGGCGATATGATCTCCACATTGAGGATAAACGTTCAGCCAGTCATAAATAAACGATGAATTGGCCTGGCAGATAGTAACCACCGTCAACATCAAAATCGTCGCAAAATACAATCTTTTCATTCGTCACCATTCCCTTCCGCGTTGTCTCCTGCATTCCCGAGAGCTATATCGTCCGTATTACCCATCATACCTGTCGTTGTTGACCCGTCACCATTCCCGAGTGCCGCATCGCCTGTATTCCCAAGCGCCATATCTCCGGCATTGCCCTGCATCCCCATGATCCCCGACGAATCGTCTATGTAGTTGAGCAGGAAATGCGCCGGCTTCAGAATTTCCAACCTCGTGGCCAAATCCGGTGTCGGTATGATGTTTGGCGTCGACAGGATCACTACATCCCAGATCCACGGCAGAATGGCGTTCTCCATGGCGAGGGTGTCGCCGGACATGCTGATTCCTGCCTGGAAGAATTGCCACGGCTCTTCCGTCACCGGATCGCCGGAACAGAGCCAGTCCGCCTCGCTCTCGACATAATCGTCGATGCGGATCGTGTAGCCCATGGCCGCCGCCAGGGCGACGAAGTAGGGCATCTTTATGTCGCCGGGCGTCACATGCCGATGCCATACCGCGAGCTGACGCTCTTCTGTTGTTGCGCCTTCCGGTGGGGTGATCTGGTACTCCGCCTCCCATTCGGGCAACGTCTCCACCGCTGTCAGTGGGTTGCATTCGAGGAGCAGATCATCGGCGCGCCCGGCAATGCGCGCCGGCTCCTGGGCCAGACCGGTCAGGAAATCGGTCATTACCCCGGCATACAGATTCCAGGCCGCTCCGGGCGGCAAAAGCGCTTGCAGCTCAGCCAGGTATGCGGAGGCGGTCAGAGCCATGTGACAGTCCCCATTACGACCCTTTCGTAGGCGGTATAGACAAAGTCCCCTGCCGGAACGGTCACCGTCTCATCGGTTTCGCCATCGGCCAGGGCTATGGCCTCGTTGATGTGGCTGAGCGGGATCGAACCGGCGTTTTCACCCTCCCGTGCGACCAGGTCCGTCAGCTCCGCGATCACGTTTGTTTGCACCGCAACCGTATTGGGGGTCAGCTTGATGGTCAGATTCAGAGGCGCGGGGATCCAGGGCAACACGCGCAGGTATTTCACGTCCTCGGGGCAGATGGCGACGATATACGCGCGGACAGCGGCCAGCAGATCGTTGGTCGGCATCTCGGATCTGGTGATGGTGGAATCGGCAACGATCACCACGGCCACGGTTCCGGGACCCTGGTCAAGGGGAATGGTCCAGGCGCGCAACACGCCGGTGACCTGTTCAGCCCAGGTGGCGTAATCATTTTGATTGCCCCCAGCGGGCTTCTGGCGCTTGTAGGCCAATACCCTGGCCCTGAATACCTCGATATCCTCGATATTGGCGCCATAGCAAAGGCCTGGGGCTGCTACGACGGCCGTGCCCGCGACACCCTCGATGGTGTTGAGCAGGTCAAGGGTGGTGCCGGCGGCGCAGTTGCCGAGACTGCCTGCCGTGGTGTCTATGATGCTGACTGTCGCTGTACCATTGACAATGGGGACGTCGGCGGTTGAGGTGTATTCCTCGCCGTCGGAGCGTTGCCAGGAGGTTCCGGCGGGAATCACCATTCCGTTGTTGCCGGCTACGGTGATCGGGCCGTAGCTGAAGGTGGCCGGATTCTGGGTCAGACCATATTCGGCGCCGGCGATCACCAGTTCATCGGTATCACAGGAGGTAATGAAGATCTGGAGGGCGATCCAACCGAGATAGCCGTATTGGCCGAATGCCAGGCCCGCGGAGGCGCGGCCGATGACGGCGGTATTGGCGCGGCGCAGGGTGGAATCCGTGCCCTCCAGGTTGCTGTCGATATCGGTAGCGATGCGAGTGATCAGGTCGCCCAATGTTGGTGTGCTAAATGGCATTGCCTTCTCCTGGAACCTTGTGAATGGTGAATAGTGAATGGTTAAATCTTAGAATCGCTTTTATTCACCATTCACGTTTCACCATTCACGCCTTTTGCCTTTCTTGCATTCAATTACCCTTCCAGAACAGCTCAAAACGGAATTTGGCCGGGGTACCGGTGGGCCGGAAGATCTGCACGGTCAGACCGAGCAGTCCATCCCTCACTATTACCGCCTGGGCCGCCACGCTATCCGCCACGCCATCCTCCACCATCCAGGCAAGCGCCTCCTCGGCATACTCCTGGGCTCTGCTCAGGACGTCCGAAAGCTGCTTTTCCCGGGAGAGGAGCCAGAGCCGAGAGCCGATCAGGTCGCCATCCACATCCGAAAACTGATCGGCCCACCAGCCGCGCGGGTCATTGCTGTTATCCGGCAGGACATCGTCCGGCTCGGCCCGGCGGTCGGTGAACAGGCTGATGATGACCGCCGTTTCCAGGCCGTCGTCTTCAGCCAGGCCGGGAGGGGAAACCTGCCATTGGCCGGCGTTGTTGATCCAGTATGTGCGGATATCGGCCATTTAATTGTGTCTTACGGGATCGACGGAGGAGTGAACGAGCACCCCAGAGTTGAGATCTTGTTCTCCAGCTTCGCCATGATCTCCGCCACCTTTGTCATGATCAGCGTGGTCTCCTCGATCATGGCCGCGATAGAATTCTTGACGGCATCTATTTGAGCGGTAATCCACGCGATTGTCGTAACCAGATCAACCGGCGGCGTGGTCTGGGCCGTCAGGGATGTCATCTGTGCCTTCAGATCGGCCAGCAATTTATTCAGCTCCGCCTTGATCTCGTCCGAAGCCTCCTGCAACAGCTCACAGGTGTTAATGGCATCTATCCGATCCTCAATGGATTGCAGGTAATTGGTGATGTCGCTCATGAACCGAGTCCTCCAACGATGATCCCGTTCTTGACGGTTACTGATTGTCCGGTCTTGTCGGTAAAAACGCCACTGACGCCTGTGGACACCTCCAGATGGTTGGTGGTTTTGGCATAGCCGTCCAGCACGATCTGGGGGGATTTGACGGTAACCTGAAGGGGGGAATTGATGACGATTCCTTTTCTCGACAGGTACACAATCTGTTTCAAATCGTCATACAGCGTCGATTCCCCTGACACCAGGTTGGTAGGACGATAACGGCCATCGTCCATGGCAATCACCACCAGATGATCCCGGTTGCCGCAGATCGATGCCGCCACTGCCTGGGCTCCGGAAAATGGCACGGAGGTATGGCCGTAGTTTTGGATCCTCTCCACACTGCCGTGGCTCTCGTCTGCCATGATGGTGATCTGGACGCGCTGAATCGGCTGGGAGTCATCGATCAGGGTAACCACGGCCCGGCCAATCATGAGCCTGATGGCGCGGGCGTACGGCGCGATCAGGCGGTTGAATGCACCTATTAGTTCCACCGCGGCACCTCCGCCTTACCCCGGCGCCGGTGCTTGTCGGGGAGGTTGATGAGCTCAAAGGCGGACGGCAGACAGAGGTCCATCGCGGCCTGGGTGCCGGTCTCTTCCGTCAGGGTGAACCTGACCTGGGAGATGAGCAAATCGCCGTCGTAACCCATGAAGTCGTCCTGGATCTGCACCAGTTGGTTGGGCAGCCACAGCCCTGTGGAATGCTCCCAACCCGTTACGGTATAGGTGACCCGGTTTCCCTTGCCGATCCTGATGTTGCGCTCCCAGGTGGCCCGGTCCTGGTAGGTGCTGCCGTCGCCCTGGTAGGCGATGGTGACGTGGGGCCGGTAGCGGGTGATGGCGGTATCGTTTACGGATGCCTTGGTCTGAAAATAATGCTTCGGCTCGTTTGCCAGCGCACTGCTGTCGGCCGCCGGATGATCCCAGGTACCGGCGCCCATGGCGGTCTGACCCTTGACGATGTATTGGCTGAAACGGTTCTTCCAACTGAAATGGCCGGTGGCGGCCTCTATGTTCTGGCCCTTGATCAAAGGAGTCGCTATCCGCTGGGTCCCGGTGCGGCCCAGGATGAGATTGCCGTTGCCGTCGGATAGCAGCAGCACGCCGCGCATGCGGGCCGCGCGGTCCAGACATTCGAACGCGGTCTCACTGTGCCAGATAGCGAAGCAGGCGAAGGGCTTGCCTACATCGACCTGTGCGATGACGTTGATGCCAAAGGGCGTGCAGAGGTCCTTGGCAATCCTCGTCAGGCTTGCATTGCGCCATTCCCCTGCCTTATGCACGGCCGCGCTGTCCACCAGATCTCCCGTCTTGTCACGGCCGGTGATTTTGATGGTATGGGAAGACTTATCGTAGCTGGGGTCAAAATCATCAACATAGCCGCTGATTACCTGAGTGGAACCAATAGAGAGCGTGCAGGCGTCGCCCGGATTGATCCGCCACGCCGATGGCTGATTGGGCCAGCGCTCGGTGGTGGTGAGATCGAACGTGCCGGCGATCTGCTCGATGCCGAGGGTGATGCCGATGGTCTGCCAGCCGGCGTAACTGGAGCCATTGACCTGGAGGGTGACGTCAGGCGTTGACATTTGTCAATACCTCCAACGGACGCCCACCGGGAATAAAGCCGGGATTCCGAATCTTGTTGCGGGTGATGATGTCCGCAGCCTGGGTGGCATCGCCATAGAGGCGATACGCCAGGACCAGGGCCGGGACGGTTTGGGGCGGCGTGTACGAGACGATCAGCGCCAGGTTGGCTCCCCTGGTGGCGATATCCGTGACCACGGAGGCGCGGAGATCGGCGAAGGCCGTATAGAGGGTGATATCGGTTAATGACTCCATCTGGAGGTCGAGCTGGTCCGTCACCGCCGTCCGCACGGCCACGGCGTCCTGGCGCGAAGCAAAGGTCATCTCGGCGGACGTGGCCGCAGCCCCGGCCACGGCGGCCTGGCGCACGATGGCGATGGTCGCCGCCTGATTGGCGTTCGCCTGCACGCGGCTGGGTGTCGTGCCGGCAATAGCTGGCCAATCGGACCCGAAATCGAACATGCCCTGCCAGATCCCGAATGCGGTTGCGGGATCGGTGCAGAGAGCGACCGCGCCGTAGATCCGGAGAATGATGGCATTGGCCAGCGCGCTCGGGGTGTTGATTAAGGTGGAACATGCGGTCTCGAAGCCGGCCAGGTCGCTGAAAAATTGGGAGGCAGGGAGATCCGTGGGGATCAGTTGGGCTATGGCCTTCAGTTTGGCGGTGAGCTGCTGAAGGCCGGAAAGGGCCGATGCACGGACAAATGCTGGGTTCTTGGCGACCGTGAATGTTTTGACGTAGGATGCCTGGCTGGCGGCCGTGGCCGCGTCGGCTTTGTCGGAGACGTTACCGGCGGTATCAAGGGCGGTGCTCGGCTGTTTATTCTGGCCGGAAAGGGCGAAAGAGGCGGTGAAACGAGCCATGCCCCCTTCCGCGGTTGTCTCGCGCACCTTGACCTTGGCGGTGACGTCGACCTTGAGCGTGCCGTAGGTAGGATGGACCAGGATGCCGGGACCGGCGGTCTCGAAGGCGGCCATGAGGAGATCCCTGGCTGCCATGTAGTCGGGGCCGATGACATACATCTCCAGGGTGAACTCGCGCGGGCATTTCCCCATGTCCTCGAAGTAGGCATCGTCACGCAGGGGATAATCATGGCGCACGTTCCTGCGGCCGACATCCGCATCGAGCGATTGCCAGAAGAAAGGGCAATTGCGGTAGCTGCCCTGGCGTAATTGATCGCGCCAAGCCATTAATGACTCACCAGCATCGCACCGGAATCAAGATTGATTTGTACATTGCCATGGCTCTTTTCCATCTCCATCACCTTGACCGAGGAGTCGCTCATAATTTTTAGAGTGATTGACCCGCTTACCGCTCCGTCGCCACGGCGATGAAGCTCGTCAGCGATCAGTTTTGCCTGGTACGAGTTGGGACCGCCTCCCATAACCAATTGCTCCGAGAGCATTTGTTGCAGCTTCCTGGTGGGATAAAGCTTTTCATTTCTTACTTCAGCTGCGCTCTTGTTTTTGGCATAGTTGACGGATAAGGCTCCCACAGCCGCGGCAACTGCGGCAGGAAGAAGCGCCGCGCCTGCGGCGGCTATTACGCTTGCCGAAGCTCCGGCCGCTCCCGCTTCTGCTGCTCCGGCAGCACTCCCGGCGGCAGAGCCGGCAGCCCCACCCATCCATTGGGACGGAAGCAGTGAAAGATGTTTGTTCACGACATAAACGGGAATAGGGCCGGCCATGCGTCCGAAACCTCCCAAGCCGCCGAGGCCACCGCTGCCACCACCACCGAACAGGTCGCGGTACGTAGTATAGATCTTGCGGGCCAGCACTGCTCCTCCGACTATGCCGGCGCCGATGCCTACATCCTTCAGAACGTTTTTGGTGGTTCCGGGGCCGAACTTGTCCAGGAAGTTTGCAGTCGCGCGAATAGGTTTGATCAGCTTTTCGTCGGACAGGCGTTTGAAGGAGGTCTTCATATCGCCCATGACCGCGTTGAATTCCTTGGCGTTCAGGGTGGCGTCCTCCCCGATCTGGGTTCCGTCCGCTTGGACCTTCAGGTAATCGTCGAGTGTTTTCATCTGCCCGGTGCGCTTATATTCGGCTATGGCATTATTAAAACCGCGAATGGATTCGCGCTCGAACACCTGGGCAAGGTTGGTTCGCTTGCCGTGGGACTTCTCTACGATCTGTCTGAAGATGTCTGTGAGCGGCAGGTATTTCTCCTCGCCCCTTTTCCTCGCATCCTCATCAAAAAGCTTCACCCCGTTGCGCTGAAGAATCTTGATCTTTTCGGGCGATGTGATCTCTCGGATAAAGTTTTCGTACGCGGTGGCAGCCATATCCGATGATTCAACACCAGGGCGCATGTACTGGAGAATGGCGGTCATCTCACGCATCCCCTCGGGGCCGCTCCGGCCGAGGGACGCAGTGGCCGAGGCGGTGCGGGGCATGAGCTGTGCCATGTCGCGCAGAATGAAGGAACCTTGTTTTCCCAGGACGTCTTGAAGATCCAGGAGCTTGCGAACCTGTTCCGGGTCGCGGATACCCTGGAGCCGGTATTGATTGAGCATGGCGCCAATATCCACGCCACGGGCGCCGGTAGCCCGTATGCCGACAGCGATGTTCTCCAGGTTCTCTTGGGCGAATTTAAGATCACCTGATTTGGCGACGATCTCCTCGAAGGCCGAGGTAATCTCGCTGGGATCTACGCGGATCTTCGGCATCTGGGAAACCTCGAAGATCTTCTCCTTGATCTTGTCGATCTCCTCGACCGACACATGGGCATCGACGGCCAGTTGGGTGAACCGGGCCGAGAGATCACCCACCTCCTTGATCTGCATGGTGAGCGCGCCGCCGGTGATCAGGGCGGAATACCGGTTGCCGAGCCGGTCCAGGCCGCGCCCCGCCAGATCGAGGCTCTTGTGGAACATTTGCATGGACCGGGAGGAACCGGCAGCAAAGCGCTGCATGGAGCCCAGATACTGCTGCGCCTTGCCCTGGAGGTTGCCGGCAAGGTCGATTATGAGGGAGGTTTTTAGCTGGGCCATGGTTGTTCCTGGGTTCAGACCCTAAGGGTTTTAAAAACCCTTAGGGTCTATCTATCAATCCTGTTTCGGTATATTCGCCTGGTATCGAATCATCCGGCTGAACGGCATCGCGCCGATTTCCTGCGCGCTCCAGTGGGTCCAGGTGGCGAGGCGGAAGACCATGCTATGGAGACTTGCCCTTAGGCGCTCTATCTCGCCCCCGGCCGTCTATCGCCTCCAGGGTCCCGTTCTCCAGAATGATCGCCTTCTCCTGGAGCAGGTTTAAGTCATGGGCCGTGAGCTTCTTGATCTCGCCCATGGTGAGCGGTCCCGGATGATCGCCGATGTTTACGATCTGCCGGCGCAGGGTATTGATGCCGAGCATGGTGGAACTGACCAGGAGCTTGTACCCCTCGTCTTCGATAAAGACCGGGCGCTCGCTCTCCTCGGTGGCTTCGATCATGTCGCCGGCCGTGGCTTCGCGGATCACCGCCGCCAGGTGCGACGTATCGCCGATCTTTAAACCCTGCTTTAAGGTGACGTTAATGGTTGCCATTTGCTTCTCCTTGCCTGTGGGACAGACCCTAAAGGTTTTTAAAACCTTTAGGGTCTTATCTTCTTACATCTTCTCGCAGCTCATGCCGATGAACTTGACCGGGACCTTGCCGCCTTCGCCGGCGGTGATCTCGGGGGGAACGGACGACCAGGCGTTTTTCAGCACCCATACCTGGCCGGTATCCGCCTCGTAGGTCACCGTGGCGTTGGTGACGGCCATGATGTCTTCAAGGCTGGTGTTCACGGTGACGCTGACCACGCAATCGACGAACGGGGCCACTGCCTCTTCGGCATAGCCGTGCACTTGATCGCCTACCACCTCCTTGCGGTTGACGCCGCCCAGGTTGAGCTTGGCGCCCTTGTCGGTCAGCATGACGTTGCCATTCCATTTTACGGTTGCCCGTCCTACTACTTGTGCCATGTATGGCCTCCTCCTGGATGAGACCCTAAAGGTTTTGGAAACCTTTAGGGTCTTTGAATCGCGTCCTTACAGGCGGAACTGCAAGAGCCCCGCAAACTGGATGAAATTGTTGATCAGGTTGGGTGGAATCAGGGCGTTGACCCGGTTGGAATTATTGGGATCCCGCTCCACCACCAGATCGGCCTTGAACTGGTCCACATCCTCCACGAGCCCGGCATCTTCCCATTCGCGCGCCAGACAGAGCTGCTCGGCAGTGAGGATGTTGGGGGTGACTATAGGCTGACCCTCTCCGAACTTGGTGCCGTTGTCCGCCAGCTTGTGACGGGGATACTTGCTGGTGATGCGGTCGATCAGGGAGAATCGCAGGTAGCTGATCAGGGCCGGCGTGGTGATGTCGAGAAATGCGTCGCTCGCTATGCCGCTGGAGTTGGTCTGGTTCATCGAGATGCCGCGGTCGATCCTGCATGTGCCGCCGCTATCCACGGTGTAGGTTGTTATCCCGTCGTAGAGCAGTACGTTGCGTTCCGGACCGTCCCAGGCCACACCCATGGCAGGGGGCAACAGACCGGTAAGGGGAAGCGTCTTGAGCTGCCGGGCCGGGTCGATGGCCAGGGCCGCAGCCGAAACGATGCCGTTGACCGCAGCCCAGATGTACGGTGGATTGGGAACTATATTGGTGCCAATACAGTCCATCAGGAACGAGTTGCGCGTGGCGCCGTAGGTCCCGGTGGTTGAGTTGGTGCCCCGGAACGCAGTGAAGCCGATGCCGTCGATCTGCCTGGAGGGAAGCCAGCGGCTGGCCAGTTCGGCCTCCAGGGTGGCCATGGAGGTGGCGTCGCTGTACGGCGTGATGATGGCATGCCACTGCACGCTGGCCATGGCGACGATGACCGGCGTGAGGTCCGGATTGGCCGTGCCTCCGCTCATGGGTGTGACGGTGGCGCCGATCCCCGCCGGAAACGCGTCTCCGATCTGGTAGTTGAAACGGATGTCGATATCGTTGCCGGTCAATCCCTTCCACTTGCAGGTATAGTTGACCTTGGAGGGGTTCGCCCCGTCGACGGCCGCCGTAACCGGCATGGTGCCGTCCGCCGTCACGGCCGCGACATGGGCCGTGGCAAGCTGGGCCGCCGTCATGGCGCTGGTGACCGCGGCCTGATTCAGTTTGCCGGCGATATAGCAGTTGAGGGTGCCGGCGGCCGTGGCGGGACCGGTGAAGAGCGTTGATCCGGCCGCGGCCGTTCCGGCGGGATTGTCGGCCAGGGGGACGGCCCAGGTTTCAAGCGTGGTATCGGCTGCTTTCAATGCGAGGAACATTTCGCACAGCATGGACCCTTGGCTGAACGCCATCTGGGCATCGTTGCCGGTGTTGATCTGACATAGCTGGTTAACGGCGGCTGTGCCGCCCAAGGACTGCCCGAGCACCAGGACTTTTTGCAGTTGCTGCGGGATGCCCTGATCGGCCATGGAGGGATCCACCTCGATGGCGACAAAAGGTACCCGCTGTTGGGGGATGTTGTTGAATGAGATGGTCATGGCTTGTCACCTCCGGCCGGCTTCTTGTTTGCCGGCTCTGCGGGTGGTGAGCATTCCACCACGTCTTTATCGGCCTCACGGCGCAGCCAGAAGGCGTTATGGGGCTTTTCCTCTCCGGAGGGCGCGAGCGGGATCCGGGTGGCCGGGTCGCGAACGATCAGTCCTTCGCGGGCGGGTTTGATGAAGAATGTTTGTGGCATGGTGACTCCTTTTTAATGACGTGAATGGCTAAAACCTGTGAATGGTGAATGGTGAATGGTGAATAAAACCGTTTTTAAGCCATTCACCATTCACGTTTCACTATTCACGCTTTTACTGAGGCAGTATGATCTTTGTCTGCGCCTCGTAAACGCCGTCCATCGGCTGTATATCCCAATTGCCGTCGAACTCCTCGAATGCATCCAGGATGCTGATGTCGGGGATATCCTCGAACAGGACAGGCAGCGAGAAAAGGCATGCGTACAGCGATACCCCCTTGGTATCGATGGTGCCGCTGTAAAGGTTTTCCGTGCGCTCGAACTCCATGGTTCCGGTGTCTGGAACCACTAAGCAGTCGAAGTGCGGTATCACGAGGCTGATGATCTCATAGGCGCCGATCTGTACCGAGTCGCCCCTTCTGCGTGCGGCGGCGCCGCTGGCATGGGCCGTGACGGCAAAAAAAGACCACCTGCTGTTTATGCCGACCGTGATGTTCTCCATGTCGATCTTCGGGCCGCCGGTGAAGGCGATGTAGACCGAGGGGGCGCTGATGATGAGGCGCTTGAGCATGTCCGCGTCCCAGTCGCCGGGGAGCGAGTCCACGACCTTGAGCCTGGAGCCGAACAGGGCCTTGGTCTGCGCGATCAGGAAATCCTCGACATCGATGAGCATCAAAAGTTCCTCAGCCGGTCAGGTGTGAAGATCGGCTCCGGCTTTGACACATGGATTTGCGGCTCCGGAGCCGGGTCGTTGTCGTGGGCCGGGTTGAGATCCAATTTTCCGGCCTTGACCATTTCCAGTGTTGCCAAGGCCCGTTTGTAGCGGTTTTCGACGAATTCAGGCACCAGATCGCTGTAGAGGTAGTAGCGGTAGATATCGCACGCCAGCCGCACCAGGTTGGTCGGGACCACATCAAAAGGGAGCACATACATGGGCCGCAGATAAGGGGTGATCTCGGCATCCCCATCGATCTGGGCCTGGGTAAAGACTTCGGCGTTGAAGGAGCCGGTCTGCTCACGGTCGGTGAGCTGGATCAGCTCCTCGATGCTGAAGCGGTCCTGCATGTCCTGTTGGGTGGCGTATGGCATATCGTCTCCTTGCAGACCCTAAGGGTTTTGAAAACCCTTAGGGTCTTGTCTTTATTCCCTCTGATGTGACCAGTAGTACGCCGTGGGGCCGGCGGTGCTGGTGTTGGAAAACGGCGTCACTGTAACCGAAGTGTATCCCCGGTTCAGCGCGATATCGAAACAGCCTCCCGGTTCGATGATCGTACTGGCATTGCTACCGAGCTGGACCCGAATCGGCACGGCGACGCCGCTGCTGTTGGTTACGCATCCGGCGGCGCGCCGGAACCATTCGGGGTAGCCGCTTGCTGTCCCGGTATAGTTGTTGAAGGTAAAAATCAACCGGCCCTTGTTGACGCTTGTGGTGCCGGACCGCTGGAATTCGATTATCGGAGCCTTGGCGGTATTGTTCTGGACAACAACACCGTCCACGTAAGCCGGCGTGCCAGGGGGCACCGGCGTCGTCGTGGGGATGGCGAGGGCCGAAATGGTGCCTGCCGCGACCACGACGGCACTCAGGGCGATTATCCTGATCTTGGTAAGCTTGATTGTTTTCATGGCGTCTCCCGTAGGGGGCGGCCCGTGCCGCCCCTGGTTGTGGGTTGTATGGTTAATCCTGAGTGAGCAGGACGACGTCCAGGAGGCCGAGGGTGTTCACCACCGGCAGCGGTTTGGATTCGCCGAACAGGGTGTAGCCGCTGCCGTCCGGGTTGCGGTATGGTTTGATAAAGAGCGGCATGGGTTCCAGGTTGGCGTCCAGGTTGTCCAGTGCGGCATAGGGAAGCCTGTGACCGGCATCGGTGCAGATCGCCTTGAGCGTGTTCGGGGCGATGATCGGGAGGAAATTGCCGGTCTCGGGATCGGTGTATTCCTCGGCGCGCAGCTCAACCTTGATGGTGCCGATCATGATGTAGTTGTCTTCCGCCTTCAGGGAGACGCCCGCCTCGGTCAGCAGCTTTGTCGAGGTCAGCACCTTGGAGACGAGCTGGAATAGCCGCATGAAGACGTCCTCGCCGGCCCAGAAGAGGATCTGGGAGGTGCCGACGCCAAGGCGTTGGAAGACCTTCCGAATCTCAACGAACATTTTGAGGATGTCCATCATCAGAATGGTCGGATCGTCCAACATCTTGTAGCTGCCCTGGGGAAGCGACTGGAGGTTGCCGTAATTGATGGTGAAGGTGTCGTAACCTCCCCCCTCCACGGCAACCGGATATGAAAATTGCCCCTTGAGCGCAGCCGAGCACATGGCCTCGGTGGTGGCCCGGATTGTCCGGCGCAGGATATCGGTTTTCGTCTGCGCCCACACATCAAGGAGTTCCTTGCTATTGGGACCGCCCTGGAGGAATAGGCGCAGGTTGTTGAGATCGACACCGACAACGTCGACCTTCGGCTTGATGGGCAGAGGTTCCCAGAACGTGGTGCTCCCGGTGGAACCGACAATGGAGATTGACGGACCTCCACGCTTAGAGAGAGCCATCGCCCTGATGCGCTGTTGGACGATGTCGGAGCCTACCAGTGGTCCGGGCTGCTGCGGACGGTCCTTGAAAATTGTGTCCATGATCACGGTCGGATAGGCGGGACCAAGGATCTGGAGATAGCGGATGATCGCTTCACGGGTGAACAGGTTGCGGATCATGACGACGCCGGCGATGCCGATAAACGGAAGATGGCCGGTGGCCGCCATAACGGGCGTGCCGCCGCAGAATGCAAAGGCCGTGACGGCGAGGAGCAAGAACAGGCCCCAGACGGTGATGGTGGATCGGAGAATGCGGTTCGGCATAAAGGACTCCTTTGTAGGTAAATGATGGTTCGGCAGACCCTAAAGGTTTTGAAAACCTTTAGGGTCTCTAACTTGGGAATATCCCGTGGGACTGGAGCGCAATAATATCGGCCTGGGTCGGCGCGGTCTGGGCAGTCTTGTCGATTTTCAATACAGGCAGATTGACGCTGCCATGGATGACGATGACGCCCGACGTCTCATACCCGGTATCGACAGTGGTGTCCAGGACACCGATATAGGGGTCTCCCTCTTCGGCTTGTACCCAGGTGATGCCATCGCCGCCCCGCTTGAGCACCAGCCCGACCGGATAGATGCCGTCGTTAGCGGTGAGCAAACCGGCTACCACTACGGGAGGATGGCCGCCGGTGGAACGGGCGCGTTGTTCGTCGCGGCTGAAAGTTGCAGTTTGTCCATTGATTGGTGACATGCTTGGCTCCTTTAAAGGCGTGAATGGTGGATAGTGAATGGTGAATTAAACGTATTTGGTGATGTCGGCCGGGATGGCTTTTGATGTTTTAGCCGGCTCCGTTGTGTCGCTGAAATCGAACTCGCTGAAGTTGATGACCTTGGGCGAGGAACTGAGAAGGGCCTTGATGATTTCGGCCGGGGTTTGGGTTTTCTTGGCATCCCCCTCGCCAAACTCGATGGTGTCTCCGGTGGTGACGCCCTCGGCAAAGTCGAGCGCGGCTACGGCTGCTAACTTGTTGGTCGCTAGCAGGCGCCCTTCCTTGACGAGGCCCTCGCAAAACTCCAGGTTGCCGGCGTGCTTCTGGTCGTTGAGCTGGTTCCTCAGTTTTTTCTGGCCTTCGAGCAGCTCTTTTTCTCTTTTTTCCAACTCTTCTTTGGTCATGGCGTCTCCTTTTGTTGGTTCACTGAACTGGGAGGTATGGGAATCATGGGAGTTATAGGAAATCGTTGTGTCCTCGTTGGTCTCTTCCTTGTCGGGCATGGCTGCCGAGACGGCGAGGTCCGTTACCTGGTAGTCGGGAATGACTGAGTCGGCCTTATCCTTGCCGAACGTCTCGATGAGGAAGTCGCGGAGGTTGCGGAACAGGCCGGCCACGTTCATATCATCCCAATCGGCGAACTCGATCACCCCTTCCTCGCCCTCGGCGAAACTGACCGCGCCCAGGCCCTTGCAGCCGGGAGGCACGGCCCCCAGGAAGCCTAAATGGCGGAGGTAGTAGACGCCGGGGACCGGGTTGCTGGGACTGTCGGGGCTGTACCAGGACGGCGACACCCGGTCCCAGCGGCCGGCGTTGACCGCTTCCGCGAACTGGGGATCGAGTTTTGCCGGTTCACCCTGGTACAGGTTATCGGCGAACTCGATGCGCTGGATGGTGCCATACTTTGGATCGTCCAGCTTGGGGTGGCCGATCACCATGGGCGCGGCATGCAGCACCGGGTTGTAGGCGGCTGCCGAAGCGCGGAGCTGGGCTTCGGTGAAGTTATGCACGTTGCCCTTGGAATCCACGTGCCTGCCGGGTTTGAAGATTTTGATCATCTTTGCCATTCATCCCTCCGTTTCGCTACGGTGCAACCGCACCGTATACCCTCTGTCTTTCCATCACTATTTGAAGCGCTTCAAATTTTGTTTCATCCTTAAACGAGAACCGACTTAAAACAGAGTTTAAATCGCCGCGTGTGGGGCGAACGGTATCTTGTTCGACTCCTTGGGCGACCTGAGGGTCTGGTCGGCCTTTGTGGGGCGTTTTTGGCGCTTTGGGAGACCCTAAAGGTTTTTGAAACCTTTAGGGTCTGATACACGCCTTCAAGGGAGCGCCGCACGGTGGTAATAATCCTCGACCCTAAGCAGGATCTCCCTTTGGTCGTCCGACGATATCCCCAGGTAGGGCCGCGCCGGCATCTCGGTATCGTGGGCGCCGATGGTAGCCTTCATGGCGAAAGATGCCTTCGTATTGGCCCGGTGAAATCTGGTGTTTCCGTCCTTTCCCTTCTTGAAATGCAGCACTTGCTCCCGCTCGGGGTGATGCATCGGTCCGCCTTCCTGGTGGATGCGGCCGTAGATCTTGTTGGTGCCCCACTCGACGCTGGTATTCGTCGCCAGCGGGATAATGCTGTCTTTCAGATGGCTCGACTCGGTCAGGATCTTCTTGATCTGCTTCTTGGCCCAGACCGCCGGTGTGTCTTTTTGCCAGGGGATGCCCTCCGGGGATCTCTGGGCGGCGAAACGGTTGTGCGTGCTCCGGACCAGGTATTCTCCGATCTGCTTCATGAGCGGCAGGGCGCGTTTGTCCGCTGCCATCACCCGCTTGATGGCGTCGATGATCGGTTGGGTGTTGTCGTAATAATCGAGGCCTAACGAGGTGCCGGACATTGTTTCTCCTTGAGGTGAATGGTGAATGGTGAGTTAAAACCGCCTTTAAGCCTTAACCATTCACTATTCACGTTTCACCATTCACGCCTTTAAAGTTTTTCGAGCCGGCCGGTGGCCGGGTTGAGCCACTGCTCACCGGGGTTGTAGTCCCATCCGGGATCGATGCCGCGCGGGATTTCGTGAATCTCTCCTGTCTTCTTGTCCACCCATTCATAGGTGCCGTCATCGGGCGCCTTATCGGGACCGGTCTTGCCCATGGCCGCAAGTTCCCGCTTGCCGGCGGACAGGACCTTGCAGCGGCAGCCCCAGCCGTTGGGCGTGTAGTGGGTCTTCCACCAGGGATCCTTGGCCGGCAGCGTCGTGCCGTTCCAGGAAAGGTGCAGCGGCCGCGGCACCCGGCTGTCGCCGTGGCGATATTCCAAATACGGATTGACCTGGAGCAGGTCGGGATCGGTCAACTGTTCCCAACGGCCGGCGTTGTAGGCGGTGCGGATGTTGGTGTCGTAGATCGTCTTGCTGCGCCAGCCGCGTTCTCCCTTGTAGCTCCAGCCGTAACGGGCTGCGATGGCGTCGAAGTCCTTAAGGAAGGCGGCCTGAGTAGTGCCGTCGGTCAGGGCGGTCTGGAGGGATTCGCGGAAATCCGCCAACTGATAATCGAGCATGACGCCGGCGACGGTGAATTGTTGGCTGTGCTCTCCCTTCCAGACGTCGGTCCAGGATTCGCTTGTGACGTTCAACTTTTGGCGGAAGAACTTGATAGCCTGGTCGAAGGGGAGCGGGGCGCCCTCGGCGAAGTCTAAGTCTAAGACCCTAAGGGTTTTCAAAACCCTTAGGGTCTTGTTTTTGACCTTGGCGAACCAGGACCCTTCGCTGAACTGCACTCCATCCACCTTAACCTCATCCATGACATCGGATCGGCCGGTGAGACGGGCCACTGCACAACCACGGGCCAGGGCGTTTGCCGCCTGTTTGATGTCCAGGTGGTTGCGCAGATCCCCGAGGGTGTCGAGGGCCGCGGCCAGGTCTCGGGCGGTCGCTATGTGGTGGTAGATGGCGGCTATGAGGGAGGACCCGTCGTCCTCGGTCATGGCCTGGGTGGAGATGGCGTCAATTTCGTCAGGCGTGGCGCCCTCGGCGAAGGGGAGACAGTGCGGACAGTGGTGCTCGGCGAAGTCGGGGGTTTGCTGTTGATCTTTCCCTGCTTCTACCACCCCCTTGCCCACTCCTGATCCAGGAGGCGGTGTCTTCGGCATCTCCTCCAGTTCTTCGATATCGTCTTCCTCCAGACCGTGGGTCCGGACGAAGTATTTCTTGGTGAGCCGGTACTTGCCACCCGCGAGGAGCGCCGCAGCCAGGGCCTGGTCCTGCTCGGCCAGGGTCTTGCCGTCCTCCGAGTCCTCGCAGATGATCCTGATCTGCGAGTACCGGTTGAGGCCGGGGAACTGGTAATCGATGAGCCAGGGGATAGTGCCGTTTTTCGGGTCGTTCTGCGGTTCGCACAAACTGTCCGCGTCGTCCTTGATGTAGTCGAGGTAGACCGCCTCCTGTTCCTGGGAGTCACCGAGCTTGCCCGGCTGCCCGCCGGTGGTGGCGAGCTGGCCGAGGATGGAGATGGTTATGTCGTCGTTGCAAAAATCGACCAACTCCTTGTAGCTGCTGATGTTGCCGCTTTGCACCTCCTGGAGGAGGCGCAGCGCCATGCCCTGGGGAAACACCACGGCGCTGTTGCTGTGGACAGAACCGGCGGCGGCCAGAAGGTCCTGCTGTTTTCCCTGGTCGGTACCGGGTGGATATTCGCCCAAGACGGTGGGCGCAGCATGCTTCTCCAGCCACTGCACCCATAATTTGATGTCGGTGCGCTTGAAGAACCACGGCCAGTACAACTCCATGCCCAGGCCATTGCCGTAGGGTGAGATAACCTCGTCGCCGAAAGTGAAGGTCTGAAATTTGCGCAGCAGCAGGCCGCTGGCTTGGTCGATGGTAACGTTTTCACCGGGATAGGGGTTATCAATGGTAAGCAGATGCAGATCGCCGTTGGGGGCGTATTTGAAGCGGCGCTGGTGTCGGTAACGCATGGATGAGACAAAGGTGCAGCCCTCGGAGTAGTCCCACATGACCTCCGAGATGGCGAAGCCTTTTAGGATGCCGCCGCGCAGCACCGGACGCCGGGCCAGGTCGTAGGGAAACGATTTGAACACCTGGTCCACGTATTCTGCCGCTTCGATATCGATCTTTTCCTGGGAATAGGGGACGATCTGCCATTCGCGGCCTACGACTGCCTTGGCGCGGGTGCGCAGGTTGGCCGCCACCCTCGGGTCTCTGCCGATCTTGTCGTATAGGGTGATATCGCCGCCCGCCTCCAGGTTGAGGATCTCGTCGGGATTTTCCATGATAGGGAGCCACGCCTGGAAGTTATAGACATCCGTGGCGGCCGAAGCGATCTCTTCGCGCACCGGTTTGTTGACGTCGACCTTGATCACCGGGGAGAGGGCTGAGCCGAACTGGTCGTATAGGGTTACCTGGTTCATTGTTGCCTCGTGGGAGAGATAGACCCTAAAGGTTTTTGAAACCTTTAGGGTCTGAACCTTACATCATGTAATTGCTCATGCTTCGGCTGAAGGAGGTGCGCAGGGTGTCAGTATTGGTCATGAATTCAATCGGGACCGCTCCCGTGCCGGCGGCATGAATTGCCAGGGCCAGCGCCCAGAAGCGGTCGGCATGGCCGTTTTCGCTGCGCTCGGCAGTGAAGCGGATGTTGCCGGCGGCCGTGGTTTCCTTGGTGACGGCCCGCAGGTCGGCGCGGATCTCCGGCTTGAAGGGAATGCGGAGCTTCTTGTCCTCCATCCTGCCGCGCACCGGGTAGGCCAGCTCCTCCTTGACCCGGGAGTTGAAGGTCACGCACTCGACCCGGTATTCCCCGAACTTGCGCACCGCGTCGTCGCCCCAGCCGATCCCCAGGCCGGTGTAGTCGAGGCAGGTGCGGCTCATGTTGGCCATGATCGGCCAGAGCACCTTTTCCTGGTCTGGCTTGCTCATGTTGCGCAGCTCGACGATCTGGCGCGTGTAGAGCACGTCGCCCAAAAGTTCCAGTACCCACAGGACCGTGAGGTCCTTCTTGCGGCCGATGTCCAGGCCGGCGTAAAGCTGTCCCTTCGCCTGAACGCCGCAGTCGCGCTCCCACTGCTCCGCGCCCGGATACTCGCAGCCGGCGATCAGGTCGTACTCGAGGAACGCGCTGGCGTCGTCGGCGGCGACGCACATGTATTCCTGCTGAAACGATTCCTCATCGGCGCACCCCGATTTGATAAAATCGAAGTATCCGGCCTCGTCCAGATCCTGGATTTCATGATCTCCCGGGAGAGACTTCTGGAGCTTGTAGAGAAAGCCCTGGTCTAGTGCGTCCTGGAGGGTGACGCGGTGCAGGCTAATCTTTTTCGGGTTGCCGTGTTCGCGGATCTCGCGAATCAGGAGATTGAAGAAGTTGGCGCTACCGCGGTGGGTGGAGATGACCTCCATGTTGCCGCCCCAGGTGATGCCGGGATAGGCGATGCTCCAGAGCTTGCGCGGATCGGGATGCAGGGCGAATTCATCCAGGATGCGGCCACCGCGCTTGCCCGCCTGGGCGTCCGGGTTGCTGGACATGGAGTGGATGCGCCGGTTGTTGGCGAAGTGGAGGACATAGGCGGAGATTTTCTTTTCCTCGTCAATCACCCGTTCGCCCAGATCCTCGGCGGCGATTTGGAGGAGCTTCGCGAACATCTTGCAATCCTCGATCACCAGTCTGGCCTGGAGATCGTCACGGCTGGAGATCCATTGGTCCCATTTGTTCCCGGCCTCGGCGGTGCGCTCGTCGGCCGCGTAGGCGGTTGACCAGGAAAGGCCAATTTGCCTGGCCTTTTCCATGAGCTTTATGCGGCTCACGTCCTTTATCCATTTTTCCTGGTAGTAGAGGAAGAGGGCGTCCGGATTGGCCGGTATGATCTTGGCGTTGCCCATGTCAGTTTGCCATCATGAGCACATCGCGACGGATGCGCTTGATCGTCTCGGCCGAGACACCCTCGGCCCTGGCCGTTTCACCGACCTTGTTGGCCGCGTCCTGGAGAGCCTTCTCCCGTTCATTCTTCCGGATCTCCGATTCACGCTTGACGTTGATCGTGGCGGACTGCTCCAGCCTCTGCATGGTAAGAGCCAGGCTTTTGATCTGATCAAACGTGGCGGACATGGTCTCCGGGTCCTTCAGGTCAACATCCTGCAACTTTAGAGATAACTCAAAAGCCATGCTCCGAAGCATCTCGTTGATCAAGAGGCCGGTCTCGCCCTGGGGCGCGGCGCCGACGTGGCTGATGTACATCTGGGCCACCTCGCGGGACTGGCGCAGCCTAGCGCCTACCTCTTCCATCCGGACGGCATAGCGGTTGACGGCGCTCTTGCTGACGCGGTCGGGATGGCCCTCGGCCTCCAGGATCTCATTGATCCGGGCCGTGGCGTCCAACTGGGTAACGCGGGGATCCTGGAGGAGTTGTTGGAGCTTGGCCAGAATGTCTGCCGGCAGACGCTCTATGGTGGAGGGAACGGCCATTATCAGCCCCTCGGGCTTGGTTTGGCCACGCCCGGCACCCGCGCCGATCCGGAGGCGCAATCCAGGCCGCGCTGGGTGAGGGTGGCGATGTAGAGGTTGCCCGTCTCCTCCAGGTCGATCAGCCCCTGTTCCTTCAGCCAGGCGAGTTCGGTAATCATCTTGTCGCGGGGCGTCTTATAGCCTGCCTTTAATTCCAGCAGTTTGTGCAGGATAGAGGAATTGAGCCGGTAATCGCCGTCGCTCTCCTCCAGGAAGCGGAGGATCACCAGGCGCATGTCTTCGGTGATTACATCGCGGAAACTCATTATCGTTAACCCCCGTGTTTATGTATCCCATTGTTCAGCAGGAATTCGTTCATCATCTCGGTCAGGTGGCTGATGCCCGGCATGGCTCCGGAGATCTTGGACACCTCTGATTTCACTTCCATCATTTGGGAATGGACGCTATTGATCTTTTCGTGGAGCTTGCCGATTGCCTCGTTGTTCGGAAGATGTTTCAAGTCGGTTTCAATGGCGGTTAACAGGTCTTTATGCTGCCCAAGCCGGTCGTTGTGGCCGTCCATGCGTGACACCAATTGCTGATGGCCGTTGCAGTGGGTGGGGACATTTTCCTTGATGGCTTTGACATCGCTTTTCAGCGTCTCGATATCCAGCGCTTTCGGACCTGTTTCCTTGATGGTCTTCATATCGTTTTTAAGATTTTCAATGTCCTTGGTCTGGTGCTCAAACCTTCCCTTGATGACCTTTTCACGCGAGTTCCACCACGAATAGGCGATTGCCAAAAGGCTGAAGAGAGCGTTGATCAGTGTCAGGTAAAAGTGCCCTTTGGCGTAATCCATCAATTCCTCCAGTTTTCCAATAGATCCTGACAGTCGATGCAGCGGCGGCAGCCGTTAACGGCATGCCGCCGGGCTTCGGGTATGGGTCTGCCGCAATCCACGCAGTGGGTGGAGCTGGTGATGATGGCCGATCCCTGGCGGCGGATATGCTCCGCCAAGGCGTTGGCCTGATACAGCTCGTTGATTATCTGGGCCTGATCGATCTCGTCTATGTCAGCAGTGATGGAGGGCGCGATTGACCGCATACAGGGCGAGGCCGAAGTAAGCGCAGAGGACGAGGATGCAGAAAGCCACGATGGCCCAGAGGAATTTCATCTGCGTCTCCTGAGAATCAATTGCCCATGAGGGGGACGTCGAAGGCAAAATACGTGGTGGCGCTCGTCCATGCTTTTTTCTCGGATAGCCCCGATTGCCAGCCTCGCGAGCCGAAGCCGAAACCGATGGGGACAGCTCCGATCGTGGTGATGGTTGTGTGGATCAGCAGGTTGAGGGCCGTTACCTCGTTGGTCCCCACTTTCGACAACTGCGGGCCGACGTAGAGGCCCACGGTGTCGAACATACCCGAGCCGGTGAACGTGTAGCCCTCGCCGATGAAGAGGCCGGCGGACAGCAGGTTGTAGTCGCCGTTGAGGTAGAAGGCACCTACCGACCCGAGTATGCCGGTGTTCCACCCCAGGGTCGGGGCTGAGGTGGTTACCTGTGTGGTTGCCGGGGGCGTGGTGTCGGCAAAGGCGATGGCGTTAGACAGGCACAAGGCGATGCAAATGACCGATGCAAGTTTTTTCATGATTTGATCCCTCCGATTTTCTGAATTTCGTTGATGGCGTTGTTGGTGGCGTTAATGACCGCCTCTTCCAATGCCTGTGAAACCGCTTCAGACACCTGCTGCGTTGCGGCGGAAATGGCGGGGCTTCCCGGGGGGGCCGATTTCATGAGGGCGCCGATGACAGTTGGGATAGCGGCTTGAATCGCGACAATGGTCGCGTGCCGCGTATTGGTCCAGTCGATGGTCCCGATGGCTGATTGCAGCCCGACCAGAACCGCTCCGATCAACGACCCGACCAGGGTCGGGACCGGATGGCCGAAAACCCTTTGCCATAACTCACCTAGAAACTTCATTTGTCACCTCCCTCGTATGGTTTGTTAGACCCTAAAGGTTTCAAAAACCTTTAGGGTCTGGGTCTCCTCCGCGAAATCAAATCCCCTCGTTGATCTTGAACCGGAGCGCCTGCCACTTGCCCAGGTATTTGGCCAGCCATTCCCCGCAGTCCGATGGCGACATTTCGGCCATGACCATGTTTAAGAACAAGCCGATGGCGGATGTCACGGTGGCCACAACCTGGCTGCAAAAATCCTGGGTGGGGTTCTGCTCGACCAGCTGGACCGGCAGGAAATTCTTGGCGATTCCCTCTTTGTTGTAGGAGAGTTTGACGCCGTAGATCATGTCGGCGTTGTACATCATCTGCGCGGCCTTCCAGACGATCTCGTTATCACCCTCGACGGTGCCGAGATCGACTATGTCCCAATCATTCATATCTTGCGAGACAAGCTGCTCGAATGAGCAGATGCGCGGACCGTCTTCGAGCGTGGAGCTGAAAAACAGCCCCGGCTTGATCTCCAGTTCGATATGGGCGTATTTGCCGGTCCATGCCTCGATTACCACCGCCCAGAGTGCGTTGCCTTTGTAGAGCCAGATTTTCATTTGTCCCCCTCCAGTCTTTTCTCCGCCGCCTCAATGGTCTCGCCCTGCTGAGGAACGGGATCGTCGTTTGTTTTTGCTATCGCCTGGATAATCCACATGGGAAAAACAAGGTCATGGATTCCGGTGGCATTCCCGGCGGCATGGTTGACTCCGGTATGGTGACGCTGGCCGAGAACCATTTGGTTGCGGATGTCATCGACCGATGTAAGAGGAATATTCTTCATGAGGCGCCCGTATCCGTAGACATCGAACGTCTCAAGGAATTCCTTGAGCTTGTCGAAATCGACAAAGCCCTGGAGACTCCATTCGCAACCGACATGGTGGACCTGGAGCTTAACGATCTCGCCGTCTGGGTACCTATCGCCATCCTTCAGCCCTGTTACCCAGCAGACATAATGACCGTCTTCCTTCAGGCGTCTGATCGAGCGCTCAAACTCAGGGCTGGCTGTGCGATCGGCGTGGGCCGGGGTAATGACCATGTCCTTGAGGTTGATCGTTTCGGTGTGCTCGGCTACGGTCATTTTTCCTCTCTATTCTCCAGCGTTTTCAGCGCAGCATCGCGCTGGCGCAATCGCTTACAGCCGTCGCAGCCCTGGCAACCGCGATAATTAGTAGCTACGTAGCCACCGGTCTGAGGGCATTGTTTCCTTTCGAACGGTTCCGCTATTCGTTTAACAGATGGATTGATTCTCATCGGGACTGCTCAATAAATTCATAGACCGAGTTAACCATCCAAAGCAGGAAGGCCACGATTATGCAAAGAATCAGGACAGCGGCTATCGGTACCATCCATATGCCCCAAAGTATCCACAGGAGTGTGTTCTTGATCATGCAATATCCCTATTCCCACGTCCGGATCAGCCAGTTGTCAAGATAGGCGCGTTTTCGCTTATCGGCCCTGGCGATGGCGACGTAACGTTCGGAACGCAGGGCCTCGAATACCAGGTAGAAGAGCACCCTCTGTTCGCGCGGCTTGGTATAGGCGTTGATCCAGTTGACCATGTTCCGGTCGATGCGGGCGTTGAGGGGATAATCGGCGCCATTACCGTTGAGGATATTGCAGGTCTTTTCGACCAGGATAGCCGCCGTGCCCATACCGCAATTGACGGCAGTGTCGAGGATCGTGGTGGCAAGACCCTGGCTCTTCAGCCCGGTGAGCACGAGGGGGTTCCAGAAATCCCGCTCGTAGTAAAGGGAAGCGGTGGCCAGGGTTAGGTTCTTGATATCGACCTTGGGATAGCTGGCAGCGGCGATGCCGAATTTCGTGCCCTTGAGAACACCCTTGCCGACCTTGCCGCCGGTCCAGTTGCCGCTGTCGTTGTGCAAACACTGGTAGCCGCCCTCGTGGCCGAAGATGGAAGCGAGAGCCTTTTGGCTTTCGGCGGCAAAGATCGGCTCGCAGGACGAAAGAATGAGAAGTATGGGAATTATGGCAAGGCGCATGGTGAACCCCCACAAGCGTGAATGGTAAAAAGCCCCACTTCCGGGAGCAGAGTCCGGAAGTGGGCATCAAAAGGAGGTACTGTCTGTGGGGGATACTATGGGGTGGTTGGCTTGAGTCCAATCGAAGGGCTTCAAAGAAAAGCCCCAATCCATGGGCATGGAAAGGGGCTTTCGGGTAATCCGCGCTTAATACGCTTCTGGCGTTAAGCTGTCAATAATTAAACTCCAGGCAATGTACCCTGGCGTCGTTTAAACTCCTCGTCTCCCACGGCCGCTACGATGCTGTAGATCTGCCGTTCGGTCAGATTAAACTCGCGGGCGAGCTGGGCATGGTTGGCGCCGGTGAAGCGTCTGTAGATGCGCCGGTGTTTCTCCGTTATGGCATAGAGGTGTCCCTTGGCAAAATATACCGTGTTGCCGGAGATCTCACTGCGCATAAGCTCTATTGCCATGTCGGCCGCTTTTACGGCCTGGTCGGGCGTCATCTTCAGTTCCGCCACGAACCCCGCGGCAAGACTGTTACGCAATTGCTCCAGGAGTTCGCCGTATTTGCCGCGCCAGTGGCGGTCTACCTTATTCTCTTCGCTCATCATTTCGCTCCCGAGAGGTCCCATCCCTCGCGCTTGGCCTGATATGTGAGGGCGGCGATGATCTTGTACAGTTCGCCTGTTTTTACCCATTGCACTTTGTCCGTTTTGCAAACCCGCTTGGCGATGCCGTCGGCGTAGTGCCAGGATTTCTTACCCACCGTTAACAACGCCTCGATCTTGCCGAGTTGGTCGTCTCTGGACTGGCCGGACTTATCCATGTTTTTGGGGCGGTGGGGATAGTCGCGCTTGTCAAATCCCCCCCGCCCCCCTTTTTTAAAGGGGGGCGTACTTTGCTTTTCTCCGGCCAGAATGGAGAGGCGGTTGATCAGTTCGCGGCGCTCGTTGGGTTTCAGATCCTTGGAGGAGTCGGTGCGGCCCTTGCTGATGTCGCTGATGATATCGCGGTAGTTGTCTGCGTCAAAGCCCTGCTGCACGCTCATGGCCTTGTTTTTCAGGGCGTGGATACGCGGACGGTCGATATCCCATTGTTCGGCTTCGGTGCGTTGTTTGTATGGTTTGGAAGGCATGGTTTAAGTCCTCTTAAAATATGTTTTACTCGCCGCTCTTCATGGCTTCGATTAACCATTCGTCGTCATCTTTTTCATCATCCTCATGCAGCGCATGATAGCAGTGAGGATTGGCAGGTACGTCACACCACCCTTTTTTCGGGCATCTTCCACACTCGATTTCGTCATATACAGGCGCGTCCTCGCATGCGCAATCGGGTGTGTTGTGAGGCGTCATTCCTGGGCATTGGTAACAACAACAATCCTTATAGGAATATTCATCTGATGAATATTCCTCGGCATCCCAAAGGGGGACCCAATTTGAGCATTCGGAACACACACCTTTCCCTGTTTCCCGATTCACTCTCAGCCAATGGCACGGCTCCATATAAATGTCGTAACATGCGTTGATGTCGGTGCAACTGCAACCTATGCAGGTAGCGATTCCTGCGCTTTCGAAAATGCTCATTGTAGTACCCCCCCCCCCCGAAATTCCGGTAGCGGCAGGCGTTGTTGCAGCCATCCGCTGTTGTCTATTTTGTCCATCGTCATCACCATTTCCCAAACCGTTCCTGCATTGCCTTGAAGAACTTCTCTCCCGTGGTTTCGGGTCCGATCAGATCCATCTGCTCCGGTTGTTTCAGCTTCCGTTCGATGATCGCCCGCGCCCGGCGTTCGGCCTCGGCCCTGGGCAGGCCGCCGTCGAACTGCATGATGGCGGCGCGTTCCTCGTATTCCTCGCGGGTGGCTGCGTCCCAGGTCAACATCACTCTTCCTCTTTTTCGACCTGATTTGAGGGGATCATCCCGTCTGGGAATACTCTCAAAAGCTCTGTATCGACACGGGCGGCCAATCCTTCCATGAACTTTCGATTCCATTTCAACTCGGCAAACACCGCATTGGCTATGGCATCAGGTATCCGCCGTTTCCCGGCTTCATAATCCTGGTAGGTGCGCCTGGGTATTCCCAGGGTGCGATACATATCCCTGGGAGCGAAGCCGATTTCTTCGCGGATAACCTTCAGCATGTCCGCGTCCATCAGGTGCGTGCGTTTTGTGTCGGTTTTGTTTTTTTTATGGTTGTTTCGCACGCGGTTTATTCCTCTCTACCAGCCCCGCAGCAGGCCATGCCCCACTGGTTTAGTATCGGGTTGCGCGTAGCCGGCATCTCGCATAATCGGCACCAGACATGTTTTGCGTCCAGGTGTTTGCAACCGTTGCAGCTCTCCATATCTGACCAAATTTCATAGTGAGAAGAGCCGTAGGCGACATCCCATTTACGGGCCACATATAGCCAACGACACCATTTATCTGGTGTATCCAGATCTGACCATTTGGAGTTCAGTATGTCGATTAATCTTTGTCTCATGATCGCTCAATGCAGACCCTAAAGGTTTTGGAAACCTTTAGGGTCTCGGTTCAACGATCAGCGCGGTATCGGCTGTGTTTTGACCACTCTTCCCCATGATCGGCAGAAGGGACAGACGACATCGGTTATCTTCTTTTCGCTGCCATCGGTAGCTTGGTAGGTAATTGTCTTCTTTTGTTTGATAAACTCTTTGCCGCCATTCTTACAACTAGCATTGCGGCAGATGGCTGTGACGTCGAAATATGGCGGTTTCAAGGTTTGTTCTCCCTTCGAGGGGAATTCTCGATATCATCGGTCTCGTGATTGGGATACATATGGCCGTCGCGAGACTCCAAAAGGCATTTTTGACAACGTACGCAGGTACTGAGCCTTTCATGTCGATGCTTGCAATTCACACAGGATTTTTCCATGTTCGGCCCTGGAGCGAGGTAACGGGGGATCGCCATCACTTCCCTCCAGGACATTAACGCCGTCCTTCTCGTAGATCCGGATGCGCAACGGATTGCCGTCCGCGTCGGAAACCGGCATTTCATCGGGCAGTACTGCCAGTAATTCTTTGATATCGCCCACATCCACGACCGTTATATCGAGTATTTTACCCATGTCCGCCCCCTATAACGCCGCGATGTCGAGCGGGATGGCGATGTATTCGCCCTGTTCGTTGCGCTCGTAGAGCCGAATCTGCTTTTTGCTGCTGATGACCACGATGGCGCTATCGACGATCTGCATGCCCTCATTCCACAAGGCATTGCTGATTTTGTAGGTGCGCAGTCGCAGGATCTCGGCTACGCGCAGACGGCCGTCCACCAGGGTAAACGACCCGGTAACGATGGTTTTAAGATCGGCGACGCCCTCGGAGTCGGCATCGCCCATTTGATCCAGGGCGGCCAGCAGTTTGGCCTGAGCGGCCTGCAATTCAGGGCCGAAATCGATCTTCTTTTGGATCGCGATGGCAAGTTTGAATTTCCGGTCAAAAGTAAAGAATTGCAGGTTTCCGTCGCGTCCGCCCCGTTACACCCCATGTTTCTCCAACAGCAGGGCCAGGACGGTGGAAACGTCCTCGAAGGTGTATTGCTTGAAACGCTGGATCTTGCCGCTGAGCACCCGCCAGATCACGGCGATGGAGAGCACCAGGTCGTTGTAGAGCAGGTCGGTTTCCCTGATCCTGCTGACCAGGACCAACGAGCCATCCGCATCCTCCATGCGGCCGTCGATGACCTGGGGATATTCTATCTCATAGGTGAGGCGTTCCTGGCGCCTGAGGGTGTAACCGGCGCCGGTGTCAGTGGCGCGCTCGGTGACTTCGCCCCAGGTGATCAGACCCGGTTTTTCGGATATGCCCCGGCGGATCGCCGCTTCGGCCGCGTCCTTGGCCTGGGACCCGGTGGTGTGGTACTGCATCCCCTCTGCGGGGCTGTAGCTGTAATAGTTCATTTTTTCCCTCTCCTTTTTCCGTCCCGTTCCCACCATCGATCAAAGTTATCCAGGCAGACGGGGCAGACAATATAGTTGTGATCGGGCATGCCGAATTTGGGACAACTCCATTCGGCTCCGAGGCCCGCCACTTCTCCGCGTACATTAGGGGCTGGGGCGGTGTTGACAGCAAAGGCGTTGGCTTTAGCCATGGCATACCTCCCGGATCGCCCTGTTTACGGCGCGGCAGCGAAGCCAATGCCGGAACCATTCATCGGTGATAATGGCTACGATGGATAGGGCATAAACCGGGCCGATCAGTCTTGCGATGGCGCGTTCGATGCGGATGCGTTTGATGATGCGTTTAAGCATGGGTTTGAACCTCCTTTGTGATGATAATGGTTAGGACCTTGTGAATGGTGAATAGTGAATGGTGAATAAAACCGATTTTAAGTCTTTAATCCTCTACTCTTCACCATTCACGTTTCACCATTCACGCCTTTTTCCTTTGACATTGTTTGCAGGCCCGGTACATCCGGGCGTAGAAGCTGTCCGTCGTGGGCTGGCGTTTTCGGTGGCCGGAGCATTCGGCCAGGGTCAGTTCTCCCAACTCCGGGCAGGCTACGGTTTCTCCGCCCAGGACCTCGCGAATGCGACGCTCTATGGCGTCGGGGGCCGCGTAAGTGCCCTTGCGGTATTGGGACATCTGACTGTCGGAGATGTTGAGCTTTTTGGCCACCTGTGCGGCGCCCCCTTTGCCCCTGGCGTCGTTGTGCTCGGTGATGGCTTGCTCCAGAATGGTTCTGAGTTCGGTGGTCGTCATTCGGCACCGCTTTCCACCCGCGCCCAGACAACGCGCTGCAAATTGGGGTCGTAGACCTGCTTGGTTCTCTGGATCTGGGGCGGATGCGGGCCGGTCCACATGGCGGGGATCAGAGAGTATTTGCCGTCCGGATGCCTGACCAGATAACCGGCGGTCCAGAGTGCGTTGCAGTAGCTGATTGCCTCGGATGCGGCGATGATATGAGTTTCAGTCTTGGCGTTGAAGGCCAGATCCACGGGACTGAAGCTCTTGAGTACCTGCATTGCGTTCCACATGTTGCGCCTGCCGATCCCTTGGGTTACGGGTGTGCCGTCCTTGCGCACTCGCGGGGCATCAATACCGGTGTTTTTGATGAGAGTGTATGTGCTGGCGCTGAAGTTGCGGTGGTTGCCAGATCTCTCAAGATATCCAGCATTGACCAGACCCGTTAGATATTCGCGGATGCTGGATTCTTCCAGGCGGATTTCTCGGGCGATATCGTTGATAAAAAAGGGTAGCGTGCCGTTTCTCCTGATCCACTCCCAGACGGCCTGCCTACATTCCGTTGGCTGCTGTTTATCCACGGGCTTGCGACTCATTTGCGCCCCCTGACCGGGGCTTTGCCGGTGTAAAGCGGCTGGGCGCCCCATTTTGCTCGGTCGATGCTGTCGAGGCCCTGGCGCAGGCTCATTTCCTCGACCAGCTCCAGGTTGGTGCAGATGCGCCGGGCCGAGCCGCCGCTCTGCTGATGTATGTGTTCCAGCAGATCGTCCGCGACGCTCACCTTGCGGCAATAGAATTCGGCCAGGAGTTTGGCATCCTCCAGGTCGAGTGGTTGGACCGGGGACCAGTCGAGCACGCGGCTGTCCACGCGCTCCCATGAGTTGAGGGCCGTGGGAAAGTTCTCCTCCCCGATGAGAAGGATGGGATGCTGGCCCGCTCCGTCATGGATATCCCGGATGACTTCGACCGCGTTCTTCTTCACCAGGTGATCCATTTCATCGACGATCAGGGGCCGACCCGAGACCATGAGCTGGGTGCATATCTGGTCGAGCATCTCGGGCATGGTGGGGGCGGGTTTGATCGCCATGCGCTTCAGGATCTCCGTCAGGACCGTTTTGCGGTTCCAGACGGATTTGCATTCAATGCGGTAGGCGTTGTAGCGGTTCATCAGGTAGATGGCGGCCGACGATTTGCCCAGGCCGGCGCGGCCGTAGAGCACGCCGATCTTGGGGAGGTGGCTGGAGGCGTTGACCAGGCGCTCCATGCAGGTTGCTGCCAGTATGACGTTGTTGAGCGCTGCTACGGTTCCATTGACGTTCGATGCGGGTTGTGGCATTATTTCCTCCTCTTGAGTAGTTTGAAACGGTCGGGGTCGCGAGTCCCGGCCGTTTCGTCATTTCAGACCCTAAAGGTTTCGTAAACCTTTAGGGTCTTGTTCCAACTCCATTCCCTTGAACACCCTATATTCGTTGCTCTGCTCGTAGATCATGAGCGTGCGGTATTCCTCCTCAGTGATGCTGCCGCCATCGGTCAGCACGTTGCGCAGGCCGCTCATGCGTTTGTATTTGCTCCGGGCCGACTCGACTCCCAGGTTGCGGACGTTGGTGGTCTCTCGTGTCTGGAACTCGGACCTGATGCGGGCCTTCATGGCCTGTTCTTCGGCGGTCAGGGGCGGGGTGATTGGTTTCGTTGTGCCGTCCAGGGCCGCGCGGGCCTCGGCGGCGGCGGTGAGGCCGGGCGTGGTGTACTCGACGGTGGAGCGCGTGAGGGGTACGACACGTCCGGAGTCCTTGAGCCGGGCGGCCATGATGATGTCTGCTGCCGGGGCGTTTTTGAGCACGTTCTTGGAACGTTTGAGATCGTCTCTCAGGGAAGCCGTGTGCTGTTTCCACGCCTCGTTGGTGGCCCTGGCCAGCTCCAACCGGGAGATGCCCAGGACTTCGGGGCAGACGGCCACGCATACGTGCTCGTAGACGCCGAATTCGTTCGGTCCCTGGACGATGATCCGGCCCAGATCCTCGGGCTCGTAGAGAACCTGGAGCACTCGGCCCTTGCCGATCCAAGAGACCAGGGCGGGCTCCACATACCAGAGGCGGTCCACCTTTATGCCGTTCTTGGTGGCGGCCCGCATGCCGCCGTGGCGCGGGGCCGAGGCGAGGAGGACATCAAGCGCTCGTTCGTCGGTTATGGTTCGGATCTGGCCGGCCCATTCGTTGGCCATGGTGGCGGGTTTTTTACCCAGGGAGGAATGGACGCGTTGGTGATAGGCGGCGCACCAGTTGTCACAGAAGGCATGGAAGTCGGCTGCGGTCATCTTGACCTCGATGACGTTGTCCGGATCCCGGAGGCGCTGGGCAAAGGTCTTGCGGCTTTCGATATCCTTGCGATCTGCTACGCTGTGACCGATGTAGCCGGGCAGAAGCTCGACCAGGTCGTGGGAAAAGGTGCCGAGGCCGCGCTCGATGTGGGGTTTCTGGTCGCCGGAGAAGGGGTCGCACAGATCGTGATCGATATCCAGGTCGGAAAGGACTCTCTCAAAATGATCGGAGGTGTAATCCTGGCCGTTGTCCGTCAAAATGCAGTCGGGGACGCCAAAGTCGAGCAGACCGCGCCGCATGAGGGTATTGACCATCACCGTGCGGCTGGTCTTTGACACCAGGAGCTTCATGCGGCGGCTGTAGACGTCGATCATGCCCAGGACGCTGTGGCGGCCGTCGATGAGCATGACGTCGGCCGGGGTTGCGTCGAACTCCCAGAGCTGGTTGAGGTTGAAGATTCCTTCGGAGCGGGAGCCGAAGGCCGGCTGCATGCTGGACTTGAACTTGTCGGGGTTGGTGGCCAGGAGCGTGCGCTGGGGGTCGTTCTTTTGGCGCTGGCTGCGGTAACGGTCAATGCTCTTGGTGCTGATCATGGGCTCGGACGGACAGTGGGCCTGGATAAATTCGTTGATGTGGCAGCTCTTGATGTGCGGCTTGCTGTCCAGGAGGCTGTCGATGGCGGCCTTGAGCGTTGGGTTGGTCTCGATCTTGCTCTGTCCCTTGCGGTTGCCGTACAGGTCCACGAGGCCCATGGCGCCCAGGTCGTGCTCCTCGCGGATCCAGGTACGCAGGGTACCGGGGTGGATCTGCCGGATCTCGCAGCGCACCCAGGGGACGACATCGATATTGCCAGCGTTATACTCGTAGCAAAAGCTGTCCTGACCGGCGGTACGGGCCAGGGCGTGGCGGGTGATGTAGTGATTGCAGGCGCGTATGATGGCTAGCTTTGCGTCGGCGCTCTTTCGCTGCCAGGCCGGCAGGCGGCGAAAGGCGGTAAGGCTCTCGGCGCGGGCCGCCAGGCGCTGGCGACCCTGCTCCTCGGCGGATATCTGAACCTTTTCGGCATAGGCGTCGGCTGCGGGGCAGTCGTAGCCGCAAGTGGTGTTTTGTGTGGCCAGGGCGTGGCGGGTTTCAGGTGGGAGGGAGGCTACGGCGTATTCCCGGCCGCCGCCTCGGCCTTGCCGCGGCTGATCTTGCCAGCTTTCGCGTTTTGCTTTAATCTGGACGGCACGTTCCGTGATTGCCATTGCAAGGGCAATTTCTTTGGCGGTGGCGTAGGCTTTAAGGCTCATTTAAGCCCCCGTTTTGTACGGATGGCATCCATTTTGGCCTTGATGATGCGTTCTTGCTCCTGGAGGCGTGCCAGCTCGATCAGGTCCCGATCCTCGGGGTTAAGGACGTCGCTGTCCAGATACTCCAGCACATAGCGGAATGGTTCCAGGGAGCCGGTGATCTTGCAAATTACCGCGCCTTCAACCATGTCTGGACGATAGGCGGGATCGCTGGACAGCTTCTTGTCCAGAGTTTCCTTGCTGATGTCCCTCAGCGTGGCCTTGCTGATCTGGGCCGCGACCAAGTAACGGTCAATCCCTTTCAAATTGCGCGAAAAGGTTTGTTTCAGACCGAGGAGAATATCGAACGACCCTTCTTCCAGTCCATTATCAAATAAGGCTATTTGCCTTGATATGCCTGCATCATTTCCCGCGTGTTTTTTTGCCATGACTCCCTCCGTTTTTACCGCTATGCTTCATCCAGATTTGTGGTATAAAGCGGTAAAATTGTTTACGCGGCTTTGCCCCACATTTGTTCAAACGGGACGCGGACCTTTTTGGCGATGGCTTCTTGGATGCGACGGGAAGGGAAGTGGCCGTCGATGACCCTGCTGACCGCTCCGGACGTTACGCCAAGATCGCGGACGATCTCGATTTGCTTGGCCTTGTTTTTGGCTAGCAGGGCTCGAATATCTTCAGGCTTCATGGCTGGTTTCATATCCACCTCTTTTTTTGCCGGGTTGGTAAAGGTTCTTTGCTCAGTAATCTTAGGTAAAAATAATGCTAAAAACGGAGTCTGTCAATAAAATAATTATTTCGGAGTTTAATTATTTTAATCTTTGGGTGATGAGGATGATTTATCTTTTAATACAATATGTTATCAAACATCGAAATTTCGGAGTTCAGTTGTGTCCAATTTCGGAGTTATGCTGATGAACTCCGAAAAAGACATAAATGGTCTGATATCGCGTCTTGAGTTGCTTAAAGGTTCAGAGAAGCCTTATACGTGGGCGGCAAAGATCGGGATTACCCAGGCGACATTTAATAGGATGTGGAAAGAGGGGCTCCCTCCAAAAGCGGATACGTTATTGCTTATTTCGGAGAAGTCTGGATGCTCTATTGATTGGCTTTTAACGGGTAAGGGTGAGATGATGACTGCTGATGCGGGGTATCATCTGGCTGAAGATTTTAAAATGGCCAGTTCCGCTAAGGTAAACGCCGAGGGGTATCATTTGAAGGCGAAGATATCTCCGCAGACTCTGCCATCAATCGACGATCTTTCCATCTTACTACGTGATATTATCGAAACATATGAGCGCATGAGGTCTGATAGACCTGCCGAACGAAAGGCTCGCGAGATATCGCTTATATTTACGCATTTTGTGGAACATTTTGCGAAGCATCATGACAATATAGAGATCAAGGAGTATATCGAGGCGTGGTTTTAACTGAAGGAGGATGTGATGAAGTCTATTCTACTTATTATCGGACTTTTTATCCTGCTTTTAACCGGGTGTAAAGAGGCACGCGTCGAGCGGGAGAAGTTTGAAAACGATGCCGTTAAGTCTGTTCAGGAAGCTGATAGCATCGAACCTGGTATATCTTGCGGTAATTATATAATATTTTTGTTGCAGACTCTGAAAGCTTCTGGTCATCATATTAAAGTTAATGGCTGGCTTCCATATAAAGAGGCTGACCATACTGTAGTTATTCTTCAGATCGAGGATAATGCTGATAAAAGAGAGTTTAAATGGCACATCGAGGACGGTATGGTTTTTCCTGCGAACGATCTCGCAGCGGCCGTGATGAAAAATCAGAAAGCAAAGTTTTCAAGCGGTAAATGAATTTCATAAACCATCTGTCCGACCGGCCGATTTAGGAAAATCCCATCTGTCCGACGGCCGATTTTTGACCAGGCCATCCACACGACTCAAAGCCGCATCGAATAAGCGATCCCACGATATTCCATCACATCCCGGCATATCCCGCATATTTCGTGCACCATGTGTCTGGTCACAGGTTTATCGGACGCTTCAACAGTTGGAGAAGGATGGAGAGGTGGAATCTTCGTGGGATACGTCTAAAACTGGTCCAGCGATAAAAGTTTACCAGCTTACACCTGTGGGAAAGCAGAAATTGGAATTTTGGAAAAGCGATATCGAAATGAGGATAGCCAACCTGAGTTACTTCCTGGATACGTACCGAAAACTTGGCATTGCGCAATAATGAAGAGTCGATGAAAAAGGTCAGGTAGCATTCCAACACCCACCGGACACCTCCAAAAAAGCTGCCAACAAGGCCGAACAGTTGCTGTCGCGCCGCTTGAGCAGCGTAAGGGAACGCTTGAGCATCAGCGGGCTTTTCACCTCCACAAGTAAGCCGTACTCAAGCTCACGGTGTACGGCAATCCGCGAAAGACAACTTACCCCAAGACCTGAAGCGACACCGTTTTTGATGGCCTCTGTGTGACCGAATTCCAGCGATATTGAGTAGCTGATACCGGCTTTCTCCATGGCGTCCTCAAATATCTCGCGGGTACCGGAGCCTTTTTCACGCATGATCCAAGGAGCCGACACCAGTCCGGCAGGTGTAACGATTTTTTCCTTTACCCAGGGATGTTCAGGCCCCGTTACCACGACAAGTTCGTCATCACGCCAATGGGACGAAACAAGCCCCCTGCTGTGGCATGGCCCCTCGACAAACGCGATATCAAGATCACCCTCCTCAAGCCAAAGAGCTATCTGTTGTGTGTTGCCCACCTGCAACTCTACCCTGGTCTTTGGATACCGCTTGGCAAAATTTCCCAATACTGCCGGCAGCAGGTAATTGCCAACGGTAGTGCTCCCCCCCACCAACAACTCACCCACCATCTCCTGGTCACGATCTCCCTGGAGCTGACTTTCAACCCGCCTGACGGCCAGTAGTATTTCGCGGGCCTCTTTAAGCAGCAAGCGCCCACTGTCATTGAGCAGGAGACGTCTTCCGGTCCGTTCAAACAGAGGGGTGGCGCTCAACTGTTCAAGCTGTGATAAGGCCATACTGACCGCTGACTGGGTAAGGAGCAGTTCCGCACCCGCCCGTGTGACGCTTCCCGTGGTGGCGATCTTTTCAAATATTTCCAATTGCCGAAATGACAAGGCCATAGTTCATTCCTATTGATATAATAAATAAATATTATTCATTATTATTTATATTCTGTTTTGTCTATAGTGTCAACAGCTACGTAACCAAAGGGGGCTATTGTGAAAAACGGCAATCTATTTAAAGTTGTATTCTGGATATTATTGCTGGGCTGCTGCTGGCCTCGGGTAAGTGCCCCGATAGCATTGGTAGCCGGGATCACATTCGGGATTCTGATCGGCAATCCCTGGAATGCAATCACGTCTGTCTGGAGCAGGCGTTTGCTGCAAGCTTCGGTGGTCGGACTTGGGTTTGGCATGAACCTTCCGGAGCTTGTTAAAACCGGCAAGGACGCCTTTTTGTACACCGCCATCAGTATCAGCTTTACCATGATCGTGGGGTATCTGTTAGGCAGGTCTTTTAAAATACCCCAACGCACCTCTATCCTGATCTCTTTTGGGTCCGCCATCTGTGGCGGCAGCGCCATTGCGGCCATGGCGCCGGTGATCAAGGCAGAGCCGGAAGAAACCGGCGTTGCTCTGGCTACCGTCTTTACCCTCAATTCGATTGCCTTGATTCTGTTTCCTCCCGTGGGGCACCTTCTGGGAATGGGGCAGCGACAATTCGGACTCTGGGCTGCCCTGGCGATCCACGACACCAGCAGCGTGGTAGGCGCGGGGGCAGCTTACGGCGGGTTGGCCCTGGCAATCGGCACAACGGTCAAGCTGACCAGGGCATTATGGATCATGCCTTCAGCTCTGATTGCCGCGTGGTTCACCAAGTCAGAAGGAAAGGTCAAATTTCCTCTCTTCATCATCGGCTTTATTGCCGCAGCTACCATCAAGACAGCGTTGCCGCAGTTTGATCAGGTTTGGCACCCACTAAACAGCGTCGCAAAACAGAGCCTGGTGGTGACCCTGTTTTTGATCGGCTGCGGCCTGACCAGAGAAGTACTGGGCAGAACAGGCATAAAACCGCTTGCCCAGGGCGTAATACTCTGGGCAATTGTTTCAGTGGCAAGTGCCGTGGCTATAATAATAGGTTGGATTGTCTGAAACGCTGCTGATTTCAACGGGAAATCTGGAAGAGCGCTATTTCTCAATAGGGTAATTATTCCGTATTGATCCTTCGATAGCCTTCAACGTCAAGCCGGTCGGTATGGAGGTTTTCCAGTGGGCTATTGGAAGAATGTAATTCTACAAAAATGCTGTACACCAAACTGTACACCAAAATTTGGTGAACATGGTAAACATGGTTGACATGAGATGGGCAGTGATGGTATCTAATTAGTTAATATAACTGTAAGTTATTAAAATTACCACAGAAGCGGAAAACGGGAAAAAGCCCTCATAACCCGAAGGTCACAGGTTCAAATCCTGTCCCCGCAACCAAAGAACAACAGCCAGTTAGCCCACAAAGCTAACTGGCTTTTTTGTTAGACTGACGCAGATGTTGACGCAGGTGATACGCAACAATAGATCATCCTACCTAAACAATAAGTACATCCACTATCTTAAAATCAGCGTCAAGGGCCAAGGGGTATGTATATCCCCCGACCCTTGACCCTCTGATCTAATACTGCTCAAACGCTCCATCAAGAATGTCTACACCGGCGTGACCGAGTCCTATGTTTACCCCACCACTTGATTTGCCGTTACCGTTTTTACCCTTCTTTGCTGTCTTGAGCGGGGGGGTGTACGTTGTAACATGGTGGCTTAATGCGGTTTGCCTCGATGCCACGTGGCTTGGTGCAGGCAAAGCCCTTTGCTGACTGCCTTCAAGCGTAAAAAACGCTATGGACGCTTTCAGTTGTTCCGCCTGGCTGGCAAGCTCCTCGGTGGTGGATGCCATTTCTTCAGAAGCACTGGCATTCTGTTGGATGACCTGGTCGAGTTGCTGTATAGCCTTGTTGATCTGCTCGGCGCCGGTATCCTGTTCTTTGCTGGATGCGCTAATTTCCTGTACCAGCTCTGCTGTCTTCTGGATATCCGGCAGCATCTTGTTAAGCATCTCACCAGCCTGCTCGGCAATGGCTACGCTGGTAGTGGAAAGATGGCTGATTTCACCGGCGGCGGATTGGCTCCGTTCGGCAAGCTTTCTTACTTCAGAAGCAACAACCGCAAAACCTTTGCCGTGCTCACCGGCACGGGCAGCCTCAATTGCGGCATTGAGAGCAAGCAGATTGGTTTGGCGGGCAATCTCTTCAATGATCGAGATCTTGGTGGCAATCTCCTTCATGGCATTAACAGTCTGGGCAACTGCTTTGCCGCCTTCTTTGGCGTCAGCAGCGGATTTTATGGCTATCTTTTCTGTCTGCATGGCATTATCCGTGTTCTGACGGATGCTGGCAGCCATTTCTTCCATACTGGATGAAACCTCCTCAGCGGATGCAGCCTGTTCGGTGGCACCCTGTGACATCTGCTGAGCGGTTGAGGACATTTCTTGACCGCCGGATGCAACGTTGTCGGCAGCAGTCTGGACTTCCGTGATGACTTCTTTCAATTTGGTCACCATGTTATTCAGATTGCCCTTGATGACATTGTATTCGCCTTTATATTCGTCGGTGATGGTGGATGGGATGATCCCCTTGGCGACCTTGTCCACGTAGCCGGCGGTTACACGGAGAGGATTGACGATGTTGACCACGATCTCGTTGATGCCGGCCACTAGTTGTTTCCAACCACCAACAAAGAGGCTGGTGTCGGCACGCTTGTCCAGTTCGCCGTCGGCGGCCCCCTTGATCAGGATATCGGTCTGTTCAAGCAGTTCGTTCATCATCTTGACCATATTGTTCAGGTTGCCCTTTATAACGTTGTACTCGCCCTTATAGGTGTCGGTGATGGTCGGCGGGATGACGCCCTTTGACACCTTGTCTACATAGTCAGCCGTGACTCGGAGCGGATTGACGATATTCACTACCGTATCATTCACTCCGGCTACCAGTTGTTTCCAGCCACCCACGAACAGGTCGGCGTTGGCACGCTTGTCCAATTCACCGTCGGCGGCGCCCTTGATTAGGATATCGGTCTGCTCAAGCAGTTCGTTCATCATCTTGACCATATTGTTCAGGTTGCCCTTTATAACGTTGTACTCGCCTTTATAGGTGTCGGTGATGGTTGGCGGGATGATGCCTTTTGCGACCTTGTCCACGTAGTCGGCTGTCACTCGGAGGGGATTGACGATATTCACTACTGTATCGTTCACGCCATCAACCAACTGTTTCCAGCCCCCCACGAACAGGCTTGCATCGGCTCTCTTATCCAACTCGCCATCGGCCGCGCCCTTGATCAGGATGTCGGTTTGTTCAAGCAGGCTTTGCATGGTGTCGATGCAGTTATTCAGGTTGAGCTTGATCTCGTTGAAATCGCCGTTGTAGGTGTCGGTGATCTTGGGGGGTATGTCCCCCTTGCTGATCCGGTCCACATACTCGGCCGTGACATTGATTGGCCCGACAAAGGCGTCGCACAGGTTGTTGACACCGCCGACCAGTTGACCCCAGCCACCCGCGAATTTGGCCGCATCGCCTCGTGTCGCCAACTGGCCGGCTACCGTGGCTTTGACCAGTTTGTCCGTCTCGGCCAAAAGGCCGCTCATGGTGTCGATGCAGGCGTTCAGGTTGAGTTTGATCTCGTTGAAATCGCCGTTATAGGTGTCGGTGATCTTTGGGGGTATGTCCCCCTTGCTGATCCGGTCCACATACTCGGCCGTGACGTTGATCGGTCCGACAAACGCGTCGCACAGATTGTTGACGCCACCGACCAGTTGAGCCCATCCACCCTCGAACCTGGCCGCGTCGCCGCGGGTTGCCAGTTGCCCGGCTACCGTTGCATTGACCAATGTTTGCAGTTGGCTTTCAAATGACTTGATGTTGTTGCGCAAGGTTTCGATGGTGTTGTTGATGAAGACCTTCTTGCCGGGGAAATGCTCCAGAGGCGCCTCAAAATTCCCCTTGCCGAATTCGGCGATGCAGACCATAGCCTTCTTCTTGACGTTGATATGACCGTTGACCATGGTATTGACGCCAGTCGCCATGGTATGGAAGGCCCCCTGGTATTTGTCCTCAGGGATGATGACGTCGATGTCACCCTTGTCATGCTCTTCGGACATGCGCTTCATGTCGGCAATGAAGTCCTTGATGTTGCTGCGCATGGTTTCGATGGTGTTGTTGATGAAGACTTTCTTACCGGGGAACTGCTCCAAATCCGCCTCGAAGTTCCCCTTGCCGAATTCAGCGATGCAGGCCATGGCCTTTTTCTTGATGCTGATATGGCCGTTGACCATGGTGTTGACCCCATGGGCCATGGTGCTGTAGGCACCCTGGAACTTGTCCACCGGCATGATGACGTCAATGTCGCCCAGGTCGTGCTGGTGGGACATCTCGTTCATATCGGCCAGCAGATCGTTGAGGGTGCCGATGCACTGGTTCAGGTTGTTCTTGATCTCGTTGAAATCGCCGTTGTAGTTGTCGGTGATCTTGGGCGGGATGTCACCCTTGCTGATCCGGTCCACATATTCGGCGGCCACGTTCAAAGGACCGATGACGGCATCCAGAGTATCGTTGACACCGACCACGATCTTCTGGAAATCACCCTGGTGTTTCGAGGCATCGGCGCGGGTGGCAAGTTTGCCTTCAATCGCCGCTTTAGAGAGCATGGTGGCGTCAGTAATGAGTGCTTTCATATTTTGACGCAACTGTTCAATTGCTTGATTGATGACCGCCTTCTTGCCGGGGAACTGCTCTATCGGCGCATCGAAATTACCCTTACCAAACTCCGACAGACATCCTAAAACTTTCTTCATATCTGTATCAGTACTAATAAACCATGCCATTTGTAATATCTCCCTTTTCTGTTGTTTTTGATGTTTAGCGTAAACCGCTCACTACAGATTGAGATCATGTTTATTGGCTGCGTCGATTCTAAATAGCGTGACCAACTGGCCGTGTTTTTGTCTGCAACATTTAGATCAAGTACTTATCTGGACACCTGGGTATTCGTTGCATCATCTCAGAAAGTGCTCTGCACTCCTATGGAGGAAAAATTTCATATGGGTGCGGATTGTATGATCTCCGTAGCAATTGGTTCCGGCACCTGCGTTTCAGCCAGTTCTGTGCTGGAAAAGACCTTGTCGATATCAAGGATCATGACAAAGTGTTCGTTGTGTTTGCCCATGCCCTGAAGGAATTCAGTTTTAAGATGCGTCCCGATATGTGGCGCTGCCTCAATTTGGGACGGTTCCATCTCGATCACCTCCTGCACGCTGTCGGCCAGTGCCCCAAGTACAATGTTTTCACCGTCCATCTCGATTTCGACCACGATGATACAGGTGTTGACGGTCTGTTCAGTTTCCATCATGCCGAACTTCAACCGTAGGTCAATCACCGGCACCACACAACCGCGCAGGTTAATGACTCCACGCATGAAACCAGGTACCTGCGGCACCTTGGTAATACTGGTGATCTCCAGTATCTCCCGTACCCTGGCCACGTCGACGGCAAAGACCTCGTCAGCCAGCGTAAAGGTCAGGTATTGGGTCGTTTCAAACTCTTCAGCCATTCTCTGCCTCCTCTCCTGTTTTTTTTGGTTGGTACATCAAAATTTGCAGACGTGTTTACAACCTCTTATTACCGATGCATCTACCTGAGTATGTTTGTCTGTATTACTTATTTCCTTATTTTCTCCTGATGGCATCATCCAGGGTTTCGGCGAGATGGCTGAACTTAAGGTAATTGATGTTACGCAAATACGAGAACTCCTCTAGTGAGATAACGATTCCTTCGCCGCCGCAGGCATTCTGCAAAGAACTGGCTGCCCGTGCCCTGAAATCCGAATCGGTTAGAATCCGGCCCAAAAAACGCTCAACTTCGATCTGTGACATACCGAACCCCTTTGCTGTTGTCCCTGTATGGAACATAGTCAAGATAAGCAATGTTCTTGGGGATATAGATTACAGAAATGATGCCAAAGGCACTATCGATGTTATTTCAGTGGGTTAGGTGGTTGGGCGAGGTTAAATTGTCCTATTTGAGTTACAAAGTGTAATCGGGAGGGGACAGTGCGGGCTAGTTGTAGAATCTTTTGCGGTTTACTTTGAGAAGGCCCGCAGCTTGGGACTTGTTGCCGCCACATCGCTGAAGGGTCATATCCAGGACCTTGCTGGTAACGGTATCCAGGATGGCGTCCAGGGAAAGCTCTTCATGCGGAAGGCTGATGTGGTAATCAATTACGTTCGTGGCCAGCGTACCGGGAGAAGGATTGATTTTTGGCAGGCGCAGGTGTTCAGGTCTGATAAGCTCATTGTAGACCAGGATGGTGGCATATTCGAGCACATTGCGCAATTCTCGTATGTTGCCCGGCCAGGAGTAGGAAGAAAGCAGATCCATGGCCTTTTTAGAGACTCCCGGCAACGCCTTGCCCTGGTGCTGGCGGAAGATGTCGAGAAAGAAGTCCACCAGAAGCGGGATGTCCTCTTTTCGTTCCCGAAGCGCGGGAATTGCGATGGGAACAACATTGATGCGATGGAACAGGTCTTCCCGGAATACGCCTAGTCTGACCAGATCGGCAAGATTGCGATGGGTGGCGACGATCACCCGGAAATCGGCGGGCAACGGCTTGTTGGTCCCCACTTTTTCGTAGGTCCTTTCCTCAAGTACCCGCAATAGTTTGGCCTGGAGCGACAACGGCATGTCTCCGATCTCGTCCAGGAGCAGCGTCCCGCCACGGGCCAGACTGAATTTGCCCTCACGCTCCCGCTCGGCGCCGGTAAAGGCGCCGCGGACGTGGCCGAACAATTCGCTTTCCAGGAGCGCCTCGGGTATAGCGGCGCAATTGACCGCCACAAAATTGTCAGGCAGGCCGCCGGACGCAAAGTGAACCGCCCGGGCCAGCACCTCTTTGCCGACGCCGCTTTCACCGGTCAGGCTGATGGTGGTCCTTGGTGACGAGGCCAGGAGGGCGGCAAGCTCCAGAACCTCGCGCATGGCCGGTGACTGCGTGACAATGCTGTGAAAACTGAATCGTTCGCGGAAATGCTCCCGGAGCTTCGTATTTTCACCGGTGAGACGGCCGAATTCCAATGCACGCCGCAGAACAACATCGAATACCAGAGAATTAAAAGGTTTTTCCAGATAGTCGAGTGCGCCCTCTTTGATTGCTGACACCGCGCTCTCGATGCTTCCCCGAGCCGTGAAGACGATAAAGGGGAGCGTGGGGTGGCGTTCCTTGATCATATGGATCAACTGGATGCCGTCCATTTCCGGCATGACAAGATCGGAGATCACCAGGTCCACGGTTTGATTTTCCAGCAGGGAAAGGGCTTCCTGGCCATTGGAGGCGCAGATGACCGTATAGCCTTGTTGCCGCAGGTTACTTTTTAGACTATAAAGGGATATTTCCTCGTCATCAACGATCAGAATGTGGGCATCCGGAACAGGCATAATCTCTTTTTTCGACATGAGCGAAACAATCCTCACCGGCATAAATTTCTACCCGCCAAGCAACGGGAGCATCTGAATGATTTTGGCGTGTTATTCTGACGCTATCCAGCCACGATCAGCCAAGACCGTCAACAGAGATTCATACTCTCTGGCCAGTTGCCATGCGGCCTGATTCGCTTTATCAAGCTCGTTGCCCTCTACCAAGGCAACAATCTCAGCGGCCAGAGTTGTAAGCCTGTCTGCCCCCAGCGTGGCCGACGCCCCCTTGATGCTGTGTGCTTGGCGCTGGACGCCAAGATGGTCGCCCGCGTCCAGATTTTCCTGAAGTACCGCCACATACCGGGGCGCCTTGGCCACGAACAGTTGAACTATTTCCCTGGCCATGGCTTCATTACCCTGGTGCCGCTTGAGAAAGCCGGCTTCATCGAATATGTTAAGGCCGCTACTAGTCGATGTTGTCAACCACTTGTCCAGTAACGTACTCAGGGAATCGATATCAAGCGGTTTTGTCAGACAGTCATCCATTCCCGCGGCAAGACACCGATCTCGGTCGCCTTTCAGGGCATAGGCTGTCAGGGCAATGATCGGCAGCGCATGATTGCGCACGTGAGAACCGGGGTCACGGATTATGGCTGTTGCTTCCAGGCCGTCCATCTCCGGCATCTGACAGTCCATCAGCACCAGTTGGTAGTCGTACTCTGCCAGGAATTGCAGCGCTTCACAACCATTTTCAACGATGTCTACCGAGTAACCGAGTTGCGTAAGAAATCCTTGGACAACCACCTGATTGACGGAGTCATCCTCAGCCAACAATATGTGGCAATTCCTCCTGGTTGTAGCGACCGAAGGCAATTGCCTCCCCGGGCTTGCCGGTGTTGTCCGGGCAAAGGACCCCTCTTCGGAGTGATCAAGGATACCATTGATCAGTTGCAGCAGGTTGTTACCGGACATTTTGATTATTTCAGCATACTCGCGCTGGTTCTGGTCGAGTTCCGTACCGAGCAGGAGGTCGGTCATGCCGATAACGCCATTCATCGGGGTCCGGATTTCGTGGCTCATGTTGGCCAGAAACCTGCTCTTGGCGCGGGTGGCCGATTCCGCCTTTTTTTTTGCCAAACACAGCATCTCCTCAACCTCTTTGATTTCCGTAATATCGGTTATATGGGATATATAGCTTGAGGACTTGCCCGCAGGGTCATCGAACGGCACCTGCGATACTTGGAGCCAACGAAACCCGCCGACAGCGGTGGGGCGCTGGTGCACGTAGGTTGCAGCCTTTCCGGTCTGTACCTGTTCGATGTTCGGACGGGCAATCTCCCAGGCATCCTCGCCGATGACCTCGCGCACATGTCGGCCCAGCAGCCGATCAATCGTTTTGCCGAACCATTCCTCATATTGTCGGTTGACCAGAAGATAGTGGAGATCGGGGCCTATGTGGGCGACGCCCGCCGGCATGGAGTCGATGATTACCCGGAGCAGGTGTTCCTGTTCTTTGAGGGCCTCTTCCGCCTGTTTACGCTCGGTGATGTCCTCATTGACGCCCAGGTAGTGGGTGATCATGCCGTCAGTGTTTTTTATCGGTGACAGGGAGGCTGATGCCCAATAGAACTCACCGTTCTTTTTCTTGTTCAATAGTTCGCCATGCCATTCAACTCCGGCGGCAATGGATTTCCACATCTGTTGGTAGATGTCGTCGGACGTTTTGCCGGATTTCAGGATGCGTGAATTCTGTCCGACCGCCTCACCGTATGAGTAGCCGGTCAGTTGGGTGAACTTGGGATTCACGTATTCGATGATTCCCGCGCAGTCGGTAATCATGATCGATACCGGACTCTGCTCCACCGCCTGTTGCAGCTTGCGGTTCTGCTCCTCCGCTTGCTTCTGCCTGGTCACATCCTCGGCGATCCCCACGTAGCGGCAGACCTCCCCGTTTTGAGTTCGATGTCCCATTTGGGAACACTCGTAGATACAGATAGCCTCATATAGCAAATTTGTCGCCACTAATGGTATTACTTTAATAACATCTAGTTGCAAATTAATTCGTTGAAAGTGGTGTGCCCACTGGGGACAAAGTGTACCCAATAGGTACAACTACATTTTTTTCAATAGTAACACTTGATATGCCCTTTTTTATTCCGCCCCCCTCCCCCGCCTTGCCGGCACCGTAGCGATCCATTTAATAGCGTCTCAAAGCAGTGCACACTAAGGAACGTCCCGTTGAGAACCGCCGCTTGATAGCCGGCAGCAGAACTGATTTCACCGAAATCGACAATCGCTTAATTTATTTTTTATCACAGCACATTGGATATCGAAATACTCTCGAACCTGCATTCTATTCTTGACAGCACCAGCCGAATTCGCTATACGTAGTCATATGACTACGTACTCTTCAAAATCCCCAAATGAACTGACTCAACGCCAACGCCAGGTGTTCCAGTTCATCGTGTCGTATTCTGACAGCAAAGGCTTCCCGCCCAGCCAACGGGATATCGCCAAGCACCTGAATGTGTCTGGCACACTGCCCGTTATGAGGCATCTGGATGCGTTGGAACGCAAGGGTTACATCAAGCGGGAAAACGTGAACCGGGGGATCACATTGACTTCGCCTCATAGCCGTAACGTGTCGCTGCCTATCGTTGGCACCGTTCGGGCGGGACAACTCTCCACGGCTATCGAGGACATACAGGGATACTTTTCAGTTGATCAGGTGGCTGTCAGGGGAGAGGGATGTTTCTTTTTGAGAGTCAGCGGCGAATCCATGATCACTGCCGGCATCTTTGACGGCGACCTGGTCTTGGTACGCCCGCAAAAAAATGCCGACAACCGGGAGATCGTGGTCGCCATGGTCGATGGCGACGCGACCGTCAAGCGGTTCTTTCGGGAGCCCGGTTATATTCGGCTGCAACCGGAAAACCCGGACATGGAACCGATTATCGTTCGCCCGGAGGATGGCGAGGTTACCATTGTCGGCAAGGTGATTGGTGTCTTTCGGCAGTTGTAGGCCAAAAATTCAGGAGGGATGGTATGGAACCCATTACGTTGTGTGGAATCGTGATAGTGGTATTTGGTTTGTGGATCGAATGTGAATCACTGGTAAAAAGGTTTGCCCGTTCCCTTTGCCGCAGCAACCTGCTGAAGGGAATAATCGCCATGGCAATAGCCGAGCGAAAGCCTGTCTTCGCTAACCGGTATATTTAAAGACGGCGCGTTTTCCGGCCGACTTCCCGAACTATAACGGTACAGGTCATGCCCGCCGCAATCTGAACCCCTTCGGGAAGCGGGTCCAGCCGGACCCGAACCGGCACTCGCTGTGCGAGTCGCACCCAGTTGAAAACAGGATTTACGTCGGAAAGGAGTTCGCGGCTCGTGGGATTATCGTGGTCGGAGATACCGCGGGCTAGACTCTCGATATGTCCTTTCAGAACAGGTGCATCGCCTAAAAGACGGATATCGACCTGATCGCCCAAGTGCAGCAGATGGAGTTTTGTCTCCTCGAAGTAGCCGTAGACCCAGAACGAATTTCTGTCGATTACGGCCAGCTTTGCCTCCCCCGCCGTCGCAAAGTCACCGGGATGGACGCCCAGGTTCGTGATGTAGCCCTCCACCGGTGAGCGCACTTCAGTGCGGTCGAGGTTGAGTTTTGCCGTTTCCGCCATTACCAAAGCCTCCTGATAGATTGCCGTGGCAGAATCGGCCTGAGATCTGGAGTTTTCGCGGATTTCGGTGGAAACCACGATGTTTTCCAGGCTTTCACGCCGCTGGGCTTCCTGCCGGCGCATCGCCATCTCCGCTTTACGGGCCGCAAGAACGGCATTGGCCCGATCCCATGCCAGCCGGTAACGCTCCCGATCGACCGTGAACAGCAGGTCTCCCTTGTGGACCAACTGGTTGTCCTTGACCGCGACGTTTACCACGATGCCGGACACATCGGCCGCGACCTTGATCACGTCGGCGCGAACCCTGCCGTCGCGTGTCCATGGGGAGTTCATATATCTATTCCACACCGATCTGCTAAGCAGCACGGCTGTGACAAAAATGATGATTGTGCCCGTAAATTGAAACAACACCCTGAACTTCATGATAAACCTCTTTGATTTATTGTGCGGCGGAATATCCCGCAGACTTAACGAAGAATCAGCAACCCGCATACGCCGAAGATGCAGACAAAAACGCTGAACCGGAATAGTGGCGGATGCCAGACATACCGATAGACTCCGTATCGGCCCATTATCCTATCAAGTAATGTCTGAAAAACGACGCTTGCCAGAAACGCCAGAAACAGGGTGGGAACAAGTGCATCAAGCAGGGCAAATTCACGCGGCATGGGGAATTACTCCTAAAAGGTTGACCGACGGACGGTCAGTCGTAACGGCGATGAGCACATCCTCGTCCATGAGCGCAGTCCGGATGAGGTGCAACGAAGTAAGCATACGATTCAGAGCATTCTGGGGGGACGCGCAGGATGACGCTGACCCAGTTTCGAGGCTGATCGCCTTGATGGCGTTGGTCACGCGGTCTAGGGCGGCCTCACGAAGCGTTGCCGACGGCCGTCTGAAGAACAGTGCCGTGGAGGACAGGCATTCCTGCATGCTGTCGGCCAGCGTTTGAGTCATCAGGAGAGCCTCGGCATCCTGGCGCAGATGGATAATGGCCCGGCCGATTTCGACGACCGAGAACATCAAGGCCAGCAGGATACGGTCCTGCTCATCCTGCATTTTTTGCACTGCAGCCTGTTTATGCAGCACATCGCGGGTACCGCTTTCGAACCGGTCCCTGAGACCGGCAAGGGGAGCAAAGCAGGCCATGACCACCTGATGGCGCAACTGGCGGGCCAGACGCCCCTTGAACCACGAACCGGACGCGGGCATCATCATTCGGTACAGGCATCCCGCCACCGCCACCCCCACGAGGACACCGCAACCGTCATTGACAAAGTCCACCGGATCGAATTGCATGGTATTACTTGGACTGGTCATTTGGATGAAAAACACGGTGTAACCAAAACCGATATCGGCGATGCCGGGCCGGGTGCGGAGATACAGTCCGACCATCAGAAAAGGCACCATGCTCGTACAGAGGAGCATGAATCCATCCATGCCGGGCATGACGAAGAACTTGTACACGAATGCGGCAACCAGACCGGACAGGTGGCCAATCAACATCTTGTTGGTGCTTCTCGTTGGATCGGGGGCCGATGCAAACAGGGCACTTGCGATGGCGACAAAGGTGAGTGCACTGGTACCGTAGGGCCATGCGGTAGCGATCCAGAACCATCCGACCACTATGATCCCCACAAAGGCACGTCCTCCCATCAGGAGAGCGACTACCGGGTCGGTCCGAACGGCAAAGTCGATATCGTCCGGAGTATTCGGTTCATTTGCAGCGTTCGGCAGCGTGGCATAGGTTTTGGTGTACGCATGCAACTCCCGCAGGAAGCGGTGCAAAAGTTCCACCGCTGTCGCGAAATCCAGTACCGTTTGCGGATCGCCGTCAGCTGCGATATTTTTCCGTACCTCCTCTACGCGTCGCCCCAGCATGGAGCGGAAAGCGGCGATCCGTCGTGCGGCCCGATGCGCCGCATCGGCATTTGCCGGGATCTCACCCTTGGTAACGACCGTCTCGCCGAATGATTCCCACAGGTTGGTGAGAGCCTGGCCTGCCGGGGTTGCATTCTTGGTCAGCCTCTTCAAGAGTTGATGGAATGAATTAAAGGTGGTGGTTACCGCCATGAATTCGCTGTTGAGCTTTCGCAGCCTGAGGTCGCGGCCCCGTACTTCCGGGTCTTCCAAAACGGCATTGCTGCGGATCGATTCGAGTGAAAGCACATTGCCGACCAGCCGCAGCCTCATGTTGTCGAGTTCGGCACGCCCGACAGTACCGGAGAGCGATGCCCGGACGAAGGTAATGAACTCTTTATAGCGGTTTTGGACGTTACTGGTTATGGCATCGGAAAGGCGCCTCGGGAAGATAACGTCACTGACGACGCCCGCACACAGGATGCCCAGCGTGATCTCGGTGAGCCGGGTGGAGGCGATGGAGAAGAATGACATGGGCTCCGGAATGGAAAATTGGCCCATCATGGCCGCCGAATACCCGGCCAGGACGCAACCGTAAGATTTGAAATTGCGGTAGAAAGCCGAGCCTGCGGTACAGATCCCGACCCACAAGGCCAGCCCGAGCAGATAAAGCACCGGCGCCTGGGCAAACATGCCCACCAGTAGGAGTCCGACCAGAATGCCGGCAATAGTGGCGCCTATGCGATAGAGACTCTTTACCAGGACCAGGCCGGTTTGCGGCTGCATGACGATAATTGCGGTCATCATGGCCGTGCGCGGCTGGTCGAGTCGCAGTTGCATGGAGATCCACATGGCCAGGAATGCGGCCAGGATGATCTTGAACACGAATATCCAGTCCAAGCCGTCGGTCCTGCCCCAGTAGACCAGTTCCTGAAGTACCTTGCCGGACAAGGACTTCACAGTATCCGCATTGAAAACGCTCATTGCCGCGCTCCCTTCGCCGGCGGCGGTGTAACCGGGATTCCTCCTCCGATTGCTTGCATCAGGGCGGCGTATGCGTCGAGAAAGCGCGCCTCCACCTGCGCCTTGCGCTGGGCTTCGATCAGGGTCTGGTTCTGTGCGTTGAGGACATTTAAGTAATCGGTCATCCCGGAACGGAAAGCCTGGAAGGCAATGTCATAGGTACGATTTGCGAGATCATTCGCCTTGTTCGACTCGACGCGCTGAATTTCCAGGGACCGCAGGGTAACGATCTGGTTGGCTACGTTTTCCAGGGCCCGGATCAGGGTACTGTTGTACGATTCCACCGCGACGTCGTAATCGGCAGTTGAAACGGCAAGCTGGCCGCGCAGCCGCCCGCCTTCGAAGATCGGCAACGAAATCGCCGGGCCGAAGCCTGCAATCAATGACCCTGGGGAGAGGAATTGGGCAAAACTGAGGGCCTGCCATCCGGCAAAGGCCGTGAGGTTGATGTTCGGGTAAAACGCCGCCTTGGCAATGTCGATCCCTGTACCGGCCGCCTCTACCATCCATCGTTGGGCTACCACGTCGGGCCGGCGTCCGAGCAGGTCGGCCGGCATGGCGGCCGGCAGGCCGATCGGCAGGTCGAGGGAAAGAGACGGCCGGTGGATATTCTCCCCGTCACCCGGCCCTTTGCCGGTTAGCGCGCTCAACTGATTATGCAACAATGCGATCGACTCGGAAATACGCTCGATCTCCGCCCGTGCCGCCGGCAGTGGCGTTTCCGCCTGCCTCAGGTCGAGTTCCGTCCCAAGCCCGGCAGTCAGGCGCTTCCGGGTGATATCACAGATATTCTGGCGTTGGCGCAGCGTCGAACGGGCAATGTCCAGCAACACATGCTGGAGCGACAACTGCACGTAAACCCGTACCACCGTTGTCTGGAGGGCCAGGCTGACCTCCTGGGCTTCAGCCGTCGCCACCTGGACATAATCCAGGGCTGCAGCGAGCGATTTACGGTTTTTTCCCCACAGGTCGAGTTCGTAAGAAAGATCGAGCGTTGCCAGATTGTTCCACGACCAGTTGCCGGCGTAGGGAGCCGGAATGAACTGATTTTCCGTGAACTGTTCCCTGGTGAAGGCAGCGTCGGCCTGGAGGGAGGGGAGCAGGGCCGATCCCGCAATTCCGCTACGTGCCTGTGCTTTTGCAACGCGGGCCTGCGCCATGCGTATGCTCGGATTCCCGGATGTCGCCTCCTCGACCAGGCGGTCAAGCTGTGGATCGGCATACGCCTTCCACCATTGCTGTGACGGCCACGCGGTTGGCTGTTTTGCAACCGATTTAAGCGTGCTGCCAGGATTCAACTGGTTGGGATCGAGCACGTGTGAACGCGGTGAAGTATTCGCAGTAGTGTGCGGCAAGCCGGCACAACCGCCGATAATAAGCACCAGTGCCGCTTTCAAACAATTGGCTACGTAAATTTTGTTTCGATGGGAAAACAGACTAATCTCCTAAAGCTCTTGAGGGTCGATGCCTCTTTGAAACCCAAACCACACGGGGGTTCATGGGATTGGCAGTGGCCGGCTTTTGTCAATAACGGCTGGCCGGCCACATACTATGCGTATCTCTTATCGCGGGGATAATTACGATCACGGATTGGAGTTCATGACCGTCATAAAGCCTTGATATTCATCCAGCTTGGCTACCAGCAGCTTTAATTCATCGGCGGAATACACCGAGGTGCCCTTCTGTAACTCATTTTGGAGCTGCGCTATCTCTTCCTGAAGAGTAAAACTCTGACCTGCACAGTATTCTGAATTCAAGGCACAGAGGTTTTTGCCGGTAGCGGTTTTGACGTCTGCTGCGGAAACCAGAAGGGGAGCGGACAAAATTACAGCACAGCATAGTGAAAGAATCTTTTTCATGATATTTCTCCTTATATTATTCGTTGTTCACCAGAATACGGGGACTAATGCGGCATGTTAATTGTCGTGCAGCTACAAAAAGTGCATAGGGCGACCTCCTTTACTTCATAGTTTGTTCAGTAGCCCCGGTTACACGACATTTACCAACGAGCAACGGGACTGCTTCAATCTTGAGCGGGTAAAAAACCTCAACACCGTGTGCATCACCTACATTCTTTAGCCATAATCATGCCAAGATTAAAATTATAATAATATTGATATGTTATATTGTTTTGTCATTGCAAATAAGCAATATATTGCGATTATTATTGTAATATATTGCATAAGATGTAATAATTGCAAAATATTGCATAATTTGGATGGCACGCATGAACAAAACGGGAAGGGAGGGTCATATGGCTGACCGAGACGATTTTTTTAGAGAGGTTACGATCAGAATATGCAGCAGCCTTGATATAAAAACAGCTCTCAGAAATGCATTCGACTATCTGAAGCTTTACTTTCCCCTGGATACTCTCAGCCTGACCATTCACGACGCCAATATCTCATCAATCAGGAGGATCGCTAACATAGCAGCGGACAATGTAGAGCTTCCGGATGAGATCATTGCCGTTCCCAAAAAACTCTGGAAACAGTTACAAGCCTGGAAACCCACCGCTCCTACCGTTATAAACGCTGATCGCGATGAGTTTTTTCGTTTATTGGCACCATTCATCAAGCTTGAAGGGAATTCAAAAATTATTGTGCCGCTCCTGATCGAGGGAGAATCATTGGGGTCGCTGATATTATGTGCGCGTGGCGAAGGTAGATATAACGCCAAACACATGGAACTCCTTGCAACGGTTGCCACCCCCTTTGCCATCGCCCTGGCCAATGCCTTGTCGTACGAAAAGCTTTTGAAATATCGGGATAGACTTATTGACGACAACCATTTTCTGAATAAGGAGTTGTCCATCCGGGCCGGAGGCCAGATAATAGGTGAAGATTCCGGGTTAAAAAACGTCCTGGATATGGTCCAACACGTGGCGCCGCTCAACAACACGGTATTGCTTCTGGGAGAAACAGGGACTGGCAAAGAAGTGATTGCCAACGCAATCCATTTTGCATCGCCACGCAAAAACGGGCCCTTCATCAAGGTCAACTGCGGGGCGATCCCGGGCAACCTTATCGACAGCGAACTGTTTGGCCATGAAAGGGGAGCATTTACCGGAGCGGTCGATGAAAGGCGTGGACGCTTCGAACGCGCCGACGGAGGGACCATCTTTCTTGATGAAATCGCGGAATTGCCTCCTCCCGCCCAAGTGCGCCTGCTTCGCGTCCTCCAGAACCGCGAGATCGAACGGGTCGGGGGCAACAAACCAATCCCTGTTGACATCCGCGTGATCGCCGCAACCCACCGCAACCTGGAAAATATGGTTTTGGAGAACAGATTTCGAGAGGATCTCTGGTTCAGGCTGAATGTCTTTCCCATTATCATACCGCCGTTACGGCAGCGTAGAGAGGACATTCCGCTCCTGGCGCACTATTTTGTGAGAGCAAAGGCCATGGACTTGGGTTTTGCCATTACGCCCACTATCGCACCGGGAGCCATGGGGCGCCTGGTGAGTTACGATTGGCCCGGAAATGTCCGCGAATTGGAAAATCTGGTAGAACGAGAGGTGATACTGCATCAGGGGGGGCCATTGATGTTCGATGCACTGCTGCCGGGCGGAGGGAAAAGAGAATACTTCGTTCAGAAAGATATAAAGATTAAAAGCTTTCCCGCACCTTTGAAGCTCGATGAAGCGATTGCTGTGCACCTAAGCAATGTTCTGCAAATGACCAACGGAAGGATTCATGGATCTGGCGGTGCGGCTGAATTACTCGGTATTAACCCGAGCACCTTACGGTGGAGGCTGGACAGGCTCGGTATAAAGCATGGCCGCTCAAACAAAAAGTGCCCGAGCCTTTAAAGCGTCCCAAAGCAGCAAACGTCCCCTTGATGACCGCCATCAACCACGCCAAGCCTTGTGAAAAATCAGAAAGGGTCGTGCCGCCATTCTTCGCAAAATGAAAAATGGAGACACGACCCTTCAGCTAGTTGCTTCAGCTAGTTTTACTACTGTATGCCCCACTCATGCCGAGAAAACCGGGCAACCTCGATACCGTCTGAAATCGCACGATAGGCGTTTTTCAGTTTTGGCGGAAGGGGGCCGTGAGTGGACTTCTCTTACTTGGCAGTTACCGTGATGTCATTGAGATACATATTTTCTCCATGACCACTGGTGCCGAGGAAGCCAATGTAAACCGTCTTACCTTTGTAGGCGGTCAGATCAGCGCTGGCCTGCTTCCATCCGCTGGTGGCGGCATACCGCGCTACGGCGGTTCCTGCTTTTGTCCAGACGGACAGGTTCCTTGAAGTGGAAACGGCTGGTTGAACCGTATCTGCAGCAGACGGGGCGCCATTGTCATGATACATCCAGAAGTTCAGCGTGACCGTATTTGCCGTGCTTGGCACGGCTATGCCGGTTACCCGTGCGAGTATGGCCTGGTTACCGGCTCTTGCCGTCGCCGAATTCAATTCTGCCATTGCATTGCCGGTATATGGCGTGGCGGCCGGCGTTGTCCCTTTGGACACCAATCCCCAGATAGCGTTATCGTTCATGCCTGTTTCAAGCGTATCCCATCCGCCGCCGGTAAAGTTGTCGGTAACCAGCGTGGTTGCGGTGGCAGAGGCTGCCGTCACCGTAAGCGCCACGGATACGGTCCGGGTTATGCCCCCTCCGGTCGCGGTCAGGGTGAGCGTGTAGGTGCCTGGCGTCGCTGACGTGGTCGATGCGATGGTCACTGTTGAACTGCCGGAGCTGGGAGTCGTAATTGTCGCCGGGCTGAATGTCGCGGTGACACCGGAAGGGAGACCGGATACGGAGAGAGTGATAGTGCTGCTGAAGCTGCCGGTTGTCGTGGTGCTGACCGAGAGTGTCCCGGTAGTGCCTGCAACCAGGGATAGGGTGGATGCGGAGTCCGTCAACGCGAAGGCGGAAGTGGTGGTCGATCCGGTCGATGACCAGTTGGCGACCAGGGCGTTGGCATCGATCGAACCGAGGCCCGTCACCTTGTCGTATCCGGTGCCTGCAGAGTAACCGATTACGCCTGGCACGCTGTTGTTGCCGGAGGTTATATCATGGAAAACAGTGGCGCCGGAGCCATTGTACTGCGCTTTTGCCAGCGGATACAGACTGATGTTGGGATTCCCCTGGCGGCCATACTTCTGAACAATGAGCGCCATGATCCCCGCGAAGGAGGGGGATGCCGCCGAGGTGCCGGCTATGGCTTCGAGCTGACCTTGCGTCACAACCATATAAGCGTCATGGCTGGCGGTGGTCAATGCCACATCGGGAACGTCTCTCATGCCGTCGGAGGATACTCCGGTGGCAACCTGCCATGACGGCTTGGCGTACAGGATCGACACCCCGCCGCCGGAAGACCAGAGCCCTGCGTCGCTGCCGCTGCTGGAGGACTCATTCCACGCCACCTCGGGAATATAGCTCTTGGCGGAAGTATCACCCGAACCATTGGAACTGTTCCAGTAACTGCCACTCCCCTCGTTGAATTCAGTGCCGCCGACCGCCACATTGTACGGAGTCGACGCAAGCCCGTTCACGCCGAGCCCCGAACCTGTCGTTGCGTCGGCGGAACTGCACCCGGCCGCTCCCGAGTCGCCCGATGCCACAAAAACCGAGATCCCCTGGGTTGCAGCTTGCTGCCAGAGATTGTTGTAGAAAGCATTCTCGGCGGTGCCCATCTGGGCTTCGCACTCGCCGAAGCTTACGCTCATGACAGGGGCCAGATTGTTTTCGACGATATACTGCGCAGAAAGGTCGATGCCGTCAGTTGAGTTCGTCGATTTGGATACCACAAATTTGATGGTTGCATTTTTAGCTACCGCTCCGGACCACTCCACGTCAAGATCCGCTTCGCCATCTTCATCGGCTCCCAGGTCACCGGGATCTGAACCGTTAACGATGACTTGAGGAGGATTCACGGAAAGGCCCATGGTACTCCTGAAATTCGCCCAGTTAGTGACGGATGGGTGAGTGCGTCCGACTATGGCGATAGTCTGCCCAGTTCCGTCTATACCTGCACTGTAGAGAGAGCCGAGGTCATATATGGTCGCAAAGTCACCGGGGGAAATATAGTGGCTTCCATCGTACGTGAATTCCGGTTTGGGCGGAACAACCGCAGCCAACGTCTTGGTGCCGGAAATCATGGCGCTGCGGGGAAAGTTGTGGAGCGTCACCACGCCGTGAAGAAGATCAGCCAGACCGGCAGGGATCGTTATGTCCGTTGAGTTGGCATTATATGTCTTACCATTTATGCTGTAACTGTGAATCTCTGTTTCAAAGGCCGACTTAACCATGGCAGCTGTGCCGGAGAAGTTAACCCACGTGGAAGCGCTGCCTACCGAATTCACGGTAAATCCGAAAGATTTCAGCCAACTGGTGACGGACGCAATGTCCTCTGCCGTGTTTCCGAACCGGGATCCAAATTCCGCCGGAGTCAGCCACTTGTGATAATTGGGAGACGATGGATCTTGCTGGCTGGCCAGGAATTCTTCGAGCTGTACCTGGTTACTTTGCGGAATAGTCAGGGCCAGCACCATGTTGGACAGTTGGGTAGTGGAATTCACTTCGCCGGCATCATACTTTGATTGCGCGTTGGGGTGAACGTTTCCGGGCAGCGTTATGCGGACATTGTTGTCGATAGTGCGGGCCTGGGCGACGGATACGGCCAGGCTGATTGCCAGGGCAGCCAGGATGGCAAAGACTTTTGACGTTCGCTTGAGCATACGGGTGGTCTCCTTGAGATCGGGTAGAGATCGGAACGATGGACTGCAGCGTCGCGGGCCGGTTGTGGCCACCACCATTGCGGTTGGCCTAAGTAAAGCCCCTCAAAAGGGGCTGAAAGTGATAATTTTGTGTTTGTAACATCGGCCATAATTATGGAGTAAATAGGGAAGAATTAAGTAAATTGCTCTATTTTAAAGGCAACCATCAGCAAAAAAGGCGCTCAAGGGTATCGACGGATAACCTTGAACGCCTTTTATAACGGCGACAGTTTTGCATCGTCACCTCATGACCGGGTCACTCCAGCGTCTCGAAGACCGCCTTTTCCTCGTCGCTGAACAAGCGATTGAGGTTGAGCACGATGAGGAGCCGTTCGGTACGGTTGACGACTCCGGTGATGCACTCCTGGGCTGTGCTCCCCTGGGTGATGCTCGGCGGTGGCCTTAAACACTTCACGTTTTTAGCTTCACCTGCCAATTGAAGGCTATTTTCTGACCTTCAAGGACAGTTGAGAGCGGGATTCCCAGCTCTGATAAACAATCTATCGCCTTGTCGAGTTCAATCTTCTCAACCATTTTAGCAAGGGAAAGCAGAACGCCGATCTTGCCGGTGTTTTCGGCCAGGGCATTCCTTGAATGATGCCTCAAGCCCATCGAGCTCGGCGACGTCAACTAATTGTAGTCGGACTTCAACTGGTTGGCTGTCTGCTCCTCTCCGGCTAGCTGCGACGAATGGAGCCGTCTATGGTTACAGCAACCTCTCCGAACAAGGCAAAGTTCAATTTCCTCAAATAACTTAATTCTTGAGCAGAGACCTTCAGCCCGACCGATAAGCAGGCTTTGTCAACCGATTTGATTGCCAGCTTGCGGAACTTTTCATCTGTGATGATTCTGCCGATAAAAATTTCAACTGCTTCCTGTGACATGTAACCCTCTCTTGTAGGTGTACCCGTAAGTAACAAACTGCACCTTTTAGACGTTATCGTGTTTGATAATTACATAAAGAATGCCAAGACAAACATGTCCGCTATTTCAACAAGTTGTTATAATATAGTAACAAATGGCTGTAACCCACGGGGACATGCTGTAACTTTAAAGGACAGATTGGTGTGATTTAATTGGAGGGGGTAATGATATCGATGGAATAGGGAGGTAAAAAAATTACCGGTAATACATTTTCCTGCTCACCTTGAGCAGATCGGCGGCTTGGGACTTGTTGCCGCCGCAGCGCTGAAGGGCAATTTCCAGGACCTTGTCGATGATGGAGCCAAGTGAATGCTCTCCGGGCGAGAAACGTAAATGGTATTCGTAGTCGGCCGTTCCGGGAGGATTGTCCGGGACATGGCTGGAATGAAAACGAAGGTGTTCCGGGCGGATCAACTCGTCATTCACGATAATGGCTGCGTATTCGAGCACATTTCTCAATTCACGTATATTGCCCGGCCAGGAGTAGGAACAAAGCAGATCCATCGACTTTTTTGAGACTCCCGGCAGCGTCTTGCCTTGGTGCTGGCGGAATTTGTCGAGAAAAAGGTCCACCAGAATCGGGATGTCTTCTATTCTTTCCCGCAGAGCGGGAATGGCAATGGGTACGACATTGATGCGATGGAACAAGTCCTCCCGAAACAGGCCGTGTCTGACCAGATCCGCAAGATCGCGATGGGTGGCGACGATAACCCGAAAATCGGCAGATATTTGCATATTGGATCCCACTTTTTCGTAGGTCCTTTCCTCCAGGACCCGCAACAATTTGGCCTGGAGCGGCAACGGCATGTCCCCGATCTCGTCCAGAAACAACGTCCCTCCCTGTGCCTGGCTGAATTTGCCGTCCCGGTCCCGCTCGGCGCCGGTAAAGGCCCCACGCACGTGGCCGAACAATTCGCTTTCCAGGAGCGCCTCGGGAATAGCGGCGCAATTGACCGCCACAAAATTGCCGGGCAGGCCACCGGATTCAAAGTGAACCGCCCGGGCCAGCACCTCTTTGCCGGCACCGCTTTCGCCGGTCAGGCTGATAGTGGTCCTGGGCGACGAGGCAACAAGGGCGGCAAGCTCCAACACCTTGCGCATGGCTGGTGACTGCGTGACGATGCTGTGAAAACTGAACTGCTCGCGATAATGTTCCCGCATCATCTCGTTCTCGCCTGACAGGCGAGTGAACTCCAGGGCACGATGCAGTACCACGTCGAAAGTTTGAGGATTGAAAGGTTTCTCAAGGTAGTCGAGTGCGCCCGCTTTGATGGCTGATACTGCGCTCTCGACACTCCCTTGTGCCGTAAAGACGATAAAGGGGAGTGCGGGGTAGCGTTCCTTTGCTGTGTGGATCAGTTGGATGCCATCCATATCCGGCATGGCAAGATCGGATATGACCAGATCCACGTGCCCCTTTCCCAGCAGGGAGAGCGCTTCAAGACCATTGGAGGCGCAGATGACGGAATAGCCTCGGGACAGCAGATTGCTTTTCAGATTGTGGAGGAAGATCTCCTCATCATCTACTATCAGGATACGGGTTTTTGAAACAGGCAATGTTTTTTTGGGCATGGATGAAGCTGACCTCACCGGGACATTACGGTAGTAATTACTCATATCAATGACAGGGGCGGCAAATAAATCCCTGCCCGGTAACGGGACTGGCAAAAGAGTCTTGGGGTTTTACTCTGGAGTCCTCCAGCCACGCTCTGCCAATAGTATTACCAAGGTTTCATACTCCACAGCAAGTTGTTGCACGGCCTGCGTTGCCTTGTCAAGCTCGTTAATCTTTCGGTAGTGTCTCAGTTTGGATTAGGTTTAAGTCCGACAATTAATTTGACGTAATTATTTGGCGTGTCAGGGTTCTCTGTCCCCATAGATTCGATTCCAACTTGTTTTAACGCATGTTGTAAAAAAGCTGCATAACGTGGGGCCTCTTTATACGAATGAACTTCTATCAAAATTCCAACCGGATGGCCGCCGACATAAAAATCTTGTCCAACGCCTTTTGCATCCCACCCCGCTTCTTTCAGTATATCATTAAGTTGCAAAGCAAATTGCATAGACTCTGGGACTCCCGCTGGGGTGCCAATTATTATGGGTGGCCTAACATTTAACTTTAATAACTTAACTAATTCGACACGTTGTTGACTATTGATGGAGCGAAAACGTATTTTTTCTTGTACTTGGCCTAACGATCTTTCTGCTTCAATCTGCTTTTTATTAGCTTCAGCAACTTCATTTTGAGTTTTGGCTAATTTAAGTTTTTCGTTAGCTAACTCATCTTTAGTTTTAATGCCTTCAAATTTTGAGTCTAAAGCAAATATTTGTGTAGTAAAAATTTTTTTATTGCTATTTACAATAGAAGATGACAGATTTGACATACGAGTTGTTTGTATTATTTGTTTATCATTCTGCAATTTAGATAGGTGGTTATTAGAGTAAACAGTGACGCAAGTTAATATTGCAGTCAGTACAGTGAACGCCGTAGAGAGGTGTTTAAATAGTCTTTTTGCTGAATATAAGTTACATACAGTAAACGCGGCAGCCATAACACCGGCACTTGCTGTCACCCATACAATATAAAAATTAACTTGCTCGTATGATCCAAAGGAGGTCCAAAAATGCATTATTATCCTTTTTTATTTATAATGTTTTTTCTGGTCATCGGCTGTACATATATTATTGGATATACAAACGGACGGGAAAAAGCATCAAGAGACCGTGATAAAAAAGCCCTTAACTTCTAAGGGCTTTATACAACACTGAGTTTAAGATTTATAGTCTTTTAATCGGCAAGCCCTGCTATCTCTTCCGGCCTCCAGACATTCCCGGATTATTGACATGTATCCGGGCGCCTTGGCCACGAACAGCAACACCAATTCCCTGGCAAGGGCTACATTGCCCAGGTACCGCCTGAGCAAACCAACCCCATCAAATATGGTTCATCGGGGAATTCCGGGGAAAGCTGCTCTGATCTTGAGAAAGAAGTAGTCGTGGTCCCGGAAGCCGTAGGCCATTCTCTTGATCACTTTGATCTTGTTGTTGATGCCTTCGGGGATGCCGGTATGCAGCTTCCAGAGACAGTGATTCAAGATGCCTTGGAGGTAGCCCTGCAACCGGTTTGCGAATAGCACGAGCTGTGGGATCGCGCTTTCGATTGCTCGTCGGTGCCACTGTTCCCA
>Ga0326728_10002318_pt1 | contig 63930 bp, 66 predicted proteins | sample MB3enrmetagenome_FD_207602 | JGI IMG/M metagenome (GOLD analysis project Ga0326728, IMG submission 207602) | Lab enriched peat soil microbial communities from McLean, Ithaca, NY, United States - MB31MN | ecosystem: Environmental > Terrestrial > Soil > Wetlands > Peat | place: USA: New York...
AACCCTTACAGCCTCTCGGCCTTGAGTGTTAGGACGCACGATTCTGCCTTCGAGTTATCCGGCCAGGTCAACTTTCTAAATTACTTTCGTACCGGAAAGCGGGTTGCTCTTCTTTTGTCCTTGATGGGATTGGACTTACGGCCTCAGCCCCAGCTTCCGCGCATAGAGCATCACGCCGACCATTGTTTTCCCGTCCAGAATCCGACCTTTATCAATCCATTCCAGAACCTCGCTGAGTTTGACCAGGCGGAAGTCAATTGCCTCATCCTCTTCCGGGTGTGCTTCTCCGGCCACAAGTCCTTCGGCGTGAAAGATGTACATCTTTTCTCCCATGAATCCGGGACTGGCGAAGTAGTTCACCATGCTCTTCCATTTTTTTGCCTGATAGCCGGTTTCTTCTGCCAGTTCGCGCTTGGCGCCGGTCAGTGCCTCTTCGCCCGGATCGAGCTTTCCGGCGGGCAGTTCCCACAAAAAATCTCCTGCGGCGTAGCGATACTGCCGTTCCATCACAACCCATGGATCGTTTTTTTTCTTGCCTGCATCTGTTGCCAGAATCACCACAGAACCGTTATGCCGGATAACATCGCGGACAGAGGTGCGCCCACTCGGTTCCAGAACCGTATCGGTTGTCACGCGGAACATCGGTCCGGTATACGCCACTACGGACTGAATCAGGGATGCGACCTTGCTTTTGCCGGACTTCATGCCTTTTTTTACTTCTGCCTTTGCTGCTTTGGGGCGGGCTATCTTGAGTGCCTTTGTAGTTATTGGCGATGTTTTAGTGACTGTCTTGACGGTGCTCTTCTTTGTTGCGGCCTTCCTGATTCCTGCCATCGTGCAATCCTTTCTCTGCTCGGAGTTCTCTTTTACGTTAGCATCCTGCACCAGCCTCTGACACGCTATTGCGTCTGTTTTTGGCGATATTCCCCATACAAACGGCAGGAGCTATGAATCGAAAACTATCTTCTTGTCATCCATTGATTACGCGCATGAGAAACTAATTCTTTAGAGCGGATGATTCCGCATCAGCATACGAGGTCAGGAAGAGCGAAGTGAAAGCAGAGTGCAACCCAATTCAGGTGATTCCCCGGCTGCACGCAATCTTTTCGCGATACTGTGACGCTGACCCTGCTCTCGCTTCCTTCTACGCAGCACCAGTTACCTCAACGGCATGGCAGCAGACGCAAATCGCCACTCCGCACCGCGAAGAGTTAGCAGCAATGCTTCGCTCGCAAAACACCCAGCCTCTTGCTCTTGGACGGATTGAGAAGCTACGCAATGGCGCACAGGCCGTCGTCAGCGGCCAGCAGGTGGCGCTCTTTGGCGGCCCACTCTTCACCGTATTCAAGGCGGCCGGAGCCATCCATCGTGCAGCGGAGGCCACCAACGCAGGCAACCCCACTATCCCCATCTTCTGGCTGGCCAGCGAAGACCACGACTTCGTAGAGATCAATCACATCACCCTGCCTGCCCGTAGTGAACTCAAGCGACTAACTTATGCGCAGACGCCTGAGAACGCTGTTCCGGTTGGCGGAGTGGTCTTTGACGAGAGTATCGCTGCACTTACGGAAGAGGCCTCCGACCTCTGCGGCTACTCTGATTTCAGCGAGTTGCTCCTGCACGCGTATCGTCCCGGAGCGACCTTTGCCGGAGCCTTCGCGGAACTGATGGCAGGCATCTTCGCCACGCACGGTCTGGTCACGCTTGATCCCTCCACCCGCGAAGCCCATCGCCTTGGTGCCACCGTCCTTAGTGCAGCCATTGAGCGGGCTGACGAACTCAACGCCGCCCTTCGCGAGCGCGACAGGGAACTAGCCGCCGCCGGGCTTCACTCGCAGGTGCTGGTCACCGAGCGCACCAGCCTACTTTTCCTGCTGGAGGAAAATACAGGCGCAAGGCTTGCTCTTAAGCACAACCCGGATGGAAGCTGGCAATCCGGCTCCGCCACGCACACCAGCGATGAGTTGCTGGCGATTCTGGCAGAAACGCCGGAGCGCATCTCGCCCTCCGCACTTCTGCGCCCGGTCTTTCAGGATGCAATTCTGCCCACCACGCTTTATCTTGGTGGCCCTGCAGAGGTGGCCTACTACGCGCAGTCGCAGGTTCTCTTCACACGGATTCTGGGCCGCACCACTCCTATCCAGCCACGCCTTTCTGCCACAATCATTGAGCCGTCCGTTGCAGAACTGCTCGTAAAATACCAACTCCAGCCGGAGGATTTATTTGCCACGGGCGATCAGGATTTAGCCCAACGACTGGCTGCTCGCAGCATTCCGGTCGAGGGCAAGCAACTCATCGCCAGTGCCGGAAACGCACTTGATGCGGAGTTGGCCGCTCTTACGGAATGGATGAGCCGCATCAGCGAAACTCTTGGTCAGAGCGCGCAGAACTCTGCCAATAAAATGCGTTACCAGATGGGCCGCATGCGCCGTCTGGCCGCAAATCATGTTTTGGAAAAGGAGACGGCCATTCGTCGTCACGCCACCACGCTGACAGAGGCTCTCTATCCTCATGGAGATTTACAGGAGCGCCTTATCGGGCACGGCTGCTTCTTTGCTCGCTATGGTCTGGAACTGACCGACGAAATCATCCGGGAAGCTGGCGGTAGCAAGCCGGGCCATAAATTCTTCACGTTATAACCCCTCGCCAGAGCCTTAAATCCGGCCTACAATGGCTCTAACGGTTATGGCCAAGAAGCAGCAATCCACCTTTGAAGTAGCGTGTCCCGACTGTGGTGCCATGCTCACCATTGACGCGGACTCGCGCACCGTCCTCAGCCACGTTTCTGCGCCTCGCAAGCGCACCTTTGAGGACATGGAAGCAGCCGCCAAAGCCCTGCGCGAGAGCGACGAGCGTCGCGACTCCATCTTTGCGCAATCGGTCGCTGCCGAGCGGAACAAGGAAGACCTTCTTGAAAAGAAGTTCGCCGAGGCTCTGCGCAAGGCCAAGGATGCACCCGACGAAAAGCCTCTGCGCGTCTTCGATCTCGACTAGCCAGCAACACAGACAGGATTGAGCAACATGAGCGATTCCGAAAACACCCAGCAAGTTGCCCTCGCACTCCCGCAAAAAAGTGCAGACTCCCACAGCGCACCGCCCTTTCGCATCATGGCTGTGGTGGCTTTAGCAGCAAGTGCCGGACTCCTGCTGACGGGCAAGCGCAAGGCGGGCGTAGCAGTAGCGGCTGTAGGGACAGCCTTTGCGCTCCTTGAAGACCCGGATACGGTCAGCCGCTGGTGGTGCGATCTGCCAGCCTTTATCGGCAACGCGCAGCAGGCGCTGGACAGGGCCGAGCAGGTTGTCCACGACTTTGCTGATCGTGGCGAGCAACTGCGAACCCTCATCGCCAAAGTCACCAATCGTTAAAATTTGAATGAGAAACAAATCGGGTGCCCCACTTCTCGATTCTGAGAAGTGGGATAGTACAAATCTCAAGCAGCAGCTTTAGTTTTTTCTATCCACAAAAAATCTGGCAATTGCCTTCAGACGTTCCCCGCGAAGCCCGTACGGTTCAATCTCCGCAAAGGCCTCGTCAATCAACCGCTCCGCATCCTTCATGGATTGTTCAATCCCGTAGACCGCTGGCCATGTAGCCTTATCGCTGGCCATATCCTTGCCCGCCGTCTTGCCAAGATGTGCGGAATCCTGCGTCAAATCCAGCACATCATCCACAATCTGGAAGGCCAGTCCGGCCTTGCGTCCAAAGCTGTCCAGATGCTTTGCATCCTCAGCCCTTGCCCCGGCATAGACACCGCCTGCAACGATCGCCACGCGAATCAGAGCTCCGGTCTTGGCGCGATGAATCGCGTGGACCAGTTCCGCTGTTGGCTTTTTGCCCTCGCTCTCAATGTCGAGAACCTGTCCGCCAATCATCCCTTCGACGGTTCCCGTAGCATTTGCAATCAGCCGGATAATCTCAACCGTTGCGGCGGGCGGGCAGGCCAGACCAGCAAGAATCTCATAGGCGTAGGTTTGCAGCGCATCCCCGGCAAGAATCGCAATTGCCTCGCCGTAGGCCACATGGCAGGTGGGCTTACCGCGACGCAGGTCGTCATTATCCAGCGCGGGCAGATCGTCATGAATCAGCGAGTAGGTGTGCAGCATCTCAATGGCCGCTCCCAGCCGCTCAATGCCAACTGGCAGCGTGTCAGAGAACAGCGACGCCGCCTGATAGGCCAGCACGGGCCGCAGTCGCTTGCCGCCTGCAAAGGTGCTGTGGCGCATGGCCTTGTGGATGGACTCCGGCACAACCGTAACCGGCTGCAAAAGCTCTTCGAGAGCCTTGTCGGTGAGGGCTGCGCCCTCCTGAATGAGCGATTTCACGTCAACGGACATTTGAGAGATATTCTACTGGACTCCACGCTCAAATGCCTGTGACGTCCTTCGCAGGGCCAGCAAGAGCAGCAAAACCCCCAGCGAAGCCAGACTAAGCCCCAGCCCCACCCATCCGGCCATCGGCCTCTGCCAGTTGACGGCTATCTGCGCCCTGTCCTTGCCCACAGCTACGGCCAGCAGTCCATCTGCGCGGTGAGCCAGTTTGGCGGGCCTGCCATTCACCGTCACCCGCCAGGCCGGGAACTCTCTTAGGCGCAGCACAGCCCAACCAGGTTCTTCCGACTGAATGCTCAGAAGGTGCTCTTCGCTCGTCCACTGCAAAACCCTCACGCGCGCAGGAATTTCTCGTTTAGTATCCGCCTTCCACTGCGGATACTGCATATTCCCATCTGCCAGAAGCGGCATGGCGCGGGCTGTTTCGTCTCTGGCAGATAGCAGAACCCTTGCCACCGGCATTCCCATCTGCATAATGTCGTTGTTGGCTTCCATCGCGGTGTATTCATCCGTTCCTGCAACTCCGACGCCTGTTTGATGTTGCTCCACCTGCGTACTGACTGCATCATCGTCGTCACTGAACTGATAGAAGTGGCGTTCGCAATGGATAGCAACAACGCTCACCATTCCCAGAATCAGCACCCACGCGAACCACCGGCGCAACACTCCCAGGCGATAGCAGAGCGCAGACAGCAGAAGGGAAGTGAGCAGGCTTGCTACCAGTATCCATCGCCAGGGGAACTGCAAAAACTCCAGCTTCGGCAATCGCCACACCATCGCGCTTACGGGAAATTGCAGCAGCGTAATCCCGCAGAGGACAACCACCGCACAATCAAAGATCGGACGCAGTTTCATCGGCAGTTGTTGCTTCCTGCGCTCCAGCAGCCACAGCAGCAGTGCAGCAAGCAACCCCGCTCCCAGCACACAGACTGCGATCCACGATGCAGTCCTCAACACGGCATCATGAAACCACTGGCCCGTATGCTCAAAGAGCCAGCTATCCCTGATCCGCATTCCATCGTCGAGGGCCTGGCGAATATCCACCCAGCGTTGCAATCGAATCGCAGGCACAAGATACAAGCCAGCCAGTCCAGCGCCAACTGCGCCTCCTTCAACGGCGCGCACCAGCGGGTTCCACGACCTATTCCAGAAGGAGGAGAAGATGCCGACAAACAGCAGCAGATAGCTCGCCATCAGCGCTGCCGGAGCATTCGTAAACCACACTCCCGCAACCGAGAGCGTCAAACCCAGCAGCGAAGTCCTTTCTCCCACTGCAAACAAAAGAATCAGAGGCAAAAACGCAGCCCCCGTCAACTCTCCATAAGCTGTTCGTTCATAAGCATTGAAGATGAAATAGGGATTGGCAATAAACAGCACTGCCGTCAGGGTTGCAGCTTCGCGCGGCAGCCACTCCCGCGCAAAGCAGAAGGCCGCCAGACCGCACAACGCGAGAATCAGTGCAGTCAGCGCCAGTGGAACCCACTGCCACGGCATCACCGCGCCCAGTGCTGCTCCTGCCATCCACGTCAGCGGAGGATAGTAAACAAACCGCGGCTCGCCTGCGCCAAAATTTGCACTTGCGGCCCATTGCGGATACAGATTTCCCTGCCGCCAGCTATCGAGCGCATCCATCCAACTGGTCAGATGAAAAACAAAATCGTGTCCATTGGATGGTCCGCGACGATAGATCACCAGAAGTGCAACAGCAACCGTTGCAAGAATTGCCAGGGAAGGGAGCAGCAGCGCGCCATAATCCTTTGGTGCGGTTGCCGTTCTGCTTATGCTTTGCTTGTCCACTTGTCTTCCTTGACGCAAATTATGGTTCCAACCGCAGGGTATGCTGCGTAGCCCTTTGCACTGCCTGAGAACTAAACGGCAATGCATAAGTCTTCACCGCCAGCCAATCCTCAAACTGATCCTTGAAGAAAGCGCTGAACGGATTGCTGCTTTCCCCCATCGTAATATTTTCTGTCGAGCCATCCACATCGCTCCAGTCCATCGTAAAGCGCTGCGAGGCGCCAAAGCCCGGAGCCGCAGCCTTCACCGTCGTCGGACTGCCGGGGTAGGGAACCTCATGCACTCCCGCCAGACCTTTCAGCCACGGCACCTGGCTGTAGAGCAGATTCTCCACCGTCAGCATGTGCCAGCTTCCATAATTCCACTTGCTCAAATCATGCGGTGCGTGTCCATCCCTCAGCCCCTGCTCCACGGCTGCTGTCAGCACCGCATCCCAGTTCTTGTACTCTTTGGGAACCCAGCCATTACCGCCATGCATCACAATTTCTTCTTCGGCAAAGCCTGCTTCGCTCCACTTATACAAGCGCCAGTCGTCGCCCAGCTTCGGTCGCAGAATCAACTGCCACAGCGCCCTCTTCGCATGATCCAGAATTGAAGGAGCCGCTGCCTCCACGCTTACTTGCCCATCCCAACTGCGCATCAAATCTGCTGCCTGTTTCAAGCGGTCACCAGCGCTCGGCGTGTGATCAATCGCGTAGGCAAAGCGATGTCCAAGCTCCTGATCCACCTCACTGTAAATATCCCCCTGAAGCGCAAGCATATCGGCGCGCGTCAGTTTGGTGCGGCCAATCAGCGATTTATAAATCCGCTCCACGCGATAGGGAGGAGCCCAATCCAGCGAAATATTGTTTCCCGCCGCATCGGCTGTTACGCGTGCATTTGCTGTTGCCAACAATCCATCCGGCGGGTCCACTGAGTGCGGCATCTCATCGAGCGTCAGATAGCCCTTCCACTCATGCGTTCCATCCGTAATCGGAGTTGAAACCAATCCCGCCGGTATTCGCGGAATCCGTCCCACCGCCTGATACGCGATGTGTCCCTGATCGTCGGCATAGACCAGATTCTGCGTCGGAGCCCACCAATCCGCCAGAGCCTTGCGGAACTCCGTCCAGTTCGCCGCACGGTTCAGATCGTAAAGGAAATGGAATCGCAACTCCGGGTCGTAGATATTCCACTTCAGTGCAATCTTGCGATTCTCATGTTTCAGCAGTGTGGTCACAATCGGGCCATGCGCGGTCTGCTCCAGATCGAGCGGAACATCAGTCCCAAAACGAACATGAATCGTCTCATGACTGCGCTCGATGGGCTTCCATCCATCCGCTGCAAGGTACTGCCCCTGCGCGTTGGTTTGCTCCACATATAAATCCTGCACATCGCCATAGAGTGCCGTTATCCCCCATGCCACATGGTCGTTATGACCTTCCACGACCATGGGAACTCCCGGCAGCGTCACCCCGGCAACATGATAGCCCGGCGCACTCAACCCTGCCATGAACCAGATATCCGGTTCTGACAAGTCGAGGTGCATATCATTTGAGAGCAGCGGCTTTCCGCTTGCTGTCAATTTGCCGCTCAATACCCAGTTGTTCGAGCCCTTTGCGCACTCCTCGCACTCCTTACCCAGCGCCTGACGCAGTTCCAGCAGATCCGGTGCCGTCAGCTTAGATTGGCTCTCATCCAGCGGCACATCGGGAATCTCCGGTTGCGGGGCGGTCAAATCCGGCAGCGGCTGGCCCGGAATCCTGTCCCGCCACGAGCCTATCGGATAAAGGTCCGCCTCCAGCTTTGCATTCTTCAGTCTGGCCGCAACTGCCTCGCGCGCAAACTTGGTATCAAAATGCGTATCCAACAACTCGGCCATCGTCAGTGCGATACAGATTGAATCTGCTGCCTCCCATCGGCGCGGCGTGTAATTCAGCAATCGAAACTCTGCAGGAAGATGGTTGGCATTCTGCTCCAGGAATAGATTCACACCCCGCGCATAAGCATCAAATATGCGCAAATCCTCCGGCGATGACCTTGCAATCACTCCCTCGGCCACGCGTCGCAAGCCCAGGGTTCGCTGCATAATGTCCTCTCGCAGCATGGAGCGGCCCAGCACCTCTGAGAGTTCTCCGCGAGCATTGCGGCGCATCATGTCCATCTGCCACATGCGATCCTGCGCTGTCACATATCCCTGCGCCGTGAAGAGGTCATCTTCATCGGCCGCTTCAATCTGCGGAACTCCGTGGCTGTCGCGCCGAACCGTTACCGGAGCATGCAGCCCTGCGAGCGTAATGCGCCCATCCAGTTGCGGCAGGGAGGCCTTCATTGCACGATGCAGCCACACTGTTCCTGCAATGCTCACTACCACAACCAGCACAGCCACAATCCCCGCCGTCCACACTGCTGTCCAGCCCAGCCGCTTCCAGATATTCATGCTCAGCGCTTCCGCCTCAACTTTCCCAAGAACTTAAACTTGACATACAGCCCCGTTGACCTGATGCTAAGTCTTTCTGGCACAGATGCAAAAAACATTGCTGAACAAGGGGATACACTCAAGTGAACGTACGCGTCTTTTATCACGATAAATGTTTTGACGGAGCCTGTTCCGCCTCTCTTTTTGCACGTTTTCATCGCGAGTGTATTACGCCCTGGGCTGAATACGAGTTTCACGGCCTTGTCCATCGCGCCGGAAGCCTTTTCAACGAAGGCGACTTCACCGGCGACGAAAATGCCATTGTTGACTTCAAATATTCATCCTCGCCGCGCATTACCTGGTGGTTCGATCATCATCTCTCCGCCTTCCTGACCGCAGAGGACTTTGCCCACTATCAGGAGTGTCTTCAGGATGAGCGCTGCCGATCGCACAAGTTCTACGACGCCGCTTATACCTCTTGCACCAGCTTTATCGCGCACATTGCCAGCACAAAATTCGGTTTTGACATTACGCCTCTGGCTGAACTGATTCACTGGGCCGACATCGTGGACGGTGCCAAATACGACAGCGCCGAGGCCGCCGTAGAAATGGCTGCGCCCGCCATGAAGCTGACTGCCATCCTCGAATCCACGCTCGACCCCACTTTTGTTCCGCGCATCATTCCTTCGCTCACAGAGATGCCCTTGCAGGAGGTTCTTGACCAGCCATATGTTGCAGAGCTATGGGCACCGCTCTGGGATCGGCATCAGCAGGCCATCGAACTCATTCGGGAGCGCAGTGAAGAGCGTGATGGAACTATCTTCTTCGATATCACGGATCGCCCGCTTGAAGGTTTCAATAAATTTATCCCGTACTATCTGCACCCGCAGGCTACGTATGCGATAGGGCTATCGCGTTCCAGCTTCCGCACCAAGGTATCCGTCGGTTCCAACCCATGGACAAGGGTAGACCCGGCAAAGATACTCAATCTGGCAGCCATTTGCGAGCGCTATGGCGGAGGCGGTCATGCCCGCGTCGGCGCAATCAGCTTCCCGCCCGATCAGAACACCGCTGCTCTTAAGGCTGCGGAGGAAGTTGTTGCCGAACTAAGAGCCAACAACCCCGCCTGATGCTCAACCCCATCAAAAACTGAAAGCAAGGGAATACACATCGGCAAGCGAAAGAACTCAGGTAACGGGAGAAAGTTTTTGGTTGCCGGAGGTAAGCTCTGTGGCCAGTGCGAGCAGTTTATCCGGCTGGAGGGGCTTTTGGCGGTAGACGACCGAAAGGCCGTCATACTCCTCCTGCACGTCCGGCATCCCGCTGAGCACAATCACCGGCAGAGTGCTTGCCACTTTGCGCAGGGCGCGCACAAACGCCGGGCCATTCATTCCCGGCATCAGGTGGTCAGTTACTACCAGAGAGAAGCGTTCGGCAGACTCGGAACATTGTAATAAATGGATGGCTTCTCTGGCCGAGGAGGCAGCCACAATCTCGCGGAAGAGCTGGCCAAGAATAGCTCGGCGACCGAAGGATTGAACCGGATTATCGTCTACAAGAAGGAGAGTATCTCGCATGAGCCGCTTTCATTAAGATGCAACCGTCAGGGATACGTTGCCTCAACCCCATCGCAAAACCGTTTAGCTACTCCTTCGACCGATCCATTGCGTGGGAAGCGAGCCGCATATCGGGCCAGTCTGTTGAGAGCAAACAGAATTATAGCTGACCGAAGAGAAATTCCTTTTCGCGAAGCTCTTTCAGCGTGTCGCGAAGTTTTGCGGCGCGCTCAAATTCAAAGCGTTTGGCTGCCTCGCGCATTTCGGATTCCAGCTTGCTGAGGAAGTCATCCACCTCGCCCTGATCGGCAAATTCGGGAATGGTGTCGTCGTGTTCCTCCGGGCCTCCGTACTCGGCCTGAAGAATCTGTACCAGAGACATATCGGCCTGACGCAGGATGGAAACAGGAGTGATTCCATGCTCCTCGTTATATTCGCGCTGCTTCTCGCGGCGGCGGTTGGTCTCGTCAATGGCGCGGCTCATGGAGTCGGTCATCCGGTCAGCGTAGAGGATAGCGCGGCCATTTACATTTCTTGCCGCGCGGCCAATGGTCTGGATTAAAGCGCCGGAACTGCGCAAAAATCCTTCCTTGTCGGCGTCGAGAATGGCGACCAGCGAAACCTCCGGCAGGTCAAGCCCCTCGCGCAGCAGGTTGATGCCAATCAGCACGTCATACTCGCCCTTGCGCAGATCGCGCAGAATGCGGATGCGCTCCAGCGTCTCAATCTCCGAGTGCATGTAGCGGCAGCGCACGCCCACATCGGTGTAGTAGCTGGCCAGATCCTCGGACATGCGCTTGGTCAAGGTCGTCACCAGCACACGCTCATTTTTTGCGGCGCGGTCGCGTATCTCTGCCAGCAGATCGTCAATTTGTCCCTTAATGGGGCGAATTTCGACTTCGGGGTCCACCAGCCCGGTGGGGCGAATAATCTGCTCGACAACAACCCCGGCGGATTTGGTCAACTCATACGGTCCCGGCGTGGCCGAAACATAAACGGTTTGGTGGATGCGATTCTCAAACTCCTCAAAGCGCAGCGGACGATTGTCCATGGCCGAGGGCAAACGGAAGCCGTAGTCTACCAGATTTTGCTTGCGCGAGCGGTCCCCGTGCCACATGCCGTGAATCTGCGGAACGGTGACGTGCGACTCGTCAATAAAGAGCAGGAAGTCACGCGGGAAGTAATCGAGCAGCGTCGGCGGTGGTTCACCCGGCAGGCGCCCACTAAAGTGGCGGCTGTAATTCTCGATGCCGTGGCAGTAGCCCATGGCCTTAATCATTTCTATGTCGTAGCGGGTGCGCTGATTGATGCGCTGTGCCTCGACCATTCGCCCCTGCGATTCAAGTTCCGCAACCCACGGCCCCAGTTCGGCGAGGATGGACTCGACGGCGCGCGTCTTGTGCTCCGGCTGGACGACATAATGCGATTTGGGATAGATGGGCAGCCGCGCGTACTTCTGCTTGACGGTGCCGAAGAGCGGGTCAATCTGTGAGAGGCAGTCAATCTCGTCGCCGAAGAGTTCAATGCGGAAGGCGTTTTCGTCGTATGTGGGGAAGACCTCGATGACATCGCCGCGCACGCGGAAGGTTCCTCGGCGGAAGTCGGCATCGTTGCGCTCGTAGAGGATTTCGACCAGTCTGCGCGTAATGTCTTCGCGCTTGATGTGTTGTCCTTTTTCGAGCAGCAGCAACATTCCGAAGTAAGCCTCTGGCGAGCCGAGGCCGTAGATGCAACTGACGGACGAAACGATGATGCAGTCGCGGCGTTCAAAGAGCGAGCGCGTGGCGGAGAGGCGCAGCTTGTCGAGCTCCTCGTTAACGGTGGCCTCTTTTTCTATGTAGAGGTCGCCGGCGGGGATGTAGGCCTCGGGCTGGTAGAAATCGTAGTAGCTGACGAAGTATTCGACGGCGTTCTGCGGGAAGAACTGCTTGAACTCGTGATAGAGCTGCGCGGCGAGGGTCTTGTTATGCGCAAGGATAAGCGCGGGACGGTTGAGGTCTTCAATCATGCGGGCCATGGTGAAGGTCTTGCCGGAGCCGGTGACGCCGAGCAGCGTCTGATGTTTTTCGCCAGCAAGAATTCCTTCGACCAGCGACGCAATAGCATGCGGCTGGTCTCCCTTGGGTTCATATTGGCTGACGAGTTCGAAATCCATATTGACTAGATGTTATAGGATGCGATATATCCTTATCCCGCTGAACAATCAAGAATGAGAAGGATTCGCAATTTATATGCCAAATGAGCTGATTGATTTCTGGAAACGATATAACCCGGAAAAGCCTCCTTTCGTACCTCCAGATGATATTCCTGTCTTCACAAAACATGGCAATATGAACGGCGGATTCAATAACGAAGTGCAAGTCTCGGTCCCAAAACATCTGGTGGTAATGCCATCCTAAAGCGCTACGGCCTTGGCTAAGCTGATTCAAGACTGTTGGCCTACATCCCGATTTTGAGACGTGAAATTTTAGAGAAGCGTCGCCCGCTCCTCCTGTAGGGAGGAGAAGAGAATAGCCCAGAGTGAAACTCTGGGTATGCATTTTGATGAAAGCCGCCTGCCCTGTAGGGGCAGGAAGAAATGCCCATCTGCCCACAACGGTCCGTCTCTGAATTTCTTCGCTTGAGATTCTGCCAGCCCCCACAGGGCAGGTTCCCCTTTTTCCGCATCTTATCCCAGGGTTCCAGTCCGTCTCGACGGACTCTACTCGGGGCTATTCTCTTCGGCTCCCTACGGGAGTAGCGATGCGCAGTCCGGGAATACGTGAGCAAGCGTGTTTTCTGCCCCTGTGCCGCGAGCAGTGTGACGGCACTCTTGTCGAAAGACACAAAGGTTTCTCCGCCCAGCCAAGTGCCCTCGTATGCAATCACGCTGCTGGCAAAATCGCTCAGGCATCAAAACAGGTGGATTTTCTCGCAACTACCTCTCATCGCAGCAGCACAGCCACCCGGTAAGCGGTGAAGTTGCCCACGTTGCGCGCCGGGCAGGCACCCACCTCTGCGACTGCATTCGGCAAACGCGCCAGACGCTCGACGAGTGCATCGGGCAGTATCGTCAAATCAGGCGATTGCCAACGCATGATGAACTTCGGATGTGCGCCGGAGGGCGCGCCATCGTCCGTCCGGCAGGCCGCGCGGGCAAACTCGTGCTCCTCCGATACAGACACAGAACGATCCTTCAACAGCAGCGCAACCATTGCCTCAACCTGCTCAGGCGTGTACAACTCAACGCGCAGGCCGTAGTCGGCGACCGCCATATATCCCTCTGCCGTGTGCGCTACCGCAATGCCGACGGCATCGAGACGCGGGTCAAGAATGTTGTCGCGATGATGCGGCGAGTTCATCCAGTTGCGGTGGATGGCAAAGGCATCGGGGCCGAGCGCGATATTTTCTGCGACAACCGAGAGATGCGCGCCTGCACTTGCCGCACGTGCCGTCAGGTCCGGCTCGCCGGGATACTGATGCGACAACTCATCCGGATTGCGCAGAATCCACGCCAGATGGGCCTCTGCGGCGCTCTCCAGATTTTTGTCAAAGAGCAGGGGCATCAAACGATGTGCCACGCGCTCCTGATTCAGTTGCCGGAAGAGGGACATCACAACAGGGTCAATGGTTGCAGGCTTTGCGGCTCGCTGCGCAGGAGTGACCGGCGCGGCGAGGAACGGAAATAATAGCGCGAGCAAAAGACCGATGCGGACCATAACTCTCCTCTTTGGGATTGAACCCGCGCACAATAAGAACCACTCGCGTTATTCTAGCTTCTGAAGAGAAAGGGTGCGTGGGATGAGGTTTTTGCGTCAGCCATTGGTGGCGTTGGGAGCGTCGGCGGTTTTGCTGCTGATCTTCTGCGCGCTTACCGCACCGTGGATTGCCCCCGCAGACCCAGCCGCTATCCATCTGTTGGAGCGCCTGCAAGGGCCGTCGCCTGCACATCTTTGCGGAACCGACGAACTTGGGCGCGATATTCTTTCGCGGCTCCTCTTCGGTGCGCGAATTTCGCTGATCGTCTCCGTTTCGGTTGTGACGCTCTCCTTCACGCTGGGACTTTTGATTGGCGGGCTTGCCGGTTACTGGGGCGGCTGGCTGGACACGCTTCTAACTACCTTTGCGATGAATGCATTTCTTGCTCTGCCGGGAATTCTGCTGGCCATTGCATTTGCGGCCTTCTTGGGCGCGGGGCTCGGCAATCTGATTCTGGCGCTTTCGATTGGCGGATGGGTGGGCTATGCAAGACTGGTCCGCGCACAGGTGATGGCAACCAAAGAGCGCGAGTATGTAGAGGCCGCTCGTGCGCTTGGTGCAGGGCATCTGCGAATTTTTACGCGGCACATTCTGCCGAATATGGTGCAGCCGCTGCTGGTTCAGTGCGCTATCGGAATGGCAGGAGCCGTGCTGGCCGAGGCGACACTCTCCTTTCTTGGTTTAGGTGTTCCTGCTCCTGCGCCAAGTTGGGGCGCGATGCTCAACGATGCGCGCTCGCACCTCTTTGACACGCCGCATCTGGTACTCTTTCCTGCCGGAGCGGTGATGCTTTCCGTGCTTGGCTTCAACCTGCTTGGCGACGCTCTGCGCGATCATCTGGACCCGCGCACGCGGCTCTCGTTGGAGAATTGATGATTGTCGGCGTTGTTTCCGACACGCACGGGCTGCTGCGGCCATCGCTGCTGAAGGCGCTTGCCGGTGTGGACCGCATCATGCACTGCGGCGATGTTGGCGACCCGATGGTTCTGAGCATGTTCAAAAGGATTGCTCCGGTGAATGCGGTTCGCGGCAACGTGGATTCCTACGGGCCCTGTGCTGCACTGCCGGAGACGAGTGTGATTCATTTTGCGGGGAAGGATTTTTATATTCTGCATAACCGCAATATGCTTGACCTCAATCCAGAGGCTGCGGGATTTGATGCGGTTCTCACCGGGCATACGCATAAACCGCTTATCGAATACAAGCGCGGAGTGCTGTATCTCAATCCTGGTTCGTGCGGGCCTAAGCGGTTTTCGCTGCCCATCAGTTATGCGCGGGTGACGATTCCGGAAAAAGGGAAGATGACAGCGGAGATCATTCCACTTACCTAACGAATCCTCGGATTGGCCCAGCGATAGGCTAGGTCGGTCATCAGATTCACCAGTACGTACGTCAATCCAATAGACAGGATGCATCCCTGTACCAGCGCATAATCGCGGTTGGAGATGGCGCTGACGGTCAGCCTGCCCAGCCCCGGCCAACTGAAGATCGTTTCCGTCACAATCGCGCCGCCGAGCAGCGCTCCAAACTGCAAACCGACCACCGTAATCACGGGAATCAGCGCGTTCCTGAGCGCATGGCGATACACTACAGCATTTTCTGTCAGGCCCTTGGCGCGTGCCGTGCGGATGTAGTCCTGCCCAAGTTCTTCCAGCATTGCTACACGCACCATGCGCGTCAGAATTGCAGCCAGCGACAGGCCCATCGTTACAGCGGGCAAAATAATATTCGCCCAGCCGTCGGCGCCGGAGACGGGCAGCCATCCCAGCTTGACCGCAACCAGCAGCATCAACACAGGCCCCAGCGCAACACCCGGAATCGAAAGCCCGGAGAGCGATAGCACGCTAATCAGTTGGTCTTGCCAGCGGCCACGATGCAGCGCCGCTGTTGCTCCGGCTGGAATCGCCAGCAACAACGCAACCAGCAGCGCCGCAAGCGTGAGCACAAGGGTGTAGGGATAACGAACCAGAATCTGATGCACCACCGTGTCATGCAGTCTGAGCGATTGGCCCAAGTCGCCATGCAGTACGCCACGCCAGTAATGCAGATACTGCGCGCCGAGCGGCTGGTCGAGTCCATATTGATGCCGCAGCGCGCTGACATCGGCAGGCGTTGCGCCCTCGCCCAGCATCTGCTGGATGGGATCGCCGGGGACCAGATGAATCAGCAGAAATACAAGCGAGACAATCAGCCACAGCACGGGAACCGTGTAGGCAACACGCAGCAGAAGCTTCATGCCGGCTGCTCCTCCTTTGGTTTTGCCTCATCGAGTTGCTCGACACGGATGCGGCTGATGCGCAATCCATCCAGAGCCAGCACGGTGAGCCGTCGCCGTCCGTAGACGACGCTCTCGCCTGTCTTCGGGATGCGTCCAAGCTGCGTCAGCACAAATCCGGCCAGAGTTTCTACGCCGCCGTCGCGCGGCAGGCTCCAGTGCATCTGCGTCTCCAGGTCGCGCAGATTTACGCTGCCATCCAGTTCCACAGCTCCCTGCGTTGCGCTGAGGGCCTTTGTCGGCGGGCCGTCGAATTCGTCTTCAATCTCGCCGAGAATCTGTTCGATGGCATCCTCTCCCGTCACCAGTCCGACGGTAGTTCCATACTCATCAACAACGATGGCGAGATGACGCCTGCGTCGCTGCAACTCCTGCAAAAGGTCGGCAACCGGCTTGGTCTCCGGCACCATCAATACATCGCGCATCAACTGGCGCAGTTGAATCCCGCCAAAGGGCGAAGGCGCAAAGCGCGTGCTGGCCATGGAGCGGAAGTGCATCAGGCGCGCTATGTCCTTCGAATAGACGACGCCGATGATGTGCTCTGCCCCGAGCGACGGATCGTAGACAGGGATGCGGGAGTGCTGATCGTCGTTGACGCGGGCACTGGCCTCTTCAATGAGCATGTCCACGGGCAGCGAAAATATCTTTTGCCGCGGGGTCATAATCTCGCGCACCTGCACGCCATCCAGTTCCAGTGCGCGATGAATAATGGATGCCTGATAGGCAGGCAGCAATCCCACGCGATTGGCCGCAGTTGCCATCAGCTTTAACTCTTCCGGCGTGTGTGCCGTAGCCTGATGCACCAACGGAACGCCGAAGATGTGAAGCACAAACGAGGCCGACTTCCGCATAAAGCGAACAGCAGGTCGCGTTATGCCGATGAAGAGCAGCATAGGCGAGGCAACAGAGAGCGCCAGTTGCTCGGACTTACGCAGCGCCAGCGACTTTGGAACCAGTTCGCCAAGCAACACATGGAGATAGGTAATCAGCCCAAAGGCCACTGGCGTCGCGATAAAGTGTGAGATCAGTACGGGATGCGAGAGTCCGGTAAGCCACGCGGAGATGAGATTTGCCAGCAGCGGCTCGCCCAGCCAGCCCAGAGCAAGGCTGCAGAGCGTAACGCCGAACTGGACGGCGGGGAGAAAATCCTCAAAGTTCTGCTGAAGCTTGCGGACGCTCTTTGCGCCCTGCTCGCCCTCGGCAATCAATTGTTCGATGCGGGTCTCGCGGATGCTGATGAGCGCAAACTCTGCGGCCACAAAAAAGCCGTTGGCCAGTATCAGCAGTGCCACAGAGACAGCCCGAAAGAGCAGCAAACTCAGCATAAGGATAGTGTACGTCGAGGAATCGCAGAATTCCTCATCCCAGAGGGAACCATCTGACTATAAACTGCGTAGGGAACAAGAGCAGGAATATAACCGCAGAGGAGCCGTATGGCATCACAGCGTAGTCGTAAAAAATGGTGGATATGGGGCGGCATCATTGCTGTTCTGGTCATAATTCTTACCGGGTTCGGCATCAAGAAGCTGGCTGGAGGCCACAAGGTTGATCCGAATCGTCTTGCCAAGGTGACTCGTGCTGATGTGGCACGCAGCGTCGTGGCAACAGGGAAGATCCAGCCCATTACCAAGGTTGAGGTCAAATCCAAGGCCAGCGGCATCGTAGAAAAATTGTTGGTGGATATTAATGCCAGGGTTCGCAAGGGTGATGTTCTGGCCCAGCTTGACCGTCAGGAGATTGAGGCGGAGGTGGCCGCAGCCCGTGCGCAGCTACAGGCGGCCAAGGCTAACGTCACCACTTATCAGGCCAATATTGTGCAGGACCGCGTGAATGCCGAAGCGCCCGACCTGCCCATGTACAAATCCACGCTCGACCGCAATGTGCAGATGGCGAAGGATGGCGTTGTTTCGCAGCAGACCCTCGACAATGCCAACCGTGATTACCTTGCGGCGCTCAACAAGCGCGATGGAGCTACGGCGCAGATCAATGTGGACGCAGCCCGCCTGCAACAGGCGCGTGCGCAGGTGGCACAGAGCGAGGCCAGCCTGCAGCAGCTTGAAGAGCAACTTAACTACACCACCATTACCAGTCCGATGGATGGCGTGATTCTCTCGCGTGATGTGGAGATTGGCGATGCCGTCAGTTCCATCCTTGTGCTCGGCTCAACGGCCACGCTGGTCATGACCATCGGCGACACCAACGAGGTCTACGTGCAGGGCAAGGTGGATGAGGCCGACATAGCGCACGTCTATATGGGGCAGATGGCGCGCATTAAGGTGGAGAGCTTCCGCGATAAATTCTTCAATGGCAGGGTGACAAAAATCGCCCCGCTTGGCGTCGAAAAGGACAACGTGACCACCTTTGAGGTTCGCGTCTCCATTGACAATCCCAATGGCGAACTCAAGGCAAACATGACGGCCAACGCAGAGATACTGCTCGATGAGCACAAGAACGTTCTCAGCGTGCCGGAGAATGCTATCACCTACGACAAGGACAAGGGATCCTTTGTGGACGTGCCGGATCCGGGAGCCAAGGATGGAACGCGAAAGGTCGCAGTTAAGATTGGTCTCTCGAACGGCAACCGCACCGAGATTCTCAGTGGGCTCAAGGAAGGCGACACGGTTGTTCTTCCGCAGTAATTTGCATCCGGTATTTGCATTCAGGGTAAGCAGTCTCAACTCAGGAGAACCGGCAGGATGAAAATCTTTCTCGGCATGACAACACTCGCAATTTTTGTCACCGCGCCGCTGGCGGCAAAGGCCACAGAGGCTAGCTTTGAACGCACGCTCAAGGTAACAGGGCAGGCCAATCTAAGCGTGGCGACCGGTGCCGGCAGCATTCACGTCACAGAGGGAGCGGGCAATCAGATTCACATTCTCGGTCGCGTGACGACCAACAACTTCTGGGGCGGTAATGAGGCCACCGAGCACATCCGGCAGATTGTAGATAACCCGCCCATCGAGCAGAGCGGCAACATCATCCACATCGGCAGGCAGAAGAGCGATGCACTGCGCAACATCAGCATCAGCTACGAGATTCAAACTCCCCCTGGAACCTTTCTGGATGCTTCGACCGGCTCCGGTAGTCTGACGATTGAGGGCAGCTTCGTTAATCCGCGACTCTCGACCGGGTCGGGCAGCATTTACGCGCATGGCGTAACGGGCAACTTTAGTCTCGAGACCGGTTCCGGCAAGATCGAATCCGACTTTATCGGTGCAGGAGATGGCAAGGTCGAGACCGGCTCCGGAAGCATCAGGCTACACAATGTTCAGGGCGGGCTTCGCGCCACCACCGGTTCTGGGTCAATTGAAATCAGCGGCAAGCCCCTGGCTGATTGGAAGATCGAAACCGGCTCCGGCTCCATCACGCTTGACGCAGGGAAGGCGGCTTTTACGCTCGACGCGGAGAGTGGTTCCGGCAGTATTACTACCGATCTGCCACTTGCGGTCAGGGGAACCATCAGCAGGCATCGTGTTGAGGGCAAGGCCAATGGCGGTGGTCCAACGGTTCGTCTGGAGACCGGCTCCGGTTCGATTCATATTTTCTAAAGCCTGCTTTCAATTTTCTTTCCGGGGGCTGCAATTCGCAGACCCCTTTCTTTGGTCATCCGGCAAAATTGAATACACTTGTAGATATGATTCAGATTCTTCACCCAATCCCGGTTGATTCCTTGCGCCTCTACGTCTTTGATATGGATGGAACCCTGGTGGATTCGCGTCAGGATCTTTGCAACTCTGTGAATGCCACTCTGGTCAATTTTGGCGCGGCCACTCTTCCCGATGAGGTGATTGCCAGCTACATCGGCGATGGTGCCGCAATGCTTGTCCGCCGCGCACTCGGCGATCCGGATGACGAGGCCTATGTGCAACAGGCCCTGCTCTACTTCCTCACATGGTATCGCGCGCATAAGCTGGACAACACCTTCGCATATCTCGGCGTGCTGGATTCGCTGGCTGCAATTTATTCCCATGCACAAAAGAGCGGAGGCAAACTGGCAGTGTTGACGAACAAGCCGGTTGGTCCCTCAGTAGCCATCTGCGATGCGCTTGGTATTTCCCCTTATCTTTTTCAGAATTATGGCGGCGACAGTTTCCACACCAAGAAGCCCGACCCAAACGCCCTGCGCACGTTGATGAAAGAGGCAGGCGCAAAGCCGGAGCAAACGGTGATGATTGGCGACTCAGATGTGGACGTACTGACGGCCCGCAATGCCGGAGCGTGGTCGCTGGGATGCACCTTTGGTCTTGCCCCGGAGCGGCTGGCCCACGCCCACGCCGATGCAACTGTAGACCACGCCAGTGAGTGGCCCGCAGCACTTGGAATCAAAGCATAGATTAGAAAACAGGGAACGGAAAGCATTTGCCAGCCGTATTATCTTTTGAGTAGCAGGAAATCTGCGCTCTGGAGGATGCACGATGCAACGACTCCGTATAGCCTTGATAGCCCTGTTGATCGGGCTTTGTTTTACTCCCGCAGTCTTTGCCGCGAGCGATGCCGTCCAGTTTGGCCAGAACATCAGCGTTGCGGAAAATCAGAACGTTGGGGATGCGGTCTGTTTCTTTTGCAGTATCACGGTCAAAGGCACACTTCATGGAGACGCGGTTGTATTTTTCGGCAGCGTGAAAATTGACGGGGAGACGCACGGCGATGTGGTCACCTTCTTTGGCAATGACACGCTGGCTCCGGATGCAAAGATTGCCGGCGACATGGTTACCTTTTTTGGCGAAACTGAAGTGGGAGAAAATGCCAAAGTTGGCGGCGATGCAGTTGTGCTCTTCGGCTCACAGCGCCTCAGTTCCTCGGCCTCTGTTGGCAAGGATCATTTTGTGTTGCCGGGATATTTTCTACTGTTACCGATTAGTTTATTGATCGTCATTATCTGGCTGATTCGTTCGCTGCTGCGGCGGCCTTATGCTTATCCCAAATACCCGAACTACCAGCCGCCACAGCGGTGAAGTGCACTCAGTGGGGCCTTCCTGTATAAGGTGTGGGACTTCACAGCGTTCTGAATGGTTGTGCTGCTGATTTAAGACTTTGCAGTCGCGCAATCCTGAACGCCGCCGCCTTCGCCCGGCTTGGTTGGTTGCATCTTCAGTGCGTTATTGAAGCGGTTGAAGTAGTTGAACAATCCAATTGCGCAGAGCAGTTCCACAATCTCGCCTTCGTTGTAATACCTGCTCAATTCGGCAAACTGCTCATCACTGACAGCGTTGGCGTCTCGTGTGACGGTCTCGGCCAGTTGGAGTGCGGCCTTTTCTGCCGGAGTAAAGTCCTTGCGCCCCGGCCATGCTGCCAGATTTGTCAATTGCTCATCGGTCCAGCCGAGGTTCCGGGCCAAAATGGTGTGTGAGGCCAGGCAGTAGGGTGTCTGGTTCATCTGCGAGGTGCGTACGATGATCAGTTCCTTGAGTTTGACCGGGACGGTGCCGGTATTGAGTACCGCGTCAAAGTGCGCCATCATGGTGCGGAATATCTCCGGGCGGTGTGCCATGGTTCGGAACATGTTGGGAACATTGCCGCGGATGGAGAAGATTTTGTCGAAGAGGGAGACCAGTTCCTCGGAGACTTCGGTGCGGTCAAGGCGGTGAATGCGGGACATTATTTTCTCCTTTTGATAGCTGCTATCGCAGTGTAGACGCTTGGTTCGGCAACATCAAATCCGTTATTCACGGGGTAACTTTGACTCAGAGGCTGCACTTTGATACATTTTGAGAGGTAAATTCCTGCCGGGACACTCCTCAGTAGCTCAATGGCAGAGCATTCGGCTGTTAACCGAAGGGTTGTAGGTTCGAGTCCTACCTGAGGAGCCAATTAAATCAATTAGTTAGTGCGTCTCTCCTCAGAACCCTTTTCCGATACCGGGGAAAATACCAAGGACTCCCGCTCAATTCCGCTCCCGCTGATGCTTTCTACCGCTCCCCTTAGCTCATCCAAAGAGAAGTGCCCGTAACGTGCTGCCATGCGTACCATCGTGGCAGGACTCCACCCTGCAATCTTGGCAACCTTGGCAATAGGAATCCCTGCATTGAGCATCCGGGAGACGGCTGTGTGCCTTAGATCGTGAAAGCGGCATACCAGAGCGGGAATCTCCTCTCCCTCTTTCACCCTGTCCTTTTCCGGCTTGCTCTCATTGAGAATCTTTCCCGCTCTTAGCTTGGCGGCTTCCCATGCCTCTTTAATGCTCCCTATGGGCTTTGTAGGGTCAATGGCATAGGCTTTGGCGCCGAACTTGTCACCAGCAGCCCCGTAACGCTCTGCCGGGAATACATAGTGCTCCGGCTTGCGGTTAGGGAAGTGCGTTGCCCAAAACGTAAGCGCACTCTCAGCCCTTTGACTGAGAGGAATAATCCGGCCTGTCCCTGATGCTGTTTTATCCTTGCCCCACTTGATGCAGCGGTTTTCAAAGTCCACGCTGCCCCATTGCAGGGATTGAATCACTCCGCGCCTTGCTCCCGTCTCAAGGGCAAGGGTCACAAAGGGAACCAGTGACCGGGAACGGGATTTACCGCAACCCTGTAACAGAGCGGATTCCTCTTCCGTTGTAATTGCCCGTCCAATATCATCCCGCGTTGCCAGCATATGCACATCCGGCTGCAACCTTGCCCACTGTCCGGCACGTTTCAAGATTGCCCGGAGTGTTCCTATTTCCAGATTCACCGTCTTTGGGGAAGCATCTTCCTCAATTCGATTCTGCTGGTACAGGGCAATATCCCGCGCTTCAATGTCGCAAACCAGCTTGCGGCCAAACTCCGGCAAGAGGTGAACAAGGTTTGCTTTCTCAATCATCATGGAGCGTGGGGCAAGAGTGGCTTTCTTCAAGTCCAGCCATGTATCAGAGGCAACAGAGAACAGCCGGGGAGATTCCAGCTTTCTGATTCCCGCGCTGCCGCTTCTCAAGTCCCCCTTGCGCTTATCCTCCACTTTCTTTGCCAGCGTCTTGGAAGTCATGCCCGTACTCTCCCGGACGCGCTGCCCGTGAAACACAAAGTCCATCGTCCAAACCTTGCTGCCCTTGTATCTGAAAATTGACATGGTTATTTCCTTTCCGTTGATTTTCTGTTGAGCTTCCTTGCTTCCGATACGATTGGATTCCAATTCTTAGCATTTGCCAGCCACCTGCCTGTAATGCCGTCTCTGTAAATGGCTTTCAGAGAATCCGTGCGCTTAATTTCACTGTTCAAATAGAGCACGATTCTCTCTTTCAGCTTTCCATCTATCGGCCAATCTGGGGCGACAAGTATCTGTCTGATGAATTTCTTTGCCGCAAGCTGGTGGAGGGTATTTCCAGCCTTACGGCGGCTCTCTGCCGTAGCATTTACGGCACTTTCAAGGCTCCGGGAACGCTGGCAGCTTTCGCAGACCGTACCGCGCTTATAGAGCCGATTCCAATGCTTTAGAACAAAGTATTTGCCGCAGCTATCCTTGCGGCACTTTGCCAGTTTGAAGCGAAGATCGGAGAGCAGGAAGAATACCAACTTCTCTTTCGCATATTCTGCTGACTGGGGGGGAGAGCCTATCAGTGGATAAAAATGCCCCGTTGGCTCTTTGTCGGATTCCGCAAGCCACAGAGCCAGACTGCTTGAGTCAGGAAGCAAGCGAATTTTCCCTTGCTTCGAGAACTCGTAGGCAGCCAATCCCACACCGCTATCTTTCTTGAAGTTGCGCTCTCGCGGGTCTTCGCCACCATAATTGTTTTTACCTGAATCCAGCCATTCATCCACCCACCCTCTCAGCAGTTCTTGAGTTGTAGGCAGGGGCGTGGCGGCCATACGAGGAACGTCACCCGGCATTAACGGTGGCAGCGGTTTCGTCGGTGGCTCTTTGCGATTGAGCACCCTAAGGAATTTATCTATATCGAGACTTTGGGTGAGTTTCAATGAGCCAAGACGCTCTGTCTTGCTGCTCAAAGTGCCATATAAAGTGCCCAGCTCCAGCTTTGCAAAAGGGTCTAACTCTGATTTCTGATAGCGTTTCTTCATAAGAAAATACTATCAGTAATAATTGCAGCGTCAAGCAAATACTTTCAGAATGAAATCACGCAGTAGGAAAGAGGGGATTCGATGCCAGCAAAGCTACTCACAGTGAATCAATCAGCCGAACAGCTTGGACTCTCAGCCCGGACGCTTTGGACGTGGATTTACGCCCGGAAGCTAGGAATCGTCAGACTTGGCAGAGCGGTACGCATTCCACAAACCGCGATAGACGAATTGATTGAAGCGGGAAGCATCCCGGCACGGGTGCGCTAGTGACCGCCGATGCCTTTACCGGACCGGTGGAGAGCAGTCATAGTGAGCCGCTCGGCCACAGGGAGGAGTCTGAGTTTCAGCCGCAGAAGGCTTTTGACATTGGCCCGTATGCCAAATTTCCCAACAAATTTTTCAGCAGTGGAACAGCGCGTAAGGTTGGAATCTCTGCCAGTGTGTTTTATTTCGCTCTATGTGAAAACGCGAATCGGTTCAAACCGCCTAGCAATACATTTAAGGCAACAGACAATGCCATTGCATCGGAAACTGGCCTTAGTCCGCGCACGATCAGGAACGTGAGAACCAAGCTGGTTGAAAACGGCCTGATTTCCTGCTCGCGGGAGCCGGGGCAGGGATTCACTTACACTCTTGTACGGCAGGAATTGAAATGGCTCAAACGCTCTGATAGGCCAAGGCAGAAGCAGAGGCCGCGTGCGATGAGGGCTAAACCGGGACCATAAGACTCCGGCAAAATATGCCAGAGGTTCAGCAAATTATGCTGGACTCTGTGCTGCAACCGTTGCTGAAGAGTGCGGCAAATTTTGCTGGTGTATGCGGCAAACTTTGCTGGAGAGTGTGGCAGACTTTGCTGATCCGTCTAGGTGCTTATAAGAAAGTTCTTATAAGAAGGTGATAACAAGAAGATGCTTACTTGAGGGGGAGGGTATCGCCAGCCGTTGCATCCCCCTTGTGAAATTCACAGTACCCTCCCGGTCTTAATCCAAAGCCTTGCAAGTCAGTGACTCGCTGTTACGCTGGCAACGCCATGAAATAAACCATTTGTCCGGCCTGTTAATTCGTCCGTTATATCGAACAGGCAAAACGTGAAAATAGCTATCGAATGCACTCCAGCCCCCCCCACCCCATACCGCATTCTTTGCACTATTCATATCGGGCATTGCCTCAACGAATTCAGCAAACGTGCCCGCGCTATCCGAACCGGATTCATGCCCGCATAGTAAGCGTGGTAATGCTGCTTTCAATTCTTGCGTCTGCACTGTTCCGGCGACTGGAGTTGTGGTCAGCATGAGGCAAGTGCGGTATTCTCCCACCATCCAATCCCCTTGAATCCATACAGGAGTGTCGTGATTGTGGGGAATCCAGCCAGAATTATCCAATGCGGTATACAGACCGCATGCAAGTATACCCAAACCACAAAATAACCAATACCAGCCTATCGACTTCAAAATTCCCATACTGGCCTCTGATTCTGAAATGATGTTCGAGGAAATGGTACGCCTGTGTGCGTATAGCTTCCAAGATGGAAATATCTGGTTCACAATATAAGCATGAGGCAACTGCGCAATACGGAAACAGCCGTGAATCTTGGGCGACACCAGCGCACTTGCTCTATCTGTGCTCACCAGCAGCGAGAGGAAATTGAAGCGGCTTTTATCGCTTGGCGTTCCCCGGCGGCCATAAAAGCGGAATATGGACTTGCAGACCGCGCCAGCGTCTACCGTCATGCTCACGCGCTGGGACTCTTCCAGAAAAGGCAGCGCAACGTCCGGGCGGCACTGGAACGCATCATTGAAAAGGCCGGGGAAGTGGACGTGACCGCTGCCAGCGTTGTCTCTGCCGTTCAAGCCTACGCAAAGATCAATTCGGCTGGGGAGTGGATAGACCGCACAGAGACGGTTTCTCTAAACCAGCTATTTGACCGGATGAGCACTCAAGAATTGGAAGCCTACGCCCAAACTGGACTATTACCGCAATGGTTCCGGGCAACGGTAGGCGCAACAGCAGGGGACAGTCAGGAGAGTGCAACCTATGGCGAATAATGGCGCACAGAGGCCGCTAGGCGCAACAGGTACTGGTCTAAGGCTTGGAGACTATGCCTTAGGCTCTCCGCAATCCAGAGCGGCTGCTAGAGCTTTGCTGGAGCGCAAGTTTGCAGCACAAAAGCGGCTTGAGATTATTTGTTCAATCCCTCGGCCCGGTGTCGCTAGAGAAATCAATATCGGCAGGTGGATAGAGGGGTCTGACGGAACACTCTTCCGAACCAGCAACATCCCCGCCGGAATGACGATTCAGGAAGCAGAGCGGATTACCTCCCAGCCGGGATGGAAACCCACGGCTCCGCCCACGAAGCCGGAATGCACCAGGCCGCCGCTCAAGCCGGAATGGTGAGGCATTTTGCGGCTGAATTTATACCGGGGAAAATACCGGGGACTTTACCAAGGACTGTGAGTGACAAGAGAGCGTAAACCAGAGTAGAGAAAAATGCGTGGGAACCCTGTAAATAAAGGCTCCCACGCACTCAAGGGGAAATGGTGATAAACAACAGAAAAGGCGTTCTTGCAACTGTTAACCGAAGGGTTGTAGGTTCGAGTCCTACCTGAGGAGCCAATTAAATACCCCTATAAACACTGCATTATCTTGACTTCGCCTTCCAACTGTCCCTACGATTGTCCTAAACCTGCTGTTAGGGATTCATCAGAATCCAGCATTCGGTAGGGAAGGAAAGACCTCATGACAACGATATTCACCGTTTTTCGGCGTCACAACCGGGACAATTGTGACAGCACCAACCGCTACGACCCTCGGTGCGGTTGCCCTTTGCACGTTCAATTCGTCTGGAAGGGGGCACCCTGCGTATTCGAGGATAAGAAGTTGGCCTACCAGAACAAATGGTCATTGGGAGTCCGTAGCTGGTCTGAGGCGCAGTCCAGAGTGAAGGACTTGGAGAACCGCCTGAAGGACTTCGCTGAGGGCAAGGTTGTGCCCAAAGGCATGACTGTCGAAGCAGCATTGCAGGAGTGGTACAAAGTCCGTGACCAGAACGATTTGGGCAATATCAAGGCGAAACAGATGGGCGTCAAGCTAGTGGAGTGGTGCGAGATGAACAACATCCTGCTCCTAACCGCCTTCACTACCGACAAGGCCACAAAGTGGCGTCTGACACTGCCATATCGTAGCGGTGACAGCAGCAGCTTGAGCGTTCATTGGTCTGTGATTAGTGGTTTCTTTTCGTGGGCTGAGGGAATGGGCTACATCGACAAAACTCCAATCCCGAACCCCAAGACGAATCCACAATTTCGTATCCGCTTCAAGAAGACGGAAGTTAAGCCACCAACCAAGGAACAAGTTGAGAAAATTCTGGCGACCGCCACGGGGGAAACACGGCTCTTGTGCCGATTGATGCGTGATACGGCCATGGCGCTGGTCGATGCCATGAAGTACGCCATGTCGCAGAAGGACGCCGAAAAGTACGGGCTGTCAAAGCCGGAGCGGCGTCCCGTGATTCAGAACAATGTCATTCGTGGCAACCGCACCAAGACCAACGAACGCTATCGTGTACGCATCAGCGAGTCGTTAGAGAAGCAGCTTGAGGCTCTAGGAAAACCTGCGTTCCCCGGCAAATATCCGCAGTGGCGTGAGCGAGTCAATAAGGCCATCAAAGATGCTGGCGTCGAGACGACTCCGCATGGCTTCAGGCACTTCAAAATCACCGAGTGGCTTTCGACTGGTGTGCGTATTGAGGACGTGGCCTACATGGTTGGCACGTCACCAAGCGAAATCCGTAAAACATACCGACACTGGATTAAGGAAGCTGAAGACCGCATGGACGAAGAGCAGAGTAAGTCGTGGTTGAAGATGGGACTGGACGAGAACGGCAACGAGCGTTGAACACGTGGAATATGAAGTTGGCCAACACTGGTGTTGCCTAAGTTTCTTGTTGAGATTCATCCGGTTCACCCCGGCCAGTGCATCCACAGCCTGTGGATTATATTCGCCTTTATTTCGCCTATACTGTAACAATGGCATTCGGATTTCCAATCATCGAGCGGAAGCTGTTCATCGTCACCTGCAAGCGGTGCCGCCGCGATGTGCCCTCCGGTCAGGATGAATTTCCATTTCAATCCATTACCGTTGACTGCCCCCTCTGCGGCGAGTTGCGCCGGTACCTACCCTCGGAGGTTTTTCTCGGTCGGCCAGACCAACTCGTCACCCGCCAGCAGCGGGTCGGAGGCCGGTGATGTTCGACGCGGGCGCGGGTATGCCCCGAATCAACCGGGGCATGGTCTACCTCGGCGCGTGCCTGATTGCAGGTATCCGGCTGGTGTGGAGAAACAAGTAGATGTGCGGGTGGTGATCACCAGCAAAACCATCGAGGAGTCGGTAGACCTCGCATACGAGATTTTCAATCGGGGTGTGTGCGGCTAGCGATAATCGCATCTAGATTGACCGCACGAACCAGCATTGAGATACTTGCCTGTGGCGCTCTTTCGCTATCCCGGCGGCAAGACTAGGTATTCGAAGTACATTCTGCCTACTCTGTTTCGCCTCTCAAGGTTCTCACTTTATGTCGAACCATTCGTCGGCGGCGGGTCAGTTGCCCTCGCAATGGCGAAACAGTACCCCAACGTAAAGCTCATCCTGAACGATTTTGATTCCGGTATCGCTGCCTTCTGGGATTTGCTTGCTACCGGAGACGATGTCGAGTTGGCAGCACTCGCAGAGCGCGTCTCAAGCACCCATCCTACCGTTGACCTATTCTCCGAGATCAAGAACAGCCAGCCTAAAGATAAGCTTGAAAGAGCGTTTCGTTCATTCTTCTTGAATCGGACTTCCTATGGCGGCATGGGTGTGCGTCCGCTCGGAGGAAAAAACCAGGCATCCAAGGATAAAATACACAGCCGTTGGGGTGCTGAGAATCTAGTGTGTGAACTTTTTGAAGCGCGGAAGCTATTGTATGGACGAACGGAGGTGCACAACGACGATTTCGCAAAGGTGATTCCCATAGCGCAAGCAGGAAGCATAATGTTTCTCGACCCACCATACTATAAAGCGGGGAACAGCCTTTATAAGTTCGCATGGAGTGATGCGGATCATGTGCGCCTCCGCGATGCTGTGGCGGGCATGAACAATTGGGTGATGTCCTACGATGACCACCAACGGATTCGAGAGCTATATAAGACGCTCGCAACAGTAATGCCAGTCAAATACTCCATGGGGAGTGGCAGAAAGAAAATGCACGAACTGCTTCTCAGCACGCGCCTGGAATTCCCCACAGATACAAACCCTGACGTCGGCGGCATTTCCGATACGCTTCGCATTTGGGTTGAGGGGTACGGGCCGGAAGATTGATGCTTAATCAACCTTACTTGATTTTAAAGTCGTACTCCGCGACTTCCTTTTTGGGAATTTCCGGGATTGATTACGCCAGCTTGACCATCAAAAGCTGCATCTCTGGCAGCAGACCGGCGTCCTGTGGCAGGTCGAGAGTATTGATGCGGTCGCTTTCCCAAAAGCCTGTCCGGTCTTTGCCTTGAGGAGGTTTGTCGGTGAACATGACGAAAGCTCGTGTGCCAATTATCGCGCCATTGCTGCGGCAGCAGATAATGGGAGGCAAAGAGCCATCGTCAAGATTGGAGACCTACGACCATGCCCCACTTCACCCGCTACATCGGAGTCGATTATTCCGGCGCTGAGACCGCAGACTCCAGTTGCAAGGGACTTCGGGTATACGTTGCCGAGGGCTCAGGCACCCCGGAACCCGTCCATTTACGTATGTGTAGTTGTGTTGCACACATACTGGGACAATGAGCAAGTTGCCTTTGTTGTGGCGAAGTGGCTGCAACGGACAGACCAGACTGGCTCCCTCAGGAGCTTTTCCACACCTGCAAATTCATCAATGCTGCCGGGGTATAGAATTCCCTACACTGAGAGGAACTTGTGAGCAAGGGAATGCCGAAGTCTGCACTGAACCCTAGATACACCTTTGATGATTTTGTCGTCAGCGACTCGAACAGAGATGCACATACGGCGGCGACTGCGATGGTCTCAAACCCATCTGTTTTGCAGAACCCCCTGTTCATATTTGGTGGTGTGGCAACAGGCAAAACACACCTTCTTCACGCCATTGGAAATGCCGTCAAGCCCCGAGGTCTTCGAGTCTTCTATCGCACCTGTGAACAGTTCACAGCCGCTATCATCAGAGCTTACAGCACCAACAGAGCAGAGCAATTTAGGACAGGGCTTGAGGACATTGATGTACTTCTCTTGGACGATATCGATTTTCTCGCTGGCAGGGAACGCACACAGCAGGTGTTTCTGTACATCTTCAAAACATTGAGCCGCTTGTCACGACAGGTTGTGGTCAGTTCCAATTGTCAACCTGCTGTATTGGAAGGAATGGACAAGAATCTCATCCGCTGGTTTGAACATGGAAGATTGACTTGCATCAACGTAGCGGACAAGACACTGACAGCAGAGGTTCTCCAGAGAAGAAAGCGGAAATGCGGCATCGAGTTGAGAGATGATGTTGCAGCGTTGCTTACCAGTGGCTGCACAACAGTCCGCAAGCTTGATGGAAAGCTAACCAGACTGCGTGCGGAATGTACCCTGATGCATGAGAAGCCTAACCTCACGACTGTTCGGCGAGTTCTCAGGTCACAGTAGAGGAATCACCAGATTTTGCAGATATCAAATCCTTAATTGAGGAGTCCAATATGCCCAGTTACAACGTCTACGACGACCCCGAACTCACCGACTGGCTTGAATGGGCGTATGAAAGTGGCGAAGTGCCGAGCTTCTTTCGGACGATGGCAGAAGCAGCTTTCCTTGCAGACATGCCGCACTACGTTTTGCTCCGGCCAACACTTTTGGTACTGAAGCAAGAGAGACCACGTCCGGTATCAGCCGAGACCCCCTAGCTGTGCGTGTTGCAAACAGGAAAGATATTCCCTTGTGCAAATCTCCCACCCACATAACGTCTATCCTCTTCTCTTATGGATATCCCGAGGGGCAAGCAAACGCTATTGGTTCGCTGTAAGCGATGTCTGTGTGACATCCCCGCTGGCTTATTCACGTACCCCACAGAAAGCTTCATCGTTGAGTGCCGCCTCTGTGGTGAGAAGCGCAGGTACAGGGCTGCAGAGGTGTGCGTGGGGAGGGTGGATTTCCAATTGACATGGAACCAGCACGGTAGGAAAGTTAGCTGAGGAGAGAGGTAACCATGTGCGGCAGATACACACGCAGTGATACACCTTCGGACATCAGTGCATGGTTCGATGTTGCATCAACTGACATCCCGGTGTTCGCCCCGTCCTTCAACATCGCTCCTCAATCCACCCAGCCCGTTATCCGTCTGAATCAAGAGTCCGGCAGCCGTGAGATTGCGCTCATGCGTTGGGGGCTTGTGCCTTTCTGGTCGAAGGATACCAAGCCTTCATTCTCGACCATCAATGCCAGAGCAGAGACTGTCGCCACCAGTGCCACATACAGGGAGCCGTTCAAAAGGCGGCGTTGCCTTGTACCCGCTAATGCCTTCTATGAGTGGCAGCGGTTGGATGAGAAGCACAAGCAGCCATATGCCATCGCACTGGCTGGAAATGAACCCTTAGCATTTGCCGGGGTATGGGACTCGTGGCGTGACAAGGTCACAGGGCAGTTTCTGGAGTCTTACAGCATCCTGACCACGGAACCCAACGAGTTGATGGCAGGGATACACAATCGGATGCCAGTCATCCTGTCACCGGATGAATACCAGCGTTGGATAATGCACGGTGAGCATCCGCCCTCAGACCTGATGAAGCCATACCCGCCTGAGAAGATGAAGGCTTGGATGGTGGGTGCAGAGGTGGGGAATGTCAGGAACAATTCGCCTGAACTTTTGAAGCCTCTCGTGAATTAAGGGTGAGTGAACCAGTATGGACATTAAAAGACTATTCTGCTTATAATAGAAATGTGGGCAAGAAGAAAAGCAAGCCGGACGAAGCTGTCTGCCGTGAGAATAACGTCCGCCTAAAGGGCAAGCGCAAGGGCGGATACCTGAAAGAGTCTGTTCGTACTCTGAATGGCAAGGTCGTTAGGTATGCTCTTGCATACATCAACCCACGCATCTGTGGAATCGATAACGGCAGGGTTCTTGGCTACGACAATGCCCACGACTACCACCACCGCCATTTTATGGGCGAGGTGACAGAGGTTGAGTTCAACAGTTACGACGAACTTGTCAGCAAGTTCGAGGCGGAAGTTTATGAGTTGTGGAGGAAAGAAGATGGCAAATAAGGTTTCCATCCGTACAGACGGTGTTGAGGGTTTTTTTGAGAGAGCACACGAAACTGCTCGGAAGCTTGACAGGAAAGAACCCATTGCTGCCGAGACCATTATCACGTTTGAGGATGCGTCGGCCATGTGGCGTTGCTTGACGCCCCAGCGAACCCGACTCATCAATTTTGTCAAACAGGGTAATGGAATACCTGTCACGCACTTGACTGTACAACTCAAGCGTCCTCGCCGTGCAGTAGACAGAGACATCACTCTTCTGGAATCTACGGGGTTATTGAGGACTTGTTTCAGGGAGAATCCTGGGCATGGACGAATCAAAATCGTTGAGCCAGTTGCTCACAAATATCAACTGACCACTACTCTTTAGCTCGATTCATTGTCCTGAGTGTGGTTGCTTAAAGCCTCGGCGAATCGTCGGGGCTTTATCGTTTCCTGCCTTACATCCTCAAGTCAATCACTTCGATAACAAGGTGGCTATGGGAGACCTGATGGGACGACAAGTGGGTTTCCAAATAGCTCCTACCGAACCCGCCCCACGATCGGCTCGTACTGTCGCAACTCATGGCTGTGGTTGCCGCACAGGCTTAGCTGGAGAAAACCTGCATTGCCGAGAAATATTTTTCGGGCCTTGACGCTAAAAACGCAATCCGGAGACACTATATGAAGGATACAGCCGTTTGATTTTGCTCATTTAAAGTGTGTTTTGCAGACAGGGTTAGCGTAACGTCCATGACTTCGGCAGCATCCTCGAATCTCAGCCAGATGGTAAGGCACGAGATTACCGTCGCCATGCCGACTTGAACGAAGCCGCTATCGCGGCGGACGCATTCGCGTTGCCCGGAACCAACATTTGAGGCTTTCAGGGTAGTTTGGTTTGCAGAGAAGGAGGATTCTCTGTGAACCAACTACGTAATCTCATGCTTGAGGAGTTGCAGCGCCGTAACTTCGCAGCAGCAACCATCCGCGCCTACCTACACGGTGTTACTCACTTCAGCCAGTACTTTCGCCGTCCGCCCGATCAGCTTGGTCCTGAAGACATACGCAAGTATCAGGCGATGCTCTTCACGAAGTTGAAGTACAGCCCGAACACAGTCATCCAGAGGCTGGCTGCTCTGCGTTTCTTCTATATCCACGTTCTGAAGCTCGGCTGGAGCATCGCCGAGACGCCCTACCCGAAGAAGGTGCGTCACCTACCAGGTGTACTCAGTCAAGAAGAAGTAGCACGACTGATTGACGCCGCAGATACACCCTTTCATCGCATCCTGCTGATGACGCTCTATGCCACCGGCGCACGCCGCGCAGAGGCAGCCAACTTAAAGATCAGCGACATTGACAGTCAGCGGATGGTGGTCCATATCCGAGAGGGTAAGGGCGGCAAGGATCGTGATGTCATGCTCAGCCCGAAGCTGCTCGATGAACTGCGGGCCTACTGGCGCGGACTACGACGCAAGCCGAAGGAGTGGCTCTTTCCCGGCAACAGTTGGCATACGGCGAATCGCCCTGTGACCACCAAGGTACTATGGTCTGCCTGCCAGATTGCCGCCGAACGGGCTGGCCTCGATAACAGGCGCATCCATCCCCACACACTTCGTCATTGCTTTGCCACACATCTTCTCGAAGCCGGTGCCGACCTGCGCACCATCCAGATACTGCTCGGACATCGCGACCTCGAAGTAACTACCATCTATCTGCATCTGTCCCAACGGCACCTGAGCGCAACCGCCAGTCCGCTCGATGCTCTCACGTTCCCATCCCAAGGAGGACATAAGCATAGTTCATGAGTCGGCCTCTTCTGGAGATGGCCGATATTGTTCGCTGTGCGGGACAGTCCTTTGTTGAACGCAGTTGCAGATGGATCAACTGGCAACACCAAAAAGTGCTGCTGGCCATCGTGCGATGCCGCACCTCCGCGCTGGGCGGACATCGCGATCACTGCACTGGCTGCGGACATACGACTGCCATCTCTTATAACTCGTGTAGAAATCGCCATTGCCCACGATGCCAGAGCACCGCGCGACTGCGCTGGCTCCAGGCACGCGAACGGGAACTGCTGCCTACGCGCTATGTCCATGCTGTCTTCACGCTGCCGCAGGAACTGGCCCCGCTCGCTCTGCAGAACAAGCGGCTCATCTACAACCTGCTTTTTCGCACCAGTGCAGAGACGTTGATTGAGGTCGCTCGCGACCCTCGGCATCTTGGAGCAGAGATCGGTTTCTTCAGTGTGCTCCATAGCTGGAATCAGCGATTGCAGTTTCATCCTCATGTCCACTGCGTGCTGGCCGCTGGCGGCCTCGCACCGGATCACTCAGGCTGGATCTCCGCTCGGCGTTCCTTCTTTCTGCCCATTGGCGTGCTGAGCCGCGTCTTCCACGGCAAGTTCGTCGCCGGACTCCGCAACGCCTTTCATCAAGGGGAGCTTCAGTTCCACGGCTCTCTTCTGCCGCTCGCCCAACCGCGTGCCTTCGCTGCATGGCTGCGGGTGTTGTTCCGTCACAACTGGATCGTCTACTCCAAGCCGCCCTTTGGCGGCCCGGAACATGTGCTGCGCTACCTCGGTGCCTACACCCATCGCGTCGCCATCTCGAACTCCAGACTGGTCGCTCTTGCTGATGGCAACGTCACCTTCCACTGGCGTGACTCCGCCCACGGCAACAAGCAGAGACTCATGACTCTCACTGTCGATGAGTTCCTACGACGCTTCCTGCTCCATCTGCTGCCGCCAGGCTTCGTGCGCATCCGCAACTTCGGATTCCTCGCCAACCGTAACCGTGCCACGCTTCTGCCGCTGTGCTTTCAACTGCTAAACAGCTCAGAGAAAACAGCACCTCCGGCAGCATCTTCCCACCACAAGTTGTCGCCATCACTCTGGAACTGCCCGGTTTGCGGCGGAACCATGCACGTCATCGAACGGCTCACCGCCGCGCAACTCCTGCTTCGCTCGCCACCTCAACCAGTTCGGTGCGCTGCATGAACTGTTATCAACATCCGCGACTCTTGACCACGCTTCGGCGTGTACGCGGATTCCTTGTCTCAACCGGACAAAATCCCTTGAATGGAGTCTCTCCAGACCCCGCCTCCTACCTCACCGTGCCACCATGCTGCACAATCCGGCCTACAAACAAGCGGCCCCAACCTAACTCAGCCTATTCCTGATCCCGCTGCACTCGCTCAGACCGATTCAAAATACATAGCCTTCCATGAGGGCGGCTTCCTTCAAGTCGCTGTATCAGAAGCGCCCACTCCGAAGAGCAAGCCACATCACAACATTGTGTTACGGGCGCTCCAGATACAGCACTAAGACTTAACGGGACTTATCTTTGTCTGTTGTAGTGAGGCAAGCGCAACGCTCAAAACCAGAGTCGCAGTGTTGCTTGTAATGCCTAAGAAAGAATTAGCCGCTTAATGCGGAACCAGTACAGGACGAGAAGCGATGCGGCGGTTGCCTCAGGACGGGCTAGCTAAGGGATACGATTTGTGGGGGCAAGGTCAAACAGTGTCAGCAACGAGCCACTATCAGATCACTCTTTGTGGGTTTAGGCACAGCTTGGCAACTGTGTAAGACGTAAATTCAGACGTTGGCTCAAGCCTCTGCCGTATTCGTTATTGGCAATGAAAGTAGCCCCCATCCTGTTCAGTAGAATCAACTCTTCCTCGCCCAGCGAATCCACATAAGTGATGCCTTCAATATCAAAAACGCTTGTTGTTGGCGGTCCAAACTGCCGATTCGCAGGAATGAACTCCTTCGCGCTACGACTTCTACGCTCAGGTGGGAGAGCCGGTTCTAACTGCCGGGTAGTATGAATGAATTCCTTTACCCATTCTCCTGCAAGCTGACCCTCCAGAATGAAAAGGGTGTAGTCCTCGCGTGTTGACAGAGTGATTTTTATCATGTGTTCCCCCGTTACGAAACATGTGAATGAGTATTGAGGAACAGATTTTCTGAGACTCTGTTCATTGATGGCCCCGCCTCTTTTCATCAGATATCGCGTTTTCATCCTACGCAGATAGCTGATAATCACATTGCCGCTTTGCGTATCAATTGTTGAAGAACGTACCTGTTGAGGACACCTCCACAAACAAAATCAACTCCTTCACTCATCATGTCTCGTAAGAGAATCTTTCCAGTCTGGCTGATAGTGGTTACACTCCTGAGATCCACTGTCAATGACAAGTCACCAGCCGAAGCCCGGGCGCTATCCCACTCCCTCCTTAACTCCGTTACCCAGGGACATACAAGCTCCCCTTCAAGAACCAAGCGGTAGCGTTTCCCAGTTTTGTTTGTTGTAATCTTCAGCATGGTCATCCTTTGGGAATAGATACGTTGTGAGAATTGGTAAGCCAACCTGTTCAAATTGTGCGCCCTGCATCGGAGTGAAACCTCTTTAGGGCCAAGTTGGTGACTACTACAAAAAGCGCCAGAATGATGAATTGGGAGATCAAAAACGGTGGGCATTTCTGTCTCTCTGTAGGTGCCAGTGCATGAAGTGCCGGAAATTTGAGAAGAACCTTCATGAGAAAGACAAAAATGCTGAGATACAGCGTGGTGGCACAACCGACTACAAAGACTTCCCGCCAGGCCCCTTCCCGATGAAAGACGCAACAAGCCGGTATTGTGACTGCCATAACTGCAATCGAGAGAATGCCGATAATGTGTGATGGCAGCAGGCCAGTATGCGGAAAGCCAAACCCAGTCAGAATTGCCGTTAATGTGGCAACAAAAAAGAGCGGCGGCAGGCGGTCGAGCCGCCTCCCGATCAGAATTCGGAACATTACTGCCAGCCCGAGTCCGATTCCAACTAGACTGATCAATACATGCAAGAGGGTGTAGGTCTCTGCTGATATGCTGAGGACCATTTTTCATCTCCCTTTCTTGATTCTTGATGTGCCGCTCGCTCGTTGCAGCGGTCCTCCAGTTCCGTACGGGTAAGCACGGCGGGGAAGGTACACTCTCTGGAGAACCGCCTTAACGCTATTAAGAGATGCAATGCAGATGCCAAACATGAAAGCGCGCAAGTGATTGAATTTATTGCGCGATATAGAATGACGCTGTCTGCTCTGTCGGAATTATCGAGTCATGTTCCGACTAAATGTCGAAGTTATACGACACCTTCGGCTGACAGAACGACCAAAGACAATCCTTCAAAATAGAAATCAACGGATCCTTAGGAAATCGTTCGTGGGTCAATTCCCAGTTTCTTCATACGTGTAATCAGAGTTGTTCGTTTAAGACCCATGCGGGCTGCGGCTCCCTCTGCTCCGCCGACTTGCCCCTTGGTCTCTTTCAGAATGCGCACGATCCTATCGTGCTCATCAAACTTATCTATTTTTATGGGAGCAGAGTCAATCCCTGCGCCATCTAACTCCGGCACTGAAATTTCCATCCTATCGCTTCGAGCTAGGACTACTGCGCGTTCGACAAGATTCTCCAACTCGCGAACGTTTCCGGGCCAATGCCAGCGTGTCAGCTTTGGCATACATGCGGCGGGAATGGTTTCGATCTTCTTCTGCATACGGCGGGCATATTTCTGAGTGAAATATCGCACCAGCAACGGAATATCCTCCGGGCGCTCCCGCAGCGGAGGGATGCGGATGGGGATAACATTCAAGCGGTAGTAGAGGTCGCTTCGGAACTGCTTTTCTTCCACCATCTTATGCAGATCGCGATTGGTCGCGGCCACCAGACGAACATTCACTTTCTTGGTCGTCGAACTACCCAGACGCTCAAATTCCCGTTCCTGCAATGCACGCAGAAGCTTTGGCTGGATCTCCAGCGGAATATCTCCGACCTCATCCAGAAAGAGCGTACCTTGATGGGCCAGTTCAAACCGTCCTATTTTCTGTGCGATGGCGCCGGTGAAAGCACCGCGTTCGTGGCCGAATAGCTCGCTTTCCAGCAAGCCTGTTGGAATCGCCGCGCAGTTAAGTTTGATGAGAGTGTGGTCATTGCGTTGGCTGCGATCATGCACAGCACGCGCGATCAACTCCTTTCCCGTACCGGTCTCTCCCATCAACAGAACAGTGGAATCGGTCGGCGCAACCGTCTCCACCAGTTGCAAGACCTCTCTAAGGCCGGAGCTCTGCCCGATGATGCCTTCAAAGTCCATTTCACTGCGGATTTCCTGTTCGAGATAAAGCCTCTCCTGGGCCAGTTTGTTATTGAGATCAGCAATAACGCTAAAAGCCTGCGCATTCTCAATAGCGATTGCGACTTGTCCGGCGGCCTGACTGAGGAAATCTACATCAGCTAGGCCGAATGACCTTTCGTCCCGTCTGCCAAGTATGAGGATGCCGAGAATGCGGCCTCGGCTGGTGAGGGGAAGAATACAGGCGGACTGTATGCCTTCTGCTGAAGCAGCAATGGCAAAATTACCGGCATCTTCAATCTCCCGCGTCGTACCTACAAACGGTTTTCCGGTTCTGAATACAGTGCCAATGAAAGATCCTTCTAACGGATACATATTCTGCTCTTTGGAAAATCCCTTGCTGTCTGGAAAGTCCATGGCGTAGAGGCTGAAACTTGCCTGGCCTTCCACTGGTAGTAAAACGCAGACGGCGTCGCAGTGGGTTACTTGACGTATGCTGACGGAAATCGCTCGGAGAAGATCGCGAAGTTGCAGGTTCGAGACTAGCGTGTTCGTCATTTCCAGCAGTAGTTTTAAACGTCCGCTTTCGCTTTGTAATATGCCTCGGGAGGAAACGATCTCCGGGGGAGCGTCACCGGGTTGTAGCGTAGAGTTCATCCATAGATTCCTATAAACAAGTTTCTCACAGCCCATGTGAATTTTGAACCAGAAGAAATGTTGTTCCTGTATATACCTGTTTCTTTCAATTCATGAACAAGGAGTTCTCGCACAATTCAGGCATCTGTCGGATTTTGTGTCGGAATTGCCGACACCCGGCGAAGTTTGAAGTCTGCACTCCTTTCCACATCTCTCAATTATTCAATTACATCTGGGTCTATCCAGTGACAAATTCCTTTTGGCAACCAACGTGCTTTGAATCAAAGTGCCAGTCGAAGATTTGTTGCATGGGAGTCGTTATAACCAAGCGTGCCACGAGGTACGCAAAGGAACAAACTCCTGCCAAAGACTACAGCCCTGACTGAAAGCAAGGAGACAACTGGAGTGACTCATCAAATTCGTTCCACAAAGACCTATGTCTGGAACACCTCATCAACAGTCAGCATCAGGCTATTCCTCTGGCCTGTTGTCCTCTGTTTGTTTGCGATGCTCCCAGCATCAGCACAACTGATATCCGCGCCTGAACCGCAGACTGGAGGCATAAGCGGCACGGTGATGGATATAACAGAAGCAATAGTTCCAGGAGCCTCTGTCGCTCTTGAAGGAACAGATTCTGCGGAACGTCTTATTGCTGTTGCGAATGAGAGCGGTTTCTTTGCAATCGGTGGCGTCAGACCAGCGGTTCCCTACCATCTCACGGTCAGTGCTCAGGGATTTCATCAATGGACTTCACCGACCATTCTTCTAAACCCGGACCAATATGTATCGATGACAGAGATCAAGCTTCAGTCTGAGAAGGAACAGGCAACGATCACTGTCTATGGCAACACGGAGCAGCTTGCCACCGAACAGGTCCAAATGGCGGAGCAGCAGCGCATCTTGGGCTTCATTCCCAATTTTTATGTCGTCTATGATCGCAACCCTGTACCGCTCACGACAAAGCTCAAATTCAAGCTTGCCCTGCGAGCCTCCTACGATCCCGTAACCATCTTAGGAGTAGCTGCAATGGCTGGTATCAATCAAGCGGCAGACCACCCCAACTATGTTCAAGGGGCGAAGGGCTATGGTCAACGACTGGGCTCCGGCGCTGCGGATGGCTTTACAGACATCATGATAGGAGGAGCCATTCTGCCATCGCTTCTCCATCAGGACCCTCGCTACTTCTATCAAGGCACCGGCACAAAGAAATCTCGATTCCTGCATGCCATCTCCTCCCCCATCCTCTGCAAGGGTGACAACGGGAAACTGCAGCCGAACTATTCGAGCGTAGGTGGCGATCTGTCATCGGGAGCCCTTTCTATGCTCTATTACCCGGCATCCAATAGCGGTGCCGGACTGGTCTTCCAGAACGCTCTTATCGTCACAGGTGGCCGCATGGCCAACAGCCTGATACAGGAGTTTGTTCTGCGCAGGTTTACTTCCAATGCTGGGAGATAGAAGGAGTGTCTCCGAGCCATACGCAAACCATGTCGCACAACTTGAGCAACTGTCGAAATTGGTGTCGTAATCACTGACACTTGGAGGGTTTCCAAACCATGCCATCCCCCGTATCAGAATCCCCTTCAACAACTTATGGCCTTTCGGATTGCAGCAAACCATTTGGCATTTGAATTGCCACACCTGAGGATGAACAACAAAGCAGAGCTGTCTGACAAGCATAGCTACCCGCCCAATCATTGCACTCCGGGCAGACTGTAAGGAGCAAGGGAAATTGAGTCTACTGAAACAAAATCGAATCGCGCCAAGCACTCAGACTGAGTACGCCACGCGCGAGGACTACTGCAAACTCTTCGCAGAAAATGAGGAAAGCTTATACCTGCTTTCTTTTCTGCTCACTGTCAATCGAGAGAAGGCAGATCAATGTGTTGTGACTGGTCTTGGGGATTGCGTGGAAGGAAATTTCGTTTTTAAGGAGTGGGCAAACTCCTGGGCACGACGCATTATCATCCGTAGTGCTATCCGGCTGATGGCACCACGCCCCAGCTACAAAGTGCCGGCGCTAATCGCTGTTGATTCGGTTGAGGTGGACAATCTGTTGATGCAGTTGCAGGACACCGCCCTGGCTGGAGTTCTAACGCTCGCCGATTTCGATCGCTTTGTGTTTGTCCTGACTGTTCTCGAAAAGTACTCGGAACAAAATTGCGCCCTGCTTTTGGGTGCAACCCATAGAGAGGTCAAGGAGTCACGCGAGAGAGCACTACAGCATATCGCGGATTCCGCAGGGAATACTTTCACCCCGGAGTCTGGTTACGAATGCATGGTGGTTCATTAGCCAATGGCCCCAATTTCGTCCCTTCAGGGTTGGAAGGTCAGAGGAAGGATCACCATTCATTGCCAAGTAATTTGTAGCAAAGAGATTGGAGCACAAAATGTTTAACGTTGTGACGATTGCAAGAGAGTACGGTAGCGGCGGCGCTGAGATCGGGCGTAAGGTCGCAGAGCTACTGGGCTGGGAGTGTCTCGATAAACAGATTATCGAGCGCGCTGCGTCCGTGGAGAAGGCCGAGCTTTGCTGGGCCGAGGAGTTTGACGAGAGATCGCGCACATGGTGGGAAAAAGTGATGTACGGATTCGAACAGGCCAGCCACACCCTGGCCATAAACTCCGTCATGGATTACGATTCGGTTCAACAGTCGACCATGCGCGTCATTGAAGAGGCGGCAAAGGTGGGCAACTGCGTAATCATCGGGCGCGGCTCGCAATTTGTCTTGCGCAGCAATCCGCATGTCTTCCATGCGATGGTCTATGCTCCGATTGCAGAGAAGATGGACCGGATAAGGATTCGTCATCCTCACGAGCGCAACTTTAGAACTTTCTTGACGCGCATGGACATAGAACGCTCCCGCTATGAACGCACCTATTATGACTTTGATTGGCGGGAGCGCGAACTCTATCACCTCTGCTTGAACAGTACGCTGGGGCTGGACGTCTGTGCTGAACTCATCGTGACATCCCTTTGTACCGAGCAGTGCCCAAATGCAATGATTTCATCTGTAGCCTGAGGAGAAAGAATATGGTCCAGACGACGAAACCACATGCAACAATCCTGAACATCTCTGGAGAGGACGACCTGCGTGAATTAGCACTTGACATGCGATGGTCCTGGAGCCACGCCTCCGACAAGCTATGGGGAAGAATTGACCCTGAGCTGTGGGAGATCACTCACAACCCGTGGGTCGTTCTTCAAGCTGCATCTCCCGCAAAGCTCAAGAGACTGCTGGACGATAAAAGTTTTCGCTCCGAGATGGAACGCCTTCGTGAGAACCAGATAGAAGGAAGCGATTCGGCAGCATGGTTTCAGAAGGTCCATCCCAAAGCAAAGCTTACATCCGTAGCCTACTTCAGTATGGAGTTCGGACTCAGTGAGGCGATGCCTATCTACTCTGGTGGATTGGGTAACGTAGCTGGCGACCAATTGAAGTCGGCCAGTGATCTTGGACTTCCGGTGGTCGGCGTTGGGCTGCTGTATCAACAGGGGTATTTCCGTCAGGTGATTGATGAGACCGGCGCACAGCGCGCTGTCTATCCCTTCAATGACCCCTCTCAACTTCCAATCATTCCTCTCCGGGATCGCGCCGGGGAGTGGTTAAGAGTTCGTATTCAGTTGCCCGGATACGCAGTATGGCTGCGGACATGGGAGGCCAAGGTCGGGCGGGCAAGACTTCTTCTGCTGGACAGCAACGATCCCGCGAATCCACCCGCCTATCGAGGCATAACGAGTGAGTTGTATGGCGGAGGAACAGAGCTGCGCCTACAGCAGGAGTTGATTCTTGGCATTATTGGCTACCGGATGCTGCATCAACTCGGTATCCGTCCCGAGGTCTGCCATCTGAATGAGGGCCATGCGGGCTTCGCTGTATGGGAGCGTGCGCGTATTTTCATGGAAGAGACAGGCCTGCCCTTTGATGTGGCCCTGTTAGCTACACGTGCAGGCAATCTGTTTACCACGCATACTCCAGTTGAAGCGGGCATTGACCGTTTTCCTACCTCTCTGATGGAACGCTATCTTGGTGTATATGCCGAGAAGGAATTGCATGTGAACATCAAGGATTTATTGGCTATGGGACGGATGAATCCTGACAATCCTGCTGAACCATTCAACATGGCCTATCTCGGCATTCGTGGCAGTAGAAGCGTAAATGCGGTGAGCCGATTGCACACGGATGTAAGCAAGGCAATGTTCAGCAATCTCTTTCCGCGCTGGCCTGTTTCTGAAGTACCCATCGGATGTGTCACCAACGGAGTGCATGTACCGAGTTGGGATTCAAGTGAAGCTGATGAGTTATGGACCAAGGTCTGCGGTTCTGGTCGCTGGAGAGACAGCCTCGAAGGCATGGAGATACAATTCCGCTCGGCCCCAGACAAAGACCTCTGGCAAATGCGCTGTGCCAACCGCGACCACTTGGTCAATGCAGTCAGAGTCCGGGACAAAATGCAAAAGAATTCCACTCGTTCGTTTGCATTGCCAATCGAGAAAGTAGCGGAAGCAGCCATCTTTGATCCGAATGTATTGACTTTGGGATTTGCCCGTCGCTTCGCAACCTACAAGCGTCCTAATCTCTTGCTTCGCGATCCGGAGCGTTTGGTTCGCATTCTCACCAATGCCTCTCATCCGGTTCAACTGGTCGTTGCAGGCAAGGCCCATCCAGAGGACCGGGAAGGGCAGGCAATGATTCAACAGTGGGTACTGTTTGCCCGCCGCGAAGAAGTCCAGGGAAGAGTTGTCTTCCTCAGTGACTATGACATGTTCCTCGCCGAACAACTGGTGCAGGGCGTGGATGTATGGATCAATACTCCCCGTCGCCCCTGGGAGGCTTGTGGAACCAGCGGGATGAAGATTCTGGTTAATGGTGGCCTGAACCTATCCTCGCTGGATGGTTGGTGGGCAGAAGCGTATGACCCATCTTTGGGATGGAAGGTCGGCGACAACCAGAAATTTGCTGATGAATCCACTCAGGATGCAGCCGATGCGGAAGAGTTGTACTCCGCACTGGAAAACGAAGTCATCCCTCTCTTTTACAACCGCGACCCAAACGGAATACCAACCGGCTGGGTTGCCCGAATGAGAGAAAGCATGGCACGACTGACTGGCCAGTATTCCGCAAACCGAAGCGTGCGGGAGTATACAGAAAGCTTTTATCTTCCTGCTGCCGAGTCTTATGTCAAAAGAACAAGCAGCCGTGGTGCACTCGCCCTTCAGCTTAAGAAGTGGCAAATAGACCTGCGGGCACACTGGTCTGAGATTCACTTTCAAAGCATGACATTCAGTCGGGAGGAAAATCATCTCTTCGTGCAGACTCACATCTATCTCGGAACGATTCCTCCTGAGCATGTCCACGTTGAAGTGTATGCAGACAGTGCTGACGGCGCTCCCTTCATAGCGGCAATGGATAGGGTCACTGAGCTGGTCGGCTCGAAGGGCGGATTTGTCTATCAGTTGGAGATTCCAGATTCCAGACCAACTAGTGATTACACGGTTCGGGTTGTAGGAGCTCTTGATACGTTAACGGTGCCACTTGAAGAACCACAAATTCTCTGGCAGAGATAGCGAGGTCAGACGGGGCATCTGCGATTACAATTTATTTGTTTTGGCAGATGCCCACCGACTCCACATGAGGTAGGCCTGGAGTTCTATTCAATTCTGTTCGTTCAGGGCAGAACTTATGATGCTCGTTTGACAGCTCGTGTATTGAATTGAGATACCGCGCGAGCTACTTCTGCGACAGGCATGCGGGTATTGGGATCTTCTTCTAGCCAGCGAGTGAGCGCCTCAAAGGCTGCGCCAACCATGCAACGTGCAGCGATTGTTGTGTTTTCTACGGAGAATACCTCCGGGGCCGATTCGAGTATCGTTCGAGTCTGATCTTCCTGATGAGCCAGAATTTCCCTGCGGGTTTTTTCAAGTCGGGGACTGAGCCCCGAGGATTCTATGAGAAGAATGCGAGCCTGATCGGGCCTTTGAGCCAGAAACAGAAAAACTTCCTCCAAGCGCTTGCTCAATCCCTTCAAAACATCCGGCTCCGGCTGGCCAACTACTTGCGTAAGCTCTGCAATAGCCTCACCGAGTTCCTCCATGGCTGCATTAAATACATCTTCCTTGTTGCGGAAGTACATATAAAAGCTGCCCGTTGAACTCTCAGCATCCGCGACGATCATGGGGACCGTCGTTACGTGATATCCAAAGGTTCCGAAAAGCTTGATAGCAGAATCCAAAAGCAGTCGGCGTCGGGCTTCTTTTCGTTCCACCGACGACATCGTAATGCGGTTGACCATTTTTCCCTCCAAAAACATCTTGACAGAAAAAGAATGACATGTCATTCTTTATTTTGTCAAGTAAAAGAATGACGTGTCGTTCTTTTTATTGAAATCCTAATTCTCCGGCCTGGAAATCCTGAGAATTTCTGAAAAGGTCTTTGATGAACAACTCGCGCAATCCTCGCAAGTTTAAGTTTCTGAAATGGTTACTGGCCGCTCTTGGTATATCCGCTTGCGTGTTTGCGGTATGCTTTTCCACCGAAGCTGGCGCTGTTGCCCGGTTTCTTACAGCACCATTTGGTCTCCACAACTCCATTGTTGCTGGCACTGCGAAGGGTTCGCTTGAAGCCTACATGGGCGTTTTCCATCGCTTCCTATCGGTACTAGCAGCGCATGGCTCCCTCATCCTTTTTGGATGGGTTGCGATTGAGGCATTCGGAGCGCCTCTGCCTTCCGTTCCGCTCCTGCTTGTTACAGGCGTACTGACTGCAGCCGGGAAGCTCTCATTTGTTGCGGTGTGGGCTTCCGGGGTTCTCGGCTGCACCATTGGCGATGTGATTTGGTACTGCGTTGGCAGGAAGTGGGGAGCCAGCGTTCTGCGCAAAGTCCATGCGATCTGGCAGAGATCCTATTTCAGAACAATGGATGCTTCTCAGCTTGTGGCACGGTACGGCAATCGGGCGGTGTTGGTTTCGAAACTTCTGCCAGGTCCCTGCCTGGTTGCCGTGCCACTGGCCGCTTCAGGAAGCCCACTGAGTACATTTCTGGCGTATGAGATTGCAGGCAGTGTTGCGTTTGTGGGTGGATGGCTTTTCGTCGGCAGGCTCGTCGGGGATCGGCTTGAATTACTTTCCTGGCTAACGCACTTCGCTGTGATTGCACCTATCTGCCTCGTGGCCGCAGTTGCGCTCGTTCTGATTGCGTTCCGGTTCAAGCAACGCCAATACCTAAAACGCGGATACCCGCTTGGGGAGACATCCGGCAACATCTACCCGAGTCGGCCAGCAGAACAAGACCTGAACCCACAAACACTGTCCCTCGACCTCCCTGAGGTCTCGATATTCAACCAGAGAGAAAGGAATGAGAAAAACATGATGCACCCGTCTTTGAAAGTCGCATATTTGATTGCGTTCACCGCTCCAACCCTCCTGCTTGCAGGATGTCATCAGAAGCTGGAGACCGCAGCCGATCAACCCATACCCGTTCGCGTGCAGAGTCCTCGACATGTCCAGCAGCCCGTATCGGTTGCGGTGAGTGGAACAGTCGAGGCAAACATCACGGCGCTAACCGCCTTTCAAGTAGGAGGCCGTGTCTTACACGTCTATGTTCAAGAAGGTCAACATGTGGTCAAGGGCCAACTGTTGGCGGACCTTGACCCCACAGATTATCGAAATGGATTCGATGCTGCTGCTGGCCAGGCAGACGCAGCCAGCGCCTTAAATGCGAAAGCAAAAGCAGGGCTAAGGCAGCAGGAACTAGAGCAGGCCCGCATCGATTTCGACCGTTGGCAGGACGAGTACAACCGGATGCGGTACCTGTTCGAACACAAAAGCCTACCGGCAAATGACTTCACGAAGATCGAAGCTGGATTCAATGCCGCACGAGAGCGCTATGACATGGCGAAGAGCGGAACGCGTACCGAAGACAAGCTAGCTGCCTCGGCACAGTACAACGCTGCTACGGCACAAATGCAGGAAGCAAAGAAGCGTCTCGCAGATTGCCAGTTGCGCGCCCCGATTGATGGTTTCATTGGAATGCGCCAGCTTGAGGTCGGCGTAACGGTCGCTCCCGGTCTCCCTGTCATCTCAGTAGTTGATTTAAATCCTGTGAAGGTGAGAGTAGGAATTCCGGAATCAGAAGTCGGAAAGGTGCATGAAGGCGCGCGAGCAGCGGTTTCCATTCCATCACTCGATGGGAAGCAGTTCGAAGGGCGCGTCGAAGCCATCGCCGCGGCCTCCGATCCTGCCTCTCGCACATATGTATCGAAGATTGTCGTCCCCAATCCATCGCGCGTGTTGCTGGCTGGAATGGTAAGCGAAGCCCATCTCTTCGGCGATACACAGGTGAATGCAATTACCGTCCCCGGTTCGGCCATCGTTCGCGATGCGCGCGGAGTCAGCCAGGTCTTTGTGCTTGCTCCGGGCCAAAACCGCGTCAGCAGCAAGCGTGTTGAGGTAGGCACCATGATCGACAATCAGGTCGAAGTCCGCAGTGGGCTTACCGGCAATGAGCAGGTCGTAGTAGATGGCCAGCAGAATGTTCGAGAAGGATCGCTTGTGAAGATTGAAGGAGGCAGCCGATGAATCCGGTCCGTGCAGCATTACGTTACCCCCAGGTAACTCTATTTTTGTCGGCCATGGTCTTTCTGCTCGGAGTCTATTCTCTGTTGAGAATGCCTCGCCGCGAGGACCCGAAGATCACAGTCCGTACTGGCATTGTCGCTGCGGTATATCCCGGCGCAACCAGCCCCGAGATTGAAGATCAGGTCACCCGCAAGATTGAAGAACACCTGTTTCACTTCGCGGAGGTACGCCGCGAGAAAACCTACTCAACGACTCGCAACGGGATGGTGGTCGTCAACGTTGAGTTGAATGACTGGGTCACCAATGCAGATCAATTCTGGGACAAGCTGCGTCTTGACATGGCGTTGCTCAAAGCCACCGAACTCCCCGCCAATGTTCAGGGGCCGATGGTCGATTCTGACTTCGGGGATACGGTCGCAGTCCTGATTGCAGTGCATGGCGGCTCCTATGGATACCGGGAACTGAAGGACTATGCGCGAACGATTGAAGACGGCATTCGCACCATTCCCGCCGTCTCGAAGATTCATCGCATCGGTGACCAGCCGGAAGCCATCGAAGTTGACTCCTCCAACGGTCAACTCTCCCAATACGGGGTCACTCCGTTTCAAGTAATGCAGGCTCTTCAGGGAAGAAACACGATCGAATTCGGGGGCCGTGTTTCCGATGAGCACAACAAGGTGCCAATCCAGCAGAGCGGTCAACTTCACACCGAGGACGACATCCGGAAGATCATGGTGGATGTCTCCCGCACGACAGGTCAGCCAGTCTACATCCGGGATCTGGCGACGGTTCACCGCACGTACAAAGACCCCGACAATTACGTGCGAATGAATAACGAGCCCTCCATTCTGCTTTCGGTGGAGATGAACGAAGGCAACAACATCGACGATCTCGGCAAAGCGTTGAACGAGAAGCTGGCTAGCATTCAGGCTGGCCTTCCGCCGGACATCAAGCTCGACATGGTGGCGAACCAGCCAAAGATGGTGCACGAGCGCGTCTTGGACTTCATGAAAGAGTTCGGGATTGCCATCATCGCAGTTATTGCGGTGACGCTCATTCTCTTGCCGCTCAGGGTGGCACTGGTCTCCGCGATTGCTATTCCAACTTCTGTTGCAATGACCTTTGGCGCGCTGCAAGTCTTTCATGTGGAGATTCATCAGGTTTCGATTGCCGCCTTAATCATTGTGCTGGGGATGGTCGTAGATAACGCCATCGTGATCGTCGACAACTACATAGAGCTACTCGACAACAAGGTTCCGGTCGAGGAGGCTGCAGAGCGCTCCGCCAGCGAGATGGCTGTTCCAGTCTTCACCGCAACTCTGGCGATCATTGCGGCCTTTTTCCCGCTCCTCTTTCTTACAGGTACAACGGGTGAGTTCATTCGTGCGCTGCCGATTACAGTTGCGCTATCGCTGTCGATTTCGTATCTGGTTGCCATGTTCCTGACGCCTATGATGTCGAAAGCTCTCATCCGCACCGGGTTAACACCGCACGGGCATGAAGACCCAGGCAAAGAGGGGAAGGTGTCTCTGCTTGACCATATGCAGAGAATCTATAACCTGGCCATCGGCAAAGCGATGCAACACAAAAAGGCGGTTCTCATTTCCACCGTCATCGCATTCGTGGCAGGTGTTGGCCTTCTGACGCATGTTCCGCAACGCCTATTCCCCTCTGCGGAGCGGGAGCAGTTTGTCATCGACATCTGGATGCCCGAAGGCACGCGGATCGAGACTACAGACGCAACGACACGACGAATCGAGGCCACTCTCGCCAGCGAGCCAATCGTAAAGGAGTACACCAGCTTTCTCGGTTCAAGCTCTCCACGTTTCTACTACAACGTGAACCCGCAAATCCCTGCTCCAAACTACGCGCAGATTCTCGTGAATACGAAGAGTGTAAAAATGACGCCTGACCTCGTCGATAAGTTGCGCCACACTCTACGGGACGTAGCACCGGAAGCCACCGTAATTGTCAAAGAGTGCCAACAGGGATCCATTATGGAGTCCCCCGTTGAAATTCGCATCGTTGGCAATGATGCCGCAACTCTGGAAGCGATCGGAAATCAGGTGCAGGATATTCTCCGGCATACACCCGGCGCTACCTACATCAACACCGACTGGCATGAAGAAGTCCTTCAGGCCGGAGTCCATGTGCGCGAAGAAGTGGCAAATCGCCTGGGTCTGAGCAATCAGATGATCTCGCGAGAGCTTGCCGCAGGATTCGAGGGAGTGCCCGCAACAACAGCCTGGGAAGGGGACCGCAATCTGGACGTGCTATTGCGGCTCGACCCTGCCCAGAGAGACAACTTCCGGGCCGTGAATGACATGTACGTTACATCGCCAGTCACAGGAACCAGAGTTCCGCTCGATGCCGTGGCAACGTTAAGCCCTGAGTGGCAGCCGGGGAGAATCATACGCAGAAACGGCGTTCGCACGCTTACTGTACGCGCCTTCCCAGCCAAAGGTCAGTTAGCCAGCGAGATTCTGAAGCAAGCGACGAAGCAGATCGAAAAGATTCCTCTGCCTGCCGGTTACCGCATCGACTACGGAGGAGAATACGAGAACCAGCAGGAGACCTTCGGCGAGATGAAGTTTGTTCTCGTGGCGAGCATCGTGCTGATCTTCCTCATCCTTCTCTTCCAGTTCCGGACGCTTGTGGACCCGCTGATTGTCATGACAGCGCTTCCGCTTGCCGTTCCCGGCGCAGCACTTGGATTGTTCCTGACGCGCAATACCTTCGGATTCACTGCCTTTATTGGCATTGTCAGCGTGGGAGGACTGGTAGTGAGAAACGCCATCATCCTGATTGATTACATTCACCAGCGCATGAAGGACGGAGTGCCTCTTGAACACGCCGCACTAGAGGCCGGCGAACGACGTTTGCGCCCGATCTTCCTGACATCCATGGCAGCGGCAGTAGGAGTTGTACCGATGATTCTTTCCGGATCAAGTCTCTGGGCACCAATGGCCAGCGTCATCGCTTTTGGTCTGGTTGGTTCCATGATCTTCACGCTCGTGGCGATTCCAGTTCTTTTCGTTGTCGTGCACAATAAGCGACTACAGAAAGCCGCAGTCGTTGCGCCACTTTTGCTTCTCTTGTTTGCTACGCATTCGCAGGCACAAACCAGATCCATCACGCTCGATGAGGCCATTCAGCTTGCCTCCAAGCAGAACTCTCTGGTCAAGATGGCTGGCGATAAGGCCAGGGAAGCGGATGCACGCGTGACTCAGGCGCGTTCAAATTACTTCCCGGTGATCACCAACCAAACCATGGCAACGCATCTTGATCAATCTGAATTTCTTACGATTCCTCAGGGGGCTCTCGGCGGGAACGGAAGCTCGGGGTATCTCCCTGATAAGAACGTCAAAATCAGAACCGGCAAGCAGGATGCATACCTCTCGATAACCGGCGCTGCGCAGCCGATAACCCAACTCTTCAAAATCCATGCGGGCTCCTCAGTCGCCCGCGCGGATGCAGCCTCGGCACATAGCGACTTCCGCTATGCCCGAAACGAAATCACGCTGAATGTGAAGACGCTCTTTTATCAACTGCTTTCAGCGCAACGGCACAAGCACGCCCTCGAACTGCGTATCCAGGCTGGAGAGCAGGGTCTACAGGAGGCCAGAAGCGGTGTTGAGTCTGGAGTTGTCCTCGACGTAAAGGTTCTGGAAGGCGAAGCCCAGTTAGCAAAGGCGCGACACGCAAAGGGTTCGGTGGAAGATGCTATCAACGACATGAGCGTCCAATTCAACGACCTGATCGGTTTGCCACTGAACACGGAAATCGCATTGGTCGAGCCAGAGGAAGACAAAGTAACGCCCGGAACCGATGCAGCTATCGCACCCACTAAGTCCGTCGAGGAACTCGAATCCGAGGCGCTGGCGAATAATCCGAACCTTCTGTCAGCTCGCCACACCCTCGAAAAAGCCCATGCAGCACTCAATGCAGCGCGCGCCGAGTACATTCCGGACGTCAGTGGATTTGTGCAGAACGTTCATCAGAATGGAACCCCGCTATTGCCGGAGAACAACGAAATCGTTGGTTTCCGGTCGGAGTTTACACTTTCCGAATTTGGCAAACGTATCGGCCAGGTTCGAGAGCGTCATGCACAGGTCTCAGAGGCTAAGGAAAACATACACCACGCAGAAAACCAGGTGCGTATCGACATCGAAAAGGGAGTTCGAAAGCTGAACCGCACTCAGAACGAGTTGGATGCTGCACGTCTATCCGTCAAGGCAGGAACAGAAAAGCTGCGCATCACCGGGGATCAGGTGCAGACAAGCACTGCGAATCAGTCAGCGCTCCGCGAAGCGGAAGCGCAGTTGGCCGAGGCTCAGGCACAGCTCTTTGATGCCGAGAAAGACAGGGCGATTGCCCAGGCTGAACTCGAGCGTACACTCGGCCGTCAGTGAGGCAGTATGCTGCGATTCATTCCAATTCTGTTTTGTTGCATGAGAGTGTGCCTTCCTCTTTCTGCCGCAGTAGCAGCGCAACAGCAGATAGAAACAGAGAGGCCCTCCGTTGGGGTAGCACTCAGCGGAGGCAGCGCTCTCGGACTGGCCCATATCGGTGTCCTTCGATATTTCGAAGAACATCATATTCCCATTGACATGATTGGCGGAACCAGCATGGGAGGACTTATAGGAGGCTTCTATGCGACTGGCATGGATGCTTCAGAGCTCCAGACAACCGTTGAAGCAGCCGATTGGAATGCTCTCTTGAATCCGAGTCTGCCATTCGCGGACCAGCCCATTGTCGATAAGCAATCGTGGAATCGAACCTTTGGCGATCTGACACTTCGGCTCGGAAGGGGTTTCTCACTTCCCTCCGGTCTCAACTCAGGAGAGTCTCTATCGTTGTTACTCAGCCGATCAACGATGGCCTATTCCGACATCAACGATTTCGATCAACTGCCGACTCCTTTCCGCTGTGTCGCAACCGATCTGGTGAGCGGTAATTCGGTTGTGTTTGGCAAGGGCTCCTTGCCGGTCGCCATGCGCGCGACAATGTCCCTGCCCGGTGTCTTTACGCCGGTCAAGTTGGACCGGATGGTTCTTGTGGATGGCGGAGTGCTTGACAATCTTCCCGTGGAAGCCGTTCGAGGCATGGGAGCGAAGACCGTAATTGCAGTTGCTCTTGAGTTGCCAGAGGTGAAGCCTGACCAGTTCAAGTCCTTGTCGGAGGTCATGCGGCAGACCATCTCGTTAGTCGTCATAAAAAACGAGCAGCGTTCGCTTTCCAAAGCGGATTTGGTGATTTTGGTGGACACGAGGCGTTTCTCTGGAACTGATTTTCGTCGCTGGCGCGAGATCATCGATGCGGGCTACAAGGCGGCTCAGGCAAACGCATCCCAGCTTGCGCGTTTTGAACTCTCACAGCAGGATTGGGATGCGTTTGAGGCCAGACGCAAGGCGAGAATGCGGTTTGCAAGTGGAAAGGGCAAGGTACTCGCTGTGTCAAGTCCCGATCCATCGTTTCAAAAAAACGCACAAGAAGAGATTCGGCGCACTGTTGGAGATGGTGTAGTACCACAGAAGGAACTGGAGAAGACCTTGTCCGGGATAGTCGCTGCCACAGCGGTTCCCGGAGCAGCTTACGAGTGGAAGCAGGAGGGATCAGGGCCAGCAGGCTATCAGGTCAAGTTTGCCCAACGTCCCACTGATCGGGTTCTGGTGCATGTTTCAGCACAATACGCGCTATCGTCCGGTGAGCCATCACGCTTCGGGTTGAAGTTGTCGACCGCATTGATTCCCAAAAACGCCTATAAAGCTCAGTTCATGACTACGGCGAATCTTGGCTACGACCCCACCTTGCAATTGGAGGCTTACAAGCCCTTCGGCGGAAGCCAGTACTTTGTGGCCTCCCAACTCTTTGGCGGAAGAACTCATTACAACAGTTACACAGGGCCGCATCGCCAGAGCGATACTCGTGACCGAGTGGGCGGAGCTCTTTACGCAGGCATAGGGACTTGGCGCTCTGCCCAGCTTAGGCTCGGAGGACGGGCAGGGTACGACTGGTACAGTCGCACTGTGGTCGTTGATGGCGTTTCATCGCACAGCAGCGAGGGATACATGGTTCCAGAACTGCGGTGGATCGTAAACCATCAGGATTCGGGTGGTCTGCCCACGCGTGGCGCACGCTCCGAAGGGGAGATCGGGTATTTCCTGCGAAGCACAGGAAACGACCCCTTCGCTCACTCAGATTTCAGCAGGTTTCAACCTGTAAACCATGAGATGACTCTCTTTGCGCTCAATCATGTCGGCACCAGCTTTGGCCAGAAGCTTAATTATTTTGACCAGTTCATTGCTGGAGATCAAAGCAACATGGCGGCATTCCGATATCAGGAGTTTCATGCAAATACGCTTGTGACAGCTGGCTCCGGTGTTATTTTGAATGGCCGGCCTATTCGTCATGTTTCATCCCATCCCCGACTCGCGCTTTGGTATGAGGCGGGCAGGTTCGATAACGGCTCAGCAGGATGGAGTACACATCAGAGCGCATCTGTCGCTGCCTTATTTCCAACACGGGTCGGAGGAACAGGACTCGAACTGAGCTTTGATGAGAACGGGAGAGCTCGGTTTCGATTGATGCTGGGTAGTTTTTGAACACCAGCGGCAAAGATTGTCGTGAGTGCGCCCCGATGGGTATGCCCGATTTTTATACTAGTAACCCAAGCCATATGATTATGCAATCCTCTGGCTATAACCGTACATACCTTCATACTAGCCAGTTCGACAAGCGTCGTAGACGAATTATGTTCCTCGGTACATGTTGATAATTGATACCAATGACGGCATTCCATTGTATCCAGCATCTGGAGCCAGAACGGCCCGAAGCGTGTAATTGAGTTGCTGGTGGTCAAGATATTGCTACGCAATACTTGCAGGCAGAATTGTGTCTCCAAATGCAAGATGTAGCATTGATTCAATGACATATGCGTTGCTAGCAGGATTAGTACTGGTAAAACGCCCATGGCGCCAGCGATCTTCAACTTCCTGCTGGGACTGAAATCTCAGTTGCGGCTCATTGACTAATCGATATAGACCACCGCCGAGTCCGCCCCTGGAGGGCAAAAAGTCCCGTAAAACGGAAGACGAGAATTGGGGCTTTTGAACCAGTGTTGAGCAGAGCGCCGACGATTCAACTCGCCGTGCCGGAAACCGACTTTTGGGAATGAAGCCGTATGGTAAGCGTCCAGTGTTCCCCTCTGGCATAGGCGTGGGGTAATCGTAGACGCTTGGTTCATGGGGAAGACGCGCAAGCGGTGGTCGGTGGCGGAGAAGCGGCGTATTGTGGAGTTGACGCTGGAGCCTGGGGCGAGCGTTGCTCATGTGGCGCTGGCTGAAGGCTTGAACGCGAACCAGGTGTTCCAGTGGCGTCGTGCGTTTCACAGCGGGGATTTGCAGTCGGGTAGTTCCACTGCGCTGCTTCCGGTAGTGGTCTCGGAGGCTGCGTCCTCTGTGGCCGAGCTCGAGCCGACACCAGCGATCACGCAGAACGTGTCTTCGGAAGCATATGCGGCACAGCCATCGGGCGCGATTCATATCGAGTTGCCTGGCTGTGCCACGATCAGCGTGGAGCGCGGCGCGGATCGCGCGTTGCTTCGCACCCTCCTTGAGAGTCTGAGCCGGTGATTGAACTACGCGCGTTCTATTCGGTATTGGCTACTGTATCGCCTGCCCCCATGTATTGAAGATGTAGCTGTAGCCTCCTCCGGAGATGGTCAGTTTGCCCTGATAAGTCGTAACAGACTGAGGAGTAAAGTCCAGACCAAAGGTACAACTTCCATACGAGGGGACGTTGGTACAAGTGTTGCTAATCACAGTAAAGACCCCAAGGCTAGGCGTAAGCGTTAGGGTCTGTGTGCTTAACGTGCTGTTGTACACGGTGATTGGCCAAGGGCCACTGGTTACGCCGTGTGTATTGTGTGGCCCAAAATCAATCGTACTGACACCAGCTTGTTGATCCTGATTCCAGTTGATGGAGTAGCCACCGGCACTGGCCCATCCACTCACTGGAAGAGAGGCTGATAATGTACCCGAGTTTGCTGTTGCCGTCATACTACCGCTAATTACATTTGTTCCACTCTGCGTGATGTCTGCTGCCAGCGGTGAAAAATTCACAGTGAAGTTACAACTCGCTCCCGGTGCAAGCGTCTGTCCAGAGCAAGAATCTGTTGTATCAGAATGCAATGCAGCGGCCGTAATTACAGGTGCAAGCAGCGCCTGCCCTGCATCATTCACTGATCCGGTATCACCATTAAGTCCATAGTAGAGAGATGCGAGACCATTTTGCATGACAGGAGCCAAGACTACCCAGCGCAGGTCGAGTCCATCTGCCTGCAATGTCAAGACATCTGAATGCGCATCGCTGTTGTATGCTGCGGTATCAACCGGGTTTACGTTGTTCCTGTGCGGTAGAACGCCAGCAGCTAATACCGTCGGACCACCCACCATGTGATTCATGCTAGCGGTTCCTACGGCAACAATACTTACGAGGTTATTGGTACTTGTTGCACTGGTGACCGTAATCAGAAGTGTGTGCGTTCCAGCACCAGCGCTGGGAATACGAAGGAGCGCTATCCCCATACCGGTTTTACCTGCATAGGTCTGGTTTTGAGTTGCAACGGGAGGATTGGTGAAGGCCGTCATCGAAAGTGGTGCACCGCCATCTAGGGAAACATTGAATGTTCCACCGTTGCCATCAATGATTCGATACCAGACATAAATTGCCCGTCCAAAAGTCTGTAGTGTGTAGCTCACACTGCTTCCATTCGTCGTGCTCTGGATTCCCGTCGAAGCAGAGAACGAATAGTCGTTGGTCCAGCTACCAGTCGTAGCTCCCAGATATCCCGCGATTCGTTGTGCCCTTCTGGTTCCAAGCCACGCGAGTGCTGCCTGATGGCAAAGTTGATATACGGCCTCGTAACTTCCTGCGCCTTTCGCAAAAACATCCGTTACGCCAACCATCAAGAAATAGAGGGGGTCGCTTCCATCGCCAACGGGATTTTCCCATTGCATTATTCGGCTTCCGTCGTTGATGGTATCGCAAGCCTGATCGCCAGGAGTGGCATCATTCCCCAATGTTGTGCCCAGTGCTGCACTATTCAATTGCGCAAAGCACGTACCTCCTGTTGTACAGGATGTAGCACCGGAACCCGCCAGAATTGAATCACCATAATCACGCTGCCTGTAGCCTGTCCAAGTGTTTGCTTGTGAACCTGCGAGTGCAAAGCTGGCATCTGTAAAACTGATAGCAGGTGAAGCAAGGGTAACCGCAGTCGTTGACTGATTGGTGAGTGTGACTGGCCAATTACCTGAAACGGAACCAACTGCAACTGCCGGGGTAAAGCTTAAAAATGGCCAGTTGAAAACGAGAGCACTCGTTCTTGCTACAACAACTCCGCTGAGTGCAATTGTTGTGGTGTAACTGGTAGAGGTCGATGTCGATGCTGTGAGCGATGCTGCTGTCTGCGCACCATTCGTTGCACCTCCAGTCGTGGGGGCCAACACAACATTAAAGCTGCACACTGCACCCTGTACTAAGGAACTTGTGCAGGTATTCGATGTAATCTGAAAATTGGCAGCGCCTGTGCCAGTCAAGTTCAGGGACGGAGTAGCGACAGTCACGCCAGTCAGATTCTGGAGTGTTACGGGCCATGAACCCGAACTTGCCCCATAAGCAACTGGCTGTGAGAAATTGATGTATGGCCAATTGAAGATCAGCTTTCCTGTTACTGATGCGTTGATTACTGTAACAGAGTTGGAAATAGAAGTAGGATAATTGGTATCTCCGCTATAGTTCGCCGTGATTGTATCCGTTCCGCCCCAAACAAGCCCATAGTACGTGGCTACGCCATTTACTAACGATGCCGTAGCTAATGGACCCTGCATTGCACCTGTTGAATTAGCTATGAAAGTGACCGTGCCTGTTGGTGTTACTCCCCCTACACCGGGGACTGTTGCAACAAGTTGTACAGCCTGACCGGGCGAGATTGTGTTTGCAGAAGCAGACAGAGTTACAGAAGGAACAGATTGGACAACCTGATTCAGAACAGCAGAAGTGCTGCCATAGTTGTTCGTTCCACCGCTATATACTGCCGTGATTGCGTGAGTGCCCGCGCTCAATGAGCTAGTTGTAAATGTCGCTACAGCGTTTGAATTCACAGCCTGAACCAACAATGGGGCCATGGCAGCATTGCCAGCTACATTCGGGTGATATTGATCGGTATAAAGTGAACTCAACCCGTTTTGCAGAGCTGGGCGCATGTCCAGAAATCTCACGTCCAAACCGTACGACCGCAACTCGGCCACATCATTCCCAATATCCTGACTGTACTGTAACGTTCCTGCCGCCCATGCATTTCCATTCGTTGGAATCACATCCATTGCTAATACGACCGGTCCGGTAGTGAATTGAGTATTCGGCGTGGTTCCCACCTGCACAATACCAACAACATTGTTGCTGCCCGATGGAGATGTCACCGTCACGAGAATCGAATGAGTGCCGGAAGATATGCCGGGGATGGTTAACAAACCGATGGATGCTGTTGCTCCATTGCCAGTGTTTACCCAAGCCGTATTGTAGGCGTTGAATGGAATGGGGGTGTTGTTATCCACCTGAACCGTACCTGTTCCGGTATTGCCACCAATAATGTCGTACCAGATAAGGATAGGCCCGCCTGTTGTTGTCAGGGAATAGGTACGCGTCGAGCCAGCGGTAGTCGAATACGCATCCGTAGTGCCTTTATAGGTTGTTCCACCCAACCAGCTTCCCGTTTGCGTGCCACCAAAGCCGCTGATTTTTTGTGCTGAACCAATTGCAAGTTGAGCATAGGCAGCACGTCGGCATAGCCCGGAAACAGCCTCGTATGGCCCCACGCCAAAATTGCCTTTGCTGTTCACACGCGCATCCGGCCCACCCGGATCAAGTAAATAAATGGGATCCACAGATGTGCCGGTAGGGCTTTCCATTGAAAAGACGTGAAGCACAGTATCGCAGGCCATATCTCCGCTCGGAGCATAGCCAGTAAGCGAGTTCATTCCCAATGTTGTTTCCGCCAGACTCACAAAACAATCACTATAGGGTGCAGAACCAAGTCCCATACATCCAATGATGCTGTCACCATAGGCATGCATATTTGTACTTGGCAGCGATAGCGCTTCTGGGTTGCTCAACAGCGTCTGCGATCCGAGCACAGTTGTGCCATCAAGAAACTGTACGGAACCAGTGACCACGTTCTGTCCGCCATTGGAGACAGTCGTCAAAAACGTCAGAGGTGCGCCTGTGGTCGAAGGACTCCCACTGCTAAGCAACTGGGAGGTTGTCGCACTGGTTGTTCCTGACTGTGCGACTGCAAATGATGACGAAGTCAACAATAGAAGGACGAAAAACTTTGCTGAGTGAAACCATGTTCTACTTGAGCAAAGTGTTTGAATGTGTTGATATTTGCCCTGCTCATTGATGGCAACGGGGGGGGGTAAGATGTTTGAAATGAATAACATAGACGCAGCCTTCCCTTGGAAAATACAACGTGAAGAAATTGCTAACCTAGTTTGTCCAGAAAGAGGCCCGAATTAATAATGCAAACTGGACAAATAGATTAAGTTGAATGTTCGATTGACAACATTTTATACATCTTCCGTCAACCTGAAATAAATTAATTTGAAATTAAGTGCTCATTTACTAACAAGTCTGTCTAGTCACTTCTGTGACCTTGCCCGCGTAAAACGTACCCCTTTGCTGATTAAATCAGCTTGCTAAGGGATACGTTTTACGCGAGCAAGGTCAGTCAGACGCTAGGTGTTGATGTCAGAATAGCCGAGGAGATACTCGTGTATATAATCACCGCTTATTAATGTATTGAAGAACCATGCCGTAGCTTATTTCTCCAGATTCGTAAAGAGACTTAACGCAACTTTGGCAGACCTCATCAAACCCATCTGACTCTTCCTCGGCATAGTAAACGGGAAACAGGACATCGTGAATCTGACATATCAGGTGGCCGCACTCAGCACACCCCACCCAGTCTTTCTCCAAGCAGGGAGTGCGAGTGTCAGTCGAGCATTCTGGCGGAATAATCTCCATGGCAACTCCGTCAGGCTTAGGGTAGCAGTTTGCCGTTCACTATATTGGTGACATTCACCTTGCCGCTTGTATCGCGGACGGTGACATTCTGTGACGCCGGTTGACCGTTGGTGGTGTTGTAGACGGTGTTGGTTGTTATGGATTTCCCATCGACGGTGCGACTGTGTGTTATTTCGCCGACAAGCTTTCCATGGTTGTCGTAACTTTTCATAATGCTTTCTCCTTTGTGAAATGAATGAGGATGGGTTGACCGTTACGGGTTTGGAACACTTCAATAGCGAGTGACTTACTACACTTGTTGGCCTCAGCAATGAGTGGTTGCATCTCAACAGTCTCGCTGAGACAGCGGAGAGCATCAGTCATTGCCCTGCTTGGCTCCTGCTGCTCTGAACCGCGAGGGCGGCGGAACTTGTAAACCACATTTTGCATTTGCATCTCCTTCTAAGCCGCACGTACTACTGCTTGCTCTTGCTCGACTGCGAATGAACCAAGTTGTTTTGCTTGACGTACAAACCTAACCACCGAGGCACGACTCACCGAGTACTTGTGTGCACAGTCCGTGAGACTCATCCCCATCAAGCGGTCTTGTACTAGGGCAGCATGGTCAAGTTGCAAGGGCTGTCGTCCAATTGGCAGACCGTCCATTTTCCGACGCCTCATACCGGCTTTTATTCGTTCTTTGATGAGGTCGGATTCCAACTCTGCAATGCTGGAAATTATCGTCAGGAACAATCTTCCCATGGCACCATCGGTAGCGATGTTCTCCCGACGTGAAATGAACTCAACACCGCTATCTGTTAGTTCGTCAACAACCGAGAGGAAGTGCTTGGTGCTTCTCGCCAGACGGTCGAAAGCCGCCACGATGACCACACCGAATTTCCGCTTCCGTGCGTCCCTAAGCATGTTGTCAAGCCCTGGGCGACGAGCCTTGCTTCCCGATACGCCAACATCGGTGTACTCACAGACCACTTCAAAGCCACGCTGTGCAGCAAGCTGTCGAAGGTCATAAAGCTGGTTGTCTATGCATTGCTCAGGCGTACTGACTCTTGCGTATATCGCACATTTCTTCATTGGAGATGCCTCCTGATGCTGTTGAACAAAACCCTTGAGGGGTTAATGATTGGCCGCTTCATTCTGACTTCTTCGATAGCGGCATCAATATCCTTGTAGCCAACGGCATGCATCCACGCTGCAGCCATAGACGGAGCACGGCTTATGCCCACACCACAATGAACCAAAATGGTGCCCCACCGGATGTTCTCGCTGATGGCGTCAATCACCTTGTCGAACTGGCCGACCAGAACTGGCTCTTCATCCACAATGGAGATTTGCAGATAGTTGATGCCCGGTTGCTTTGAGGCTGGGCACTGTTCACAAAGCGTAATGACCGTGTTGATGCCATTCGGGTTTCCCTTAGCCAACCTTTCAGCGTCCACGAGGGAACCTACCCAGAGCCTGTCCCATATCTGTGTCATTCAGTGTCCCCCTCACCCGATGTCCTGCGCCTCAACCGTGCCACGGGCTCGATAACATACTCAGGAATATCTGGACTTTTCCCCATTTTCACGATGACAGTTCTACCGGTTTCCCAGTCAATCTCCGCATACTCCATCTTGTGTGCAGATGTGCATTTGGCATTGTGTTGAAATTCGGGATATATCGACCAAGCTCTGAGCTTTGCTGCAAGACCGCAGTTGGCTGGGATGATGACCGAGACGCCGAGGTCGCCGGAGTAGCGTTCAAACTCGACCACGTAAAGGTCGTGGGATGGAGAGAGTGTAATGGGCGTATCTGCTCTCATGTAAACATTATAACAGTAAATACTATAATGCTGTATATCGTAAATACGTATAACATCTTTAGGCGAACCTCAGAGACTCCTGTAAATCTTCATTTCTTTAGAGGAGCATCACCGCAGTTCTGTATACTTGCGTTTCAAAGGAAATTCTCAAAATGAAGACACGGATACCACAACAAAGCACCGCCTCTGATATGCCTCGGAAGGCTGTCTCCAAAGTACCTGCAAACGAGAAGCCTGTTGCGCTCACTTTGAAGGTGGACAATAAGACATACGTCCGACTGAGCACCCTTGGCGCAGTCCAGCGGCGAAGAAAACAAGACCTCCTGAACGAGGCAGTGCAGCAGTATCTTGACAGGGTGGGAGCCTAGAACGGGGGAGCGCATAATGGATATCTGTACAGCATGTGGTAACAGCCTGAGTGAAAACGCCAAGTTTTGTAGGCACTGTGGAAAGCGCACATCTGTTTGCAATACATGTGGAGCCGCTTTGTTGCCAGATTCCAAATTCTGCGAGGAATGCGGAGCCATTGTTGTTGCTGCTCAACCAAATATCCAAGCGGTGAACTCAGCTAGTCAGACGAAACATGAAGAAGTTCAGACTTCGACTGCTCCCTCATCAAATACAAGCACTACGCCATTGCCCACAGCCACGTATGGAGAAAATGCGCTGCTGCGTAATCCTAAAACTGGGGAAATAAAGCAGATAAAAGTTGGATGGAGTTGGACAATCTTCTTTTTCGATTGGCTAGCCTTGTTTATCAGGCAAATGTATCCATGGGCTGTACTGTTCTTGGTTTTCTTCGCTGTCAATCTACTGTTCCGTAGCAGTCTCGCTATTATCCCTATGCTGTGTATTGAAATTGGGGTCAAGATTTATTTGTGCATCAAGGGCAATGAGCTGATGGCAAAACAACTTTTAGAGAATGGCTGGGAATTTGCCGAGCCTGAATCTGCAACAACGAGGTATGCAAAGATTCATTGGGGGCTGGAAACAGCATTAAACACATCGCAAGCCGTCATAGAGTCGGTGTCATCAGCTTTCGTTGTAAACTCTGGTAATAGCGTGGAAAATACTGAAAGTGCAGATATGGACAAGAAAGAGGATAATTTTGCTTTGTTATTAATTGTTATGTTTGGTGCCGCTACCATTTTCATCCTCATTTGTTTTTGTTTAACATCCATACCGAAAAACTAATCGGGTTTTCTGCCGATTACATTGCTACGTTTATCCGATTTTCTCCAATGTATCTCAAATCGTGATTCTATCTTCTCTATTCATAACAGGAAGCTGGTTCTCAGAGAGTCATGTCCTGCAGCTTCAGAATCATCTTCCTTTCAATTTCCTCACATCTTTTGCCATAATGGGCTTCTCGGTGGTCGTTCGGGCATAGGGCAATAACGTTGGTTGGCCTGTCTGCCCCGTCTTTTGCCAAAGCGATGATGTGATGGGATTCCAAATATCGGGTGTCGTCTGGCTTCAAGAATCCTAATACTCCACAGAATTCACACTTGCCATTAGCACGCTGTAAGACCGCATCCCGCACTATCGGGTCACGGGGGTACGTCCAGACTTCAGACTTGGTTCGACCTGGAGCGTCAGTCCCAATGTCTTCAATCGCATTTGACCGTAACCGTGCGGTTTTCCCCTCTTGACGGCGTGGAAGTAACGAAGACTCCACACATCTGCGAAGTATCCACTTATTTTTAAGTGGATACTTGTGGCAAGTGTGGGTCAGGCGGCGAGGGAAGTGTGGGTCTGGAGTGCCGGGGCCAGGTTCCAAGGCAGTAGTTCATCAACGCGACTGATGGGATGTTCGGCGATTTGCGCCAGCACGGTGCGGAGATAGAGTTCCGGGTCCAGCCCGTTGAGTTTTGCCGATCCGATGAGCGAGTAGATGTTGGCGGCCCGTTCGCCGCCGCAGTCAGAACCGGCAAACAGGAAATTCTTCCGTCCCAGAGCTACAGCGCGCAGCGAGCGCTCGGCGGCCGAGTTGTCAATCTCCAGATGGCCATCCTCTGCATAGCGCGTGAGGGCGCGCCACCGCGAGAGCGCGTAGCGGATAGCGCCCGCTGTTTCGCTCTTCGGCGACAGAGATCGCAGGGTCTTTTCCATCCACTCGTGTAGTTCATCAAGCAGCGGTCTGGCGCGTGTCTGTCGAACCTCGCGTCGCAACTCTGCCGGTTTGCCGCGAACTTCCTCCTCGATGCCGTAGAGAACTCCGATGCGAGCCAGTGCTTCCGTTGTGGTGGGCGAGGCGTGGATGGCATGAATATCGTGGAACTTGCGCCGCGCATGGGCCCAACAGGCCACCTCGTAGATGCGGCCCCCTCCATAAAGGTGATGGAAGCCGGAGTATGCGTCGGCCTGTAGTGCGCCGCTGAAGTTCTTCAGG
>Ga0326728_10002319_pt1 | contig 63911 bp, 67 predicted proteins | sample MB3enrmetagenome_FD_207602 | JGI IMG/M metagenome (GOLD analysis project Ga0326728, IMG submission 207602) | Lab enriched peat soil microbial communities from McLean, Ithaca, NY, United States - MB31MN | ecosystem: Environmental > Terrestrial > Soil > Wetlands > Peat | place: USA: New York...
CGATTACGTGGGGAAACCATGCCCAGGGTGCGGGCCTTGCTGCTCCTTTTTCATCCCATCGCGCCCGCAATCACGATAAAGCCCGCCACATGAGCCGCTGCACAGAGTGGCACCAGAATAAGGAATGTCACTTTCCGCGTCTTGCGTCGGAAGATCTTCATCCCTGCAATCCCCCAAAACGGCCCGAGAAGAGCAGAGAGAAGCAGTGCTCGTTCGGAGATCCGCCACCCGTTTTGGCATGCCTGACGCTTGTCATAACCGAACAGCAGGAAGATCGATGCATTCACAGCGAGGAGGTATGCCACAATGGCGGGAAGCGTATTCTGTATCATTGTCCGGCAAAACGTGGGCCGTGATTCTTTGTCTTTCCCGTTTTTGTTTCTTCTCGTACCAACAGGAGAAAAAGCGCTGCTTCAGATACCCAGCTGATGTAAAAACCGCTCGTGCAGCCGGAGATCGCCGCCCAGTTCCGGATGGAACGATAGTGCCATGTGCCGGCCCTGTTCTATGGCAACAATACCGTGATCGATGCGAGCAAGCACGTGAGCACCGGCCGCGGCCGAGGTCGCTACCGGGGCCCGGATGAAGATCGCGTGGAACGGCCCGCTGTCAAGGCCATCCAGCTCAAGGTCAGCCTCGAACGATTCCTTCTGCCGGCCAAATGCGTTCCGGTCGACCGTCATGCCAATCAGTCCCAGCGGATGCACACGGGGATCTGCGACTTCGGTCGCTGCCAGCACCATGCCGGCGCAGGTCGCAAAAATACCCCCGGAAAATGTGCGGATGGGCTCGTAGAGATGGTTCCTCTGGATCAGCCTAGAGATGGTCGTAGACTCCCCGCCGGGAATGGCAAGGGCAATGCAGCTCTCAAGATCGGCAGGACGGTGGACTTCGGTGACCACTGACGCCAAGCCGACTCCCTGTTGTTCGAGTGCTGCACGGAACGCGTTAATATGCTCGCTCACATCACCCTGGAGCGCCAGCACGCCGATCTTAACGTCCACGGTACTGCAGCACCTCGTCCTCTCTGAGCGTGTGGACGTCAAGACCGGGCATCGCGTCGCCCAATCCCCTGCTGACCTTTGCGATCACGTTCGCATCGTTGAAGTGGTTGGTCGCCTCCACGATCGCTTTTGCCATACGCTCCGGGTTCGAGGACTTGAAGATGCCGGACCCAACAAAGACGCCATCTGCACCGAGCTGCATCATCATGGCCGCATCTGACGGGGTCGCGATACCGCCGGCGGAGAAATTCACGACCGGCAGCCGCCCCCGTTCCGCGCATTCGATGACGAGCTCAGCCGGCGCCTCGATCTCCCGGGCGTAATCGGTCAGCTCCTGAGGAGCCATCCCCTTGAGTGCCCGGATCGATCCCGTAATCGCCCGCATGTGCCGGACTGCCTCGACGACATTGCCGGTTCCGGCCTCGCCTTTCGTCCGGATCATCGCCGCACCCTCGTTGATCCGCCGGAGCGCCTCACCAAGGTCCCTGGCACCGCAGACAAAGGGAATGGTAAATTGTTTCTTATCGATATGGTATTGCTCGTCGGCCGGGGTAAGGACCTCGCTCTCGTCGATCATGTCGACACCGAGAACCTCCAGCACCTGCGCCTCCACAAAATGCCCAATCCGGACTTTTCCCATCACCGGGATGGAGACCGCATCGATGATCCCGGCAACTTTTTCCGGATCCGCCATCCGAGCAACGCCCCCTGCCTTCCGGATATCGGCAGGCACCCGCTCCAGCGCCATAACTGCGACGGCACCCGCTTCCTCGGCAATCTTTGCCTGCCCGGCATCCACGACATCCATGATCACACCCCCTTTCTGCATGGATGCGAAGCCGCGCTTGAGAAGCTCAGTGCCAAATCTCAGTTCTTCCAGTTTCATATGCAGGTACTATTGGTCAACCATGCCAATAAAATCAGAGTACCCCCGGCAATGAGGGCAAACGCGAGCGTGGCCGCCCGGACCGCCCGGAGGATATCCCTGCCCCCCTCCTCAAGCGTCCTCTCCCCGTTCCCGATCTCGTAGATTCCGGGTTTTGTGAACCTCACCCCACACCCGCCGGCCATCGCCGCCATCACGATTCCACCGTTAAACCCGGGCCGCCGCCTCCCGTCACGACGCATCACCCGCCAGGCCTGCCGAAAAGTTCCCTTCACAGCAAAATATATGAGCAGGAGAAGCACTGTGATCCGCGACGGAACATAGTTGAGGATATCGTCCATTCGTGCGGAGAACCAGCCGATGTTGGCGCGTTCGTCAAGGTACCCGAGCATCGCGTCCATCGTGTTCGCTGCCCGGAAGACCGCCGCGCCCGTGAGACCGAAAAGCGAAAAATAGAAGAGCGGTGAGATGATGCTGTCGGTGAGATTCTCGGTCATCGACTCGTACGCAGCAGACCGGATCTGGTCCGGATTGAGCCACGCAGCATCGCGGGAAACGATCAACATCACCTGCTTTCGGCCCTCTTCTACGCCATCCTGCAGCGCTGCAAGAACGGCACGGGTATGCTCGTCAAGGGAACGCCAGGCAAAGCAGCACTTAAGGAGAAACGGTGCGCCGGCAAGATAAATCAGCCATGGCGCGAACCTCCCGAACAGGAAGAACGGCAGCGCAAAGAGAAATGCTGTCGCGACCCAGAAAAAAACCCCGGCCGCCCGATGAAGCCATACCGGCCAGAGCGCCGGGCGTCCCCACCAGCCGATAAACCGGCCCAGCATCGCTACCGGATGAAGTGCCGAGTGCGGGTCGCCAATCAGCCGGTCAACGATAAGTGCGAGGAGGAGCACCGTTCCGGCGAGCCCTACTGTTGACGGTACCATACGTAGAGTGCACCGACAATGAGGGTGATGAATGCAATGATATTCAGGAATTCAATCCCGGAATAGAACCAGGCAATGTAAAGGATGAGTCCGATACCCATTGAGACCATCAGCAGGTGGGGGCGGCCATGTGCCTCCGGGTGAATCGGCTGATCGGGGACCGTTGCTTTTTGTCCCTGAACTGTCCCGCGATACACATCCACCCGGATCTCCGCCTTCATGATCCCATAACCGGCAAGGATCCCAATATCAAAAAAGCCCTCAGCGCTGTCCTCCCGGATCCGGATGGTCAGGATGGTTTCGTCAACAATGAACAGGTTTTCGTGAAAAAAATCAGTGAACATCCCGGCATTGGTCGATGTAACGGTGATATGAAGCGGGGCACCGCGGTTGACGAACTTCAGCCGCAGGTCTCCTCCACATTCGGCACGGGCGTTCCCACGGGGGACTTCGATCGAGTTGATACCCGAGCGGTTGAGGTAGATTTCGCAGGTGTTGTTCTTATGGGTTGTGTCTGTCGCCGCAAGGACCAAAAATGGCAGCGGGATGTTCATGACGGCACCGATCCGTGTCAGGTCGTACGAGGAAGAAGATCCGGGATACCTTCGCGGATGGGGTAATCCACGCGGCAGGCAGCGCAAGACAGCACACCTTCGAGGATCTCCTTCTCGTCCTCCACGTCGACACGGAGCACGAGATCCCCTTTGCAGACCGGGCAGCAGAGGATCTCCATCAGTTTCCGCTTCATATCTTTTCATCCCTGATATCGATGATCTGGGAGATGTCCGGCCCGGTCGAGATGAGCGTAATCGGGCTGCCGATATCCGTTTCTGCTCTGGCAAGGAACTCCCGGGCTTTCTTCGTAAGCTTGCTGTATTTGGTCACACCATAGCATGCCTTGTCTATCCGGTCGATTCCGGTGATGGCGGCCTGGGTGCAACCGTTGATCATCGCTGAGTATCGGGCCATCTTCCCATCCCATCCGCCAATACGCCGTTTCCGGTGGGTGACGGTGCCGAATTCCTGGATACCGAGGGCGTCGGATTTCTCTGCACTCATCTCCGTGAAGAACGGCCCCTCGCCGACACGGGTCGGGTAAGCCTTGAAGACCACAATCACATCGTTAATTTTTGTCGGCCCGACACCGTTGTCAGCGGCAATCTGGGAGGCGGAAGTGTCCTTGCTTGTCACAAAAGGATAGGTCCCATAATAAAGAGAGATACCGAAACCCTGCGTCCCTTCGAGGAGAACGGTGTCACCATTCTTGAGGGCGTCGTTGATGGCAAGCGGGACATCCAGTAGGTATTCAGCAAGCTCGGGTACATCCTTGGCCTGCGGTGAGACCCGCATTACCCGGTCTGCATTTGCCGGCCCGCAGCCGGAACCGGTGCTTCCGATGGTCTTTGCCAGATGAGCGCTTCCCTTGTCCCGGGCAATATGATCTTCCGTGATGATGCCGCAGCGTTTGTCGACAAACACCCGGCCCCTGACCCCCAGCATCTCAACCTCCCGCTCAAGGACGCGGGGATCGACCAGCACGCCGCTCCCGATGCAGAGTTTTGCTTTCGGGTAGATGAATCCGGACGGGACCATGCGCACCCCATATTCGTGATCCCCGACCTGCACGGTGTGCCCTGCATTTGGACCGACACCGCCGCGGGAAATGATGACAGGTTCATCCGCATGCGCGATATGGGCGACGACCTTGCCCTTCCCTTCATCACCAAAAAATCCACCGACGATGATTGTACAGCTCATTGAAATATCATGTAGTGTAGGTCAATGGGGGCAATAAATTATGCCCTGCGCCAGTAAATGCGGGGAATGGGTGGGTTTGGGGCTTTCAGCGTCCCTGGCTTGACCTCAGAGCCCGTTGACAAACGCTTCCATCCGGCTGAGTGCTTCGGTGAGCTCTTTCCTCGCGACCGCATAGGAGCAGCGAAGGTGGTACTCCCCACCGGCACCAAAAACGCTTCCCGGAACCACCGCGACCCGCTGTGCTTTCAGGAGCCGTTCCGCGAATTCCAAATCGGAGAGCCCTGACCCCTGAATTGACGGGAATGCGTAGAATGCCCCTTCCGGCAGGTGGCAGGAGAGCCCGATCCGGTTGAGGCCGGCCACGAACATGTTGCGCCGGAGCCGGTACTCGTTGACCATGCTGTTCTTCTCCTCCTCAGCCGACCGGAGCGCCTCGAGCGCCCCGATCTGCCCCATCACGGGGGCACAAAGCATCACGTACTGGTGGATTTTCAGGGCTGCATCACAGATCTCTTTCGGTGCACAGAGATACCCCACCCTCCAGCCGGTCATTGCATAGGCCTTTGAGAAGCCGTTCAGGGTTATTGTCCGCTGCCAGAGATCTCCGACAGCCGCAGAAGCGGTATGCGCCCCTTCATACGTCAGTTCCGCGTAGACCTCGTCACTGATAAGGAGGAGGTCCCTGTCCGTAACGATGTCAGCGATGGCGGCAAGATCGGCCCGGTTCATCACCGCTCCTGTCGGGTTGTTCGGGAAGTTGATGACAAGGGCCTTGGTCCTCGGCGTTATCTTTGCCAGCAGGTTCTCCGGGTTCACCTTGAACCGGTCCCGCTCGGTACATTCGACCGGTACAGGTATGCCACCCGCAAGCGTGATGCAGGGAGCGTAGGAAACATAACCGGGCTGCGCGACCAGCACTTCGTCGCCCGGGTTCACGATAGCGCGTATCGCGATGTCGAGTGCCTCGGAGACGCCGCTCGTTATGATAATCTCGCTTCTGCTGTCATACTTAAGGTTGTACCGCGAGACAAGATGCTGCGAAAGCGCGTCACAGAGCGGCTGCATACCCCGGTTGGACGAGTAGTGGGTTCCGCCCTGTTCGATTGAGTAAATCCCCGATTCGCAGATGTTCCACGGCGTCCGGAAATCGGGTTCGCCGACCCCGAGCGAGATGACATCCTTGATCCCGGTCGCCAGATCAAAAAATTTTCTGATGCCGGACGGCTGGATCGCTTCCGCACGCTCTGAAATAAAACGACGCATACTTCGACTCCAGACTTAGAACGAGTACGGAAGGCGTTCTGCTTCCTGTTCCTCAAAGAGTACGTTGCCATTTTCCTTGAAAGATTTCATGATGATGTGCGTTGCCGTCTCCCGGATCCGATCCATCGGGGCCACATGCTCGGAAACAAAACGGGATACCTCCTGCATGTTTTTGCCGGTTACCAGCAGCTGGAGATCATAGGTACCGGTGATGAGACGGAGCGTCCGGACCTGCCGGAACCGGGAGAGCCGTTCTGCAATCCGGTCATACCCGAAGTCCCGTTCCGGGCTCACTTTAAGCTCGATGATGGCCGAGACCTCTCCGTTGCCGGCTTTCTCCCAGTTGATCACGGCCGTGTATTTTCTTATCACCTGCTTTTCCTCAAGGTCGCGGATTCGTGCCTCAACCTCTGCCGGTGAAAGATTGGTCATTGAACCGACTTCCTGTACGGAGAGCCGGCTGTTCTCTTCGAGAATCCTGAGGAGATCGAGATCCTTTTCATCCATCACAATTCACCTGAACCAAGACTTCAGCCATTTTGTCTCCATCTGCGTTATGTCAAGATCCTTCAAACCGTTCAGCCGCTGGTCCTTGAGCACAACCTCACGGATCTTGCCGGCGTTGGTGTCAAACCACATCTCCTTCGTACGCCCGTACCGCCCGCGGCTGATGACGCGGGTATCGATTACCCCAAGCATGTTCAGTTCGGATATGAGATCAGTAATACGGCGGTGCGTGAGAACGTCCAGCTGGATACTCGGCGCAATATCCTGATAGATACGCGAGACCTCCCCGCTGGTAAACGTGGTATGGCCCAGCTGCTCCAGTGCCAGCATGGAAAAGAGGATGAGCTTGCTCTGGGTGGGGAGCGTTGAGATGCACTCGATCATGCTGTCGGTCTCGATCTTTGCCTGTGCCTGTTTCACGTGCTCCTCAGTTACCTGCTTTGACTCGTCGCGATCCGCCAGTTCCCCGGATATCCTGAGGAGGTCGAGCGCCCGCCGGGCGTCACCATGCTCCTGAGCGGCAAGCGCCGAACAGAGCGGGATGACGCCATCCGCGATTGCGCCATCCATGAATGCAGCTGCTGACCGCTGGGTCAGGATGTCTACCAGCTGAGGTGCATTGTACGGAGGAAAAACAATCTCCTCTTCAGATAGCGAGGAAAGGACCCGCGGGTCCAGAAAATCCTTGAAACTCAGATCGTTTGAGATACCGATGATGCTGACCTTGGATTTTTTCAGGTCAGAATTGATCCGTGTGAGGTTGTAGAGCGTGTCGTCACCGCTCTTTTTTACCAGCTTGTCAATCTCGTCCAGCACGATCACAAGTACCCCCCCGCCGGCCTCGAGCTGGTTCTTGAGCTCGGCATACACCTGATCAGTTGGCCACCCGGTCATCGGGATATGCGTGCGGGTCTTATCGCTTGCGACATCATCAAAACCATCGAGACATTTGGCGATCTGTGCCAGCACACGGTACTGGGTGTCGATCACTTCACAGTTGAGATGGACAATCCGGCAGATGGTTCCCATCTTGCTGCTCGCCTTTTCGAGCTCGGAGCCGACGTAACGGACGCATGCAGTCTTTCCGGTTCCCGTCTTTCCGTAAATAAGAATATTGGAGGGGGTCTCATTCCGTAAGGAGGGGGCAAGAATAGAAGCGACTGTGTCGATCTGCGGTTTGCGATGGGGAAGGATCTGGGGACGGTACGAGTGCCGCAACACCTCGCGATCTCTGAATATCCGGTTATTGGAGAGATATTTGATGAACAGTCCTGTTGAGGGGTCTTCGGTTTCGGGCATAATGACACTGAGGAGCTGATTCTTAGTGGGGTAAGATTAAAAAAGCGATCGGTTTTATCATATTTATAAACCCCCAGATTTCCTGTGGAAATAAAATGGATTTGCCATAGAATTGCTATTGAAGGCTTTTTAGATGATTTTTACATTTTTATTCTATATTGATTAATTTGTAAGTGTGGATATAATCTGCCATTTGTTTCAAAATTTGTAAGAAAGTGCGATATAAAAACCAGGGGGGGACCCCTTTATTTCGTGTGGAAATCCGGAAAATCTAGTTATCGATGGTTAACTAGATCAAAAACTAGTCGTTTGTATTTTGCCATTAAATATATTTAAGGAATTCGGATTGAACTTGAAAATCCAATGATCAATCTGGTTCATGCGCTCAAAGGTGAAACGCAAAAGACACAAGTTAAAAGTTCGAAGTTGAGATATCTGATATTCCACTGGAAACAAAGGGGTCACCTGCATTTTATAAAATACGACCAAAAAAATGATAAAATCCTAAGAAGTGCATCTCTATTAATGAGTAATTACCAATACCTTTATCATAATGAAACAGGAACACCTGCGAAAGATTGTTGTCTCCGCCGCAGTTATCACTGTCTCAACAACCCGGACAAAGGAGAATGATACCAGCGGGCAGGCCATCCAGAAGATTCTGCGTGATGCCACCATTCCTGTCACCCATTATTCTGTTGTTCCCGATCAGGTTGAAGCAGTACGGAATGAGCTGTATATAGCACTTAAAACCGCGACCTGCATCATTATCGATGGTGGTACGGGACTCACACACGATGACTGCACCATAGAGGCTGTACTTCCCCTGCTGGAGAAAAAGATTGACGGGTTTGGGGAACTCTTCCGGTTGAAGAGCTTTCAGGAGATCGGAACTTCTGCCATGCTCTCCCGCGCAGTCGCGGGGATCCTTCATGGCAAAGCGGTGTTCTGCATTCCCGGTTCAACTCCGGCAGTAACACTGGCCACCAGAGAACTCATCGTCCCGGAAATCGTGCATATCCTCTCACATGCAAATACGTGATTGACCCACTTTTTGTTCGACCCGGTGATTGCGATCGGGAGCTGAACTGTCATGATTCCTGTGTTACTTGCTGACGTCAAGTAAAGCGATCCGCTCGATAACCAGATCGACGACCCGGTTCCTGCCGGCTGCGTCCAGTTCCTGAGGGGTGATATCAAAGAGGGCGGCGAGGATGGGAAACTTTTCAGCCGGCACCCCCTCTTCAGGAGCACCGGTAAAATACACACACCCGTCCAGATCCTTCCAGGCCTCTTCCCGTTCAGGGCAGCAGCAGATATACAGGTAGTTTTCCCCTTCATGGATGCCAAAGGAAGCGGCATTCGCACACTGGCGGGTGCCGGCAGCATAGAGCAGTGCCTCCATTTCGAACGAGTTGGAGATCGGATTCCCACTGAAAAACGAGCGGTATGCATGCCGGATTGCCACCGCTGCGTGCTGAAGACCGGCTATCTTTTCCGCATCAAAACAGACGATGTGGGTACCGTGTCGTTCCCCGGTTGCCTGCAGCATCTGCAGTACCGCTTTCCGCTTGTGGACCGTCATCTCTGCAAAACGGATGGTAAAATCGTCATCCTGTCTTTCCATCTGATCACCCGAACCGGAAGAGTGTTGATTGTACAGCGTCACCGTTCGTCTCCGTTGCCTCTTTACCAGGCACCGCATTCCCGCGCCGGAGCCGGTCGAATATCTGGTCGGTGATTCCCTGACCCAATATATGCACGATCTCCTCTTTAGGGTGCTGCAGGATCTCTTCCGGCAGAGTGATACCGTTGTTGAAGAGGCGCCGGGCACGGACACGGCCGATGCCGCGCAACCGGACGAGCGGCAGGAGTTCGCGCCGGATCCCGTTCTTCATACAGATCTCGTATTCCCGAATCCGGGAGTAAAAAGGTGTGGCAAACATCCGCGCAAGTTGGGCGCTGGCATGGAGCAGCCAGTTCACGCTCTCCACCATGCCATACACGTCGCCCGGTCCAACCGAGTACCGCTCGCAGATCTTCTCTTCGGGAAGTTCATCTGCCCAGTCGATGAGGAGCATTGCGGTCTTGAGTGCACGGTAATAGTATTCCACCTCATCCTCTTCAGACGGGAACGGAAGCCAGAGTTCACCGGCATGGTCCTCCATCATGCGGGAGAGGGCGTCGACATCGGCATTCCGCACGTAGAGACGAGGCATATCCGGAGTACTGCAGAGCACCTGCAGGAGGCCGATATCCGAGTAATCCTCCGTCGCCTTTATCGTGTTGACCAGCATGGCCGCGCTCCTGGGATCGATATACAACCTGGAGACCAGGCTCCCGAACTCGGTTGCACCGAGGTTCTCGCCGACCTCTAGGAGCATCCCGGCATCGATCAAAAAACCAAGTGCGGATTCGACGGCCCGGTGCATCAGGCGGCCCTGCCGGTGCTCGTGGACGTAGAATGTCCGGTTCATGAAAGCGGAAAGCCCTTCACGGGTGCCGGCAAAACCGGAAGCGACCAGCGATAGAAGATGTGTATATAACGCCGTCGGCTCGGCAATGCGGGAGTGCACCTCTTCTGCCGGGGCATCGATGTAGCAGTCAAACAGTTCCTCGACCTGCCGTTCGTCCTTTGCGATCAGCACCGCCTCCCCGTATGGGTCGAGCCGGGGCCGGCCGGCTCTCCCTGCCATCTGGTGGTACTCGCTCACCGGGATAGGCTGCATCCCCTCACCGGCAGAGAAGCGCAGGAAGTCCCGTATCACCACGCGTCGTGCGGGAAGGTTAAGCCCGGCCGCCAGGGTCGGCGTGGACGAGATGCATTTGATCTTTCCCTCACGGAACCCCTCTTCAACGATCGCCCGCTCGGTATGGCTCATGCCTGCATGGTGGAATGCGGCCCCATTTGCAACACACGCGGCAAGCATCTTCCCCATCTCGGTCTTGGCACCCGCATGGAGTCGCTCCGCGCATCTGGCAAGGGCCGGGTCGTCGCTTTTGATTGCCGCAGCGGCGCGTTTTGCACATGCCTCGGCGTTCCGGCGGGACGAGACAAAGATGAGGCACTGCCCGCCCTCTGCAATAGTGTCGAGACAGAGGTTGAGGTCGTCATAGTTTCTTGATACTACCCTGATCTCCCGCGTCATGTCGTGAAAATGGATCCGGTTGTCGCAGAAGACCCCCTGACGCAGGTCAACCGGGCGCCACGAACTGGTGACAAGTTCCGCGTCCAGCCATCCGGCAAGAAGATCCGGGTTGCCGATGGTTGCGGAGAGACCTATCACCTGCATGGACGGGTTCTTCTCCCGCATCTTTGTGATCACCATCTCGAGTGTCGGGCCCCGGTCCGGGGAGTCGATCAGGTGCACCTCATCGACAACGAGGAGCGTGATCCGGTCGATCCAGCGGGCGTTGTTGCGGAGGAGGGAATCGACTTTCTCGCTTGTGGCGACGATGATGTCGTTTCCGCCCAGACGGTCGTCCCGCCGGTCCAGATCCCCGGTCGAGAGTCCGACCCGGACTCCTTTGCCGCCGAACTCTTCAGATTTTTCGCTTGCCAGCGCTTTTAAGGGAACGATGTAGAGGCATTTTCCACCATGGGCAATATGGTGGTGCATTGCCATTTCAGCGACAAGTGTCTTGCCGCTTGCTGTCGGGATTGCGACAAGGTGGTTCCTGCCATCGAGTATCCCTTTGGCGATGCAAGTCTCCTGCGGGGGATAAAGGCCGGTAATACCCGCTGTGGCGTAGTACTGTTTCAGGTAACCGGGGATGGCGAGATCCTGAATCTGCATGGCAAATCCTGAGAATGCGTTCTTTCTTTATGACAGACCAGTCTTACGGTTGTGTCCCTTACCGATGATTCCGGTAATTATACCGGCGGAACCGGTACGATTTTTAGTTTACGGGAGCAGGAAAGGGCTTGCCGTATGTCAGTAATAATAACTGATCATATCCTGCTTTGCCTCCTTCTTCTTCCGGTCAAGGAAGGCAAAGACGTTTTCATGGGGCACTCCCTCGATGAGCATATCGATGGCTGCCCGTGCGGTCTTCATCTGTTCGGGGTAACCGATCAGTGCCACGGTATGACCGAAGACCGAGAGATCGACGTCGGTCATATTCTCGATCTGTTCGCGGGCCCGCCCGTCTTTCCCGATGATCCTTCCCTTCAGCCGGTCGAGCTGGTGCGGGTTGTCTGCGGTCCGGGAGAGATCGATGATATCGAGGAGGAGGTCCTCGTCATCGAGGAGCTCGAATGCCCGCTCCGGTGAGAAGCCGCTGTTGATCGCATTGATCGTCTCCACTGCCCGAAGAACAAGGAGCGTATGCTCCTCCGGTCCCTCCACTTTTACCAGTCCTTCCTTGCTGTCGATGGTGATGGTCGTTTGGGTCTTTGCCTCAAGTTCTTTTTTTGTCGAACCACCCTTTCCAATCAGCACGCCCACCCTGTTGGTTGCGATCTTGATTTCCTGTATCATGGTTTTCTGATCCCTCCCCAGTATTCACCGGCTCAGTTTCGTGGGTATTCCGCTTCCTGTACCCGTTTGTCCCCACCTCATGGCTCATCTGTCGCCAGACCGGTCACTGCTTCAAATACCATGCGCTCATCTGTGATGTTGCACCGCTTTGCAAAGAACCGGTTGATATTCCGGATGTCCCGGATCAGGAACTGGAACGCTCGGGGGTGATCACGGGTTACGGACTGGCCCATATCGATGAGATAAGATTGGTCGCCATACAATATATTGAACTCGCTCAAGTCACCATGCACGAGCCCTGCTCTGGTGTAGAGCGTTGTGATATATTCAAGAATTGTCCGGTATACTCCAGCAGGATCGCTAAGCTCTGCATGCCGAAGCTGGGGAAACGGGCGCTCCCCTTCACCGAGAAATGACATCACCAGGATGTTCCGGTCAAAGACCAGCGGTTCAGGAACGGGAATACCCGCCTCTTTTGCCCGTGAAAGGTTAGCGTACTCCTTTTTCGTCCACGCAAAGACGAGCTCTTTTCGGGATTTTTTCACGTGGGAAAACCGTCTATCGCCGGTCATGTAGGAACTCATAGTGGTGAAATTTGCTGTCCGGATGCGGTAAATCTTGATGGCGACGCCGGCACCGTCCCGCTCGCCATAGAAGATATTGGCCTCCTTACCTGTGCTGACCGGCCCGCCCATTACTGAGAGCCATTTTTTGTGGACCAGCTTATAGAGTGCAAGCAGGGTAACCTCATCGAAGACGTCCTCCCGGACCTTGAACTGGTTTGCATCCTTTATGCGGATGCCCATTTCTTCAAGGCGTCTATCGAACCCCTCCTGCTTCTTTTCCAGACTCACATCGGTCTCCGGTCTTTGTTACCTGTTGCTCCGCTCAGCGGATATACTCCCTGACGGGTGCGAGGATCTTCGCCAGACAGTCCCCGCAGGCCCTCTTGAGATCGAGCGCATGGACGTTTCCTCCTGCATATGCCGCTTCGAGTTCAGGATATCCCGCGAACGTGAGATCACCGCCAAATTTTTCCGGTCTTCTGATGGTGACCACCGCAAGGCGGGGGAAGATATGGAACTGGAAGATCTGGAGAACCGGGTTTTCCGCGATCTCCGGCGGACAGAACGCCTTCTGGCATTTTTTCCGGATCTCGTCCTCACTGTCCGCGACCGCGATATAGTTCCCCAGGGAAGATGACATCTTCTTCCCGTCTAGGCCGTTTAAGATCGGTGTGTGGATACAGACCGGGGGGCGATACCCGAAATTGACGAGGTGCTCGCGGGCGAGCATATGAATTTTGCGCTGGTCGATTCCGCCTACGGCCGCGTCCACGCCAAGTATGGCGATATCGGCCATCTGCATGATCGGGTACACCATCTGGGAGACTGTCGGGTGATCCATCTGCCGCCCCACTTCGTCCATACTCCGCGTCGCCCGGTTCAGGGTGATCTGCTGGGAGAGCTGGAGCACCAGCAGTTCATAATCATGGTTGAGCTGGAGATCGGATCCGAGCACGTACTTCACATTCTTTAAGCCGAGCCCTTCGAAGCAGCGACGGTTGTAGTCTGCGAGCTCCCCGACCTTCTCCATGCTTCCCTTTCGGTTCAGGAATGCATGGAGGTCGGCGAGGAGGACGACAACCTCAAAACCGGCGGCCTGAAGATCGACCAGCTTGTTGATGGTGACGAGATGGCCGAGATGGATCTCGCCGCTCGGCTCGTACCCTGCGTACACTTTTTTTGTGGGCTGTTTAATAAGGGCCCGGAGTTCATCGTCCGTGACGATTTCAACAGTGTTCCGGGATACCAGTTCGTAACCATCCATCAGAAAGAATGGGTGATGATGGAAGTTAATGGTTATTCTGGATAGGGGAAAAGTTGAGGGCGTCGTTGGTCTTTTTGATGGATGCCGCAGAATCTTTTTCGATGCCAGTCATCGCGCGGATCGCATCGACGTTCTCGACAACAACATCCGCCTCCTGGTGAATTGCCTGGAAGAAGCAGAGCTCGTTCTTGTTCGCGTAGATGGAGTCCTCAAAGATACAGTTCTCGTACAGGTCTGCACGCTGCCGTCCGAGATCCATGGCAAACTCCTTCAGCTCTGCTGTGCTCTTGATCCCCGCACTTTTCTTTACAAGCCCCATCCGCGGATGCTTCTTTATGAGTTCGATCACCTGTTCGCGGTTCATCTCTTTTTTCGTCGTTATCTGGATGGCATGCATGTGCATCATCGTGGTCGGGACGATCATGGCCATCGTGGTGATGGAGATGTGCGGGAGCACAGTCTGGACATCCGGGCCATGGTGGCTGGGCACAGTGACCGGGTCCAGCACGACTGCATCGATTGGCCCCTTCTTGATCTCTCCGGGATCAGACCCTCGACGGACCATGATCGCATGCACGTGTGCAACACCGTATTCCTTGTCGATCTCGTGGATGATCCGGCAGAGGCCGGTGGTGTTGCATGAGACCACGCGGACGAACTGCCGGCCGATCGCATCCTTATAGTTGCAGGAAGAGTTGAAAGAGAACCCGGCGACTTCGTGCTCCTCGCCCCCCTGCCAGATGGCCTTCTTCCCCAGCTTCTCGTAGAGGTGTTTGTTTGTCGCCCCGATATCGCCCGGTGTCGCATCCACCACCACATCGGCCGCCCGGCACATGTCCTCCACCGAACCCGCCACCGTCAGCCCCGCCTTTTCAAACGCGGCCTTCTTCGAGATGTCCGCGATATAGAGCGGGTAACCCCGCTGCTTTGCGATGAATGCCTCGGCATTCGGCCGGGTCTTTGAGACGCCGACCACTTTCATGTCCTTCTGGGCAGCGACGACATCGGCAACGCGTTTCCCGATGGTGCCGTACCCGTTAATGGCCACCTTGATCATATAATCATACATCGTTCCGGCAAGGAAAAAGCTATCCGAATGAAAAAAAATAACTTGAGATCCGATCCGGTCAGTAGTAGGAAAACCGAAGGCTATCCGGCAGGGAATGTGAAACAAAAGGAGATCCCGGAAGCCGGTGCAGGCGCGAAGACAGGTTCAGAGAAACAGATCCTGTATTTTTACCACGTCAGTACTGTCTTTTGCCTTCGCGTACAACGCCAGCGGCTCCCTGTTGACCTCCAGAAACCGGATGCCCCAGCTGACGCAGCCAAGAATTTTTGCTGCCCGATCCGGTTCACCAAGGATATAGATCGCTGCAGCAAGCGCCTCGACCGATGAGAGCGTGCAGGGTCTTCCGAAGTTCACCGGGTTTGCTGCCACGAGGAAGGGAAGGGCCCGGCGGATCCTCCATGAGGTGACGACACGGGTATCCAGCACCTCCCATGAACAGTCCAGCACGGTAACGGATCTGGCAGAGCGGTCTTTCGGGGAAAGTGCCTGTTCCGCAGTGGGATCGAGCAGGAGCGTATTCCGGGGTATTTGGGAAATTTTGTTCAGGACCCTCACATGACCCGCTCGTTCCAGCTTTTTCACCGTGCATTTCCTCGGATCACAGCTGTTGTCACGGAACGCGTAGAGCGGTATCATTGGTAAGCTCTGCGTGCACACACTGCATCAATGAACGGCTTCTTATCACAGAATGAGTACAAATCTCGTGCACCCCGTAGGCCCCAAAATGAGGATGAAATGACTATAATTTTGATTGCGATGCATAACCAGCGATGTTCCATTGTCAATATATAGGTACCCGGCCCTCTTTTCATTTCCGCCGGAAAATCTCCCATCCAAGCCGACAAACGCCCACAGATACGCGAGCCGGGGCCGGTTCAACTGCCCCGTGCCGAATCGCTGACAACTCTTCCGTCCCGGAGGTTGATGATCCGGTGGAAGTATTCCCTGTGCCAGTCTTCGTGCGAAACCATCACGATGGTCTGGTGCAGTTCCTCATTGATCTCCCGGAAGAGATCGAGCACCATACGGGAATTCTCGGAATCAAGGTTGGCGCATGGCTCATCGGCAAAGAGGATATCCGGCCGGTTCACCATGGCACGGGCGATCGAGACCCGTTGCTGCTGGCCACCGGAGAGTTCCCGGGGCAGGTGGTCCCGCCGGTCGCACAGGCCGATCTTCTGTAGTATCCCGAAGCTGTCCTTTTTGGACTGCTCCTCGGTGCGATCCTTCCGGAGCATCGCCGGAACGGAGACATTCTCCATGACGGTGAGGTCGGGGACGAGTGCGTAGTCCTGGAAGACAAAACCGAGCTTGTAGAGCCGGAACATGGTTTTCTGGTAATCGGTCAGTAGGGAGACATCCATCCCGTCGATCACGATCCTACCGGAGGTGGGTACATCAAGAAGCCCGAGCATGTCCAGGAGGGTGGTCTTCCCGCTCCCGCTTGCCCCGGTGATGCCGAGGAACTCGCCATGTTCGATGGTGGTCGTAATGCCATCGAGAGCCTTGACCTCGGTATTTCCCATGTGGTAGACCTTCCGCAGATCCGTGATCTCGATCATGGTATCAGGCCCTCATGGCTGTCTGGATATCCTCGCGTGACACCTGATAGGCAGGCACATACCCGGCAATGATGGCCGCGACCAGGAGGATGAGTGAATTGGTGGCAATATCCGTCGGTGTCAGGTACAGTGTCGCCGACCATGCACGGGTCACGACGGGGTTATAGGTCATGTACACGGCAAGCAGCATCGTAAGGGCAATCCCGAGAATAATTCCCAGTCCGGCCAGTATGATCACCTGGAACCCGTAGCTGTGCATGATGACCTCCTTGTCCACCCCGATCGCTTTTAGGATCCCTATCTGCCTGCGGCTGTTGAGGGTCTTGATTGTGATGACAATGAACAGGACAACCGTTGTGATGATGACACTTACGATCAGGGAGATCATATTGATGATCGCAAAACTCTGGAACGCCATTCCCATGCTTTTTGTGAGCAGGTCCGAAGTGGTCTGTACCTTCTGGTAAACACCGTACTGTATGAGCTCGTCCTTGATGAACGTATCAGAATACCCGGGTTTCTCCCTGACGGTGATATCACTCGCGTAATCGAGGGGCGTTCCCAGCACCTGTGTCATATCGATCCACGACACGTAGACGGCGCTGTCTGCCTGGCTCCAGCCGGTGGAATAGATCCCTTTTACCCGGTAATCCCTTGTGTAGCCGTTGGCATACTTGATGGTGATCGGGTCACCGACCCGCACCCCCCCGAGCGAGGGCTGGAACTCGTCCTCTTCCCGGATCGAGGCGTCGCCCGCAACCGGCTTTCCGATGATGACCTCACCGGTATCGCTGTCACCGAGATAGGTGCCGGCAATCATTTGGGTGTAAAGAGGCGAGACCGCCATCTCGTCTTTCGGCATGATAGCCCGCACAGAGACACCGAGTACACGCTTGCTATAGATCAGGGTTGCCGCTTCGGTATAATGGGGGGTGGCCCGTTCTACGCCAGGCAGGCCATTGATGAGGCCGAGCGTTGCGGAAAGATTGGTGATGTACTGGTCCCCCGACTCCGGGCTGACAAGCACATTCCCGATCTCGTAGTCCACGAGCTGCTTGGTGATACTCTGCTCGATCCCGTTGAAGAGGGAGGGCAAAAAGATCATGTTGGTGAAGCACATCCCGACGATCAGGACGGTCAGGACTACGCTCGTCCTTCCTCCTCGCTGGAGTGACCGCAATGCAAGGAGGAACGCGACGTTCAGTTCTTTTTGTCCCATGGGAACTTCCCATCACCATTGACCTTCGGCAGGTACCAGTAACGGTACGCGACAAAACCGATGATGCCGAGAACGACGAGCCCGAAGATAACGGTGCCGGTCATGTCAGCAGGCGGCACCCACAGGTTCATCTGGCGGACGAGCGTATGAGCCCCCATATCGTCCGTGTAGGAAATGGTGAGGTTATACGGGTAGTTACCCCCTTTCATGCCTTCGAGCTGGAATAGGGCCGGGGCATCGTTGCCTGGTGTGATCTTGCCGATGAACGCCTCTTTGGTCCCTTCCGCAGGGAGGTCTACTTTTGCCGAGACCTGCTTGGCGTCACCGGTACCGGTGTTCTCGACCCGGATCGTGAGTTCGAACGGCGTACCTTCGGCCAGCCGCAGCGGATTGGTGTCAACGGAAACAAAACCCAGCTCCGCCCTCCCTTTCAGCACGATATCGATCCCGGTCTGCTGCGTTGACGGTGTCCCGTCGATTTCGTCATAATTGATGCTCACGGGTATTCTGAACAGGCCGGACGGTGCATTTTTGTCAGAGAGCAGGACGGGACTAATGGTCTCCTGCCCGCCCGCCGGAATGGTCCCGAGATGATACAGGTCAGCATCCTTGGGTGCGATGACACCGGACACATTTTCTATCTTCAGGGTCGCATCATCAGCGAGGGTCTGTCCGGTGTTGGTCACAGTGAGGGTCACCGGTATCTCATCCCCGGGATTCGAATTGTCAGGGACGGTGCTCTGCAGAAGAAGGATTGCCTGTTTCTGGATGCCGACCGCGGTGTTGACATTAACCGGCACCGGGTACCGGGTGCTCGTGCCATCCGCAACATCTATCCAGACCTCTGGGAAATATATCCCGCTTGCCTGCGGTGCCTGAATGGAAAAGGTGATGGGAATGGACTGTCCCGGGCCGATCGCCCCGACCCGCTGGAAGTCGCTGGTCAGTACTGTGATCCCTTTCCCTTCCAGATGGGCATTCTGGATATACACGTTGATATCGGTGGTTATCTGGTTCGCGTACAGGTCAGATGACATCTGTCCGGACGATTGGCTGGACGTGGCAGTAGTGGCGGTGTTCTTGATCGTGACCGTGATCGTCCCGATATCACCTGGCATCAGAATAGAAGGGATTACCGTGTAATTGGTGATAGCGACGGTTGGTGTAGTTCCGGTCAGGGTATCAGGAACCGCTCGTACCGCGGGGAGAACCAGACCGATGGATAGTACTATGGCAAAAATAATGGCGATGAAACCAAACTTCATGATGTTCTCCCGGGTCTGTACATCATTATTGTTAATAAAATAAAGAGGGTTCTGTTTGTTTCTACGGTTGTAAGGGAATTTTAACAAAGTAAGAAAATCTGTCACCAAGGTTCTGTAAATTTGTCGGGAGGTGATGTATCTATTTGCGACGAAGACTAAATCAAACCTCCCGAAGACTTGACAGAACCCCTGATGACACTACACCCCAGCTCTCCGTGGCAGACTGCACTTAATCTCGAATATTTTACGGTGACGTACAACCTTCTCGAAGCGGTTGCATCGATCATGTTCGTGACGGTAGAAGGGAGCATCGCTCTCATCGGTTTTGTGCTGGACAGCATCGCTGAATCGTTCTCCGGCCTTATCCTGATCTGGCGGTTACGCCAGCACGAGAATGCATCCTGTTTTTAGAGTCGTAGGAGGCGTTCCGCGTTTCCGTGTGCTATCTTATTCCTATCCGCAAGGCTCACCGGGAGTTGATCCAAGAAGGTGCGTGCTTCCGCCATGGAACTATACGGGTAGTCGGCAGAGAACATGATCCGGTCGGCACCGACCTGAAGATACAGGTTGAGGAATGTCGGAGTAAAGTTGAAACCGCTGAACGTATAGTAAACATTCTCCTGGAGGTAGTCTGCGACAGGATGATCAAGCTTTGTTAGGTCCGTTGACAAACCTTTGTCGAGCCTCGGCATCATAAAAGGAAGAGCCTCCCCCAAGTGGCCGATCACGATCTGCAGATCCGGAAACTTGTCGAAAGCTCCACTGAGGATGAGGCGGAGGACATGGATCGCAGTCTCGATATGCCAACCCCACCCATGCCGAGAAAACCCGTTTGTTACTTCTAGTGAGAAGCCTGTGTAATACGCTTCAATTACTGGCTCCGGTGGTGGTGTCGGATGGATGCAGAGTGGTACTTTGAGCGCGTCGGCACGCTCCAGGATCGGCCAGAAGAATGTGTCATCTAGGTAACGGCCCCGGATATGTCCATTGATCCACCCTCCCTTGAAGCCATGTTCATTGACCATTCTCTCCAGCTCGTCAGCAGCGATATCGGGAGCTGCAGTCGGTAAAGTGGCAAATCCGGCGAAACGTTGTGGATGGCGTCGAATCGCCTCTGCAAGATAATCGTTAGCTTCGTGGGCCAGCTCTATAGCCCCGGTTGCGTCGAGTTGCTGCACTGAGGGATCGGTCAGCGACAAAACCTGCACGTCAATACCCGCGGCATCCATTTCTGCGATTCTCTTCTCACCGAGATCGGTTAATTTCTCGATGAGATTCCCGCCACTGAAGCGTTCTACCATCCCTGCATGTTCCTTGAGCTTCCGTCCCGGGCCATCCAGAAACGTCGGGCTGGCATAGTGTTCTTCAAGGGTGATTGTCCGCATCGTTCCGTGATCACCAGTTCGAGGCAAATTTCCTGAAGTCTTCTTTTTCATAATCCTAAATCTTGGTAATGTCCTAAAATAGGTGTTGATAGGTTACCGTTGATCGCTATATTCTCTCTCGTAGATAGTTCTCTACCAACGGTCAATGCACCAGAACCCCCCAACACAAACGTTAAATTCTCTCTTGTTGAGAACCAACACAAAATGTGGAGATACCACATGTCATCAAAACTTATGGAGTACTTCAACAGGTCACCAAGGATCGGAACGCTCAGCACCGCTGACAAGGGAGGGAATGTCGATTCCGCCGTCTTTGGCTCGCCCCAGATGATCGATGAGAAAACGGTTATCATGGGGCTGGGAAAGAACCGCACGCTCGCCAATCTCCAGCAGAACCCGCACGCCGTATTCCTGATCATGGAACCGTCAGCAGACTTCATGGACTGGAAGGGGATTCGTGTCTACCTTACGGTACAGAACATCGCGACAATCGGCCCGGTATTCGACACTTTCAAGGCCCGGATGGCAAAAAATGTTGGGGAAGAGGCGGCGAAGATGATCCATGCCAAGGTGAGTCTCTCGGTGACGGAACTCCGGCCCCTGGTCGATATGGGCCAGGGATGGGAGAAGTCGATATAACCCTCTTTTACCTCATCTTCATCGTCAATTCTGAACCGATTATTTCATGCACTATCACCCGAAAAATATCCATAATGGGCAGACGTAAAAGCAAGAAGATCCGGCATTGGAGTCCCCGTGCGGTCAAACGCGAGATAAAGATGCAGCCGCCGACCGTGGCATTTTCCTGCCCTACTTGTGGACGGCGATACGATCTTAACGTCGGCAAGGAGGACATTCCCCTGGCAAAGTTTCATTGCCCTCACGATGGGGCAGAGTGCGATAAGATCCCAATATCAAAAGAGAGCGGCCTTTAGTTGCCATGTATAATTATGCCATCCGTGCCAGAGAAACGCTCACAGAAACGCATGGCGAGATCACAGCCTGCCCCTGTCTAGGAGCCATAACTTCAATAATATCTGAACCAAGATGCAGCCCCAAATCAGTTCGCTGCTAAATACCAAATCTATAAATGTTCACAATTGTTAACTATTATAATCAAGTTCACAATTGTGAGCAATGACCGATGCCAGGATGGCGGAAAGGCTACGCAGCTGACTGCAGATCAGCGTATCCCGGTTCGATTCCGGGTCCTGGCTTTTCAGAGGAATACGAGAATATCCCGATTGAAACTGGTGATTATTATGAGTATCAGAATTCAGAAAACATTCGAAGCACTCTTTGCGCTTGAAGAGGTCCGTGGGCTCTTCCGCGAGTCCCTGCCGACCGGGTTCGATGAGCAGGAGGAAGCCGCGTTCCGGCAGCGGATTGCCGACGTGAGAACAATTCTCGCAGACCTTGAGGAGGGCACCGGTACACCAAAGGTAACGAAGATCGCCGGTTCAATCGACCTGCGGACGCGGGAAGAGGAGTCCATCAATATCCAGCCGATCCAAGCAGCGGGACGGCTGACAACAGAGGCGAGGAAAGCCCTCATCTCCTATGGTGACGGGTATTCAACGTGCGACGCTTGCCGGAAGCCGTTCCGGCTGGACAAAATCTCCAAGCCGGGTATTGCGGAGTTCCATGCAGAACTGGCAAAGTTTGTCAACATGGACCATGCCCGGGTCGTTCCCGGAGCACGCCGCGGGTTTCAGGCAGTAACCGGGACTCTTGTCAGCAAAGGCGACAGCGTGATCGTTTCTGCTCTCGCCCATTACACCGAATTCCTATCAGTCGAGAACGCCGGTGGGGTCGTGAAGGAAGTGCCACTGAACGCCAAAAATATCGTAACCGGTGAAGCAATGGCAAAGAAAATAGAGGAGGTCAAAGCGGAGACCGGAAAACTCCCCGTACTCGTGATGATCGACCACTTTGACTACCAGTTCGCCAATGAGCACGAGATCAGGGAGATTGGGAAGATCGCCCACCAGTACGACATCCCATTCCTCTACAATGGGGCCTATACGGTCGGCGTCATGCCTGTCGACGGCAAGGCGTTCGGTGCGGATTTTGTCGTCGGCTCTGGACACAAGAGCATGGCATCGGTCGCGCCGTCCGGAGTGCTTGCGATGACCGATGAATGGGTGCCAAAGACACTCCGTACCACCACCATGGTCGGTGATCTCACCAAACGCAAATTCGGTATCAAGGAGGTCGAGATGCTCGGCTGCACGCTGATGGGCGGAACGCTGCTCTCGATGATGGCATCATTCCCCACAGTAAAGGCCCGGACCTTGAAGTGGGAGGATGAAGTAAAACGGTCCAACTACTTTATCGACCGGCTCCTGAAAATTACGGGCAGCAAGGTGCTCTCAGAATATCCCCGGAAACACACACTGACGAAGGTCGACACCACGGGAAGTTTCGACAAAGTCGCCCAGACGCACAAGCGCCGTGGGTTTTATTTCAGTGACGAGCTCTCGTCCCGCGGGATCGTTGGCGAGTTTGCCGGCGCAACCCGGACCTGGAAGCTGAACACCTATGGGCTCTCGGACAAGAAGATCCGCTACCTTGCCGGTGTCTTCACCGAAGTTGCGGAAAAACACGGCCTGCCCGTGGAGAAATAATACAGGAACGTAGTCGGTGAACTTCCCGAGAAGAACATATCGGAAAATCGGGATGGAGTTCTCGCACCACGTTCACCATAATTGAGAATGAGGAACCCGCAATGACAAAAAAGAAATTTCATCTTGGAACAGCTGCCCTCCACGCTGGGCAAGTGCCCGATCCGACCACCGGATCGCGTACCGTCCCGATTTACCAGACTTCATCGTACGTGTTTAAGAATACGGATCACGCAGCAAAACTGTTCGGCCTCAAAGAACTGGGGAACATCTACACCCGGCTCATGAATCCGACCACGGACGTTTTCGAGAAGCGGATCGCAGCAATTGAGGGGGGGACCTGCGCCATTGCCACCGCTTCAGGAGCCGCCGCCATCACGTATGCGGTCCTGAACATCACCCGTCCCGGTGACGGGATCGTCTCGGCCGACAACCTATACGGGGGCACCTACGAGTTCTTCCACTACACCCTCCCGAAGTTCGGACGGCATGTCGTATTCGTGGACTCGACAAACCCGGAAGCGTTCAGGAAGGCGATCACCGGAAAGACAAAGGCGATCTATACCGAGACCATCGGTAACCCGAAACTGGACGTCCCGGACTTCGAGAGGATTGCAAAAATTGCTCACGATGCCGGTGTGCCCTTCATCGTTGACAACACGACCGGTGTCGGGCTTGTCCGCCCAATTGAACACGGTGCGGATATCGTTGTCCACTCGGCCACAAAGTACATCGGCGGCCACGGGAACTCGCTTGGAGGCGTCATCGTCGATTCCGGGAAGTTTGCGTGGAACAATGGCAAGTTCCCGGAGTTCACCGAACCGGACCCGAGTTATCACGGCCTGAAATACTGGGACACGTTCGGGAACTTCCCGGGTTTCGGGAACGTTGCGTTTGTCTTCAAGATCCGCGTATCGCTCATGAGAGATACCGGGGCCGTACTCAGCCCGTTCAATGCTTGGCTCTTTCTCATTGGCCTCGAGACTTTGCACCTCAGGGTTCCCCGCCACTCGGAGAATGCTTTGGCCGTAGCGCAGTTCCTGAAGGGGCACCCGAAGGTGGCTTGGGTGAACTATCCGGGACTTCTCGACAACCCGAACCATAAGCTCACAAAAAAGTACCTCATGGGAGGATATGGCCCCCTTGTCGGAGTGGGGATCAAAGGAGGGGAGACGGCATCGAGGAAGTTCATCGACAACCTGAAACTCTTCAGTAACCTCGCCAACATCGGGGACTCAAAAAGTCTTGTGATCCACCCGGCCTCCACGACCCACCAACAGCTTACTCCGGAAGAACAGAGGAAGACCGGTGTCACACCTGACGCCGTTCGGCTTGCGATCGGAACCGAGGACATCGAGGACCTCATCGCCGATTTACAACAGGCGCTGGAAGCGACACCGTGAATCAGAACATATCCCGGATTCTCATCGTCGAGAATATTCAGGATATCATCGCAGAACTCACCCAGGTACGACACGGGGTGTGTAGATGATCAAAGGATCCGCAGGAATTACAGAAACACAAAATTACTGTCATTCCTCACCGCTCGTACTGGAGGGTGGGGAAACACTCCCCTCTCTTACCCTTGCCTACGAGACGTACGGCCGGCTCAACCGGGACAGGAACAATGCCATCAATGTCTGCCACGCCCTTTCCGGTGATGCCCATGTGGCAGGCATCCACGAAGGTGATGAAAAGTCCGGATGGTGGGATGCTGTTATCGGCCCCGGCAAGGCACTTGACACCGACCGTTATTTTGTAATCTGCTCGAATGTTCTCGGGGGCTGCAAGGGTTCGACCGGCCCGTCGTCCATCAATCCGGAGACAGGGAAACCCTATGGCACAAAGTTCCCGGTTATTACGATCCGAGACATGGTGAGAGCCCAGAAATTGCTCATCGATCATCTCGGCATCAGCCAGCTCTACGCTGTCGTGGGTGGATCCATGGGGGGCATGCAGGTCCTTCAGTGGACAGTCACCTATCCCGATCTGATGAGGAAGGCGGTCGTAATAGCGGCATCCGGCTACTCGACCCCCCAGCAGATCGCGTTCAACGAAGTCGGGAGGAAGGCGATCATCTCCGACCCCAACTGGAACAATGGCGACTACTACGGGAAGGCACTCCCGGCACACGGCCTTGCACTCGCCCGGATGGTAGGACATATCACCTACCTCTCGAACGAGTCAATGCATGAGAGGTTCGGTAGGGCACTGCAGGGCAAGGACCGGATCGGTTTTGACTTCTCCACTGACTTTAAGGTTGAGAGCTACCTCCACCATCAAGGCGATACCTTCACCCGTCGGTTCGATGCGAACTCGTACCTCTATATCACAAAGGCGATCGATTACTTCGACCTGACAAAAGATGGTTCGCTGAGCACCGGCCTCTCCGGTGTGAAAGCGGCATTCCTCGTCATCTCGGTTTCGTCCGACTGGCTCTACCCGCCCTACCAGTCCCAGGAGATTGTCTCTGCCCTTGCTGCGAATGAGGCCGAGGTCCATTACTGCGAGATCCGCTCCAACTATGGCCATGACGCTTTCCTGCTCGAATCCGGCCAGCTCAACTACATCATGGGGAAGTTCCTCTCCCACACGGTCGTAGGGGATGTGATGGTCCGGGACGTGCAGACGATCGAGGAAGGTACCACAATTGCTGTGACTGCCCGCCGGATGATCAATACCGGTGTCAACCATCTGCCGGTACTCTCAAGCGGCGGACAGCTCGTGGGCATCGTCACGTCATGGGATATCGCAAAAGCAGTTGCATCCAACTTCCTCTGGCTGGACGAGATCATGTCTCGGGACGTGGTCACGGCTGCACCCGATGAGCCGATCGAGACTGCAGCCGGGAAGATGGACGAGCACCAGATCTCCGCCTTGCCGGTTATTGACGGTGAGCATCACGTGATCGGGCTAATCACAGTAGATGCGATCAGCGTTCTTGTCGGGAGGGGGAATCCGTGAGAATCCTCTCCATTCATGCCACCCGTATGTGGTATCATGCCACCAAGAAAACGAAGATGGCAGAACCCGCAGATATCCGGGAGGACCGGATGGAGGAATGCGTGGTCCTGTTCTGCTGTGTCGAGAAACTGGATGAGAAGGATCCCATTCAGGTAATACGGAGTGCGACTGCGGGTGTCCAGAAACGGCTTGCCATGCTCCGGGTGAACCGGGTGCTGATCTATCCCTATGCCCACCTAACCAGTACACTTGGCTCACCCCAAGTTGCCCTGCAGATTCTCAAAGGTCTCGAGTTTGCACTCACCAAAGACTGCATTGAAGTGAAACGCGCCCCATTTGGCTGGTATAAGGAATTCGAGATACGAGGAAAAGGTCACCCGCTCGCAGATCTCTCGATGACAATCTGCCCGTATGAAGGGACCGAATGCGATTTCATGTGCCCATACTGCCACCATCCATTCAAGGAAGGGGATGCGAAGCACATGTGCAGGGTGTAATAACCGATGAAACACCAATGGCTTGTACGATACTCTGAAATATTTTTAAAATCTGACCCCGTGCGCCGTCAGTGGGAAAATACCCTCATCGCAAACATCCACATGGTGATGCCTGGCATCCATGTCCGGAACGAACGGGGCAGGATCTGGCTTGACGGGGAGGTGAAACCCGATCTGCTGAAGAATATCTTCGGGATCGTCTCATTCTCGGAAGTCGAGCACATACGGCTCGATGAGATCGCGTCTTTTCTTCCCGGTTATTGCCGACGCCATGGGATTGAAAAGGCAAAGACCTTTGCGATCAAAATGAAGCGGGTCGGCAAACACGCATTTACGTCAAATGACAAGGCGATCGAGTACGGCAACCTTCTCCGAAACGAGTTCCCCCAACTTAAGGTGAACCTCGCACATCCCGATAAAGAGATCCATATCGAGATCCGGGCAAATGAGGTGTATCTTTACGACAACGTAACAAAAGCCGTAGGAGGGATTCCGCTCGGTGTCGAAGGTACCCTTGTGGCACTGGTGTCCGGTGGTATCGATTCCCCGGTAGCCGCATGGATGATGATGAAGCGCGGGTGCCGGATCATCCCGGTATTTGTCGCGCTCGACACGTTTCATGATGAAACAACCGTCACACGAGCAAAGCGGGTGGTCGATGTTCTGGCCACATACCAGCCCGGTATAAAACTTACCGTTATAAAAGATCCCTATCTTGCAGCAGCCAAACAGGAACTCATCAACAGGCATCTCGAGAAGTATACTTGCATCTTCTGCAAGCGCCGCATGTACCGCGTTGCAACCGGCTTAGCATTGCAAGTCGGGGCGAAGGGTATTGTCACCGGGGAATCTCTCGGGCAGGTGGCAAGCCAGACCCTTGACAATCTTGTTGTCCTCACCGATGCCGCATCTGATGTGCCAATCCATCGCCCGCTGATCGGGTATGACAAGGAGGAGATAATAAAAATATCACGGGAGATCGGGACATTCGCCGAATCTACATCAAAAGCATCCGACTGCAAAGCGGTCCCAAGCGGTCCCTCGACCAAAGCGAATCTGGCAGTAATCCGGGATATCGAAAAGAAACTCGAAGCAACGATGCTGCCGCTGCCAATCTAATCACTGATAATCCCCTCTATTTGTTAATGTTTGATGCATCCTTTACCGGAGATAACCTTTGATCACCGGCACGTTCGGAATCTCGCAGCTGTTGCTACAGAGATCCGGATCATAGTGTTCCCTCCATTATCCCCCGGCAACCGGAGGGAAAACCGCAATCTCGTCACCATCAACCACAGGCACCTTTCCTGCATCGGCAAGCTCCACCCGCTTCCCGTTTCGCATCAGGATAACAAACTCGCGGAATGCACCGTGTTCATCAAAGATCGCATCGTAGCCATCCTGATTCTTCCCGGCAACTTCCTGGATGAGTCCTGAAAGAACTTTCCCGGCGCTGGGCTCTGCGATGATATCGGTCCCGAGCAGTTCCCGGAACCGTGCAAAAAACGTATCTTGACTGTCATGGTTTCCTCTTTTTTTGGGAGTTTGTTTTCTTCATACCGCATACCGGGCACACCGGGTTTCTCTCGATGCAGATCTCTTCAGCACAGGATTCCCTACCGTCCCATATGAAGAGCCGGATCAGGCCCGGTGCTGCACAGGTATCAGTGCTGACACTCGGGTTCTTCACCGTGGTCGTGGGAATGGGTTGAGGTCTCTTTCCATGGCTCAAGACCGTGTTTTACGCGGTAATCGTTGATCGCCTTGTGGATACCCTCTTCCGCGAGTACCGAGCAGTGCATCTTGATTGGCGGGAGCCCCTCAAGCGCATCGGCCACCGCCTTGTTGGAGAGCTTCCAAGCCTCCTCAAGAGTCTTTCCCTTTACGAGTTCTGTTGCCATGCTGCTCGATGCAATTGCGGCCCCGCACCCGAATGTCTTGAACTTCGCATCAACGACGATATTGTTCTCGACTTTTAAAAAAATCTTCATGATGTCGCCGCAGACCGGGTTCCCGACCTCGCCTACACCATCCGGGTTCTCGATCTCGCCGACATTCCGCGGGTTCTTGAAATGATCCATGACCGTATCGCTATACATTGCACCCTCCGCCCTTCACGGCTTTCTGGTACAAGGGGGACATATCCCGAAGGCGTGATACCACTTTTGGCAGCACTTCAAGCACTGTATCAATGTCCTTTTCGGTGTTCACGTCACCTAATGTCAGCCGGAGCGAGCCGTGAGCAACCTCCGGCGATAACCCGGTCGCTAACAGCACGTGGGAGGGCTCAAGCGACCCAGACGTGCAAGCGCTCCCCGTGGAACCGCAAATCCCCTCGTCATCAAGCCACAGGAGCATGGACTCGCCTTCAATGAATTCGAAGCTCACGTTGAAATTCCCCGGTAACCGTTTCTCCGGGTGCCCATTCAACCGGGAATGGGGGATATTTTCGAGTGCGCCCTTGAGAAGCCGGTCCCGCATCGCCCGGATCTTTGCGTTGTGTCCCGGGATGTCTGCCGTCACCAGCTCGATTGCCTTTCCGAGCCCTACGATACCGGCTATATTTTCTGTCCCTGCACGGCGTTTCCTTTCCTGGGCTCCTCCATGGATCAGGTTCTCGATCCGCACACCCTTTTTTATGTAGAGTGCCCCGACACCTTTGGGGCCGTAGAACTTGTGCCCTGAAAGAGAGAGAGCGTCGATGTTCTGCGCCTTCACGTCGATCGGGACGTTCCCGATGGCTTGGACGGCATCGGTATGGAAGTAAACCTTGTGTTTCCTAGCGATTGCACCGAGCTCGGCAATGGGTTCTATCGTTCCAATCTCGTTGTTCGCATACATGATCGAGATGAGGATTGTTTTTTCGGTGATCGCATTTTCAAGAACTGTAGGATCGACAAGGCCATACTGGTCAACCGGGAGGTATGAAATCTCAAAACCCTCTTTTTCCAAGAACTGGCAGGTATGGAGTACTGCATGGTGCTCGATCTTCGTCGTGATGATATGGTTTCCTTTCCTCCTGTTGGCAAAAGCGACTCCTTTGATCGCCCAGTTATCTGATTCGCTTCCACCTGATGTGAAATATATTTCGTCTGGTTCGGCGCCCAGAGCTTTTGCTACCTGAACCCTAGCTATGTCGATTGCCTTTTTTGACTCCTGTGCTATGCTGTAGATCGAGGACGGGTTGCCGAAGTGTTCAGTAAAGTAGGGGATCATCGTATCCACCACTTCTTTCTTCGTATAGGTCGTTGCGGCGTGATCCATGTAGATGATACGTTTCTCTGCCATGCTGCCACCTGTATCTGAATACATGCACTGGTTTTGAAATTCTTCTTTTTGCACCTTTACAATGATCAAACCAGTCCCAGCTCCCCGGGGCTTTGTGAGCATGTTCATCCGATTGTGCACCAAAACCCAACTGCGGCAATGTACCCGCGAGAAGGTCTTGTAGATGTGTTCGCCATAAGTTCACAATTGTGAACAAACATTATTATGTCACAATTGTGATAACATAAAGGTTGTGATGTGATGGAAGCCCCCTGTCAGAAAATTGTCTGGGACGTTTTGCCAGCGATCCGATCGGCAATAGCTGTAGAGCTTGTCCAGTGTGGAGTGCCGCAGATCGAAGCGGCACGGATGCTAGAATTAGCTCCCTCCGCGGTCTCCCAATACATCTCCGGCAAGCGCGGCTATCGTATCGAGTTCGAGAACGACGTAAAGCACTCCATCGAACAGCTTGCAAAAGACCTCAGGGACGGCAGGGACGTCAACCTTGTCCAGCGGATCTGCGATATCTGCCGCCAGCTCCGGGATTCTGACGAGCAATGCGGCAGTGTATCGAAAGGACACTGCGGAGCCTGAAAAATTTGGTTTCTTATCCTTTCTTATCCTGAATTAAGGTACTGTAAAGTCTTCGGAGGTTACTTCTGATATATTGCTTCGCAGGCAAGTAACACAGCTGCCGAAAACTTGACGGAACTAGAAAAACAGTATCTTAAAACGCCACAATCCCCGCATCATAGTGATGCGGACCCGGGTGCACCGCGGCAATCAGCGACCGGTCGAATATCTCGTTTTCATCAATGCACCGCGAGATGTACCCGAGTGCATGGAGGGTCCGGACGAACTTCATAGTCGAGGCAATGTACTCCGGGGGCAGCGCTGCGCAGTATTTCGGCGAGATCCTGAAGGCTGCCATGACGAACGCCTCATCCACCATGCCGGTGGTTCGTGCTACGATCTTGGCTGCGGCCCGGGGGTCATGCCGAATCAGATCGCATGCGGCCTCGTGCGCCCGCAAAAACCGGGTCAGCAGGTCCGTCTTCCCGAGCACCTCCCGCATCACGACAATGCCATAGCTCGGGTTGAACGGCCAGAGCCGGTCCGGAGGCACGACGAGGTGGGCATTGCCGTACCGTTGGGCAGTGACCGCAAGGGCAGGGGTGCCGGCCGCCGCTGCGATTTCTCCCTGTTCGAGAGCACCGGGCAGGTAGTCCGCCCACGGGTAGTTTTTCACGGCCACATCACGAACCCCGTGCTCCTGCAGCAGCTCGTTCACGATGACGTCATGGATCGAACCCTTCGGGGGGGTGCCGATCGCGGCCCCAGAGAATTGGGAGAGGAATGCCGGCATGTCCGAAAACTCCTCCAATGCATGCGTCCCGGGGCCGGCGATCATCACCGTCCCTTCGATATGGCCGCCTGCGATGCAGGCAAGGGAGAGGCCCCGGTCGATCCCGATAATGACCGGAGGCAGCCCGATATACCCGAGGTCAATCCTTCCTGCCTGCATGGCGCTGATGATGTCCGGACCCGAGGGAAAGAGCGTCCATTCCACGGCGATCCCCTCTGCCGGCAACAGATTCGACCCCCGGAGCAGGAAGGCCGTATGATACATGGTCGAGAGGTGGCCGATCCTGATACGAGCGGATGTTCCTGCCATTGTTCAACCGATCTTTTTACCTACCGTCATAATCGCTTCGTTGATACAGGGGAGATCAGGGCGCATCATCCCGACCGGCACATCCACGATCTTTTCCACGATGGACGCAAGGATGGGAGCGCAGACGATCCCCGAGGCCCCGTCCTTCTCCGCCCGGGCCGCCGCCACGATGCATTCCTCAAGCGAGTTCGCGGAGTATCCCTGGATCATGAATTTCCTGTCCTGGAATTCAATCTTCCGGACATCGAGGGAGTCGAGGAGGAACTTGGCCGCGATAACCGTGATGAAGCGTTCACGTTTCGGCTCCAGCACCGAGACGATCTTTTTTACGGTCGAGAGCCGGGGGTCCCGTTCGCCTAGCGTGATCTTGTACAGGGTCGAGACGGGAATCCCGGTGAGGTCGGCCAGCTCCTTCACGCTCATGCCCTTACGCTCCAGTTCTTCGTTCAGCGCGGTGGTAAAATCAGTCTCGAATATCCTTTTTGATAACATATTATCCTTTAAGTGATACTTAAAAGATTATAATTATTACTATGAGGTTAGATTTTACCGGAAATTGGAAAAGTATATGATTCCCTATACGATCATCCTAAGTATGCGCAGCGAACAGTTCATGGAACTCACCGTACTCCCCGGCACCAACCGGTGCGGGGAAAAGGAGGGGTTTGACCGGATCACCCTCCGCCCGGGAGATACCGTCTCGATCGTAGGCTCGACCGGCTCGGGCAAATCAGCTTTCATTAACGATATCGAGGTGCTCGCACAGGGAGATACCATCACCGGCCGCTCCATCCTGATCAACGGTGTGCCGCCGTCCGACGAAATGGTCCGTGACCCGGCAAAAAAGCCCATCGCCCTCATCACACAGAACACCCGTGTCATCGCCGACCTCACGGTCTGCAGGTTCCTCGCCCTCCATATCAAGGCACGGGACACGGACGCCTTGGAGCTTGCCAAGAGAACTGTTGCGCTTGCAAACGAATTCACCGGGGAGAAGATCACCGAGTCCATGCGGATGACCTCCCTCTCCGGGGGGCAGACCCGCTCACTTCTCATCGCTGACGCCATCATGATCGGGCAGACCCCTATCCTCCTTCTTGACGAGGTGGAGAATGCGGGGATCTTCAAGGAGAAGGTGATCCGCTGCCTGAAACATTATAACAAGGTGGTCATCTTCGTCACCCACGACCCGCTCCTCGCCATGATCACCGACCGGCGGATCGTCATGAAACATGGTGCGGTAACCAATGTTATCGAACCGAATGGGACCGAGCGGGAGATGGTATCCCATATCTCCGGTATCGATGCGTTTCTCGTTGATCTCAGAGAGAGAATACGGGCCGGAGACCTTATCGGCAGCGATACCATTCCCTGGAAAAACCTCCCCATACCGGCATGAAGCTCGTCATCGTTGCAGGTCCCCCCAGTGCCGGGAAGACCGCAGTGACCCGGCAGATCATCCGCGAATTCCAGAAAACCCAGAACCCTGCATTCCTCAAAATAGATGTGGTCAGGGCGTTTGAGGACGAAGAGCTCCACGGGGAGTTCGGTATCCCAACACGGAAGGTCTACTCCGGCGACCTCTGTCCCGATCACATGGGTATCATGATCATGCGGGATGCGATCCTGTGGGCCGCAGGCCTCGGCGCCGGTATACTCATCATCGAGAGCGCCGGCCTCTGCCTCCGCTGCACCCCCTACACTACCCAGTCGTTCGGTATCGCCGTCCTCTCCGCGGTCTCCGGGAGCAACACTCCGCTCAAGATGGCTCCCATGATCGCACTTGCCGACGTGGCGGTCGTCACGAAGACGGATCTTGTCTCACAGGCAGAGAAGGAGGTGTTCCGGGAGTGCATCCGGATGGTTACGCCGAATATCGATATCATCGAGACCAACGCGATCCAGGGGACCGGGATGCGGTACCTGATGCAGGCGATCGCAAAACACCCGGATATTGCTGACGCTGATGCGATCACCCTCCGGGGGACGCCACCGCTGGGGGTCTGCACCATCTGCATCGGCAAGAAAGAGATCGGGTGGCAGCACCATTTCGGCGTCATCCGCCCGCTCGATCAGGCCGACAACATCTACCGGGGCGATTAACGATGACATGGGTTCCTCCGGGAAAGGACTGCGGCGCATGTGGCTCTGCCACCTGCAGCGAATTTGTAGCACGGGTCGCTGTGGGTGAGAAAGAACCGGCAGACTGCCCGTTCGCTGGTCTGTGCACCGGGCAAGCGCCAGAGAGAGCGGCCTATACCGGCACCGACGTGCTGGGCAATAAATACGATTTTGTGCTCACTGCCTTTCCCGGTGAGCCTTCAGCAAGGAAGTTCGTGGTGCCGTTCCGGCCGGATCTCGTGGAGCGCTGGAAGATCGGCCCCGGGGAGATCGTCACCGGTCGGCCGGCCGGGCCGGGTTGCCCGGTCTACCACGCCCTGCGAGTGATCACCGCTAACCCGGTCACCGGGGTGCTCGCGTGCCACACGGTGGGGCCGCTTGCAGCACGGAACGGGAAAGTGCACGATATCCAGGCATACCATGTCCATGCCTTTGAGGGTATGGCGGAGGTGCTCAGCAGGCCGCCGGCGCTCGGGACCCGCCAGCGGTTCCTGCCGGGGTACTGCATGATGGATCTGTCGCACACGGGAGTCGTGAACATGGTGCTCAATAATAAGGAGGGGATCCATGTACGGCTCGAGGACATTCGGATCCAGTGAGATGATGGCATGATCCCCAAGTTCCGGGTCCGCTGTGTTGAGGGGGGCGAGATCGTGGATGCCACCCTCCTTGCCTGTCCCCACTTCCATGACAGCCTGCTCAGGACGGAGTATAGCAGCCGGAGGCTTCACCTCTCTCCTTACAAGGGCATCTTCCGCTACCTCGCGTGGCTCCCGGTGACCCGGCCTCTCCTCCCGTCCGGCGGGCCGGTCACGTTCACCTGCGGGGAACTCTCCCGCGAACTCGGCCTATCGAACCTCGTCATCTCCTTCTCCGGGTACTGCCCGGAGCACGGGGCAGACATCACTACTGGTTCCTTCAAGGAACTGGAGGCTTCACCAACGATGCAGCGGCTTCAGGAACTGGGCAGGATGATCCCGGTGATCGCCTCCGCCGGAAACACCGGCCGGGCCTTTGCCGAACTGTCCGCACGGTGCAAACGGCCGGTTGTTATTGTCATCCCGGATAAGGCCGTCTCCCGTCTCTGGACTACAGAGCCGGCAGGAGAGATCTTTCTCGTCACCATCAAAGGGGATTACTCGGACGCGATAGCAGTGAGCACGGTCCTTGCCACAGTCCCCGGGTGCGTCCCTGAAGGCGGGGCCAGAAACATCGCCCGCCGCGACGGCATGGGCACCGTAGTGCTCGATGCCACCGTGACGACTGGCCGGATCCCCGACCACTATTTCCAGGCGGTCGGCAGTGGCACCGGCGCGATCGCCGCGTGGGAGGCGGCAACGCGGCTCATCCGGGACGGGAGTTACGGCACGGCACTCCCCCGGCTCCATCTTGCCCAGAATGCACCTTTCACTCCAATGGTCTCGGCATGGGAGGCACAGCGGCGCGAGATCGTTCCCGCGGACGATATGCCCGATGCGGCAGAGAATATCGGCAAAGTTATGTCCGATGTGCTGACAAACCGGCACCCGGCGTACGGTATCCGGGGAGGTCTCTTTGACGCCCTGCAGGAAACGACGGGGCGCATGTACAGCATTCCGAACGTCGCAGGAAGAGCAGCGGAACAGCTGATCCGGGAGACCGTGGAAATCGATCCCGATCCCGCCGCAGCGATCGCCACTGCTGCGCTTGTACAGGCCGTCGAAAAAGGTATTATCGGCAGGGACGATCATATTCTCCTGAACCTTACGGGTGGGGGCTACGAGCGGATCCGGGAGGATTTCACTCTCCACCCGGTCAGCCCCTCCGCGACAATAGCACCGGGAGAGCCATGTGAAGAACTGGTAATGTCACTCAGGGAGTGGATCCGGCAGCATGGATGAAAACCAGATCATCGGTGAACTGAAGGCACAGGCAATCGACCTTGTCAGTGCCATTCCCTGCGATAAGGCAAGGGGGCTCTTTTTTAGGTTGCCGGAGGAGTTCCGGTACATCGGGCTTACCCGTGAAGAGGACGGCGTCGGCATCTCTGCCGGGGCATACCTTGCCGGCGCCCGCCCACTTGTCGCCATCCAGAGCTCTGGTATCGGGAACATGCTCAATGCGATCCTCTCTCTCACCGTCACCTTCGGTCTCCCGCTGCCGATCCTTGCCAGCTGGCGGGGCGGAGAGAACGAAACGATCCCCGCCCAGGTCCCGTTCAACCGCCCCCTCCCCAGGATCCTCGAAGCAGCCGGGCTCCCGTATACCATCCTCCCGGATCCCGATAACACAAGCGCTATCGGGGAGGCCGTCACTGATGCGTTCACGGGAAAAACCCCGCATGTGATCCTTATCCCCCCGGCCTGTCTCTGTGAGACTTCAGGTCACGTAGCAGAGCCCCCCACCAAAAAACCACGATCGTTCTCCCTGCGCTACGAGCAAGACTGGCGTACCCCAACCATGACCCGGTTCGAGGCAATTAAGACTATCGCAGCGAGAGCTGCCGATGAAGTACTGGTCGCGAATATTGGCGTGCCATCAAAAGAACTCTACGCGTCACATGACCGGCCGGAGAACTTCTACATGCTGGGCTCGTACACGCAGGCATCGGCGATCGGCCTTGGCATCGCCACGGTTCGGCCGGAGAGACGGGTCATTGTCCTCGATGGCGATGGGAGCCTCCTAGGATCTGCGATTCTGCCGGTGATCGGCGCAGCCGCCCCGAAGAACCTGACGATTGCCGCCCTCGATAATGGGGTCTTTGGTAGCACCGGCAACCAGCCCCGGCCGGGTGCCGACACCGCCGATCTCCGGCTGATGGCACTGGCCGCAGGATTCCCACAGACCATTACCGTCCACGAACCCGGGGAACTGGCGTCCGAACTTGCCGTATCGGCACGGAACGGTCCCGCCTTTATCCATGTCCGGATAAAACCCGGTAATAGCGATGTGCCTAATATCCCGCTTGGGCCGGCACAGATCCGGGACCGGTTCATGGACGCGCTACGTCGCACTGGCTGCAATCAGCGCCAATCCGGGATCTGCCCCGGATCCCAAAAATATTCGCTCTAGAATAAATGAAATCTTGTCTTTCTTTGGTGCTGTTGCATTAACTGGACTTAACGAAAATGGCCTTATTACTGGTTCTCTTGAGTCTTAACAGAAGAACCGATCTTTTTTCGAATCATCTCCCGTTTGAGCCGTGCCTCTGCATGGTGGGGGTCGATCTCGATGACCATGTTAAATTTCCTTACTGCCTCGTCGTATCGTCCAAGCTCTTCGAGGCAGTTTCCCATCGCGTTCCATGCCTCGCAGAACATGGGAGCGATTACTATTGCCCGTCGGAAGTCCTTCAGCGCGTCTTCTTTTTTCCCCTGAATCGAGAAGTAGAGTGCTTGGTGATACATATATTGCGCCTCAAGCGGAATCCCGCCGTTTTTCATAAACCGCGTCATGTTCCTCCCTCGATGCCACGGGATCGACACAGCATAGACCCATGTGGCCTATTTTATAGCGATGAAACGATTATCTGCAATGGGGGGTCCCGGAGTATATCAGCAGACATCAGGACACCCTCAGAAGCATCCTTCTATCAGATATTATAAATATCTATCTGTTCTCGGGGCTTTGCGTCTAAAGTCTCATTTTGAGCTGACTTTAGATGGAGACATCAGCCTTTAGGTGTAGAGAGACCTTAGGTGCAAAGCCACAATCGAGAGAAGATTCAAGACACCACAACAAAACCCGGTGAAGAATACGACATGCAGACCGGCCGCGAACTATTCAGAATCCTGTCGTTAATCATTGCGTAAGAAAATAGCTCCACTGAACATAAGCAGGAGCACGGCAATCAGGAGGGCCCAGTTTGAATTGACGATAAAATTAAGAACAGGCGTCATTGCTGATTGCCTGGATGCAGGGGCAACCAGAACCAAAGCAAGGTAATGAATAACCAGGATAACCAGACCTGCCATGAGAAGAAGCAGGGCGAGAACACCCCACCCCCGCCGGCTATACCAGTCAATCGTCATGATTTCACACGTCTCTATTCATGAATAACCATTTCTGATGTAAAAACACTCTGAGCCATGGGACTTTGCATTTAACGTGCTATCCGTGGCGCTGGTAACGAGGCATGAGATTAACAAATCTCCCTGTTCATAGAGATTTCATGATCTCTCAACAACTTAACAGAAAATGTCAGAGTAATGCTTTCGATCCCCGTTCACCGGTCCGGATCCGGACAGCATCATTCATAGGGCAGACAAATATTCTGCCGTCGCCCTGATGCTCGCTCCTGTTGAGCTTGATGATTGTACTGACGATTGCCGGGACCTCGGTATCGTCTGCAGCTATCATGAACATCTTTTTTGGGAGAAAACCCAGTTCGATCTCTTTCTCGACCGGTTCGTGATACTTGGGATCTTCAGGATTATCGATCAAACCACGGTGATGCATGATGTGAACGCCAATTTCCCTCCGTAATGTTCCCTCCGGGTCAGGAGCACGAATGGTACCTCTCTGCCTGCCCCGGCCTGTAACACTGATGAAGGTGACTCCCTTGACACCAATGGCTTCGAGGCCATCCTTTGTCGGTTCTGCGCATTCAGGCCGGATAATCGCAATGATCTCTTTCATACCGGTCTGGTCTCTTGCATCTTTTCTCCTGTTCTTATCGTGTGAGATTCATCAACATCCGTGACGAAGATCTTGCCGTCTCCAATATTTCCGGCGGCAGGAAATTTCCTCGTACCGGTCCTTGCCGTTGTTTCAATGACCTTAACCGCCTTGGATACAGCATCATCAGGAAGAACAATCATCAGCATCTCTTTGGGTATTTCGCTGTACCGGACAGTCCCTTGGGTGATCCCCATCTCCTTCCCCCGGCCGGCGACATTCAGCCGGGTCATTGCATAAATTCCATTACGTTCAAGTGCTTCGATAACCCGCAAAGTGGTCTCGGGTCTGATAATCGCACGAATGAGTTTCACAAACATTCCCCTCCGCATTACCCATACTGCTCTCCTTGTTTTGGCAAGCAATCTGAGTACATGACTTTCTCTGATCCAACTCAGGGAGATGGATTATCTGGAAGTATACTTCCACCTCACTTATTATAAATATATCTCATGTGATCTCTTTCATCGATAAATGAAGGGGTCATGTTGCGTTGTCGGGACTTTCAAGTTTTGGAAGCGCGCTATTGCATCGCGGGATCTTTTCTGGGGTGGTAAAATTTGACTGCCTTCCAATATCCATCAATAAGTGATAAGGGGATTATTGCTTGGATTCTTGTCATTTTAATGGCAATCTCTCTCATATGGGCTTTGCACCTAAAGTCAGATTAAAATGGGACTTTAGATGCAAAGCCGCAACCATATCTGGTGGGTGGTAAGCAATCCTCCGGCCGCCGCTTCCGGTTCGAATCGGAATTGCGATACATCGAGCTTGGCAAAATTCTGCAAATCGGACCGGAACGCGCTGGCGGATTGATAGCGTTCCCCGCCATCACTGCGTCTTCTTTGCGAGGCTCACTCGTTCCAGAGCGAGTGCGGCCTGGTTGGCAAAGGCAGACAGGATCCGGGACTGCTCCGGCGTGATCACCCCTGATGCGACGTTGAGACCGAAAACGGTTGCCGTCATAGCCCCAAGTTTCTCTGCAAACTGCATTGTTCGGGAGAGCTGGTCTTTTTCCTTCTTAGTGAGTAGGTGATGGGACGGTGTTTCGACATAGAGCACGCTCAAACTGGCGTTCGTCCGATTTGCCTTCCACAAGGCGGTCCGCACCAGCCGTTCGGAAAGCGCGTCCGGGGCGACACAGACCAGGATGTGCTCGTTTGCGGTCCCTGGCCTTGGTATTACGTGGGTCTGCACGTAGGCCAGCATCTGGCTGTCGAGACGTTCATCAGCAACACGGAAAGCAAGTTCACGCAAAGTTACTAAGTTACTCTCGTTGAAGAACCGATCGATTGCCCCTGCGGCCATGCCCGCGACGTAGACCTTTCCGTCCCGCAACCTATGGAGAAGCTCCGGTGGGGCAAGGTCGACGACCTCGATCTCGGATGCTTCGTTGATCACGGAGTCGGGGATCTTCTCGCGAACGACTACACCGGTGATCTGGGCGATAGCATCATTCAGGCTCTCCATGTGCTGGACATTCAGGGTGGTATAGACATCGATGCCAGCATCGAGCAGTTCTTCGATGTCCTGGTAGCGTTTCTGGTGGCGGGAACCTGGAATATTAGTGTGCGCGAGTTCATCGACCAGAACGAGCGCTGGGTGGAGGGCCAAGACGGTATCGATATCAAACTCGGAAAGTTTCACATCTTTATAGTCCATCATCCGACGGGGGATGATCGTGAGACCTTCAAGGAGCTCCTCGATCTCCGGTCTGTTATGCGTCTCAATATACCCGGCAACGACATCAATACCCACGTTCTTTCGGAGATGCGCAGCCCTGAGCATGTCGTAGGTCTTGCCTACTCCCGCAATGTAACCTAAATAGATCTTCAGTTTGCCCCGCCCTTTCTGCCGCACCTCACCTTGCACATGGGCAAGGAGGGTGTCCCCATCAGGGTACCGGTCCGGTGAGATAGCCATAGGACTGATCACACCCCAAAAAAGAAGACCAGCAGGAGGTCGATGATCTTGATCCCGATAAAGGGGGCGATGACGCCGCCGATACCGTAGATGACGATGTTATTTCTTAATGCATCATCTGCTGACATCGGGTGGTACTTCACGCCATGGAGGGCAAGGGGGATAAGGGCGACGATGATGACCGCGTTAAAGATTACGGCAGAGAGGATGCCGTGTTGGAGATGGAGAATATTGAGCACTCCTAACGATGGGTATGTGGATGCAAATGCAACCGGGATGATCGCGAAGTACTTGGCAATGTCGTTTGCGATCGAGAAGGTGGTGAGCGCCCCCCGGGTCATCAGCAGCTGTTTGCCGATCTCCACGATCTCGAGTAGTTTTGTCGGGTTGGAATCAAGATCCACCATATTCGCTGCCTCCCGCGCCGGCTGCGTCCCGGTGTTCATCGCGACCGCAACGTCTGCCTGTGCCAGCGCCGGGGCGTCGTTTGTACCATCCCCGGTCATCGCGACCATCCGGCCCCCGCTCTGGTATTCGCGGATCAATTTAAGTTTGCTCTCGGGATTTGCCTCCGCAAGGAAGTCGTCCACCCCGGCCTCTGCCGCGATCGTCGCGGCCGTGAGCCGGTTGTCACCTGTGATCATCACGGTTTTAATTCCCATCTTCCGGAGCTCGGCAAACCGCTCCCGGATCCCACCTTTCACGATATCCTTGAGGTATACAATCCCGAGTGCCCGCTCGTTTCGGGTGACGACAAGCGGCGTGCCTCCGGCCTTGGCAATGTTCTTGACCTCCTCGTTGAGTTGATCTGATATCGTGCCGCCGGTCGACTGGATTGTGGCAAACATGACATCTGCGGCGCCCTTCCGGATCCGAATATCCCGGTTGTTAACACCACTCATACGGGTTTGGCTGGAAAATGGGATGAACTGCATCTCGGGGGCGGTCTCTGTCCCCCCGACAGTTCTCCCTCGCAGTCCGTACTTCTCTTTTGCAAGTACCACGATGCTGCGGCCCTCCGGTGTTTCATCCGCAAGCGACGCGAGCTGTGCCGTTTCGGCAAGATCCATGATATCTGTCCCTTCGACCGGAATTAGTTCCACCGCCTGCCGGTTACCGAGCGTTATGGTCCCGGTCTTATCGAGCATGAGGATATCGACATCTCCCGCCGCCTCGATCGCCCGCCCGGAGGTTGTGATTACGTTCCGCTGGATGAGCCGGTCCATCCCGGCTATACCGATCGCGGAAAGGAGCCCTCCGATGGTTGTCGGCGCAAGACAGACGAAGAGCGAGATAAGTACGGTCACGGAAATGATGGTTCCGGTCCCCGCAGCGATCTGGACGCTGTATTGCGAGTAGGCCCACAGAGTGGCCGAGACGACCGCAAAAACGGCGGTGATCCCGATGAGAAGGAGGGTGAGTGCAATCTCGTTGGGGGTCTTCTGTCGTTTTGCACCCTCGACGAGGCTGATCATGTGGTCAAGGAACCCTTCACCGGGATTCGCGCTGACCCGCACGATCAGCCAGTCGGAGAGGATGGATGTCCCACCGGTGACCGCACTCCGGTCGCCGCCAGATTCCCGGATAACCGGAGCGCTCTCGCCGGTAATCGCGCTCTCGTTGACAGATGCAATACCCTCAATAATTTCACCGTCAGCCGGGATCGTGTCATTGGTCTGCACGTAGAAGAGTTCGCCCTTGCGGAGTGCCGCTGATGATACGTCCCGGTAATCCGCGGGTTCAGGCGCCTTTCCTTTCTGGATCACGTACTGGTCGTTCAGTTTCTTTGCGATTGTATCTTGCCGCATCCTCCGGAGTGCTTCGGCCTGTGCCTTGCCCCGCCCCTCTGCGAGAGCCTCGGCAAAGTTCGCAAAGAGTACCGTAAACCAGAGCCATGCGGAGATAGCACCGATGAACCCTGCAGACTCCTCGCTCAGACCGGTGAGCGCCCGTAACCAGAGCAGCGTGGTGATCACGCTACCGATCTCAACAGTGAACATGACGGGGTTGTGCACCAGAGTCCTCGGGTCGAGCTTCCAGAACGAGTCAATTAATGCACGCCGGTAAAGGCCCGGTGTGGCATGAGGATTCTTGGTCTGCCGGTGGTCAGACATGGATCAGTCCTCCTGCGACCATGTTCAGATGCTCCGCAATGGGCCCGAGCGAAAGGGCGGGGATAAAACTGAGTGCGCCGATAACGACAATAACAAAAACCAGCCAGATGATGAAGAGCGGGCGGTGGTCCCGGAGGGTTCCTTCGCTCTCAGGGACGATCTTTTTTACCACAAAAGAACCGGCGAGCGCGAGCGTAATGATGATGACGAGATAACGCCCGATGAACATTGCTATAGCCGTAGATATATTATAGAACAGGGTGTCCACCGACAGCCCGGCAAACGCGCTGCCGTTATTCTGAGAGACCGAGCTGAATGCGTACAGGATCTCGGAGAAACCGTGGGGTCCGGGATTAAATACCGCCGACGTGCCAGCGACAGTCAGGACCGCGATAGCCGTACCGATGAGGATCAGAAATATGGGAATGAGGATGTGGATCGTGGACAGTTTCATCTCGTACGGTTCGATCTTCTTGCCATAGAGTTCGGGAGTTCTCCCGACCATCAGTCCGGCGATGAACATCGCTATAATGACGAAAACGAGCATGCAGTACAGACCTGAACCGACACCGCCAAAAACAACTTCACCCAGCTGAATGTCGAAGATCTGGACGAAGCCGCCAAGAGGCATGAACGAATCGTGCATCGAATTGACCGCGCCACAACAGGTTGCCGTAGTTAAAACTGAGAAGAACGCCGACTGCACGGGGCCAAAGCGCACCTCTTTTCCTTCCATGTTCCCACCCGGCTGAGAATAACCCAGATGCTGATCGACACCCAGTGGAGTGAATGCAGGGTTGCCGCCAACTTCCGACCAGATAGCAATGCCCAGGAGTGGCACGAACATCAGGGTCATTGCGATCAGGATTGCGATCCCCTTCCTCACTGACCCGATCATCTTCCCGAATGTATAGCAGAGAGCGATCGCGATAAGAACAATCCCGAGCATTTCCACAAAGTTCGAAAACGGCGTCGGGTTTTCCAAGGGATGAGCTGAGTTCGCATTATAGAACCCGCCGCCGTTTGTGCCGAGCTGCTTAATGGCGATCTGCGATGCGACGGGTCCAAGTGGGATAGTCTGCGTGGTCACAAGGTTGCCGGAAGAATCGTTGACCGGATTAAGGAGCGGCACGGTCACGGCCCCCCCAAACGTCTGGGGGGTTCCCTGCGAGACGAGGACAAGCGCTATGATGAAACTGATAGGCAGGAGGATCATGATACTGCGGACCAGCAGCACCCAGAAGTTCCCAATGGTGGCTCCCGACTTGCGTGAGAAGCCGTAGATGAATGCAATAAGAACTGCCATCCCTACCGCTGCAGACATAAAGTTCTGCACGGCAAGGCCGACCATCTGTGTCAGGTAACTGACCCCGGTTTCACCGGCGTATGCCTGCCAGTTGGTGTTGGTTGCAAAACTGATCGCGGTGTTGAGCGAGAGGTCCCAAGAGGCAGGGCCGATGGCGGCAGGGTTGAGTGGAAGGAACTGTTGAACCTCCTGAATGATGAACACGAAGGCGATCCCGATGAGAGAGAAGATCATCGTCGCGACAGCAAACATCTTCCAGTCCATCTCTTCAGTAGCTGGGACGCCCGAAGTGGTGAGGAGCCACCGTTCAATGGGTCCGAGAATCGGTGAGAGGAACGTCTTTTCCCCTGAATATATCTTCGCCATGAACCTCCCGAGCGGTATGATAAGCACCGCGATCACGACGGCAAAAAGGATCAGCTGGACCCAGTCCATAAGTGGAATGCCGAAATAAAGACTGGTATTTTCTGGCGGCGGGGTAAAGGTGGACGCGGATGGTGTGACCGTGATCCTGCCGGCGCTCAAATCATCGAGCGCGAGATTGAGGGAGAGGACATTTATACGTGGCTCACCGAAGATCCCGAACTGGCGGGGCACGATATGCTGGGCGACGAGCGCATCGATTACCCGCTCGCTCATGTTCCGCTCCCGGGCAACCCGCGGGACTTGGTAATACGCGGCCGCAACACTGATATCCGGATCAAGACCACTTCCCGACGAGGTAACAAGATCCACAGGGATCGGCCGGGTATTGTTTGGATCTGCAGCATGAAGGGCATCGACCTGGGTTTTGACCTCAGCGATGAGGGCCGGGTTGGTTGGTCCAAGATTCGATCCAGACGATGAATCGGAGTTGTAAGGCACCGGGGAAGTAGCCGAGAGGCGGCCCCAGAAGTATGTCGGTGAGGTAAACGGTTGACCGATCAGTGCCGAGCCAGCAATTGTCCCGTTATGTACTATAAGACTGCCGTTTGCCTGTGACGGGAAGAGGAGCTGTGCGATACCAGTGATGACAACAGGATAGAAAATTCCCGTAATAAGTGTTATCAGGAAAAAGATTACTAGTGCTGGTTTTATCTGTTTCCGGATCATGGATCGAACCGTTTCGGCGGTCATGGAACCTCCGCTAGAATAGTTATCTCACGGTTCGTCGTGTACAGCTTTACTATACCAAAGTACCGATTGTAGTTGCATATATTTTCTAGTGCTCGGCAAGATCTAGACCGGGGGACAACGAAGACACCTCGTTGCCTGCATAGGGGAGGTAAGCCCGGCAATTCCTGTAATCACGAGCGGGTAAATTATCCCACAAAGAATCGTGTCCATTACAAAAACCAACAAAGTTGGTTTGATTTGTTTTTTGGTCATCGACCAGAGAGTTAACGACTCCTCATCCATGGAAAACACCCTGAATGCTTGGAGTTAGTTCAAAACTACAAAGCATTCACAAATTTTGCATTCAATTTATTTCATATAAAAAGTTGGTGGAACAGTTCTTCCATGAACCCTTATAAATTAACATAATGTAAAGTATACGAGACTCGGAAAATCACAACGCGCTTATGCTCTGACACCGTTCACTGAGGTTATGGTTTGGGAAGGTTCTGTGAATCACTTAGAAAAGGAGTGTTCAACAGAAAAGGTGTAAGAAGAGTGAACAGGGATTTTTTGATGTTTTTTGATTAAACGAATCAATTCAATATTTTTTTTATACCCAAAAGTGAAAATAAAAACTGGGTGCTGATAAATTAACCTCTTAAAATTATTTCACCACCAACCATCAACTTATTAGAACCTAATGAAGCCGGTTCTGTCAAGTCTCCAGCGTCTATTGAAATTTTATTGTACTAATGGAAAGACTAAGTTCCAAACACTTGGCAGAATCTTCTAATGCTTCACCGGTACTCCCATGAGATTCTTTATGCCGGATCCCCACAGTATTCTGATTTCCTCTGGGTTTTGGGTAATATGGAATTTTGTTGCCATACCCCTGGACAAAGCTTCGATCTCAATTGCTGCTGCATGCAGGTCAAGGGTACCTGGAATGCATTTTTGTTCCTGGAGGTTCTGCAGGTCATTTTGAATGATCTGAATAGTGCGGTCCATCATATTCGATACCATCTGATGGATAGCCGGATCCCGGCCGGATATCGCTATGAGTTCTGAAATTAACGGAATATTCGGGTCATTGAGAATCCTATCCGAGAGCTGGTCAAGATGGGAATCAAGATTCTCCTCCATATCGGAAAAATCTAAGGTTTCCTCAAGCTTTTTTGAGATCTCGATCAGGACCTCGCTCATGAGTTCTTCCTTATTCTGGAAATAGCCGTACAGGGCGCCCTTGGTAACACCGACCTCTTTTGCCACGTCATCAATGGTCATGGCTTGGTACCCGTCCCGGATTGCAACCGCGGTTGCGGCGTCAATGATGACCTTCCTCGCCTCTTCTTTATATTTCAAGAATATCTTCGGCATTTTTACCATCTAACTATTGGACAGTTATGGTTAATATACCTTCAGTAGAGCAGAACGAAAGGTATATATTTACTAAACGATGATTCAGTAATGGAAAACAAATGGTATGGTGAACTGATGCACCTCATACACGGATTTCACAAAAACCAGACGGTTTCAGATACTGGCGGGATGTTCTCGAATAACGCCGTCAGCCTACCTTGGTTCCTTTGTCTAGTTTCGATAGCCCTTCTCCTGATTGCAGTTCCGCCGGTGCTGGCGGGGGAGCAGGTGATGGCAGGGAGCCCTGAACTGAATGTACACATAGGGATGACGAACGAGTTTTCACCTGGCGACGATGTTATCCTGCCGGTAGTCATCGAGAACACCGGGCTCAACCAGTTCATGATCAGCGAGTCGGGAATTATAAGCCGGAGCGATCTCTCGAATACGGCAAAGCAGCTTACGGTGACGCTGGGTGCCGGGAATGCGCCTTTAGTAGTAAAGGCAGACCCGCAGGTTGTGGGAGAACTGCCGACGAGCGACAGTGCAACGGCGAATTTCCATATCACGGTCAATAAGTATGCTCTGGCGGGAGTATATCAATTGCCGGTGGTCTTGAACTACACGTACCTGTACCAGGCCAACCAAGAAGGCAACCAGGTATTAAACTACCAGTATAAAAGCGTTAATGAGACAGTTCTCATCCCGATCAAGATAAAGCCTGAACTTCAGATTGCGGTCTTTGGCGTAGAGGCCGAGAACGTCAACGCCGGGATTGAGGGTTTTGTCAACCTGACAGTCAGGAACACAGGATCGGATGACGGCCAAAACGCAGTGGTCCAAATCCAGCAGAACGGCCAGAGCCCGATCACCCCGGCAGAAGGAAGTGTCTATATCGGGGATTTCCCGGTCGGGGCGACAGCCAACTGCACGTTCCGGGTGAGTGTGGACCAGGATGCACTGCAGAAGACCTACCCGCTCGATGTGCTGGTCTATTATAAGAACTATGAGGGCAACTACGTGGACTCGCCTATTGAGACCGTAGGCGTCCCCGTTGGCCAGAAGGTGAAATTTACCATGACGCCGGTGGACGTATCGGTTACCCCAGGTGGCAAAAAGGTTCTTACCTACCGAGTTCAGAATGTCGGCGGTACCACCGCCTATAACGCCGAGGCCCGGATCAGCGCGATCGTTCCCTTCACCTGCAACGATGATACGTCATTCCTGGGCACCATGGCCCCCGGGGATATCCGGACAGCCTCATTCGATGTCTCGGTCGATTCCGATGCAACAGTAAAGGAATATGGCATCGATGCCGAGGTTCGCTATCGCGATTCATTCGATAACGTGTTCACTTCCGATCCGCTCAAGGCAGATGTCCAAGTGGTTCCACCATTTAACCCGGCCAGCCTGATCGGTCTACCGGCCCTCATCGCCATCATCCTCGCCGTGCTCGCCATTGCAGGCTATGCGATCTACCGCAAAGGGTTCAAACCGAGGTAAATTGCTGTATTTTCAGCTGTCGTAAACGGGAGAAATTATGATCGATCAGATCTTCAGTGCCATTGCCCATACGGTCAATCGCCATCCCAAGCTCATACTCGCTGCAATCGGTGTGCTCTTTGTCATTGCCCTTATCGGCACGACCATGATCACCATGGACACCAGCGACAACGTGTACTTGGATAGAAATTCACCGGAGGGTATCACAAATAATCATTATCTCGAGACGATCAACCAGAATACCTTCGTCCTGATTATCAAGACAAGCGATCCGCTCAGCCCTGATGTATTGTCGTATATGGATCGCCTGGAAGGAGATCTCCGGCAACAGCGCTACATTTCAAGTGTCACGAGTATCGTCGATATTCTCAAGCAGGAGAACCATGGGGTCCTACCCCAGACCAAAGGGGAGATTGATGCGCTGGTCAGTCAGATCCCGCCTTCTGCAAAGGCCGTTGTATTACCGTCCAATGTACTCGTTCTGATGGAAGTGGAACCTGATACCGGAATCTCCGATAAGCTTGCACAGACAACGGTCCTTGACACTGTTCAACAGGTTGTTGACCAGTCGAACCCACCACCCGGCTTAGCCATTTCAGTATCGGGAATGCCGGCGTTTCATGCCCAATTGGAAGCAACGATGGGCTCCCAGATGGGCGTCCTCATCGGTGCTGCGATGATCCTTATGGTGATCGTCATGGGCCTGCTTTTCACCTACGTCAGTCACCGGTTCCTCCCGGTCCTCTTTGTAGGATTGGGTCTGACCACCGCTCTCGGCCTAATGGGTCTTGCCAATATCTCGCTTACCCTGGCAACTCTGGGAGCATTTCCAGTCATGATCGGTCTCGGTATAGATTACGCGATCCAGTTCCATGCCCGGCTGGATGAAGAGTCCCGGAAAGGGTCACTTGACGATGCGGTCTATATGACCGTCACCCGGACTGGTCCAGCGGTGATGTACGCCATGCTGGCCACATCGCTGGGGTTTGCCGCGATGTTTGTCTCCACCGTACCCATGATCCGCTCCTTCGGCCTGGTGGCGATGATCGGTATCATGAGCTGCTACTGTATCGCTCTAGTAGGTATCCCGGCAGTCGCTCACCTAATCCGCTACCAGCCAAAACAGCAGACCCCGGAGGTCTGTTACGCTGTCGGTAAGGCGGCATGCGATACGTTACCGGCCAAGAAGAAGAGTTCATGGTCATACAGCCAGTTCCTTACCAACAGCGCGGTCAAGATCGCCAAAAACCCGGTTCCGATCCTGCTGATTGGAGCACTCATTGCCGTAGTCGGCTTCCAAATCGACCCGCAAATCCCCATCAATGCCGATCAGAAAGATTTCGTCCCCCCCACCCTGCCGGCAAAGATTGACTTGGACACCGTAACCAACATCATTGGTTCGACCGTCACTGCTGATTATTACATCCAAGGTTCCCGCATTACCGATCTCGATACCCTCCAGTGGATTAAAACCTTCCAGGATTACGAACTTTCCCACCAACCCCACATTACCCAAGCGTTCTCCATTGTGACCTACATTATGGCCTATAATGGCGGTACCATGCCCCAGACCCAGAAGCAGGTCGACGCGGCACTTGCAAAAATTCCCCAGAGCATCAAGGACCAGTATCTCTATGGATCCATGCGGGGTCTGATCGTATTCGATACAACGAATCTCCAGATACCTCAGCAACAGGATCTGAAAAACCAGCTTCAACACGATATAACATTCCTTGATCCCCCGGCAGGAATTACCTTGAGTCCGGTCGGTGATTTCGAGGTCTTTACCACGGTCATCTCATCCTTGGTGTCGTCCAAAGATGAGATGACCTATCTGGGATTTGCGCTCATCCTTATCTGGCTGGCCCTCGTGTACCGGCACATCCATGCGATCTCCCCCCTCATCCCCATCATCCTTATTGTCGGCTGGAATTCGGTGATGATGTATATCCTGGGCATCGCCTACACACCCATGACCGCTACCCTAGCCTCGATGACCATCGGGGTGGCTGCTGAATATACCATTCTCGTAATGGAACGGTACAGTGAGGAAGAGGAACAACTTCACGACCCTATTGCAGCTATCCAGAAGAGCGTCAGCAAGATCGGAACCGCCATTACCGTCTCCGGCCTTGCGACCTTCTTTGGATTTTCGGCACTCTGCATTTCAAGTTTCCCCATCATCAGTAACTTTGGGATCTGTACCTTGATTGCAGTTGGATTCTCTCTCTTTGGTGCTATCTTCGTGATGCCCGCCGTTCTCTCTCTCATGGGCGAGTTCACCGAATGGCTCGATAAGAGAAATCACCAGCATCAGATCGAACCAGAGATTCTTCAAAAAACGGAGAGTCTGACCTAGTTTACAAGAAAAAATGCGTTACGGAGGTAAATCACATGAAAAATTACACAACCTGTGCAGTCCTGCTCCTCACCGCAGTTCTCTGCGTGATGCCGGTGTTGGGCCAGGAAAAGTACATGGGGGCTACCCCCCAGATAACGGCCTATATATCCGGGACAAACGATTTCTCCCCGGGTCAGGATGCCACCATCACGGTGATTATCCGGAACAGTGGAACCGTTGCAACGATGTTCACGAACCAGGGCACACTGCCGCAGACAGACGTGCCCACTACAGCAAAACTGGTCACGGTAGGGCTCTCTTCGGGGGGCGCGCCGATTAACATCACGACCGGGCCACTGGAGCTGGGCGATATCCCGAGCCCGGGGATTACCACTGCGAGTTTCTCGGCTACGATCACGACAGATGCGAACATGGGGTCCTACACCCTGCCCCTGACGGTTCAGTACTCATATCTCTCCAACAGCCTTGCCAATCAGCCCACGAGTGACGTGGTCCAGTCCGTGTATACTCCCGCGAATGTGACGATCCCACTCACGGTCATGATCCAACCAGTGGTCCATGTCAGGGTGATAGATGCACAGGCCTCGGGTCTTGCCGTGGGGACAGAGGGCTACGTCAACCTGACCATCCAGAATACCGGGTACCAGGACGGGACGCAGGCAACCGTAAAGATTCTGCAGCACGGTAACAGTGCTATCATCCCGACTGACGACAGCGTCTATATCGGTGACTTCCCGCAGAATGGGATCGTCACCTGTCTGTACAGGGTCTCGGTCTCCAACGATGCTCAGCAGCAGACCAACCCGGTTGACGTGGAGGTAACCTACACCAACTCTGACGGCAATACCGTCACCTCTGCGATCGACACCGTCGGTATCCCGGTGGCCGGCAAACTTACCTTTGCAGTCATCTCGCCCCCGGCGGTGGTCACTCAGGGCTCGGACACCGTAGTTAACATAACCTACCGGAACACCGGCGCGATTACAGCGCATGATGCCGAGGCACGGCTGAGAGTCTATGATCCGTTTTCAAGTCTGGACACCCTCGCGTATCTCGGTGATATCCCGGCTGGCGGAACTGTAACCGCCCAGTATGCCATCTCCGCCGCGAAGAACGCCGCACCCGGCACCTATTCTTTAAACACTGAGGTCCGGTACCGTGACGAACTCGATAACAGCAAGACCTCCGATATCTTTACCGCGCAGGTCACCATCACTCAACGGCCTGCCACCCCACTTCTGGTCCAGGTCTTGGAAATCGCCGCGGTCATTGCTCTAATCGCCGGTGCTGGGTATTGCGCCTTTGAAATGAGAAAGAAACGCTGAAAGAGGAAAAAATGATGACATCAAAGTTCATTGGAACACATAAAGGAAGGACGTTCGTAATCCTTTTCGTCCTCGCTGTCTGCCTTGTCTCGCCAGCCTTAGCTGGAACGAAATATCTGGAAGGCAGCCCGAACCTGACAGCATACATTGCCGGGACGAACCAGTATACTGCAGGGAGTGATATCCAGATCCCCGTCGTGATCAAAAACACTGAGATAAACACGAATTATGAGGTATCGCCGGATATTGTAGACCGTGCGGATATACCGACGACAGCAAAGTTTGTCACGGTCGCGATGAGTGCAGGAGATGCACCGATTGTGATCAAGACCGATCCGCAGATGATCGGGGACATAGCAAGCCAGGAGCAACAGACGGTAACATTCTCTGCAAAGGTCAACGAGAACGCATGGGGAGGTACCTACTCCCTTCCGCTCACCATCAATTACACCCAGTTCTTGAATGTCGACCAGTATTTAGGCCCGACTACGTTCCGGTATTATTACGTGCCGGTAAACGTGACACTGACCGTGCCCTTGGTCATTAAATCGGAAGTGATCCCGGAAATAGTTTCAGCGACGTCAGACGATCTGGTGGCAGGTGCGGAAGGGTATGTGAACCTGACCCTCACCAACATCGGGTCGCTGGACGGCACCAAAGCAACAGTCCAACTCGTCCAAGAGAGCGGCAGCCCGGTCAGTCCGGTTGACGATAGTGTCTACATCGGGGACTTCCTTGCGGGAAGCACGGTCTCTTGCCATTACAGGGTCGCGGTGGCAGAGGATGCCGAGAACAAGACCTACCCAATTGACGTTGTGGTAGGTTACCAGAACAGCGATGGCGTTTTCGTCCCGTCCCAGACCAAGACCGTAGGTATACCTGTCGGGAACAAGGTGAATTTCGCCATCTTGTCGCCCCTGGTCGAGATGAGCCCGGGTAGCGACCACACGATCCAGGTCGAATACGAGAACAAGGGGGATAGCACAATCTATAGCGCTGAGGCCCGTGTCAGTGTGGTCGCCCCCTTCAGCAGTTCGTCCGATATCGCGTATATCGGCAACCTTGCACCGGGGCAGACCGCTGTTGCTTCCTACCAGATCAGCGTTGCAAAAGATGCCACCATCAAGCAGTACGGTCTCGATTCCGAGATCCGGTACAACAATGCCCTCGGCGATACATACATCTCCGACCCCGTGAAGGTTCCCATCGATGTTCAAAACCTCACCGGTATCCAAGGCATCGTTTCCAACCCTGTTTACGTCTCTATCATTGTCGCTGTCATCATCGGCATTATCTACGGCGTCTTCCATTCGAAAAGGAAGAAAAATGAGCGTTCGAATAAAAACCCATAATTTTCAGAGGAGTAACATGCCGAAAATATTCTTGAACTATAAGGAAGAGGCAAAAAAGGTCATCATTGACGCCGCAATTACGGTTGCGATCCGGGACGGGTACCAGGCCATGACCATTGATGACGTGGCAAAAGAGGTCGGTGTTACCAAGGGCGCCCTGTACGGCTATTTCCAGAATAAAGAAGAACTCATGAATGAAGTCCTGATCGAGATCTCAAAAAAGATTGAGGAAAACCTGAACCTTTCCCATGTGGAGGGGAGTTTTGATGCCATTCTTGATCAGCTCTCAGAAAAGATTCTGAAAGATCCGCAGATTCCGATAATTTCAGAACTTATGGCGATATCCGGCCGGGATCCGGCTATCCATCAGATGGTATCGAAAATGATGGACCACACTATTCAGTTCCTTGAAAATGATCTGCGGACCCTCCAGGAACAAAAATGTATTCCCGATACCCTTGACCTGCATGCAGCAGCAATCGTAACCGAAGCTTTGTCCCGGGGTATGTCAGCAAAATTATCCATTACCCAGGAACCACAGGAAATCAGAACACTGTGGCAATCTGCCATGAAGAAACTCGTGGGTTTACCGGTGGAGCAACCCAGAGCCGGTATCTCAACCCAATAGCGAAAGATGATTTGGTAAGTATGTCTCCCGAAAAATCACATTCAACGTATCGGTTTTTTAAAAACCTTGAACGCGTGCTCAATCTTACGGATTGCGTATTCGCATTTGCAATCACGTTGATGGTCCTTTCGCTTGCTGTTCCTGTTATTGCGAAAAACGATGCTGCCACAGAACTCCCGATACGCCTCATCAGCGGTTGGCCGACGTTCTTAATCTATGTCATTAGTTTCGTTATAATAGCTGAATGGTGGATGAACCATCACCACGTTTTCCAGCACATAAAGAAGATAGATTACATCATTGTCTGGCTGAACTTCGTGTTTCTTTTTTATATTACATTGATCCCGTTCCATACAGCCATGGTCATTCAGTACCCCGAAACACCAATTGCAGTAATATTTTATGCCCTGACTCAAGCAATGGCCGGTCTGGTTCTTGCTGCACTCTGGTGGTACGCAACGAAAGATCGCAGACTCTCGGAACCTGACCTCACCCAGGGAATTGTACATTATAGAATCATACGTCTGGTAAGTGGATCAGGAGTGTTCCTCATTTCGATAGTAATTGCAGTATTTAACACATATATTGCCGAATTATCATGGATTTTTGTTGGGATCCTCCTTTGGTGGATAAACAAATGGTTCTACCGAAAAGAACTACACGTTTCCGATCATGAAAATATGGGTGGTTGACGTGGTAGATATTGATGAAGTAGAGAGAAAAGTAGTAGTCTTGCAGAGTAAAGTGACTGAATTGGAGAGGGAGATACAAACAATAAAGGAAAATACGACACCAGATGAAATTTGTCGTAAAATTTCGAAACTTTTACATGACGAATCACGGAGGCATGGACTTGTTAGTCGCTAGTATAGGAAAACACTTCGTTTTGTCTCCTCATCAAGAAGTGGGGGCAAATTTCGTGAGGTGAAGCGATGGAACCAGAAAAGAACACGGCCAAAGATGGGATGAGAATTGCCAATACCACAGCAAACCCGGCGCCGTTGGGGGTGCAGGCATTCGCGCCGCTGAGGGTGCTGGCAATCGGAATGACGACGATACTCTCGAACCTTTACAAAGAACAGGTTATCAGGCGGATGAAGTGAACAGGGGGGTATAGTCAAGTTGTCAGCTGCTTAGCCTTTCCTTTAGAAGTATAAAATTTCAATAGCTGACGAAGACTTGACAGAACCCGCATGGATTACGATGATACCATTTCCGTTAAGTCTCGTTATCGCAACGGCACCTATCACGGAAATTATTTTAACCCTTTCTCTCCTCTAGTGAACTTATGACACAGTGGGGACGTGAAGAGGATCGGTTATTGTTGATCCTCATCGGCGGGATCATCGTCATTGTGGCGATTGCTTTCTTGCCGCTCATGACCGTCGTTGTCTGGGCCACCGCGGTTGCCGTAGCGCTGATGCCCTTTCATCGTCGGTTGTCACAAATCGTCAGCCCGGCTGCTTCTGCCACGTTTCTTACTCTTTGGGTACTTCTCGGCGTTCTCCTTGTCCTCTCTGCGGTGGCAAACGTCATCTATTTCAATATCCAGTATATCGGTACCATTGCCACCTCCCTTACACGGGGCTTGGAACACACTGGCCTTGCTACTTTCCTCCCCCCACTCTCGGAAACCCAGCTGAACAACATGCCCCAAACTATCGTACAGATATTACTTCAGGCAGTCACCCCCTCGGGATCGAACCCGGTTCTCCTCGCGCTCCAGATCGTCATCTTCTTTCTCCTCCTTTCTATGCTCCTTTTCTACGGTGAAAAAATATGGGATGCACTGATGCACCCGCTGCCGGATACTGTGCAGGCCGCAATCGGAAAACTTGCTGAGATCACGGGGAATACTATCTACTCATTGCTCATTATCCAGATCACAGCTGCGGCGATCTGTTTCATTCTCGCCGTTCCGTTCTTTACCTTTCTCGGTTACGGCCACGTGCTCCTTTTCTCCACGATGATCGGCCTTGCGATGCTCATCCCCCTTATCGGGGCGCAGTTTTTTCTTTTAATCTTCCTGCTTTACATGGTTGCGCTCGGCGATTACAGAAGTGCGGTGATCGTTGCCCTTATCGGTTATCCTCTGCTCAGCGGTTGGATCGATTTCTATTACCGGCCGATGATGATGGGTAAACGAGTGGCGGTGCACCCGGTATGTATGATGATTGGCATCTTTGCCGGAGTTCCTTTCATGGGGCTGGTCGGTTTCATCCTCGGGCCCGTGCTCGTCGCGCTCGTAGTAACCGGGTTTAGAATCTATGCTGAAGAGATCGGCACGCGTGCGCCACCGGCTCGCTTGGTATAATCCGAGAGAGCGGTAGGCAAATCTTATTATGGTACGCAGGCCATCCTTGACCGTTGCAGTATGACAAGTGAAGAGATGTTGCAGGAAACTGCGTCACGCATGAAAGAGTTTCTGATGGCAAGAAATGTCATGGGCGAATCGATCGATATCGGTGACAAGATAGTAATTCCCGTGGCACGGTTTGGATTCGGCTTTGGCGCAGGTGAGGGCAGCGGGAAAAACGGTGGCGGAGAAGGAGCGGGCGCAGGTGGGGGAGTCGAACCGGTCGCACTCATCATCCTCCACAAGGATGTGAAGGGACCGGAAGGCGTACAGGTTATGTCCATCAGCAAGGAAAACCCTATCGCCCAAGTGATCTCAGCGCTGAGCGAGACGCTCGCGCCACAGGTAATTCAAGCGATCAAGTCCATGGACAAGAAGATGCCGGCGGGGCAGGACACGAAAAAGTCGAACGATTTATAATAGGTAAAAACCGCTATCTGGCGCTGGTATGGACACATTCCTGATCCCCCTTTTTGTCACCGCAGTCCTTTGCGGGGTGTTCATAACGTCAGCGCTCATCCTTTACGCAGTCCCAGTCAGGTTTGCGATCAGCTATTTTCTGAACGAGGGAGGGGAAGAGAGCACGATAACTGCCTCGTGGGGACCGGCATCTTGTTCTGTATCTCATGGAGCCCGACAGAGAGTCACGCGTGTCCTTTTCAGCGGCAGGATGATCTGGTCCCGTTCGGAGCCAGACGAAAACCCGCGGACAGATGCAGCTGAACCCAGCACCCGTGGACAGGGCTTATCATCCACTGAGATCCTCGGGGTTGTTCTCTCTATTATTGGGGATGCGGGAACCTTTTTTGGGGAAGTCTACCGGCAGAGTCGTCTTGACGGGATGACCGGGACGATCAGGATCGGGATGGAGAACCCGGCCGCCTCCGGTATGCTATATGGCGGATACTGGGCGTCGCGGTTCGCCCTAAACGCATCAAGGATCTTCATTGAAATGGAACCGATATTCGGGAAACGGGTACTCGAGCTGGACATTACGATGCGCCTCCGGATCCGCCACCCCCTAATCCTTATCATCCAAGGGATCGCGCTTATACGAAATCCGGCGGTGCGGCGATCGCTTGTCCTCATGCACCAAAGACTGGCGGGGACAGCTGCATGACAGAACCGGAAATCCGAATCCAAACGCCGCTCCGTTCCTGTGGGCGCCTTGTTGTCCCGGTCGTGCGGGAGGACGGTTTTACCGGTATCTGTGGCAGTACTGGATTTGCGGACCCCGTCGCACTTCTCTTCGAGGAGGCTGGGCACTGGTATTTCGTCCCGCTAGTGTCTGGGTTTTCCCAGAAGGAACTCGAACCGGCATTTACTCGCTGACTTTAACAAAAAGCTGTGCTCATGGAGATTTGGCGACTAGTTGAGAGGTTCAGTTGTGGTTACGATTGGTGACTAATACTTCACTTCGTTAAAAGTTTCCAGTCAACTGCCAACGCATCAGAACTTAAAAAAATATTTTTTTGGGGCTATGATAATCGTTCGGTATCCGTCATCAAGTAAAATCAAAAGTTTCGGATAGGTATGTGAAAAATCTGCCGGATATGAGGATCGAGGCATCAGTTGCGCCCACCTTATTTTTAAGATTTAAATGATCAGCAAACATTTTCTCGCGAGTTTCTTTATCAAGGCATGCCGCTATGAAAAGACCCGTTACCATTTCAATACTGTTAGGGTTGTCTACCGCCACATCCCACAACTTCTCGTAAAGCCTGAAACATTATTTAAGGTACAACTCTTTAGGCTTTTCACCGTATGATTGAAGAGTATCGGGGGCCATTGGTTGGTTTTGCATAATTGTGTCTCAGCATGTGTAAATTTAATGTTTTTTGTACACAATGTAATGTGATACGTGGGCGAGCTTAACGACTCCTCTGCGAGTTTTCTCCTGTCCGCAGATTTCTGCATGGGGGCTGGTCGAGCCGAGAAGAGACTCCGGCTGAAAAAGGGGGAAGTTATGGTGCTGGAGCCGCCTGTGCCGGTTTTGTCGTAATTGATATGAACATTGCTGAGATACCAAGTACTACCATAAAGGCACCCGCGATAAATGGAAGGAGGACAACTGAAATGAGGGAGAATACGACCAATAGAATACCGAAAACCAAGCTGAGAAGAATCCGACACTTTTTAGAAAGTAATTAGGTGGTGAATTTATATTTTACCCCTTAATTTTTATCTGTTTAATCATTCTTTTTTCGGAACAATCCTACAACAATGGATCCAACAGCAAGAATTGAGATCCCAATAATGGCCAAGGTGATATAATTGAAGTGTTCCTGAACGATTGGCAGGCTTCCAACGAAATACCCAGCAAGTATGATAGTACAACTCCACAGGAAGGCGCCCACAACGTTATATATGATGAACCATCGGTAATTCATCTTGCCAACACCGGCAAGGAACGGTGCAACTGTTCGGATATAGGGGATGAAGCGTGCGATAATAATGGTAAGACCGCCATATCGGGAAAAATATTCCTCAGTTTTCTCCAGATGACCTTTTTTTACGTGCTTTTCGAGTACTTTCATCCCCTTATTTTTGGCGATCCAGTAATTGACCGAATCTCCAAGAACCGCTGCAGCACAAAGAGTGACGATCAGGATCTCTACCTTCAAGTAACCTGAGCTCGCAAACGCCCCTGCAATAAAGAGAAGCGAGTCCCCGGGAAGAAAGGGGAATATCACAAAGCCCGTTTCGCAGAAGATGAGTACAAACAGGATGATGTAAGTCCAGAATCCATATTTCTGGATAATTCCCGGAAGGTACTTATCGATGTGAATAATGAGATAAAAAAGAGTGAAAAGATCCATAGATGGTAACGATATACCTATCCAATAAATATAAGAGTATTGCAACAGGTATTTGATAGGAAATCCCGAAGAAAAATATGCGGGAGATGCTGCAACCGCTTAAATATTGTTAAAGCGCACACCCCGCAATATGAGTGTAAGGATTATCTTGGCGGGTGCTGTTGCGTTGTCGGGATGTTTAAATAGTCAACATTGATGGGTTACGACGATATCCTTTTCGTTAAGTCCCGTTGTTGCAACAGAACCCATAACAAGAATCTATATTAATAACATAAGACTAACCTAAAGTGAAACATAGGAGGAATACCTATGGACCGTGAAAAACCTGAGAGAAAAAGCACAGATGTGGTTCCTATCACTCCGGGTTCTTCGCTTACAACCCGGAGAGGGCAGAGCTGGCTCGAACGCGATTTTGATTCCATCTTCGATGATTTCCGGAGGTCATTCGACATCCTGATGCGACCGTACTACCCGATGGAGATGCGGATGCTGGAACCCGGCGGATTGCCGGTCAAGTACGCACCGGTCGACATCATTGATGAGGGCGATCATTACGCGATCCATGCCGAGCTGCCGGGCTTTACCAAGGAAGATGTTAATGTCCAGATCAACAGCGATGGCATGAGCATCCGGGCAAAAAAAGAGACGGAGAAAGAGGATAAGAAAAAGAACTATCTTCACCGCGAGCGGATGTACTCATCTTACGAACGTTCGGTCTCTTTCCCAGAGGAAATCGAGCCTGCAAAGGCAGAAGGCAAAATGAACAACGGCATTCTTGAGCTCAAGGTGCCCAAGAAGGAGCCAAAACCAGAGTCGAAGCCTCGGAAAATCGAGTTAGAGTAGATCATTCCGGTAAATGTAAATTTTTTTATTCCTTCATGAGGTGTTCGAATGATCAGTCATAAGAGTCATCCGTTAAGATTCGGACTGAATAATCTCAAATTGGCACTCTCTACTGCAGCATACCCTGCCCGTGTAGCGGTAAGGTTTTTTGTTCTCGCCATTTCAAGATTGTGAACGTTTTACCTCGTTCACGCCTCTTCCACTTTTCCGTCAAACACCTTGTTCCACGGCACAACCTGTTGATGTTATCGGGGCAATTGCGAAACCAGAGTTCATGCGAGAATGGGGCTCTCGCTGGCGTAAATCACAACGGTGATTATCTGAATCGTAGAATATAAATTATGGCTGATCGGGCAGAGCAACATTACAATGAGGGGGCTCATTTTTCCAATCTTCGTCAGTATGCAGATGCGATAGCCTCCTACGATAAGGCGCTTGCCCTCAAACCAGATTACGCCGAAGCATGGAACAATCGCGGAAATGCACTATATCGGCTCGGTCGGTATACAGAAGCCCTTGTCTCGTATCACAAGGCAATTGCCATCAACCCAAACTTCGCCGCTGCATGGAACAACCGCGGAGCCGTGATAGAGAAACTCGGAAGTTATACAGAAGCAATTGCCTCATATGACAGGGCGATCGCCATCAAACCGGAATACGCCGAGGCGAAACACAATCGGGAGCGTGCACTCAAAAAACGAACCTAACCATACCGATCTTGACGTGAACTGTTTGGGCGGGGGCTATGGGGAGCACGATCACCCCCCGCGCTCAGGTGCCGTCAAAAACGGGCCTTTTTTCATTTGCTCCATACACTTTTTTTCAATCAACGCAGAGAAAGTCCCACAGAATCAATCTGTGAAGGTTTCTAACCCGCCCACAAGAGAGCCGGTGCCGGTAAACATGAGGTGAGAAATCATGCGAAGTTTGACAGAACTGATCGGTATGATCGGTATCGGAGTTTCCGCCCTCATCGTGATTATTGTTGTAGGACTTATTCTGCTTGCAGTGATCCTCATAGGTATCGGCGCCTATGAATCCGCGACCAATCCGCATATAGCAAACCAGACTGCACAGGAATACCAGCAATTGGAACAGAACATCAGTGCGGAGCAGGCCGCGATCTCCGGTGCGGTGGCTAATGTGACCGGAGGAAAATGAATCGTAATCCGCGATGATCCGGGAGACCATTAGGACCAAAATGGACAATAATTGCGTCACTCTACACGTATGTATATAAAAAGGGGAGATCTGAAATGAAAAAGATCGAGATTAGTACCAATGTCTTTGTCCCAATGCCGGTAGTACTGGTCGGGACCCGAGTGAACGGCAAGGTGAATTTCATGACCGTTGGTTGGTGCACCCGGGCCAACGCGAATCCCCCAATGATCCTCTGCGGGATCAATCGGAGCCATTATACCTCCGCTGGCATCGCCTCGATCGGCACATTCTCGGTTAACATTCCGTCCGCGTCAATGGTTGAGAAAACAGATCACTGCGGCCTTGTCTCCGGCAAAACTGTCAATAAAGCAACGGTTTTCGATGTTTTCTATGGCAAACTTGGCACCGCGCCAATGATTCAAGAGTGCCCGATTACGCTTGAATGCCGCCTCGTCCAAACCGTTGATCTCCCAACCAATTACCTCTTTATTGGCGAGATTTGCGGAGCATATGCGGATAGGCGATTCTTAAAGGAGAAACTGCCCGACTTCGAGGCGATTGACCCCCTGATCCTGACCATGCCGGACAACACCTATCGCCATCTCGGAGGCATCGCAGGAACGGCATGTAGCGCCGGTAAAAAATTGATGGAAAGGACGTGAGGGGAGTTAAACGAGAGCCCGGATCCTTTGGTTCTGGTGTATTAACGAGACTTAACGAAAATGATCTCGTCGTGATCAATAACTATCTAGTATTTAAAAAGTCACGGTAATGTGCCTGAACCAGTTTTTACTGGTGCAAATTGTGAGGTATGGTACAAAAGTTTGAATTGTAAGTCCCCTTATTCCGGCGCTTTGTTCAAAAGAATATAGAATAAGTAAATTTTATATATACTTTTGGCATACTCTATTGTGTCGCATTCGGCCAGACCTATATCTTTTCCTTCTGTATTGCCCATTCACTTGGTAAGGACCGGCAGTCTCATCGCAGTTATGGTTCATCGGAACTGTTTTTTACCCCAACGGATACGCCTCATTTCCCTGCACAAACAGGATGTACGAACCTGTACCAGCATTTCTGGTAAAGGAAGGACCCCATGAAAATCGATTTCCATGTGCATACCAGCCAGTTTATCAACGCGGTCAGTAGTCCGCGGCAAGTAGTAAAACGTGCAAAAAAATTCGGGCTCGATTCAATAGCAATTACCGATCGCAATTGGCTGTTTCCTCTTAACAAAGCACGGCGGCTTTTCCGAGAGTTCGGTCTGCTGATCATGCCTGACATTGACGGCGAGGAACATCGCGATCCGGAAACACTGGATTTCTCTTGGTGTTTCTTTGTATTTCGACCGCTCCTTGACCGATGAAGAATACCCATGGATAGAAGGTGAATAGCATTCATGACAATCACGATCCATACCAACCGGCCCGCTGGATTGGTGTTGACCTCAACACCACCGGCCACGCTGTTGTCGCTGCCGATCTGGTAACCGGCAGGATCATGAAACTTGGCAAAAGACTCCAGTTTGCCCCAAATACTTCCATGAAGAAATGTACGAAGCTGTACCGGGAAGGAAAGCTCTGGAAAACCAAAAAGATGAAGACACGTGAACGGAAGGCGTTTAAGGCCACGCTCAACAAGATCTCCCGCCAGATTGTCTCGTTTGCAGAATCATCCTGCGCAGGAATCAAGTTCGAGAAACTCTTCACGTACCGCTATCTGCACCATAAAGAAGCGGAGAACCCGTACGAGTTCTCGTTTGAGAATGATTCGTTCCTCTCCCTGCTACACCTTATCGAGAAGAGGGCGCTCTCCCGAGGAATACCAGTCCTGTACGTAAACCCAACCAACACCTCAAAGCGCTGCAGTAGATGTGGGAGTCTCGGACGCCGGTTCCGGAAACGGTTTGAGTGCCCGCACTGTGGCGCCGTCATCCATGCCGATGTGAATGCAGCTTTCAATATCGCCGCCACCCCCCATAACAAGGACCGGTTCGAGATCGAGTGGATGAGGATGACCCGTAGGGAAATACGGCGAAAAGCCAAGACAATCATTCCTATGGAGAGGCAGTCAGAGTGTGTGCGGGTACTCGATCTTTCCTCTTACCGTGCGATCTTTGATTACGGGGAAACCCTGCAGATGATTCAAGATGAAGGATAAGAACCTGATGAAGGAAACATTTGGAGGCGGCTGCTTCAGGTAAATGCAGCCGCTGTTTCAGCAGATTGAAGGTGGGACTGAAACCCTGGCCAGGTAAGCTGATAGAACAAAGGAGAATCCGATCTACGAAGAGGTGCCAAGCGGCACAACGAGAGATCGTGAAATGAGGGATTCTGATATATGTCAGAGGCCGGTTATTGATTTTCCGCGAAACTATCAGAACTATTCAACTTAATCAGATTTTCCCAAACCAAGATGCTTCATCGATGTTATATCCTCGACAATATAGTTAATAGCATTCTCTGAGATATCTCCCGCATATTCACCGGATCTCCGGATACTCTCAGCGATATAACTGATCGATATGGCCGCCATTGTCTCCTGTTTGAGCGCCATGTTGCTGATATCGCCGCAGATATTCTCCAATGAGGAGATCGATTCGATATTCTTATGGGCTTCTTTAAGATCTGAATTAAAGAACGAGATGATGCTACGGTCGAAGATTTCCATGGAGAGGTTACTTGCTTTCCGGATGGACGTGGCAATCTTTTTGTCGAGGTCCATATCGATGATCGGTTGCGCGTTCTCGGCAATCCGGACCGCATGGTCCCCGATCCGCTCGATGATCCGGCTGATCAATGTATAATACATTGCCATGCCGATCGAGACCTTCATCTTCCGGGACAGGGATGGGTTCTGCAGGATCATGTTGGTCTGCCGGGCGATCAACCAGTTGAGGCGATCCGAGTCCATGTCACGGTTGATCACGTCAGTTGCAAGATTCCGGTTACGGGTCTCGAGCGCGACAATGGCGTCCTCGTGCATATTTTTCACGATCACGAACATGCGCTTGATGGTATTGTCAAATGGCATCTCTGCCGGGTTGAGGAGATCCTTAATCGAGATCTGGGTATCGGTCTCCTCAACGACCTCCTGGCCGATGGTCATCTGGGTGAAATCCCGGACAACGGTACGGACAAATGGAGGGAACCGTTGCTTTGAGGTGATCCGGATAACATTGAAGCCGGTGATATACGTGCCGATCAGGATCCGGAACAGGAATGCCGGATCCGTGATGTGTAACGTATTGATCTCTTTTAACCGCTGAAGCGGTTCATCAGTGGTTTTTTTCGTAACGAGCAACGTACCATCCGGTTGGGCAATAACCCCTACCGGATCGTTTTTCTTTATCTTCATTTCCTGCACCCAGTCCTTGGGCAGGGTGACAACAAACGATGACCCCCCGGTCATCTGGACACGCCGGATTTCCATCTTTCTCCTCCTCAAGAATAGAGTAATCTGATGTTTCTATGTAACTCTATTTGTATCTTT
>Ga0326728_10002320_pt1 | contig 63909 bp, 60 predicted proteins | sample MB3enrmetagenome_FD_207602 | JGI IMG/M metagenome (GOLD analysis project Ga0326728, IMG submission 207602) | Lab enriched peat soil microbial communities from McLean, Ithaca, NY, United States - MB31MN | ecosystem: Environmental > Terrestrial > Soil > Wetlands > Peat | place: USA: New York...
GTTCTGGACAGTGCGCGGGGCCAACGCCATCCTGGCCCTGCGATGCTGTCATCTCAACAGCCGGTTTGAAGACTACTGGGAAGCACGCCGTGCCGCTTAATGTCCACTTCTGCGTCGCTCACCCGAAATGGGGTCAGTATGTGGCCAATTGTTCGAAATCCAGGTTCCCGCCCGACAAAATCACGGCGATGGACTGAATATCGCGCGGCAGCTTGCGGCGCAACACGGCAGCCGCGGCCACCGCTCCACTGGGCTCTACCAGGATCTTCATGCGCATGAGAAGAAACTTCACCGCGTCGCGCATTTCGTCGTCTGTCACCAGCAAAATCTGCTCAACGTGACGCTGCAACACCGGAAAGGTCAGCTCTCCCGGTTCGGGCGAGCGCAACCCATCGGCGATCGTCTCGCCCACCTGAATCTTCGTGCGCCGGCCGGCCTTGAAGGAGAGATAGGTGTCATTCGCTAGCTCCGGTTCGGCGCCGAAAATGCGAATCTCCGGGTTGATGGCCTTGGCAATGGTGGCGCAGCCGGCGAGCAAGCCTCCGCCACCGACAGGCGCGATCAGAGCTGTCACATGCGGAATCACCTCGAGCAGCTCGAGCGCCGTCGTACCCTGTCCCGCCATGATCATGGGATGATCGAACGGCGGTATCAGCGTGCCGCCCGTCTCCTTCAGAATCTGTTCGGCGATGGCTTCGCGGCTCTCGCTTTTCCGGTCGTAGGTGACGATGCGCGCGCCCTGATTGAGGGCTGGTTCCATCTTGACGCGCGGTGCATCGGCGGGCACCACAATCGTCGCCCGGGCGCCTACGTGGTGGGCGGCGATCGCCACGGCCTGCGCATGGTTGCCGGAAGAGTACGCCACTACGCCGCGCTTGAGATCTTCGTCCGGAAGGGAGAGGATCAGGTTACTTGCGCCGCGGATCTTGAACGAGCCTCCGCGCTGCATGTTTTCGCACTTGAAGTGGACTTTCAGGCCCGCGACTTCGTCGACGCTGGTTGAAGAAAACACCGGCGTGCGCCGGGCAAGGGGATGGATGCGCATGCTGGCCTCGCGCACCATCACAGCGGATAGTTTGGATTCCATCGACTGACTCCGTCTAGCGCGCCGGTTCCAGCTCGAACGCGCGCCGCTCCCGCAGCCAGCGCAGCTTGCCCTGGTACTCCTGATAAAGCGTCGCGAAGGCTGCCCAGTAGTAGCCCGACGTAAACAGTGCCAGGAATGGAATGGCGAAATAATTGTAGGTGTTGATCGCGAAATAAATCATGTAGAGGAAGTAGGATCCGACCGCGATCTCGATGTAAGGCAGCCAGCCGCTCTTGCGCCGGTACTTCTTGTGTTCCAGATTCACCGTGCGGCCCTCGAGCGCGTACTTGGGAGTGCGGACAAAGGCGGTGCGGATGCCGGCCAGCGCCTCCAGTACCGCTCGCGTGTTGATGACGGTCAGCGCCACGCCAATCATCATGAGCAGGGGCAGCAGATACACCGAACGCTTCCAATTCTTAGGATGCAGCTCCCGGTAAGCCAACACGTAGAACGCGGAGATCGACCAGAACGAGGCAATGATCAGCGGCAGATCGAGAAAAACCATCTGGAACACGCCCATGTAAAAGCGCACGATCATCACCGGCAGCATCAGCGCTGAAACCACGATCATCATCGGGTAAGAAATGTTGGGCGTCAGGTGCAGGAAGGCTTCGGCCTTTACGCGCCAGGGCAGCTTCGCTCGCAGGACCTGAGGCAGAATCTTCTGGGCCACCTGCGTCAGCCCCTTGGCCCATCGCGATTGCTGCACCTGGAAGCCGTGCATCTCAACGGGAAGCTCCGACGGGCAATCCAACCCAGGCAAATACACGAAGCGCCAGCCGCGGAGCTGGGCACGATAGCTCAAGTCCGAATCTTCGGTGAGCGTATCGGCCTGCCACCCGCCGGCATCCTCGATCATGCGTCTGCGCAGAATTCCCGCCGTACCGTTGAAGTTGAAGAAATAGCCCGCTCGCGAACGCGCTCCGTGTTCGAGAATGAAGTGCCCGTCGAGCAAAAGTGCTTCCACTTCCGTCAACAAGTTGTAGTCGCGATTCAAATAACTCCACCGCGTTTGCACGACGCCCACCGTAGGGTCGGAGAAGTGATGAATCGTCTTAAGCAGAAAATCAGAGGGCGGAACGAAATCGGCGTCGAAAACAGCGACAAATTCGCCGGTCGAGGTCTTGAGGCCCTCGGCCAGCGCGCCCGCTTTGAAACCCTCGCGATTCCCGCGGTGGTGATACTCAACGGGGAATCCGAGCGCCCGGTAGCGCTCGCATAGGGCCTCGGCATAGGGATGCGTGTCGTCGGTCGAGTCATCGAGGACCTGAATCTCGAGCAATTCGTTGGGATACTCGATTTTTGTCACCTCGTCCATCAGCCGCTCGACGACGTAGCGCTCGTTATAAATGGGCAACTGAATGGTGACGCGGGGAAGTTCCGCGAACCGCTTAGCTGGTTCCTTGGTGGCGTTCTTCCGGTACTTGAAATAGGTCCGGATGATGTCGTAGCGGTGCAGTCCGTAAACCGAGAGAACGCAAAGGAAGCCGAAGTAAGGAATCAGCAGTGACCAGTCGAACCAGCTCAACTGATGGATGCCGGCAAAAGGATTATTCAAAAGATTGCGGGCGAGACGTTCGGTGAGGCCGGCGGAAGCCAGCAGTGCCAGCGGGATGGAAGCTGGTAGAGTCATCAATCGGTCCAAACGGTTCGACAACCAGCGGAATAGACAGTCCCCGGCACCTGTCCCGGAAACCGTTACATTCCTAAACTTTTAGCCCTATTATTGTATCTCGTTTCCCAAGGCCGGGTTTTGCCGCCCATCAGCGGCCGGCAGCTAGGCTCGTCCCACAGATCGTTTCGTAGTAGCGCTCGTACTCGGGGATAATGCGCTCAGTGGAAAATCGGGTGACGGCAGTCCGGCGCGCGGCCGCCGCCATACGCTGATGCACGCGATCATCGGCCAGCAACTGGATCACGCGCGCCGATTGCGCCTCGATGTCCCCAACCGGCTCCATGAACCCATCCACCCCGTGGCTGATCAGCTCCGGCACGCCGCCGGCATTGGTGGCGACCGGAGGCACGCCGCAGGCCATGGCTTCGAGCGCTGCCAGGCCGAACGTCTCCAGCTCGCTCGGCATCAGCAGCGCATGCGCCAGCGGGATCAGCCGCTCGACGTGGTTCTGCTTACCGAGAAAGCTGACGTGATCCTGCACCCCCAGTTCCCGCGCCAGCGCCTCAGCCGGACCACAATCCGGCCCGTCCCCCACCATGAGCAGATAAGCCGGTACCGCCTTCCGCACACGCGCCAGAATATGAATGCAATCCAGCACGCGCTTGACCGGCCGGAAATTCGAAAGATGGATGAGCAACTTTTCTCGATGCGGAACCAAGCGCCGCGCCCCCTCTTTTTCCGCGTCGGGACGGTAGGTTTCGACGTTGACGAAGTTGGGAATCACCTGAATCCGGTCTGTTACGCCGAACACTTCCGCGGTGCGCAGGCGAATGAACTCGCTGATGCCGGTAATGCCGTCCGATTGCTCGATGGAAAACTTGGTGATTGGAAAGTACGAACGGTCCGAGCCGACCAGCGTGATGTCGGTGCCGTGCAATGTGGTGATGAACGGCAGCCGCCGGACGGGCGCCAGCATCTGTTGCGCCAGCAGCGCGGAGATCGAATGCGGAATGGCGTAATGCACGTGCAGCAGATCGAGCGAGTAGCATTCCGCGATTTCCGCCATGCGCGAGGCCAGCGCCAGGCAGTACGGCGGATATTGGAACAGTGGATAGTTAGAAACCTCCACTTCGTGATAGTGAATGCGCGGAATCCCGGGATCGAGCCGAATGGGATTGGCGTAAGTGATGAAATGGACGTCGTGGCCGCGGTTCGCGAGTTCCAGCCCCAGCTCCGTGGCGACAATCCCGCTGCCGCCATAGGTGGGATAACAGGTGATGCCGACCCTCACTCCGTCAGCGTAGCACCGCGGCGTGCCTCATTCGTATCGCAAGGCCACCATTGGATCAACTCGCGTTGCTCGCGTCGCAGGAATGTAGGATGCGAGTACAGCTACAACGCCCAAGAGCATCGATACAGCCACAATCGTGACCGGATCGTTTGCCGTGACACCGAACAAGAGACTTGCTATCAAGTGCGTCAATGACAGCGCGAGAACCAGACCAACGGCTATTCCAAGCACTATCAGCCGAAAGCCGTGTCCCAAAACGAGCATACGTATTGTTGCCGGCGTCGCTCCGAACGCCATTCGAATGCCGATCTCCTGAGTCCGTTGGCTGACGGCGTAAGAAATCGCTCCATACAGGCCGACCATAGCCAACGTCAAGGCCAATCCAGCAAAGACTGCGAGCAGATCCGCGATGAATCGGGGTTGACCCAACAACGCGCCTCTAGATATTGGTCGAGAGTCTTTCCTCGCAGAATCAGCACGTCTCGATCGACGCTTTGAACAGCTTGGCGGATCGCCGCAAGAAGCCCACGCGGGTCAGTCTGACTTCTGACAACAACGCTCATGGCGCTAATTGGGAACTGCGACAGGGGCACGATTACGGTCGGCTTCGGTTCCTCTCGCAGGCTGGTCAGTTTAAGATCGCCGACCACGCTGACAATCTCGCTCATCTGGGCCGCAACTCCACCTGCCTCTGCGCCTTGCTTCAACCGCTTTCCTATGGGGTTCTCGCCGGGAAAGTAGCGTTTCGCGAACGCCTCATTAATGATCGCGACTGGCTTGGTCCGCACTCCATCACCGTCAGGAAAACCATGCCCCTTGAGAAAAGGAATGTGCATTGTGGTGAAGTAATCTCTATCCGCTGTGCAGAGCGCGGCCACCGGCGCTGCTTCCGGGGATGGATGCTGTCCCTCAATTTCGAAGCCGGTGTTGATTCCACTTCCACTGAACGGCATCGGGAACGTCATGGTCGCCGCGCTTACCCCCGGTACCGTGCGGATTCGCGAAACAAGCTCCTGGAAGAGCATGACACGCTTGCTACCCGTATAGCCTTTATCGGGAAGACTGAGATCGAAGGTCAGAACATGACTCGGATCAAACCCTGGGTTGACCCGTCTCAGGTGCCACAGAGTCTGAAGGAGAAGTCCCGCCATCAGCGCCATCACCAGCGAGAGTGCGATCTCGGATGCGACCAGGACATCGCGTAGGCGCCGTGCGCTCGCTCCAGAAGTCGCTCCGCGTACACGGGCAGTGAGCGATTCGCTCAGCCCCGCCTTCGAAAGCCGCAACGCCGGCACAAGGCCGAAGAGCAGAACGCAAAAGAGTGAAACGCCAAGCGTGAAGAAGAGTACCGGGGCGTTCAGGCTAACGGTTGTCAATCGCGGAATATCTCGTGGACCGATCAAAACCAGAGCTTTGATTGCCCAAGATCCGAGCACCAATCCCAGGCTGCCGCCTAGCAACGCGAGGATCGAGTTCTCTGTGAGGAACTGTCGTACCAGCCGAAAACGGCTGGCGCCCAGTGCCGTGCGGATGGCCACTTCGCGGCTCCGGTGTGTCGCCCCGACCAGGATCAGATTAGCGACATTGATGCACGCAATCAGCAGCACCATCCCGACCGCCGCAAATAGGAGCAGCAACGCTTTCCGTGTACCGCCCACCAGGCCTGACATATGCATCGCCACGCGAAAACTGTCGCCAGGGCCATAATCGTCTGAATACTGTCGCGCCAATCGGTCGCCGATCGTGCTGATCTGAGCTGCAGCCTGTGCCAGAGTTACCCCGGCTTTCAACCGCGCGATGCCGGTGTACACGTGGCTGTTCCGCGCCTGCGACATCTCTCCGTCATACGCAACAGATGTTACAGGTATCCACAATTGGATCGGCTCAGCGAGAATTGGAAACTCAAAACCGGCTGGCATGACGCCGATCACGATGTAACGGTCACCGTCCACCCCAATCGAGCGGCCGATGATGCCCGGATCTGCGTGGTAACGGCTTTGCCACAGCGCGTGACTCAATACCGCGACATGACCATCGCCGTCTGTGTCCACGCCAGAACCAAACGTGCGCCCTAGTTCGGGCGTGACGCCGAGAAAATCCAGCAGATTGGGCGATACAATCGCAGCATCGACACGCTCGGGATCGCTGTCCGTCAAGATCGTGCCGTGCTGGTCCCTGTAGACCGCCATCTCCGTGAACACCGTGTTCTGGCTGCGCAGATCCAGGAAATCCGGATAACTGATCGTGCCTTCCGTTTTCCCTTCTCTGAGATTCTGTCCCCAAACGTCCACCAGCCTTTCGGGCTCGCTGTATGGCAGGGGCCGAAACAGAACAGAGTCGATTACCGAAAAGATCGCCGTATTCGCTCCAATACCCAGTGCAAGCGAGAGTACGGCGACTACGGTAAACGCGTAATTCTTGCTCAGAATATGCAGTGCATAGTGAACGTCTTGCGAGAATCGGTCCAACGATGTCCACCTCCACATTTCGCGCACGTCCTCCTTTACCAGAGTTGCGTTTCCAAAGGCGCGCCGAGCCGCGTAGTAGGCTTCCTCGGCTGACAAACCGCTCTCCTGCTGCTCAGCGGCTTCCGACTCCAGATGCGAACGCAACTCGCGCTCCAAGTCCTGCTCGCGTTCTTTTCGCCGCCACCAGGTCATTGCTTTGAGGCCGTGCTATTCGTACCGCAAGGCAGTCATCGGGTCCACCAGCGAGGCCTTCCGCGCAGGCAGATACGCCGCCACACCGGCCACCAAGGCAAGAATCGATACGGCCGCGGCGATGGACACAGCGTCAACGGCCGCCAGTCCATAGAACATGTCCGAGGCCAGCCGCTCGAGCGACACTGCACCGGGCACACCAATGACCAGCCCGATAACCACCAGCACCAGAACATCGCGCATGACCACCCACACAACATTGGAGCGTTTCGCTCCGAGCGCCATGCGGAGGCCGACTTCACTCGTGCGTCCGGCCACAGCATAAGACAACACGCCGTAGATGCCGATCGACGCCAGCATCAGAGCGAGCAGCCCGAAAAAGCTGGACAACCGGGCGATCAGTTTGTCGCCGACGAGTGTATTGTCCACCTGCTCTGCGAGGGTTCTGACGTCCGTGACCGGCAGGTTGCTATTCACTCCGGTAAAGGCGCGCCGGATTTCCGGGACAATGGCGCGCGGATCGCCGGAGTAACGAACGATAAAGTCGCCGTAATATCCGACGCGCTGCGAATATGGATAGAACGCCATCGGCTTCGGCTTTTCCCGAAGGCTCTCGTACTTGGCGTCTTTCGCGACGCCCACGACTTCAAATTCCCCGCTGTGTTGTGGCGAGAAACCGTACCGGAGACCTATCGGCGATTCCCCCGGAAAGTAGGTGTGCGCCATGGTTTCATTGATGACGGCTACTTTCGGCGACTTTTCCGTGTCGCGGGAGTTGAACGCGCGGCCGAGAATTACCGGCTCGTCCATCGCGGCAAAGTATTCGGGGCCGATGACATTGTTGTGGATTTCCCCCTGGTTCTGCGAGGACGGAGCGCGGCCTTGTGGATACGCGGGCGCAGTCCACGCTCCCTGCTCAAAAGTGAAGAAGGAAAAGCTGGCGAAACGGACGCCTGGCAACTCACGGACGCGTTGCTCTACCTGTTGATAGAGAGAGGTCAAGCGTGGGTCATCGTCTTTGTAGCCGGCGGATGGCGTATCCACTCCGAAGACCAGCACATTTTCTTTGTTGAACCCGGTGTCTACGTTTCTCAAGTTGACCAGGCTGCGAACGAACAGGCTGGCGCCAATCAGCAGCACTACAGATAGCGCCACCTGCGAAACAATCAGCGCCTTCGCCAGCACATTTCTGCTTCGCGCCGGCAAACTGCCGCGGCCTTCCTTCAGAGACGAGCTGAGTTCCACCCGTGTGGCACGGAGAGCGGGTGCCAGGCCGAACAGGATGCCGGTTGCGAGCGAGAGCAGCGTGGTAAAAGTCAGTACTCGCGCATCCGGAGCGACTTTAAGTGGAAGAGCTTCGCCACCCGTGGAGACCATCCATAACAGAAATCCAGTCGCCCACCATGCGAAAAGAACTCCGGCAACCCCGCCAGCGAGCGCCAGCAGTGCGCTCTCCGTTAGCATCTGCCGGACAAGGCGCAGGCGGCCGGCGCCAATGGAAAGCCGGACGGCGATCTCCTTCTGCCGGCTGGCCGCGCGCGCCAGCAGCAGGTTGGCGATGTTGGCGCAGGCAATGAGTAACACGAGCCCGACGGCGCCCATTAGAATCTCCAGCAGTGTCGAAATTCGTCCACGGATCTGGGAAAGTCCTCGGCCGCCAGGCGTAAGCTCGATCATGGCGTGCTGAATCGCGCTCAATTCTTTCTGGCTGGGCGCCGAGCCGACGCGCTCCCGCAAGCTCTGTTTAAAGAGCACATTCACCTGCGCGCCCGCCTGAGTCATCGTGACACCGGGATTCAGTCGCGCCAGAATGTAGAACGATTGGAACGATGGGTCCCGCGTCGGCTCATCGCCGCCCCAACCAGGAGGGACCTGGGTGATCATTGATGCTGGAATCCACAAGTCCGGTGATTCGCCCACCGACGTGCCGAAGAACTCCGGCGGCGCGACACCGATGATGTGGAATACAGTCGAGCCGATGGTGAGCGTCTTCCCAATTACGGACGGGTCGCGCGCGAACCGCCGCTGCCACCACGAATAGCTCATCACCGCCACCGGATTGCCGCCGGGCGTCTGATCTTCGGCATCGTGAAGATGCGCCCGGTAACGGCATTCACGCCAAGCACCGAGAAATACGTGCCCGACACCAGCCGCGCACTCACCGGCTCGGATTGATTGTTGCCGCTCACCACCGCGCGCACATCGTTCTCCATGCTCTCCATCGCCGCCACACCGGAAAAGACCTGATTTTTTTGCTGCACATGGCGATAGAAAGGGTAAGAGAACAACTGCCAGCTCCTGTTCGGCAGGTCGTCAGTAATTCCTCCCCACTTCCCCGCCCCGAACAGCACCAGTCGATCCGGTTCCTGGACGGGCAATGAGCGCAGCATCACCGCATTCATCAGGCTGAAGATCGCCGTGTTCGCGCCGATCCCCAGCGCGAGCGACAGCACTGCGACGGCCGTGAATACCGGGCTCTTCCGCAACATCCGGACCGCATATCGCAAGTCCTGGCCCAATCGTTCGAGCGATGTCCATCCCCACATTTCCCGTGTTACCTCCTTGATGAGATTCACGTTCCCAAAAGCCCGGCGTGCCGCGTATGGCGCTTCGTCAGGCGTTACTCCGGCATTGCGCTGGTCTTCTTCCTCGAGTTCCAGATGCCCGCGGATTTCGCGCTCCAGATCTTGATTCCGACGCTTCCGCCGCCACACCATGTCCTCCTACGCCGGCCGCATCACCCGCGCAATCGCGCTCGCCAGCTGTTTCCACTTGGATTCTTCCACCAGGAGCTGCCTGCGCCCCGCCGCCGTCAGCCGGTAGAACTTCATTTCGCGGCCACGTTCCGTGCTCTGCCATTTCGATGCAATCCAGCTCTGGCGCTCCAGCCGGTGCAGCGCGGGATAGAGCGACCCATGGTCGACCCGCAACATGTCATCGGAGGTACGCTGAATGTGTTTCGTGATGCCGTGGCCGTGCATCGGGCCAAACAGCAGCGTGCGCAAAATCAACATATCCAGGGTGCCTTGCAGTAACTCAACGCGGTTGGGTTCTTTGGCCATGTCAGTTGGTAGAGATTCTACCAAACTAGTAGACGAACTACCATGACGCCGGTTAGCTAAGAATATTGGGAAAGCGCGAACTGCTTACCTTCGATAAAGATACAGCGTGTGGCTGCGGCCTTCGCCGTCGTCCTCAATGCTGACTTCTTTCGCCGGCGTCCAGTCGCGGAACGGGAAATCGTGGGAAACGATGCGTGTGCCCTTCTTGAGCTGCTTTTCCAGCAGGGGGCGCACCTTATCGTTGGAAACGGGCAGCAGATAGACCGTGATCAGGTCCGCTGCGCTGTAATCCTGCTTGAAAATATCCCCATGGATGATGCGCGCGGTCTTGTCCAGGCCGAGCGTGCGGATCTTCTGCATGCTCTGCCGGTAGAGATCGTCCTGCATCTCGACCCCTGTGGCATCGGCCTGATACTTCTGGGCCGCCATGATCACGATGCGGCCGTCCCCCGAGCCCAGGTCGAACATCTTATCTCCGGCCTTGAGCCCGCCCAGGTCCAGCATCTTTTCCACGATGGTCAGCGGCGTGGGGTAGTACGGCGCCAGTTTTTCGGCATCCTGTGCAAACCCCGCGCCGCAGAAAACCAGCGCAACTGCGAGCAGCGGTCCGCGACCCACCATGACCGTCAGTTTAGCGCTAGTCGATCACCGAACTCCAGCCGCGCCGGGAAAGGTCCCAGTAGATGACCACGCCGGCCGCCAAACCCACTGCAAGGAAAATGGCACCGGTGGCATATTCCTCGAGCAAAATCTTGCCGATTCCGAACAACAAGCCGTAAATCAACACGCATCCGCTGACCCAATCCAGCAGATTGCGTGCCATATCCCGCGTCGGCGGAATTTCAGGAGCTAGCTTCGCTATCCGCGCCCAACCAGCCGTCCAGGGATGGACCTTCCGGTAGAACGCCAGCAGTTTGTCCGTGGGCTCTGGCGCCGTCATGAATGTCACCGCGAGCCAGACGACGGTAGTGAACCCAACGGTGTAAAGCATGATGTGGGCGAAACCGATCGGATCGTCGCTCGACAAGCCGAATCCCAGTTGCAAAGTCAATGACGCGGCGAATGCCGCCGCCATCGCCGATACCTCGCTCCACGCATTGATCCGCCACCAGTACCAGCGCAGAATGAGCACTGTCCCGGTGCCGGCTCCCGTTACAATCAACAGCTTCCAAGCGCCGGCAATCGAGTCCATGTAGTACGTGACGACCGCCGAAATGATGGTCAGAAACACGGTGGCCACCTGTGACATCACCACGTAGTGCCCTTCGGAAGCGCGCTTGTGTATGAACCGGCGATAGAAGTCGTTCACCAGGTAACTGGCTCCCCAGTTGAGATTCGTCCCAATCGTGGACATGAAGGCCGCCGCAAAACCCGCCAGCATCAACCCCCGCAGCGCCGCCGGCAGGTAGTTCACCATCACCATTACGTATCCGGACTCTTTGTCTTTCAGGTCCGGGTACAAGATGATGGAGGCCAAAGCCACTATCACCCACGGCCAGGGACGCAGGGCATAGTGCGCGATGTTGAACCACAGCGTCGCCAGCAGCGAATTCTTCTCGTCTTTGGCGCAGAACATACGCTGTGCGATATAACCCCCACCGCCCGGCTCCGCGCCGGGGTACCAAACGGCCCACCAGTTCACGGAAATGTAAACCAGAAAAGTGATCATGGGCATCCAGGCTGAGTTCAGATCCGGCACAAAGCTCAGCGCCGAGCCCGCGCGATGGATCTGAGAAAGCTTGAGCTTCATCAGGTCAATGCCACCAACCGCGTGCACAGCGGCGAAGGCCAGAATAATGATCATGGTCATCTTGAGAACGAACTGGAACAGATCGGTCACCAGCACGCCCCACAGCCCGGCCAGCGCGGAAATAAATGATGTAATGGCGATGATGCCGAGCACAATCCACAACGCCTGCGCCTTGGTCACGCCAAGCGTTAACGTCAGGATCTTGACCATGGCCAGGTTCACCCAGCCGAGGATGATGCAGTTGATTGGCACCCCCAAATACAGAGCCCGAAACCCGCGCAAGAATGCCGCCGGCTTACCCGAATAGCGAATCTCGGCGAACTCCACATCGGTCATGACCCCGGATCTTCGCCACAGCCGGGCAAATAGAAAAACCGTCATCATCCCGCTAGCCACGAAGTTCCACCACAACCAGTTACCGGCAATGCCGTTGCGCGCTACGAGTCCCGTGACTACCAGTGGTGTGTCCGCCGCAAACGTGGTAGCCACCATTGACGTCCCAGCTAGCCACCACGGCACGTTGCGCCCGGAAAGGAAAAACTCGCCGGTGCTCTTTCCCGCACGCGCCTTATAATAAAACCCGATCGCCAGATTAAGAAGAAAGTACGCGGCGACCACCGCCCAATCCACGAATGTCAGCTTCACCCGTTCTACCCTCTCCGGATTTCAACGCCTGTGTTGAAAAGCCTGTGGAAAAATTACCTTCGACATACAGCAATCACCCACACCGCAACGCTTTTGTAACGTGTTGCACATTTCTTCAGCAGTTCCACTTTACGAAATTGTAAGTTTATCCTATCGTGACGCTTAGCAATCATCCGAATCGATTTTTTCGCCTGCGCAATTGCGCTAGCACGACCTACCGCACTTGGGCGGTGCGGCCATGACTCACTTTTCTACAGGCTGTCCGATTCCGGACCCCTCCGCCCCATTAGCGAACAACCCCGGCGTCCAACCCACGCTTAAGCCCTTTGCTTCTAATGCACCGCGATGGCATCCGCGTTGCCACCAATGCAAGAAAACCTCATGACCGCTCCTGTTCAGCACCTCCGTTTCGCACTCCGCCTGTTGGCACGGAATCCCTTGTTCACACTCGTTGCCGTCGCCACGCTCGGCGCCGGCATTGGCGCAAACACCGCCATCTTCTCCGCCGTCGATGCCCTCCTACTCCATCCGCTTCCCTACAAGGACCCCGGCCAACTGGCGCTGATCACCAAAAACATGCCAATGTTCGAATTGGAAAAATCCGACGCCTCCGCGCTTGACTTCCTGGACTATCGCCGCCTCAGCCAGTCGTTCTCCCACATGGCCACGTTCGATATCAACAGCGTCAACCTCACCGGCGATCAGGAGCCTGTGCGCGTCTTCGGCCTCCAGGCCACCGCCAGCATATTTGAGATGCTCGGTGTGCAGCCTGTTCTCGGCCGTTTCTTCACGCCCGATGAGGAGCAGCCCGGTCACAACGTCGTTGTGTTGGGAACGGACCTATGGAAGAGTCGCTTCGGTGCCGATCCGCGCATCGCCGGGAAGCAGATTCAGCTCGACGGCGAGAGCTTCACCGTCATCGGAGTGGTCGAGCCGGTCTTGCAGTTCCTCGAAACTTCCCAGCTCTACGTGCCTCTCGTCTTCACCCAGCAGGATCTCGATCCCAACGCCCGTGGCCATCAGCACCTGGAAGTTCTGGGCCGTCTCCGCCCCGGCGTCACTCTTGAGAAAACCCGCGCCGAGATGAAAGTCGTCGCCGCGCAGATGACCCACAATCTTCCCGGCTGGTACCCGAAAGGCTGGAGCATCGATGTCGATCCCCTCGCGGATTCCGTCTCCGGCGACATGGGTAAGCCGCTGGAAATCCTTCTGGCAGCCGTTGGCTTTGTTTTGCTGATCGCATGCGCCAACGTCGCCAACCTGCTCCTCGCACGCGCCACCTCCCGGCAGAAGGAAATCGGCATCCGCACCGCCCTCGGCGCGGAGCGGCGCCAGATCATCGCCCAACTTCTCACCGAAAGCGTTCTGCTCGCCGTCCTCGCCGGCGGCGCCGGTCTGCTCCTTGCCGCTTGGATGCTCGATGCCTTCGTTCGCTTCGCGCCACCCGACCTTTTTCACGGACAAGATCTTCACATCAGCGCGCTTGTGGCTGCCTTCACTTTCGGCCTCTCACTCCTCACCAGCCTGATCTTCGGACTCGCACCCGCCATCAGCACCTCCGGTATCGATCTCAATGAAGCCCTCAAAGCCGGCATCGGCCGCCTGCAAGGAGGTCATCGCGGCCAGCGCCTGCGCGGTTTCGTCGTCGTTGCCGAGGTCGCCCTGTCTCTGATGCTGCTCATCGGCGCGGGCCTGCTGGTCCGCAGCTTCCAGCGGCTCGCCATCGCGAATCCCGGCTTCCAAACGGATCACCTGCTCACCGCGCGCATCAGCCTGCCGGTTCTTCAATACAGCCGCCTATCGGACGTGCTGGCGTTCTATTCGCGGCTGCGATTGGGCATTGCAGCGCTGCCGGGTGTCGCCTCAGTCGATTTCATCGACGGCCTGCCCTTCGGCGCTGGCGGTGGAGGAGGATCCTTCAGCATCATCGGCCGCCCGTGGCCCGCATCTGACCCTGAACCCGACGTCAGGCGCCGTATCGTCAGTCCCACCTATTTCCAAACCATGCGCATTCCCGTCAAACACGGCAGAACCTTCACCGAGCAGGACGCCGGCGACGCCCCAAAGGTCACCGTAGTCGACGAGACCTTCGCCGCCCGCTTCTTTCCCAAAGGTGATGCGATCGGCCAACAAATTACGTTCCGAGGCAACGACGGTCCTTATCAAATCATCGGAATCGTCAGCGCCGTCAAGGATCAAAGCCTCACCAAGGAACCGCGGCCGATGCGCTATTTTTCCTCGCTCCAGATACCCGCGCCGTTCATGAACGTCGTGGTCCGCACCGCGCAAGATCCGCTCACCGCGATCTCCGGAATCCAGGCTCGTGTTCGCGAACTCGACCGCAATCTGCCCGTCTACAGGATCGCCACAATGGAACAGCTTCTCGCCGATTCGCTCGCCCAGCGCCGCCTGGTGATGCTGCTCCTGGCCGTCCTCGCCGCCTTCGCTCTGTTGCTATCCGCCGTCGGAATTTACGGCGTGGTGTCGTACGGCGTCGGTCAGCGCACCGCCGAGATCGGCATCCGCATCGCCCTCGGCGCGGAAGCCAGCACAGTACAGCACATGCTCCTCACCCAGGCCCTGCGCCCAGTGATCCTCGGCATCGCCATCGGCCTGCCCGCCGCCGCGGCAGCAACCCGCGTGCTCTCCAGCCTCCTCTACCAGGTCACAGCCACCGACCCCGTGACCTTCCTAGCCGTCCCCGCCATCCTGCTGCTGGTATCGGTGGCCGCCATCCAAATCCCCGCCCGCCGCGCCACCCGCATCGACCCAGTCGTCGCCCTTCGCTACGACTAGCGCCTTCTTACAGCGGTTTGCCGATTTCCCAATGGTGCCCGAACGGATCGACGATTCGCCCCAAGCGCCAGCCATGCTGGTTGCCGACGGGCCAAACCACTGTGCCTCCCGCCGCGACGGCCCGGTCGAAAGCAGCGTCCGGATCTTCCACGATCATCACCATCCGCACAGATCCGCCGCCGAGAGACTCGGGACTGAAGTTTTGGTGCTCCGGAGACTCGTCCGCGACCCAGAATTCAGTTCCCCCCACCGACAACCGGGCGACCACCGCTCCACTCTCGTCGTCAACCCGGAACAACTCCCCAGCCCCGAACGCCGCCTTATAAAACTCGATTGCCCGGGCCCCGCGTCGAACCGACAGCATGGGAGCTATGGACGTTTTCTGATCGCTCATCGGAAAACCTGCCGCCAGACATTATGACACGCGACGACCGGGCAAACGGCTCTCCGACGTATCGACCCGCCTCGTGGCGCTCGCTTCAGCGAGCCGCGGCGAACTCCAGCTCGCCGGAAGCGCTCTGTCTGGCTGTCCGTTGAGGGCGAAGCCGAGCCAGTGGTGGAGTCATAGCGCTAAAATAGCTACGTGAAAGCCCCCAAGAGCAGCCTGGATGCGATCGCTCAGAAGCTTGCTTCCTTGGCGCAAGCGCACCTCGCTTCCCAGACTCCAGTGGAACGCGCGAAAAGACTGGCTGCTTTCCGCCGCGTAGTCCTGCGGTGCGCCGAGAGGCACGGGCGACGCAATTGATAGAATCTTCGCATGGCCGACCGATCTCGTGAGCATGCTTTAGAAGGCGCGCTTTTCGGTTTGTACGAGGCTTGGGCACGTTTGCCCATTCCGCCTGGATATACCCGCCCTTATCGGGCCGAACGTTTCCGGCAGACAATCGTGCCTGGATGCAAGCGGTACAAGGGAGGCGTAGAGGCCGTCAAAGACGTCCTGCGAAAGCGGACGACGACCGGATTTGAAAGACTGAAACCTCACCCACGTCTGACGGTGGAACATCTGGTTGCCAGTGGGCAGTGGAACGATCTTTTCACAGAGCCTTTCCGCAAGCTCGCTCGAAAAAAGTTGCGTGAGATTTCAAAGTAAGTGGATTGAGTTACTACCCACCCGTATCCTTCCCCTCCTCATGCTACATTTGTAGTTTCTAAGCTCCCCAGCTCCACAAGGCCTTCTTCATGCGAAATGTTGTCATCGTCGGCTCGGGCTGTGCCGGTAATACAGCCGCTGTCTACGCCGCGCGCGCCAATCTCAAGCCTCTCGTCGTCAAGGGCCACGAGCCTGGCGGCCAGTTGTCGCTCACCACGCTCGTCGAAAATTTTCCCGGCTTTCCCGATGGCATCAACGGCCCCGATCTCGTCGAAAACATCCGCAAACAGGCCGAAAATTTCGGCGCCGAATACCTCCACGGAGTCGTCACCGAAGCCGATCTCTCAAAGCGCCCGTTTCGCCTCAATGTCGATGGCGAATGGATCGAAGCCCGCACCCTTATCATCGCCTCCGGCGCTTCCGCGCGCTGGCTGGGCCTGCCCAACGAGCAGAAATTGATCGGCCACGGCGTCAGCTCCTGCGCCACCTGCGATGGCTTTTTCTATCGCGGGAAGAAAATCATGGTCATCGGCGGCGGGGACTCCGCCATGGAGGAAGCCAACTTCCTCACGCGCTTCGGCAGTGAGGTCACCGTCGTTCATCGCCGCGAGCAGTTCCGCGCCTCGAAAATCATGCTCGCCCGCGCGCAGAACAATCCCAAGATCAAGTTGGTGACTAACACCGTCGTCGACGACATTTTCGACGTTAGTAAACAAACCGTCACCGGTGTACGCCTGTGCAATGTCGCGACCGGCGCCGTGTGGGAGCAGGAAGTCGACGGTTTCTTCGTCGCCATCGGCCACATTCCGAACACCGCCGTATTTCGCGGCCAGATCGAGACCGACCCCGATGGCTACATCCTCTCCAAGGGCGGCGCAAAAACCAACATCCCCGGCGTCTTTCACGCGGGCGACGTGCAGGATCGTGCTTACAAGCAGGCCATCACCGCAGCTGGCATGGGCTGCATGGCGGCCATCGAAGCCGAAAGATTTCTAGAAGCGGAGGGACATTAATGATTGAACGACTCACGCCCGCGGGAGTTCCTGTTCCGCGTGGTCCTTATTCTCCAGCCGTGCGCGCCGGCGATTTCATCTTCGTCTCCGGCCAGGGTCCCGTGGACACGACTACCGACAAGATGTCCTACGGCGACATCCAGCATGAAACGCGCCTCGTTCTCGGCAATATCAAGCGCATTCTCGAAGGCTGCGGCGCCACCATGAAGGACGTCGTAAAGTGTTCCGTCTTTATCTCCGACGGCAAGGACTTCGGCGCCATGAACCAGGTCTACGCCGAGTTCTTCGGCAACGATAAACCGGCCCGCACCACCGTCGAAACCAGATTCGCCGACCCCAAGATGAAAGTCGAAATCGACTGCATCGCCTACAAACCCAAATAGTGGCAAGCCCTCGCACACGTCCGGTTCCGGCACTATAATGGCAGGCAATGAAATTCTGCGCTTCGTGCTGGTTGGCTGCCATAGCTTTGGTGTGCCCGCTTTCCGCTGTCGATTTCGACCGGGAAATCCGCCCCATCCTCGCCGACAATTGCTTCGCCTGTCATGGCCCCGATGACAAGCAGCGCATGGCCAATCTGCGGCTCGATACAAAGGACGGCCTGTTCGCCGTCGTGGCTTCCGGCAAGCTCTACCAACGCATCAGCGCTCCGGAAAAAGCCAAGCGCATGCCCCCGCCTTTTGCCGACCGCACGCTCAACGAAAAACAGGTGGAGCTGATCAAGCGCTGGATCGACGAGGGGGCGAAGTGGGAAATGCACTGGGCCTACGTCCCGCCAAAGCGCCCCGAGCCTCCTGCTGTTAACAACAAAGCGTGGATTCGAAACCCCATCGACAACTTCATCCTGGCGAAACTGGAAAGTGAAGGCTTGAAGCCGTCACTAGAAGCCGACAAAGCCACCCTCCTCCGCCGGGTGACGTTTGATCTGACCGGCCTTCCGCCGACACCTGCCGAGGTGGACGCTTTCGGGCGCGACAAATCCGCGCAAGCCTATGAAAAGGTGGTGGATCGGCTGTTGGCCTCACCGCAGTACGGCGAGCGAATGGCCATGCAGTGGCTCGACCTGGCACGCTACGCCGACACTCACGGCTATCACATCGACAGCCACCGGGAAATGTGGCATTGGCGCGACTGGGTGATCGACGCCTTCAACCGCAACATGCCGTTCGACGAATTCACAATCGAGCAGCTTGCCGGTGACCTGTTACCGCAACCCACACTGGCTCAACGGATTGCGACAGGGTTCAACCGCAACCACATGATCAACTTCGAAGGCGGTGCGATCCCGGAAGAGTATCAGAATGAGTATGTTGTGGACCGCGTCGAGGCCACTTCGGTAGTGTGGCTCGGCATGACCATGGGCTGCGCCCGCTGCCATGACCACAAGTTCGACCCCATCAAACAAAAGGACTTCTACCGTTTCTACGCCTTTTTCAACACCATCTCGGAAAAAGGCCTCGACGGTCGACGCGGCAACGCCCAACCTATTGTGCAAGTGCCGGCGCCCAAGCAGTCGGCGGAAATCGCGCGAGTGAACCAGGAAATCTGCGCGCATGAGGACGCCATTCCGAAGGACCGCGAACTCGATGCGATCGAGGCCGAGTGGGAAAAGACGGCTCTCGCGTCGTTGCCGGACGCGCCGCGCGATGGATTACTCGCGCATTATGAACTAGATGGCAACCTGGTTGACAGTTCCGGGCATTACCATCATGGCCGGATCGTGAAGGGCGATTTGGGCTATGGCACGGGTCCGGTGGGCCGCCAGGCGGAATTCGATGGGCAGACGCAGGTCGAATTCGGCGATACCGTTGGTTTTGATCGTAACCAGCCTGTTTCCATCAGTTTCTGGTTCTCGCCGGGCGATCGCCAGGAGATGACTGTCCTTCAAAAACGCGATGCGAGTGGGCGCGGTTGGGAAATCGTTCGGGAGGAGTCGATTGTATTGCCGCGATTGCAGCGCGGATCGCGGCTCGAGTTTCGGCTGATTCACCATTGGCCGGACGATGCGCTTGAGGTTCGGACGAAGGAGCCGGTCGTCGAGGACGAAGACCATGCGGTTTCAATTATTTACGACGGTTCCGGAGTCAAGTTTTATATAGACGGCAAACCGAAAAACATTGAAATCATTAAGGATGCGTTGACCGGGTCGGTCGCAAACACAGCGCCGCTCTCGACGGGCGAAAACTTCCAAGGATCGCTCGACGATCTGCGCATCTACGGCAGGGTATTGATGGAAAACGAGATAGAACAACTGGCGATTCATCAACCGGCACGGGCAATAATACCGATCCTGTTAAAGAAGCGGGAGAAATCGCAAAAGGAGGCTCTGCGGGATTATTTCCTGACTTACGCAGCGCCAGCGGACTTGCGCAAAACGTATGCGGAGCTGAAGGAACTGCGGCGGGAGAAGGAAGACCTGGATTGGACCGTCCCTAACGCCATGGTGATGCAGGAGATGGACGCGCCGCGGGAGACGGCGATACTGGGGCGGGGCAACTATCGGAATCGCGGCGAGGTGGTGACGCCGGGGGTTCCCGCTGTGCTGCCGGCGTTCGGGAAGGATCTGCCGGTGAACCGGCTGGGTCTCGCGAAGTGGATTGTCGACCCGGCGAATCCGCTGCCGGCGCGGGTGGCGGTGAACCGGTACTGGCAATTGCATTTCGGCACGGGGATTGTGAAAACGGCGGAGGATTTCGGTTCTCAGGGAGAGCCGCCGAGTCATCCGCTGCTGCTCGACTGGCTGGCCACGGAATTCGTACGGACGAACTGGGACATCAAGGCCATGCAGCGATTGATGGTTACGTCGACGGCTTACAGGCAGTCGTCGCACACGACGCCGGAGTTGCAGGAGCGCGATCCGGAAAACCGGCTGCTGGCGAGAGGTCCGCGATTCCGATTGCCGGCTGAAATGGTGCGTGACAATGCGCTGGCGGTGAGCGGGCTGCTGGTCGAGAAAGTTGGCGGTGCGGGAGTGAATCCTTACCAGCCGAAGGGGCTTTGGGAAGAGATCGCTTTTGGCGATGTGTATTCGGCGCAAACGTACAAACAGGGCCATGGGGAAGATCTTTACCGCCGCAGCATGTATACGTTTTGGAAGCGAACGAGCCCGCCGCCGGCGCTGATCACCTTCGATGCGCCGGATCGCGAGAAGTGCACGGCGCGGCGTGCGGTGACCAATACGCCGCTGCAAGCGCTGGTGCTGTTGAATGACCCGACGTACATTGAAGCGGCGCGCGTGCTGGCGGAAAAAATGATTCGCGAGGGCGGCGCGGACCCGGCGCGGCGCATCCGGTACGCCTTCCGGCTGGCCACGGCGCGCGATCCCAATGCGAAGGAATTGCAGGTGCTGCGCGAGCTGGAGCGCACGGAATCGGGGGAATACCGGCGCAACAAGGATGCCGCGCGCAAGCTGGTGGGTGTGGGCGAGGCCAAGGCGAATGCCAAAGTCGATGCGGGTGAATTGGCGGCGTGGACCACGGTGGCTAGCACCATTCTGAATCTGGACGAGACGATCACGCGGGAGTAAAGCCATGGATTTTGATGAGCAATACCGGCTCGCGATGACGCGACGCCACTTTTTCGGCCTGGGCAGCACGGGGATCGGGACCGCTGCTCTGGCATCGCTGCTGAATCCCAGCTTGTTTGCGGGCGCGATGGACGCGAACTCGAATACGGGTGGGTTTCCTGGGCTGCCGCATTTCCCACCGAAGGCGAAGCGCGTGATTTTCCTGCACCAATCGGGCGGGCCGGCGCAGATGGACCTGTTTGATTACAAGCCGAAGACCGTGGAGTATCGCGGGCAGGATTTGCCGGCGTCGGTGCGGATGGGGCAGCGGATTACGGGCATGACCTCGGGCCAGTCGACGCTGCCGGTGGCGCCGTCGGTATTCAAATTTCAGCAGTACGGGCAATCGGGCGCGTGGCTGAGCGAGCTGCTGCCGCACACGGCGAAGATCGTTGACGACATCGCGATCATCAAAACGATGAACACCGACGCCATCAATCACGATCCAGCGATCACGTTCATCCAGAGCGGCAGCCAGCAGCCGGGGCGGCCGAGCATGGGCGCGTGGGTGAGCTACGGGCTGGGCAGCGAGAATCAGAATCTGCCGTCGTTTGTGGTGATGATCTCGCAGGCCAGCGGGTTGAATATCGATCAACCGTTGTTTTCGCGATTGTGGGGTCCGGGATTTCTGCCGTCGAAATATCAGGGTGTGAAGTTCCGCGCGGGCAGCGATCCGGTGCTGTACCTTTCTGACCCGCCGGGGATCGACAAAGGCACGCGGCGGCGCATGCTCGATTCGCTGGCCAAGCTGAACGGCATGCATGAGCAAGTATACGGCGATCCGGAGATTGAGACGCGCATCGAGCAGTACGAGATGGCGTTCCGCATGCAAACTTCTGTGCCGGAGCTGGTGGATCTATCGAAGGAGCCGGATCACGTGTTCGAGGCGTATGGTCCGGACTCGCGCAAGCCGGGCACGTACGCGTGGCAGTGCTTGCTGGCGCGGCGGCTGGCCGAGCGCAACGTGCGGTTCGTGCAGATTTACAAGCGCGGGTGGGACCAGCACAACGATCTGCCGCGCGACCTCACGTTGCAGTGCAAGAGCGTGGACCAACCGTCGGCGGCGCTGGTGCAGGATTTGAAACAACGCGGGCTACTGGACGACACGCTGGTCATTTGGGGCGGCGAGTTCGGGCGCACGGTTTACTGCCAGGGCAAGCTGATGGACACCAACTACGGGCGCGACCATCATCCGCGGTGCTTCACAATGTGGATGGCGGGCGGGGGCGTGAAGCCGGGGATGGTGCTCGGCGAGACCGACGACTACTGCTACAACGTGGTGTCAGACCCGGTACACATCCACGATTTGCAGGCGACCATTCTGAATTGCCTGGGCGTGGATCACAAGCGGCTGACTTATAAGTTTCAGGGAAGGCATTTCCGGCTGACGGACGTGGCAGGCGAGGTGGTTAAGAAGGTGCTGTCGTAGATCCTGGTTTTCACCAGAGACGCCGAGGAAAGCCAAGATAGCCTTGTGGCGTGGCCGGAAAATGGAATTGGGAATTGAGGTCTCTGTCCCTGGTTTCCTGGTTTCCCTGGTTTCCCCGATGCCCGAGTTGGCTCTTTACCGGCTGGCCTAGTTCGCTTGACAGCAATTCCAATTAGAATCACAATGTGATAGTAATGCTCGGCGAGTTCGAGTACCTGTTGCTTACCGCGGCCGCGCGCTTGGGCGAAGAGGCTTATGGTGCGGCAATGCGGCTGGAAATTGAGACCGCGACCGGACGCGGTTGCTCCATCGGAGCTCTCTATACCACGCTGGATCGACTCGAGGCCAAAGGCTTCGTCAAAACTTGGATGGGGGATCCGACTCCGCAACGCGGCGGCCGGCCCAAGCGCATGGTCCGCGTAACGGCGAAAGGCGTCCGGGCAGCGAGCGAGTTTTACGCGGCTGTGACCCGGGTAAGCCGCGGTGTCTCCTGGGAGACGCGTCGCGGCGAGGCTGGGTCATGACCAGAGTCTGCTGGTGGCTGGTCGACAGCGTATCCCAGATGCTCGATCCCGACGAGCGCGATACCGTGCGCGGAGATTTCGCAGAGTCGGGCGAGACAGGCGGACAAGCGCTACGTGGCGTGTTGGGTTTGGTTGCGCGCCGGCAGGCAGCTTTATGGAAGGACTGGCGGCCGTGGCTGGTTCTGGTGGCATTGATTGTGCCGCTGGGCATGGCGCTCTCGATCGCGTCGTTCCGTGTGGCTGATCAGAGTTCGACTTATCTTTGGCTGTACGTGAATAACTGGGATTGGGCGCTATTAAGATACGCCGAGTTTTGGTACGAGCTCCGGGATTCGGTCGCGTTTATCTTTATGCGCTGCTTGCCGCTCGTGTGCTGGTCGTGGACCGCTGGTTTTGTACTGGGGTCCAGGTCACGCAGGGTCGTTCCGGTTTACGGCATTCTATTCTGCCTCGCGTTGGTGGTCGGAGTACTTTTAGGTGCGCCGCGATATGTCGCTTATTGGTCCGAGAGTATCCATCCTCCAGCTCAAAACGACCCGATTTCCGCCCTGACATTTTACAGAAAGGCGCTTCCACTGATTGTGCAGGTGGTCTTGGTGGCAGTGCCGTCTGTATGGGGAATGCTGCGAGGTGCTGGCATCAGGAGGTTCCCACAACTGGAACCGCTGCATTCGGGGCGCTGTGCGTGCTGGTGATGCAAACGCCTGGGTTCGTCTTTTTTCTGAGAGCTTTCTGGCTGCGACAGATCTGGCAGGGTTGGCCGAGTCGTCTGCTGCAGCTCGTTGTGTACTGGCCGGTGGTGTACGTGGCGGCATGCGCCGTGTGGCAGCGCCGGCACGTCAGGAGGACCGTATGAATATTCGTCTCGCTCTGCTCTTCGCAATCGCTAGCGTCGTCACGGCTGCGGACCAGCCTTCGGGCCGCGCTGAACTGCAACCCAAGAAGGACCGCAAGGCCGCGCCGGAGCTTGCACTCGAAGATAGTTCCGGCAAAACAATGAGCGTCAAGCAATATCGGGGCAAAGTCGTTCTGCTTGACTTCTGGGCCACGTGGTGTCACGGATGCGTAAAGGAAATCCCGTGGTTTGAGGAATTCGAGAAGACCTACGGTGCGAAAGGATTCGCCGTCGTCGGCGTCTCAATGGACGAAGGCGGCTGGAACGTTGTGAAGCCGTTCCTGGCTGAGAACCATGTGCCCTACCGGATGTTGCTCGGCAACGAAGCCACGATGAAGCGATACGGAATTGAGAACCTGCCGGACACATTCCTGATCGACCGCAAGGGGAAGGTGGCCGCGGCGTATCGGGAGACGCTCGTGGACAAGGACGACGTCGAGGCCAAGATCAAGGCGCTTTTGTCCAAACACTAACTTTCTCTTGACCTGTCTACAGCTTCAGGGTTCATAGTGGGAACTGGGCGATGTGGACGGTATCCAAACTGGCGGAGCGATGTGGGTTGAGCCGGAGCACACTGCTCTATTACGAATCGATCGGGCTGATCAAGCCGGCTTCGCGGAGCACGGGAAACTACAGGCGGTACGGCGAGAAGGATCTGCGGCAACTGGAGCAGATCTGCCTGTATCGCAACGCGGGATTGAGGCTGGCGGACATTCGGGCGATTCTGGGCAGGCCGGGCGGCGAGGCGGCGGAGATACTCGAGAGGCGGCTTGCGGAATTGAGCGGCGAGATCGAGACGTTGCGCGAGCACCAGCGGGCCATCCTGCGGCTACTGCAAAACAAAAATACATTCAGGAGAACAAAAATCATGACGAAGGAGAAGTGGGTATCGATTATGAAGGCGTCGGGCTTCTCAGAGGCCGATATGCACCGGTGGCACGTGGAGTTCGAGCGATCCGCGCCGGAGGACCACCAGCAGTTTCTGGAGTTTCTGCACATCCCGCAGGAAGAAGTGCGCTCGATCCGGGAATGGAGCCGCAAAGCACAGTCGTAAGCCCGGACCCCCTTGACTTGGACCGCATTTTTCTCTACCTATATATCCCAAGGGGAGGAAAGCCTATGTCCGGGATTTCTCCGATGATGTGGGTGCTTTTCGTGTGGGGGGCTGTGACCACCGCGTTCGTGATCCTCATGATTTACCGGTCCTTGATCACGATGCGAGAGGACGATCAGTTGTTTCTCGATTCGACGCAAACGGTGGCGGCAGCCGAGCAGCAGGAAATTCAGAGCAAGCTGAAGCGGCTGGGTCCGTATACGACGGGACTCGGTGTTGCATCGGCATGCCTGGGAGCGGGCGCGGTGGGGCTTTGGCTTTGCGAAGCGATGACACGGTTTAACGCGCCTTAGCATGCGCACGGGGCTCCGGATGGTCCGGCCGGCCAGCGGGAGAGGCCGGTGGTGAACCGGTGGGTTTGTGTTCTCCTCCTGCTGGCCGGACCCGTGCATGCGCAGTCGGTGCGGGTGGTCTCGGAATTCCAGAGAACAGATCCGTTCGGCGAGGTGGTGCGCGTGGACCGGACGGAGCATCCGCGGGAAATTCTCTCACCGGCGGTGGCGCGCAACGCCTTCGCCTCTTTCCATATTGCGGTGACCGTTGGTGAACGGGAGCCGTTCTTCGTCTACGTCCAAACCAACCCACCGGACATTTTCCACATTTCGCTTTACAAGGAGCTGTATGTGAAGACGGCCGCCGGCTGGATTCCGGATGCACTTGAAGCGGTTCAGATACCGGCCTTCGACACTTTGCCGTACCTGCCTTGGCCCATTCCAGGACAGAACACGGTGAGCTACTGGATGGACGTTTGGGTTCCGGCGGAGACGCCGGTCGAGAGGGTGCGGCTGGAGGTGCTGGTGAAGGTGGGGCGCGGCTGGGTGGAGTATCCGATGGAGGTGCGAGTGATGCGGGCGGTGGCACCTACCATGCTGGAACGCCATGCCACACTGCCGGCGGTGACGGCGCGGGCTGACGCCTCGGTGTACAGGCCATTCCGAAACTTCGTGTGCAATACACGCGAAAGCGGCCACACGGAACGGCTCAGCGTGCGGCGGATGATCCATCGCAATGCGGTGCAGGATCTGGCGCTGGCGCGGGCACTCGAAGGACGCGCGGGAGATCTGCGAGCGGAGCTGCTGGGCCGCGCGGGTGTCGTGGACAAGAAGCAATGGTGCCAGTCACCGGCGACGATGGCGGAGCAAGGCGCGGAGTGGTTTTTGCGCGTGCGGGACGCGACGTATCGCCGGGCTAACCTGCCGCAGGACTGAGCAAGATCTGGCAAATCATTGAAAACAATAGCTATATCTCTATTGCATTCTATTGCATATTGCGATATAAATATTGCAATTAGGAATTATGAGGCTGGGAAAGAAGATCCGGTACTTGCGGGAAATGGAGGGCGCGCTGCGCGGGCTGGGCCGGGAGATGACCCAGCAGGAAGTGGTGCGGGCTATTAAGAAGGAGCTGAGGCAGAGCATCAGCCAGGCGTATTTGTCGCAGATCGAGAGCGGCGCGCGGCCGCACCTGACGAACAGCACGCGGCTGATGCTGGCGAAGTTTTTCAAGGTGCATCCGGGCTACCTGGTGGATGACCCGGAGGGATTTGAAACCGAGTTGATCTCGGACGTAGGCGCGCTCGAAGACAAGCTGGATTTGTGGCTGATCTCGGGTGCGGAGCGGTTTCGGCGCGATCCGGAAGTGAGCCAGGCGTTGCTGCATCTGGCGCGCCATGAAGACTCGCGGGGGTGCCTGGCGCTGCTGGACGCGATTCTGGAGACGCCGGGCCTGGCGGAGCGGCTGTTTGAGGTGCTGAAGCCCGCGGGGCGCAACGGGAGGCAAGCGACATGACCTGGGCGAACGTATATCTGGTCTGCTTTCTGGTGGGTTTCATTCTGAGTGTGCTGTCGGTGCTTTCGGGCAGCTTGCACGTGCATGTGCCGCACATGGATCTGCACCATGGCCTGCCGCACGTGCATGTCGGGCATGCACACGGCGGCGGGACATCAGAGGTGTCGTTCATCAATTTCGGAACGATTGCCGCGTTTCTGGCGTGGTTCGGAGGGACGGGTTACCTGCTGACGGAATACTCGGCGCTGTGGTTTCTGACGGCGCTGGCGATTTCGGTGGGCAGCGGGATTGTGGGCGCAGTGCTGGTGTTCTGGTTTCTGGCGAAGTTTCTGGTGGCGCACGAACGGCCGCTCGATCCCGAGGATTACCGCATGGTGGGGGTGCTGGGCAAGGTGAGCAGCACGATCCGGCCGGGCGGTACGGGCGAAATGATCTTCACGCAGGAGGGCGTGCGGCGCGGGGCAGCGGCGCGCAGCGAGGATGGCTCGGAGCTGGCGGTGGGGACAGAGGTCGTGGTGGAGCGCTATGAGGACGCGATTGCTTATGTGAAGCGCTGGGACGATGTGGCATCGGACTGAGTGAGCGAGTTTACCGCGCGGGTTTGAGATCCGCGCACAAGTGAGGAAACGTTATGAATATCGGAGCGGGAGTTTGGGTAATCGCAGGGCTGATGGTGCTCTGCTTGTTTTTCCTGATGAGCATGTTCGCGAGGTTGTTCCGTAAGGCCGGTCCACATGAAGCGCTGGTGGTTTACGGGTTTCGGGGCACGCGCATCGTAAAAGGGCGGGGCACGGTGATTTTTCCGATGATCGAGAATTGCCGGTGGCTATCGCTGGAGCTGATGTCGTTCGACGTGGCGCCGCAGCAGGATTTGTACACGAAACAGGGCGTGGCGGTGACGGTGGAAGCGGTGGCGCAGATCAAGGTGAAGAGCGATCCGGAATCGATTCTCACGGCGGCCGAGCAGTTCTTGACGAAGTCGCCGCAAGAGCGTGATGGGCTGATTCGCCTGGTGATGGAAGGCCATCTACGCGGCATTATCGGCCAGTTGACGGTGGAGGAGATCGTCAAACAGCCGGAGATGGTGGGTGAGCGCATGCGCTCCACGTGTGCCGCCGACGTAAACAAGATGGGGTTGGAGGTGGTTTCGTTCACGATTAAGGAAGTCCGCGACAAAAACGAGTACATCACCAACATGGGCAAGCCGGACGTGGCGCGGATCAAGCGCGATGCGGACGTAGCGGCAGCCGAGGCTTCCCGCGATACGGCAGTAGCGACGGCGGCGGCACAGTTAGCCGCGGCGGTGGCAACGGCAGAGGCCGACCAGAAGCGCATTGAGGCGCAGACGGCGTCGCAAGCGAAGCAGGCTGAGGCGCAGCGCGATCTCGAAGTCAAGAAAGCTGCGTACCAGGAATCTGTGAAGAAGCAGCAGGCGCAGGCCGATAAAGCGTACGAGATCCAGACCAACGTGATGCAACAGCAGGTGATCACCGAGCAGGTGAAAGTCCAGCAGGTGGAAAAAGAGCAGCAGATCAAGGTGCAGGACGCCGAGATCCAACGCCGCGAGCGCGAGCTGGTGGCAACGGTGCTCAAACAGGCTGAAGTGGAGCGGCAGCGCATCGAAACGCTGGCGGCCGCCGAGAAGCAGAGGCTCATTGCGGAAGCCGAGGGACATGCCAGCGCGATACGCGCGCAGGGCGAGGCCGAAGCCGAGATCATCTTCAAGAAGGGTGATGCAGAGGCACGAGCGATGAATGTGAAGGCGGAGGCGTATCAGGAGTACAACCAGGCGGCGGTGGTCGACAAACTGTTCACCAACATGCCGGATATTGTGAGAGCGCTGGCGTCGCCGCTGGCCAACGTCGACAAAATCACCATCGTTTCCACAGGGAATGGCGATTCGGCGGGCATGAACAAGATTACCGGCGACATCGCCAAAATGGCGGCGCAGATTCCGGCGCTGTTCGAAACGCTTTCGGGGATGCACATGTCGGACCTGCTAGGCAAGGTTCGATCGATCGGGGACAAGACGCCTCGGGCGGACGGGAGCGACGCGAAGAAATAAGGCAAAAGACAAAAGGCAAATGGCAAAGTGCAAAAGGGAATTGGAAGGAGCACGATATGGCGCTATTGGAAAGAGTTTCAACGTTGGTTCGGGCAAATCTCAACGACCTGATTGACCGGGCCGAGGAGCCGGAGAAGATGATCAAACAGGTCATTCTGGACATGCAGAACCAGTTGATGCAGGTGAAAACGCAGGTGGCGATCTCCATCGCGGACCAGCACCTGCTCGAAAAGAAGCAAAAGGAGAATCACGACAAGCACGCCGATTGGGTACGCAAGGCGGAACTGGCCGTGGACAAAAAGCAGGACGACCTGGCGCGGGCAGCGCTGGAGCGCTCGATGAGCTATCAGCAGATGGCAGGGAGCTTCGACCAGCAGATCGCGGATCAGAGGACGCAGGTGGAGAATCTCAAAACTGCACTGCGCCAGCTTGAACAGAAGCTGGCGGAGGCGGAATCCAAGAGCGATCTGCTGGTGGCGCAGCACCGCCGGTCGCGCGCACTGGGTAAGGCGAACGATGCGCGTCTGGCCATGGGTGAGGGGTCAAAGGCCGCGGCGTTCGATCGCATGGAGCGCAAAGTGATGCACGTGGAGGCGGTGAGCCAGGCGAAATCCGAGATGGGAACCGACAACATCGACGACCGTCTCGCGGCACTGGAGAAAGAGGACAAAATCGACAAGCTGCTGGCGGAGATGAAAGCTCGCCGCGGCGTCGCGTGACGGCATGACCAAACGCTTCCACTTTGATTCGCCGACGGAGGTTTACCGGGCGGATGCGGCCGTCGTATGGTGCTTCGACGACCGCTTCACGCTGGCGGTGGAGAAATTCTTAAAGCGGACGGGCATCGCGCGTGCGGATTCGGTCCGGGTCGCCGGCGGCGCCAAGTCGCTGGCTTCGCCAAACAACGACTCCGAACGCACGTTCGTTCTCGAGCAGCTCCGGCTTTCCCGGCAGTTGCATGGGACCGAGCGCGTGATGCTGATCGCGCATCGCGATTGCGGCGCCTACGGCGGCCTGGCCAGGTTCAAGGGAGACGCGGAAGCGGAGACCCAATATCACCGCGAAGAGCTGGGGCGGGCAGTCGAGGCGATTCGGGCTGCCTTTCCGGAGATGACGGTCGCGTGCTTCTTCGCCGATTTCGACGGGGTGTGGGAGATTGAAATCGCGCGCTCAACGGCTGACTAGACGGCGCAGGCCGTCGAGCTGATTGCCGATTTCGTCCAGGCGCTTCATCACCTGGGCGTGCTCACGTTCGTGGGGGCGGGGTTCTTTCGCTTTAAAGTAGAACGTACCGCCGGGCTCGAGGATGCAGTGGTGGATTTCGTCGAGCGAAGCGAATCCCTGGCGATGCGCGACCGTGAGAAGCTCGGATTCCGTTAGCAGCTCTTTGGCCAAGCCACCGCGGCACACACGGCCATCTTCGATGAGACGTGTGGGCTTGCCCTCGAGCACCTCGTCCAGCCGGCGGTGCTTGAACAGGAACCGCACCACCAGATAGTTCACGGCGAAGAGCGTGAAGGCGCCGATCAAGCCGCCGGAAACGGAGTTGTCATCACCGATGATGGCGTTCTGCACGGTATTGGAAAGCGAGAGAAGCACCACCAGGTCGAAGGGGTTGAGCTGAGCCAGCTCACGTTTTCCGAAGATGCGCAGCATGACCACCAGAAATGCGTAGACGATAGCGGGGCGCAGCATCTTCTCCGCAATGGGCAGGGTGAGCGCGAACATGTGGGTCCACATTTCGATTTTTGTCTCCTAGGAAATCATACGGTAGGGCAGGGTTAATATAGGTACTCTGAAGATAGAGGGTAACGTGAGCGCACGTCCGGCCGTCTTGTTCGCGACGGCGTGCATGCTCGCCGTCCAGTCGCCGCAAACAGGACAAAAGCCCGTGCATACCAACCGTCTGATTCACGAAAAGAGTCCTTACCTGCTCCAGCACGCGCACAATCCCGTGGATTGGTATGCCTGGGGCCCGGAAGCGTTCGAGGCCGCGCGCAAAGCAGACAAGCCGATTTTTCTTTCTATCGGCTATTCGACGTGCCACTGGTGTCACGTCATGGAGCGCGAGTCTTTCGAGAACGAGCAGATCGCGGCAATTCTGAACAAGTATTTTGTGGCCATCAAGGTCGACCGTGAAGAGCGGCCGGACGTGGACCGGATTTACATGGCTTATGTGCAGGCAACTACGGGCGGAGGCGGATGGCCGATGTCGGTGTGGCTGACACCAGACCTGAAACCGTTTCTGGGCGGCACGTATTTTCCGCCGGAGAACCGGTACGGGCGCGCGGGCTTCCCGGCGCTGCTGGAACGGGTGGCGGAGGCATGGCGCACTGACCGGGGGAAAATCCTCCATTCGAGCGCCGATGTAGTGGCTCATCTGGAACAGGCAGCGGAGGTGACACCCTCGGGCAGCCTCGATCCCAATGCACTGCAGATTGGTTTTCTTCAGTTCCGACGCTCGTTTGATTCGAAGCTCGGTGGATTCGGCGCGGCGCCAAAGTTCCCGCGGCCGGTAACGCATAATTTCCTGTTGCGTTACGCTGCCCGTGCGCATGACGAGGAGGCGCGCGATATGGTGCTCGCTACTCTGCGGGCCATGGCGAGGGGCGGGATGCACGACCAGTTGGGCGGGGGATTCCATCGTTATTCCGTGGATGACCGCTGGTTGGTGCCGCACTTCGAGAAGATGCTGTACGACCAGGCGCAGCTTGCGATCTCTTACCTGGAGGCGTACCAGATCACGCATGATGCGTTCTTCGCCGGCGTGGCGCGGCGCATCTTTGAGTATGTGCTGCGCGATATGACCGATAAAGACGGCGGCTTCTATTCGGCCGAGGACGCGGACAGCGTGATCGATCCCGCCAAGCCAGAGGTGAAGGGCGAAGGCGCGTTCTATGTCTGGACGCGGGAGGAGATCGCGCAGGCCGTGGGCGAACCGGCGGCGTCCTGGCTTTGCTATCGCTACGGTGTTGGGCCGCACGGCAATGTGGAAAGCGATCCGCATGACGAGTTCGCGGGGAAGAACATTCTGTTCGAGGCGCACACCGTGGAAGAGACGGCCGAGCGGTTCTCAGAACCTGTCGAAAAAGTGAACAGGGAACTGGCCAAGGCTGCGGAAAGATTGCTTACTGAGCGGTCGAAGCGCGTGCGGCCGCATCTGGACGACAAGGTCCTCACGGCTTGGAACGGCCTGATGATTTCGGCTTTCGCGAAGGGTGGTGCGGTGCTGGGCGAGCCGCGTTACTCAGCCGCGGCGACGCACGCCGCCGAGTTCATTTTAAGCCGCATGTATGACGGGAAGACCGGTGCCCTATTGCGCCGTTACCGGCAAGGAGACGCGGCGATATCCGGTTTTCTGGACGACTACGCGCTCTTCACCCAGGCGCTCGCCGATCTATACGAAACGGAGTTTGATGTTCGCTACCTGCAAACGGCGGTGAGGCTGGCCGAAAAACAACGCGAACTGTTCGAAGACCACGAGCACGGCGGATTCTTCAGCACCGCGATGGGCGACGCGAGCCTGTTGATCCGTATGAAGGAGGATTACGACGGCGCGGAGCCTTCGGGCAACTCCATTGCGGCATCAAATCTCCTGCGGCTGGCCCAAATGACCGGCCGGCAGGACTTTCGCAGCTCGGCGGAGAAAACGCTCGAGGCCTTCGCCTCGCGAATCAACGGGATGCCGTCGGCGGTCCCGCAAATGCTGGTGGCGTACGAGTTCAGCCTCTCGAAGCCGAAGCAAATCATCCTGGTGGGCGACCGTTCGACGGCGCCGGCGCGAGAAATGCTGGGCGTCTTGCATAGCCGGTTCCTGCCGGAGCGCATCGTGTTGTTCGTAGACGCGACGTCGCGCCAGACTCTCGCAGGCTATATTCCGGCGGTCGAAACCATGATCGCCGTCGACGGCAAAACCACGGCGTATGTCTGCGAAAACTACACTTGCAAGCTGCCGACTACTGACGCGGCCAAATTCGGCGAGTTGCTACAATAGCAGAACCAATTCAAACTCAGGAGAACAACATGGAGAGACCAGGAGCGACAACGATGCGGGGAAATCCGCTGACCCTGATCGGCCCCGAGCTGAAGCCGGGCGACAAGGCTCCGGATTTTAAACTCGTGGACAACGGCCTCAAGAATGTCACGCTGGCTGACACGGGCCACAACGTTCGCATCATCAGCGTCGTGCCTTCGCTGGATACGCCGGTCTGCGACGCCCAGACCAAGCGCTTCAACGAAGAGGCCGCGAAGCTGCCGGGCGTGGACATTCTCACCGTCAGCATGGACCTGCCGTTCGCGCAGAAGCGCTGGTGCGGAGCGTTCGGGGTGGATAAGGTGAAGATGCTCTCGGATCATCGGGACGGGTCGTTTGGCAGCAATTACGGAACGCTGATCAAGGATCTGCGCATCGAGAGCCGGGCGATTTTCGTGCTGGACAAAAACGACACGATCCGGCACGCGGAATACGTGAAGGAAGTGGCCGATTTTCCGAACTACGAAGCAGCGTTGGCCGCCGCCAGGGCCGCTGCATCTGCCGCTTCGGCGTAAAGCTGGATGCCGGGCGTGGGTCCCGTCTATCCTCGATCCAGGAATCTCGACTGAACAACGGGGAAACAGCGCCGGCGCTTTCTCGCGAAAACGCAGCGGGTGAAAACATGTTTGACCGGGCCGCCCGGAGCCCCATTGTGCGTGGCGGTCTGGTCATCAGCGCCGGCTTGGTCGCCGGCAATCTGGTCGGGTTCTTCCGGGTGGCGTTAACCGCCTACCTGCTGGGAACTCACAGCGCCGCGGACGCTCTGGCGGTTGCAGTGGGACCCATCGACACGCTCAACTCTGTTCTGATCAACACCATGGTTTTCGCGTTTGTGCCTATGCTCACCGAGTGTGAGGGCGCGGCGCGGGCGGCTCTTTTTTGTAAGCTGAACCGGGTCTTCGTGCGGGTCTTTGCGCTGCTGACTGCTGCGATCATTCTGTTAGCGCCATGGCTGATCGGCGTACTCGCTCCGGGGCTCGATGCCGCATATGTTGGCACAGCGGTGACGCTGCTGCGGATTGCGGCGGTTTCCTCCCTGGCAGCGGGAACGGCTGCCTTGCATGTGGCGTTTCTGTTCACGCATCGGCGTTTTGCGCCGACGGTTTTTAACCAGGCGGTCGTCAACCTGCTGACCATCGCCGCCGCTCTGGGACTGTGGCGGATCCTCGGTGTGTACGGATTTGCGATCGGGTATACGGCGGGCGCCTGGGTGCAACTGGGGATTGTGTACTTCGCGGCGCGCGTCCACCTCAATACGGAGTATACGATCGAGCCGGATGTGCACTGGCGCGCGCTGCTGGCCAAGCCCGGGTCGTTCCTGGTCTATGCCGGCATGATTGCGCTGAATGTCGTGATCACCCGGGCGTACGCCACGCATGCGGGCACAGGGATGGCGGCTGCGCTCGATTACAGCATGCGCTGTTTGAACGTTCCGCTCGCATACTTGATAAATCCAGTGTCGAACTCGCTGCTGCCCGAGATTGCGCGTTTGCGCAGCCAGTTCCAGTTACGCCGGGCGTTCGGCCTGATCGATAAGACTATCGCCCTGGTGGGGTTGGTGGCGGTGGTAGGCTGCGTGGCCGGAATTGCGCTGCGGCAACCGTTGATCGCGCTGCTGTTCGAACGCGGCCATTTCACGCCGCAATCCACGCGGCTGGTCTCGGCGGTCTTTCTCGGATTTGCACCGAGCCTGGTGGGCTGGAGCCTGTTGGAACTGCTGGCGCGAGCACTGTTCGCCCTGGACCGTCCATGGCTGCCGCTGTGCGCGGTGGCTATCCCGGTGATCTTCAATCTCGGTTTTGTGCTGTTGGTGCGCTCGCCCAAGCCGCAGTGGATTGGCGTAGGAGCATCGCTAGGATTCCTGATCGCGTTCCTGCTGCTATTCTCGCTGGTCCGAATGAACCGGCGCCGCTGGCTGGAGAAGGCTGCAAGCGACGCGCAACCTGTGCTGGAAATAGCCTAGGCGCGGGTTACGCCGCCAGATCCACAACCTCGAAATGGAAACGGTCGGGCGGAAACAGCGCGGGCGAATCCTGAGCGAGATGCGCCCAAGTGCGGTAAGCGCTGCTGGCAACGCTCGCATTCAGGTAAAAGAGAAACTGGTTGGAGAAGCAATCGATGGGCGGCGGCTGGCGGAAGGTGAGCCGGAGGCCGACCGCGTTCTCTAATCCGGCACCGTGCGTAGGCACTGATTTTTCCATCAGCAGGTAAACGAAGCTGCTGCGACTGGCATGAGGCCAGACATCGGGGTGGAGCAGGTTGCGCAACGCTTCACACGTTTCGAAAGTAGTTTCGCATTGCCGAACCCATTCCAGGACGGAATCGCCCAACTGCCAGTGAGAAACCAAGCGGAGATACTGTTCGGCAAGGTTCAGCGCCAGATCGAACTTGCGCTGTTCGATTACGCTCTCCTCAGCCGGCACGTCACCCAGGATGTCCTCCTCCTCCACAATTCCGGCCGCCATGCCTACGACTTCAGAGAGCGGGGTGCCCTCCTGCGCGGCGTGCATTAGCAGCGGCGGCAGTTCGTGGGTCCCGCTGCCGGGGACGTCGATGTATCGCCGGTCTCCCATAAACCATCTCTACCTACTCTTATCGACGTAAACGCACTACTATTCTGTTCCATTATGTATCACGAAATCCGTTCACAACTCACAGGCAAAATTCGTATCGGACTCATAACCGATTGTTATGGAAGGGTCTAACCGGTACCGAGGGGTTGTTCGGAGCGCTCTAACCTTTGTTATCATCACCTGTTCATGGCCGAATATTCGATAGGGGTGGATTTGGGTGGCACCAATTTGCGGGCCGCGGCGATCACGCGGGACGGCAGAATCCTGGAAAAGATCGCTGTCAGCACCAATCCGGCGCTGGGGCGAGAGTCCCTGCTAGGCGAGATGACCGCGGCGATTGATGATCTGCGGTCGCGCTGGGGCACCGCCCAGTTGGCTGGGATCGGGTTAGGAATTCCGGGCTTCATTCTGCTGAAGGAAGGTGTGATACGCAACTCGAATAATCTGGCCTGCATCGAGGATTTCCCGTTTCGTGACGAGATGGAGCGCCGGCTCAAGACCAAAGTGATTCTCGAGAATGACGCCAATGCCGCGGCTTTAGGAGAGAAGTGGATCGGGGCGGGACACGATGTAGATGATCTGGTTCTGCTCACGCTGGGCACCGGAATCGGGGGCGGCATCATCTCCGGGGGCAAAGTGTTGCACGGTTTTGTCGGTATGGCAGGCGAGTTGGGGCATATAACCGTCGTTCCGAACGGAATTCCATGCGGTTGCGGCAATCGGGGGTGCGTCGAGAAGCACGCCTCGGCAACCGCTATCGTCGTCATGGCGCGCATCCTGGGGCTGGGCGAGAACCTGACCGCCGCCGATGTCTACAATCTGGCGATGGCGGGTAATGATCACGCAAAGACGGTTTTTCAAGCCATGGGCGAGGCGCTCGGAATCGCCCTGGCCACGATGGTGAACACCTTCAATTTTCCGCTGTACCTGTTGAGCGGCGGTGTACTGGCGGCGTGGGACTTTTTCGCCCCGGCGATGCTGGAAGAGATGCGGCGCCGCTCGTTTACGTTTCGCAACACGAACACGCGCGTAGAAAAGGCCATCCTGGGCAATGAGGCAGGGCTCTACGGGGCTGGTTACTTGCCGTGGGCTGAACCGGTGTAATGAATGTGGCTGGGCATTGATATCGGAACAGGCGGTACGCGCGCGCTCGTAGTCGACGAGCGCGGGAACATTCGTGCGGGTTTCACGGCGCCGCATGAGGACATGCGCATGGAGCGCCCACTATGGGCGGAACAGCGGCCCGAGAACTGGTGGGAAGCTGCCGTTCAGGCGATTCGCGGCGTACTGGCGGAGGCCCACATCACCGGCCGCGACGTGCGCGGCATCGGCCTCTCCGGCCAGATGCACGGCCTGGTCATTCTTGACAAGGAACATACAGTGATCCGGCCGGCGCTGATCTGGTGCGATCAGCGCAGCCAATCGCAGGTAGACGCCATCAATCGTACGGTAGGCAGGGCTAATGTGCTCTCCTACACAGCGAATCCGGTGCTCACGGGCTTTACGTTGCCCAAGCTGTTGTGGGTGCGGGACAACGAGCCAGACCGCTACGAGCGGGTGAGCAAGATGCTCTTGCCCAAGGATTACGTTCGCTTCCGGTTGACCGGAGAGTTCGCGACGGAGGTTTCCGATGCCTCCGGTACCGCGCTATTCGACGTAGTGCGGCGCGAATGGTCGAGCCGAATGATCGAGGCGCTCGGACTCGACAGCTCCATTCTTCCGCGTTGCTACGAATCGGTGGAAGTAACAGGCACGGTCAGCCCGACGGCAGCGGGAATGACGGGACTCGTGGCGGGCACGCCGGTGGTGGGCGGCGGCGGAGATCAGGCGTCGAGCGCGGTCGGCAACGGAATCGTCGAGTTGGGCATCGTGTCCTGCACGCTAGGCACCTCTGGCGTTGTGTTTGCGCATATGGAGCAGGTGGCATACGATCCCTCCGGGCGTGTGCACACGTTCTGCCATGCGGTTCCAGGAAAGTGGCACGTCATGGGGGTGACGCAAGGCGCCGGGCTGAGCCTCCAGTGGTTTCGCACCCAACTGGCGCCGGGTTCCGATTACAATGCGCTCATGGCGGAGGCGGCAAAATCGCCTCCGGGTGCGCAAGGTCTATTCTGGCTGCCTTACCTTATGGGTGAGCGCACACCGCATCTGGATGCGACGGCGCGCGGGGGCTGGATCGGCCTGACTGCCAAGCACACGCGCGCGGATTTGATCCGTTCCGTGATCGAGGGCGTTTGCTACAGCCAGAAAGACTGCCTGAACATCATCGAACAGCTCGGGGTACTGGTGAATTCGGTGCGCGTTTCCGGTGGCGGTGGAAAGAGCCCGTTCTGGCGCCATGTACTCTCCGATGTTCTTGCGAAGCCGGTCGTTACACTCGAAACCCAGGAAGGCTCGGCATATGGAGCGGCGCTGCTGGCGCTGGTCGGGACGGGCGCATACTCGACAGTTCCGGAAGTTTGCCGCCATGTAATTCGCGAAACCGACTCCGTGATGCCGAGCGGCGCGGAATCCAACTTCTATCAGGACGGCCATTCGCTCTACGCCTCGCTCTACCCGGCGCTGAAGCCGATCTTTCAGCGAATTGCGAGGTTGTAGCGCGCTGGAACGGTCCGCGAACTGGCCACCTGCTTCTGTTATTCTGGTTCTGGCGAAGCGGCGAAGGACTAAACTGTGGATTTAAACCTCGACACCCTCAAGCGCGAAATCCTCGAATACCTTGACAAATCCGGTTTCGCCGTATTTCACAGCCACCCGGGAGGCCTGGAAGGCCTGCCCATGGTGACCTGGGATACCGAACGTTACCCCGATTACCAGATCTTTCTCGAAACGGCGCGCCAGATTGGCTGCAAAATGATCCTTTTCGCCGCGCGGGAGTTCGACGCAGCGGAGATCGAAGAAGCGCTCGAGCAGTTGGAAGACAGTGACATTTCGTCCGAGGAACGGCGGGAACTGGAGCGGCGCGTGCGTTCCCTGCGCAGTTACGAGGGCGTTACCTGCTCGCTGGAGCTTGCTTTCGACCATCACGCGCGCATGTACATTTATGAATTGCGTCCCGACTGGTACGAGGAATTCATAGGCGTTTGTGAAGAGATCACCAGCCACCTGCCTGCCGAAGATGAAGAGGATGATGGATCGCTCGGCGGGTTTTATTCGAAAAACTGAAACGCCCGCATGGCCCGACAGGCGCGCTGGCTCGTTCCGAACTTAGACCGTGGCGAAGTGGAAGCGCTGGGCCATGCTTTGGGCGTAGGCATGCCGGCCGCCGCTGTTCTCTATGGCCGAGGCTTTCGCGATGCGGCGTCGGCTCGCCGCTTTCTCTGCCCTTCCCTCGATGACTTGCACGACCCGCTGGCGATGCGCGAGATGGATTGCGCACTGGAACGGCTGACGCGGGCGATCCACAATCGCGAAAAGATCCTGATCTATGGCGACTACGATGTGGACGGAGCTACGTCCGTCGTGATCCTCAAGCGGTCCATTGAGCTGGCTGGCGGCGTGGCCGACTTTCATGTGCCGGATCGCCTCAGGGACGGTTACGGCATGCGGCCGGAGGTGGTGGAGACCGCATCGGCGCGCGGTGTTTCGCTCATCATCAGCGTCGACACAGGGATTCGCGCGGCTGAGGTGGTGCGGCGCGCGAGCGAGCTCTCGATCGACGTGATCATCACCGATCACCATCTGCCCGAAGCCGAATTGCCGCCGGCACTCGCGGTGCTCAATCCGAACCGGCCGGATTGCGATTATCCGGAAAAGAACTTGTGTGGCGTGGGAGTTGCATTCAAACTTGTACAGGCGCTCGTGGCGACGCTGGACTGGCCGCCGGACAGGCGCCGACGCATTCTCGAATCGTTTCTCAAGCTGGTGGCCATCGGCACGGTGGCCGACGTGGTGCCGCTCACGGGAGAGAACCGGATCATTGTTAAGCATGGGTTGAGCGGGCTGCGCGACGTTCGGAGCCCAGGCCTGCGGGCGTTGCTCGAAGTCGCGGGGTTCAGCGGTGGCAGTGTTCCCTCGGCGACGCAGGTGGCCTTTCGCATTGCTCCGCGCATGAACGCCGCCGGGCGCATGGCCACGGCTAACGACGTGATCGAGATGCTGTTGACTGCCGATGCGGAACGCGCCCGGGTTCTCGCGGAGCAGCTACATGCTCTGAACGCCGAGCGGCAGAAAACCGAAGCCGAGATCATTGAAACGATCCTCAGCGAATGCGCGCACACACCCATCGATGACTCGCAGCCGGCACTGGTCTTCTCAGCGCCCGACTGGCATCGTGGAGTGCTCGGCATCGTGGCGAGCCGCCTGGTGGAGCGGTTTCACCGGCCGGTTTTTGTGCTGAGCGAGGATCGCGAGACCGGATTGGCGCAAGGCTCCGGGCGCAGTATCAAGCGATTTCATCTGCTGGAAGCACTCGAATCCATGCCGGAGCTGTTCGTGAAATTCGGAGGCCACATGCACGCCGCTGGATTGACTCTAGGTGCCAACGATGTCGGAACATTCCGCCAGCGCCTCGAGGACTATGCTGGCGCGCGGCTCACACCAGAGGACTTCTTACCGGAGATCGAAATCGACGCCGTTCTGACTTTGCGCGAGGTGAACGAAAAGACAATGGCCGAGATCTCCGCACTGGCGCCGTTTGGCTGCGGCCACCCTGCTCCTTTGTTCGCGGCGCTTGGTGTTGAGGTGGCCGGGCCCCCCATCGTTTGGAAGGAAAAACACCTGCGCGTGCCGCTTCGCCAGGAAGGACGGATACTCTGGCTCAAGGCCTGGAACTTCGCCGAACGGCTCTCCGAACTTTCGCAGGGCTCCCGTGTGGATGCGGCTTTAACTCTCGAAGAGGATTCTTACGCGGCGGCCAACGGGTTGCCTGGCTGGAGCGCCGTGTTGCGTGACGTCCGGCCGGCGGAGGCGCGTGCATGAGGTGGCGTCCGATTTTGAGGTCGCTAGTTCATCCGAAGCGCACCGCCGAAGAAATGGCTCGCCTGCAAAAACATGTCGCCGTAATCAGTGAGGAGCGCGATCAGTTAAAGAAGATTGTGGTGGACGCGGGGCAGTTTGCGCCGCCGGGGCACTTCTATTCGCCGGTGCCATCGAAGCGTGATGTCGAGGAGCACCTAGCTCGCCGGGAGCAAAAGTCATTGCTGGCCCAGTTACCCGCGATCCAGATGGACGACCGGGTTCAGCTTGATTTCCTCGATTGTCTGAAGGGGCACTACCTGACGGTCCCGTTCCGGCCAGAACCTGTCGAAGGCCTACTTTACCAGTTCGATAATCCTCATTTTTCCTACGCAGATGGGATCATTCTGTTTTGCGTGATGAACCACTTTCGCCCTCAACGATTGATTGAAATCGGGTCGGGTTTTTCCACCTGCGTCATCCTCGATACTAACCGGGTCTTTCTAAACTCACGAACGCAAGTCACTTCGATCGAACCCCATGCGAAGTTACTGCGATCTCTCATTGCAAAGTCGAATGACACTTTAAACATCCTCGAAAGTAAGCTGCAAGATGTGGATCTCGAAGTATTCGACGAGCTAGGCGCCGGCGATCTCTTATTTATTGACTCTACTCATATATCTAAGGCAGGAAGCGACGTCAATTACATCGTCTTCGAGGTCTTGCCGCGGCTGAAATCTGGAGTTATCGTCCAGATACACGACATCTATGTAGCATATGAATACCCCGATGTCTGGCTGCGTGAAGGGCGCGCATGGAACGAAGCCTATTTGCTGCGAGCTTTCTTGGAATATAACAACCGCTTCCGTATTTTGCTGTTCCTCAGTCACATGCAGAACGCTCACGAAGATTGGTTTCGGGAGTATATGCCAGATACCCTGTTGAAGAAGGGCGGCAGTTTCTGGATGGAGAAAGTTTAGCGCGATTTCGGGGCCACGAACCGTGGACTAGCCGAGGATCCGTTTCAATTCTTGTTCGAATCGGTCGAGGTCGGTCTCGTCGTTGTAGAAGTGTGGTGAGACCCTCAGATTCCCGTGCCGCGCGGCGACCAGAACGTTGCGCCCGTGCAATTCACGCACGAGCTGGCTGGCATCTTTGCCTTCAAAGCGGGCCGTCACAACGGGTGACTCATAGTGCGGATCGCGGTCTGCCGCCAGCTTGCCGCCGGCCCGGCGCAACACATCGCGGGTCATCGCCGCCAACTGCGTAACACGTTCTTCAATCACTCGTGGCCCGATCTCGAGCATCATTTCGACTGACGCGCCCATCGCGTAGATGGGATCGAACGCCAGCATCCCGCCCTCATACTTCTCCGCTTTGGCGCTGAACTCGGGCGCGCCGTGGTGCAGATTTTCGTGGCGGCGCCAAGCGTGATGGCTGCGCCAGCCAATCACATTCGGCTGCAACCATGCACGCATGGCGGGATCGACATAAAGGAAGCCTGCCCCTGTGGGCGCAAGCATCCACTTATAACCGTTCACCGACAGCATGGCCGGCCGGATGGCCGTCACATCGAACTCCAGCGCGCCCAACCCCTGCGTTCCATCCACGTACAACAGCACGTCGCGTTCGCGAAGGAACCGCGCGATCTCGACCAGAGGCGGCCGAAAGCCGGTCGAGTAGTTCACCATGCTGATCGCCACCAGGCGAGTCCGCGGCGTAATGGATGCATGGAAGCGCTCAAACGGCGTCTCAATGAACTCCACGCTGCGAGCGCCGAGAAAACTCGGGTAGTAGTAATGATTCGGGAACTCGTCCTGGAGCGTGACCACCTGGTCGCCCGGCTTCCATTCGACGCCTCCCATCAGCAGCGACAGCCCCGCGCAAGCCTTAGGAATGAAGGCGATGTCGTCCGGCGTGGCGTGAACCAGGCGCGCGATGGAGCCACGGATCGCATCGGCATCGTCAAACCACTCCATGAAATCGGCGCAGGCATAACGATCGCGACGCGCGAAGTGTTGCATCGCGGCGTCGGTCGCACGGCGTGGAAGCTGGCCGAACGTGGCGGTGTTCAGAAACGTCCAGTGCTCGAGCGCTGGGAACTCGGCGCGGATTTTTTTCCAGTCGGTCATGCCGTTACCGATCGGTGGTGCGCCGCTTCACCTCGGCGGCGGCATCCCCAACAGGGACATCGAGTGATTTCTTCCCGTGCCGCTCCACCAGTTCCACCATTCCCTGCGCGAGCTTCTTGCCCACCGTGATGCGGAAAGGAACACCGATCAGATCGGCATCCTTAAACTTCACGCCGGGCCGCTCATCGCGATCATCCAGAAGCGCGTCCAGCCCCAGCGCCAGGCACGTTTGGTAGATCTCTTCGGCAGCGCGGCGTTGTGAAGGCTCAGCGCTATTCACCGGAGTCACCACCACAACAAACGGCGCGATGGAGACAGGCAGCGCCATGCCGTCTTTATCGTGCCGCTGTTCGACCGCTGCGCTCAGGATGCGCTCTATGCCGATCCCGTACGAACCCATGATCACGGGCACTTCCGCGCCATCCGCATTCAGCACACGCAGACCCATGGATTCCGAATACTTGTACCCGAGCTTGAAAATATGGCCGATCTCGATGGTCTTGCACAGATCGAGCGGTGCGCCACAATTTATGCAACCATCGCCCGCAGCCACCTGGCGCAGATCATGGAACTCCGCAGTGAAGTCCTCGCCCGGGGTCACATGGCGCAGGTGGTAGTCGTCGCGATTCGCTCCCGCAATCATGTTGCGCCGGCCCTCAAGCGCGTTATCCGCGATGATGCGCAGTTTGGTCACACCTACCGGTCCCAGCGAACCGGCATCGGCGCCGAGCCAGTGCCGCATCTCCTCAGGATGCGCGGGACGGATCTCACTGGCTCCCATCACGCTTGCGAACTTCGTCTCACTCAGCTGATGATCGCCGCGCAAAAGCGCCAGCACAGGCTGGTCGCCAGCCACCATGATCAAACTTTTCATTTGGAAGGTCTCGGGAAGCCCGGTAAATTCCGTGACCTCAGCGATGGTCTTGCGGCCCGGCGTATGGAAGGCTTCGGGAGTGAGATCGCCCTCGGGATCGGCAACTTCCGGCACTCTCGGCCGCGAAACTGCTTTCTCAAGGTTCGCCGAATAGCCGCAATTCTTGCACTGCACGACGAAATCCTCGCCCGCATCCGATGCCACCATGAACTCGTGCGATTGACTGCCGCCCATCGCGCCCGAATGCGCTTCCACCACGATGTAATCGAGGCCGCAACGGTCGAAGATCCGGCGGTAAGCGTGATGATGTTTTTGATAGGAAGCGTCCAACCCGGCGGAGTCTAGGTCGAAACTGTAGGAGTCCTTCATCGTGAACTGCCGCACACGCAGCAGACCCGACTTCGGCCTTGGCTCGTCGCGAAACTTGTTCTGGATCTGATACCACATCTGCGGCAATTGCTTGTAACTTCGCAGCTCGCCACGCGCGATCGCCGTCATGACTTCTTCGTGCGTCATGCCGAGGCACAGATCGCGCCCGAAGCGGTCTTTCAGGCGGAACATGTTTTCGCCCATGACGTCCCAGCGCCCCGATTCCTGCCACAGTTCGGCTGGGTGCAGCGCCGGCAGCAGCATCTCCTGCGCGCCGATCGCGTCCATCTCTTCCCGAACGATCTGAGTGATCTTCAGCAGTGACCGCTGCGCGAGAAACAGGCAGCTATAAATGCCCGCCGATAACTGGCGGATGTAACCCGCGCGCAGCAGTAATTGATGGCTGACCACTTCCGCCTCGGCGGGGTTCTCGCGTAACGTAGGGATAAATAGCTTGCTCCAGTGCATATATTGGTGCCGTGTAGGTTTTTCGGGAAGCCTTCATTCTAACAGATGAGATCCAACGCGGGCCGCGGTTACAGTGATGTAAATCTTCACCGACGCAACAACGGCAAGAAATAGCACAGAGGCGCCCCGCTGCTTCTTTTGACTAGCCCGGCTACCCCCCAGTCAGCGAGCCCTGTGACGCGACCTTGGCCTTTAGGCGGCTTTAGCTCCTTGATCTGAAATCTGGCATCCGCGCCGCTCACGTCCACTAGCGCGTATCCGAAGAACCAACCGTCCTCGTATTTTTTCGTCGCTCGAAGATGGCCGCCGGCGCTGGCCATCGAAATGTACCTGACGCCATCGAGATCGACGTGCAGCATCTCGTGCACATGGCCGGCAATCACGGTGCGGACGCCGTACTTCTTAGCAAGTTGATGTACCGGGAAGTCCGGATTCCGTAAAATGACATTCGTCAGCCAGGATGGCCGGTGTGAAACGATGAACTTCACTGGCTGCGCCTCGTGCTCTCGCAGGTCCTTCTCGAGGAATGTCAGCTCTTCCTGCGATAGCGTATCCGAGCGGCTGTTATCCAGAATTGTGAAATGCGCCTGGCGGTAATCGAAGCTGTAGTGTGGATCGTGCCGCGCGTACTTGCGGAATAGTCTTTCAGAAATCTCCGACCAGATGTCGTGGTTGCCCGGCACCAGATACAGCGGATACCGCCGGTACGGCATGAGTATCTGTTCGACGGATTGCCACTCTGATTCCGCGGTCGCATCTTGCAGACCCTGGATCGTGTCGCCCACGGTCACGACAAAGGCCGGGTCAACGGCAGCCGCCTCCTTCCACACTTGCTCGTAGACACCCGGCTGCGTTTCGCCCGTGCGGTCGCCGAGGATCACGAAGCGGAACGATTCCGGCGCTGCTGTGGCCGGCATCGCCAACAGCACCAGCCACGCCGCAGCCAGGCGCAATCGGTGCTTCTTTGTTCTCATCTCATTCAGCTTAGTACCACTGTTTTTGTTGCCAAGACCTGACAGTGAAGGCGCGGTGATATGTGGTAACGTAACGCAATGGACCAGTTCCAGATTCAAACTACGGAAGGACCGTCGGGAGCCTGCATCTTGAAGGTGTCGGGGCCTCTGACACTCGCCAACGTCTTCGTTTTTCAAAATACAGCCCGCAACATCACCGACCGGGCCATCGTTGTCGACCTCTCGGAAGTGCCTTTCATGGACTCTGTGGGACTAGGCTCGCTTCTGGGCGTGTTCGCTTCCTGCCAGAGAACCCAGCGTGGTTTCGCTCTTGCCGGCGCCGCGGCACGGGTTCGTACCCTGCTTCAGGTTGCCAAGGCCGACCGCATTCTGTTAGTGGCCGACATGGTCGAAAACGCCGAAGCCCAACTCTCCGCTAAGGCACAGCAGGCGTAGCTCGATCGCCAGTGAGTGGTACCCTCAGATCTGCGAATAGGACGTCGGGCTTAGAATCACGTTCGTGATGCTGGAAACGATCTCTTCGAAGTTATAGCGCGGCGAGTTCGCTAGCTTCTTCCAATCCGGAGTGGATCCGAAGTCATTCCAATGCCTGTCGCGAGCCGCGAGATCCTCAAAACCGATCATGTAAGTGAGATTCGGCAAGCGGGGGCCAATCAGCGTGTCGCCGTAGAAGACCTGCCAGAATCCGACTTTTTCGAATGCGCCAAATTCGCCGCTGTTGAACATCTCCACCTTGCGGCGATGGTCTTGATCGCTCGGGGCTTCGTAGGTTCGCAACTCAAACATTCGCGAGCCATGCTGTGCGGTGACTGGTGGCACGGTGAGGCGCGGCTTCCCTTCGAAGGCCAGCATCAGCGAGCTTTCCATACGCACGTACGCCGGCTCCGTGGCGGGCGCGCTTAGGAACGCGGCACCCGCTTTGACATATTCGGAGTCCTGCTCCAGACGAAAGTCGGCGGTGACCAGGGTCTCGACAGACGGACTCGGGATCAGCACATAGAACGCCGGACTTCCGGGGCCGATGCTGACCGTGAAAACTCCTACCGGGCTGATTCCCAGGCGGTTCAGCCCTGGTATCATCGCTTCGGCGAAAAAGCGGTCGGCGAGTTTTTGCTGCGGTCCGGACTGAAGCTGATAGCGCCGCAACTGATAATACTCGCGCGAATTTGCCCCCGCGGTTTGTTGTGCCGCCAGGGCCGTTGCCGCCAAGGGTGCGGCCAGAAACTGTCGTCTTTTCATGCCTCGGATTATTTCACAATACACAGCCCGAGGTACGTCGTGCTGCCTCATGTTACTTTAGCTAAAGCGTGAATCGAAGGAGGCTCTGCCCGTGAAGTGGTTTGACTATGCCGCGCCGGCGTCGATCGGCGAGGCAGTTGGGTTGTTGACGTCGCACCCGGGGGCGCGTTTGCTGGCCGGTGGCACGGACCTGCTCGTGCAACTCCGGAGTGGGCGCAAGGAGGCGGATCTGGTTGTCGACGTCAAGCACATCCCGGAGTTGAATGTCATCCAACATGATCCGAAGCTCGGGTTGACCCTGGGCGCCGCGGTCCCGTGCTATCGCATCTACGGCGACGGTACCGTCGCCCGTCACTATCCGGCACTGGCGGAAGTGGCTTCGCTGATCGGCGGCACACAGATTCAGGGCCGTGCGTCTATCGGCGGGAATCTCTGCAACGCCGCGCCCAGCGCGGATTCGGTGCCCCTGCTGATTGCGCTTGGTGCAACCTGCCACATCGCCGGTACCAGGGGAGTGCGCGCGATGGCGGTGGAAGATTTCTGCCTGGCGCCGGGGTACAATGCTCTCCAGCCGGGCGAACTGCTGGTGTCGCTCCACCTGCCTGCGCCCAAGCCGCATTCCGGCGCGCGCTACCTGCGTTTCATTCCACGCAATGAGATGGATATCGCGGTAGCGGGAGCTGGTGTCGAAGTGGTGCTGGATAACGGCACGTTCCGCTCGGCGCGCATCGCTCTCGCGGCCGTAGCACCGACGCCGCTGTTTGTGCCCGAGGCCGAGGAAGCGCTGGCCGGCAAGCCTGTCAATGAATCCAGCATCGCCGCCGCAGCAGCAGTGGCGCGCAGTGCAGCCAAACCGATTACGGACATGCGCGGCACCGCTGAATATCGCCGGCACTTGTGCGCCGTACTCACACGGCGCGCGCTCGAAGCCGCGGTTGAAAGAGCCAGGAAAGGGAAATAGCATGCCGGACAAAGTTCGCGTTCAGACCACGATCAACGGTGAGGCTGTGGAGTTTCTCTGTGAGCCACGCCAGAGCCTGCTCGAATGCCTGCGCAACGTTCTCGGGCTCACGGGCACCAAGGAAGGCTGCAACGACGGCAATTGCGGCGCGTGCACGGTGATGCTCGACGATCGCGTGGTGACTTCGTGCCTGGTGTTGGGCGTCGAGGCGCAAGGTTGCCGGATCACCACGATCGAAGGCATCGCCAAAGGCAGCGAGCTGCACCCGTTGCAGCGCGCTTTCTTGGAAAACGCCGCGCTGCAATGCGGCATCTGCACTCCCGGGTTCATCGTGGCGTCCAAAGCCTTGCTCGATCGCGAGCCCAACCCAAGCGAAGAGCAGGTCCGGCTGTGGCTCGCCAACAATATCTGCCGCTGTACGGGTTACGACAAGATCATTCGCGCCGTGCAACAGGCAGCCGCGGAAACACGGGAGGTGAACGCATGAGTACGCAACAGTACACGATTGTCGGCACGCGGCCCATCCGGCACGATGGCGCTGACAAGGTGACGGGCCGCGCTCAGTATGGCGCCGACTTTCAGATGGCCGGCCTGCTTTACGGGTACGTTCTGCGTAGCCCGCGTGCGCACGCCCGAATCAGGCGAATCGATACCAGCAAGGCAGAGAAGCTTCCCGGCGTGAAGGCGGTGGTGACGGCGGCGGATTTTCCGCAGGGGCCGGACCGAATCGTCGACCTGGGCGAAGGCGACACGCCGCTGAGTTATGCTCGCGGAAATGTGCTCGCTAGCGGCAAAGCCCTGTATAAAGGCCACGCCGTGGCAGCAGTCGCCGCAACTAGCTTACACCTGGCAGAAGAGGCCGCCGGGCTGATCGAAGTCGATTACGAAGTGCTGCCCTGCGTGTTGACTGCGCCGGAAGCGATGCAGACTGGCGCGCCAATCGTGCACGAGGACCTCAAGACCAAGGAGTTTGGCGAGCAGACCGGCCACGTCAGCAACGTTGCCGAGCATTTCCGTCACGTGATGGGCGATGTGGCTGCCGGGTTTGCCGAAGCCGATGTCGTCATCGAGCGCGAGTTCCACACCGCGACCGTTCACCAGGGCTATATTGAGCCGCAGAGCGCAACAGCGCTCTGGAACAACGATGGGCGCATTCTCGTTTGGTGCAGCACGCAAGGCGCGTTCGTGGTGCGCGACGTGACGGCGTGCCTGTTGGACGTGCCGGTCTCGCACGTGAGAGTCACGCCGATGGAGATCGGCGGCGGATTCGGCGGCAAGATTCCCGTCTATATCGAACCGGTGGCCGCGCTGCTTTCAAAGAAGGCCGGCCGTCCGGTAAAGATCGTGATGTCGCGCAAGGATGTGTTCGAGGGAACCGGGCCGACGCCGGGCTCCTATATTAAGGTCAAGATCGGCGCGCGCAAAGATGGCCGCATCGTCGCCGCCCAGGCTTATCTGGCCTATGAAGCAGGAGCGTATCCCGGCGCGATGGTCGGCCCCGGAGCGATGTGCGTGTTCGCCGCGTACGATATCCCGAACGTGACGATCGACGGCTTCGACGTGGTGGTCAACAAGCCGAGCACGGCGGCGTATCGAGCTCCCGGCGCGACCAATGCCGCGTTTGCGGCGGAAACCGTGGTGGATGAGGTCGCGGAGCAGTTGGGAATCGATCCCCTAGAATTTCGCCTGAAAAATGCCGCCAAGGAAGGCACGCGGCGCGCGGATGGGCCAAAGTACCGGCGCGTGGGATGCATCGAGGTGCTCGAAGCGATGAGGAATCACCCACACTACAAGGCACCGCTCGAAGGGCCGAATCGCGGGCGCGGCGTGGCGGTGGGTTTCTGGTTCAACGTGGGGCTGCCATCGAGTTGCACGATCAGCGTGAACGCGGACGGGACGGTGAACCTGGTGGAGGGGTCAACGGATATCGGCGGCACTCGAACGTCGATTGCCATGCAGGCCGCCGAGGTGCTTGGGATTCGGGCGGAGGATGTGCGGCCGACGGTGGTGGATACGGATTCGGTTGGATTCACGGCGGTTACGGGCGGGAGCCGCACAACGTTCGCGACGGGCTGGGCGGCGTATGAAGCCGCGCAAGACACGGTGCGGCAGATGAAAGAGCGCGCGGCCAAGCTGTGGGAAACAGAGGCAGAGGCGGTCACACTGGAGCGGGGCGTTTTTCGCTTCGGGGACAAGTCGATGACCTTCCAGCAACTCGCCGGGAAGCTGGATCAGACGGGTGGACCGGTAGTTGGGCGCGGCGCGGTGAACCCGAAGGGCGTGGGCGGTTCATTTTCCGGCAACATTGTCGACGTTGAGGTGGATCCGGAAACGGGGAAGACAACCATTCTGCGTTTCACGGCCGTGCAGGATGCGGGCAAGGCCATTCACCCGAGCTACGTCGAAGGCCAAATGCAAGGCGGCAGCGCGCAGGGCATCGGTTGGGCGCTGAATGAGGAGTACTACATGAGCGCGGATGGCGTCATGATGAACTCCAGCCTGCTGGATTACCGCATGCCGACGGCGCTCGACTTGCCGATGATCGACACGGTGATTGTGGAAGTGCCCAATCCCGGCCATCCGTTCGGCGCACGCGGTGTCGGCGAGGCAAATATAGTTCCACCGCCCGCGGCGATTGCCAACGCGATCTATCGCGCAGCCGGAGTGCGGATGCGCCGGCTTCCCATGAACCCGCCCGCGATTATGGAAGCGATCTGGAGTCAAAGAGACTAAGTTGGCAACGGTCTATATTCCGGCACTGCTCCAGCCGCTCACCGGCGGGCGGGCTTCGGTAGAGGCAGAGGGCGCGACCGTTCGGCAGTTGATCGAGAACCTGGACCGCGCCTTTCCCGGTATTCGCGATCGGTTGCTGGAGCAAGACCGCCTGCGGCCCAACATTTCCGTGGCGGTCGATGGAGAGGTCACCCCTCTCGGAATGCTGGAAAAGGTCGGGCCCGTAAGCGAAGTGCATTTCGTGGCGGCGATTAAAGGCGGGCGTGGCCCGGAGGAGTTCTTTGGCGGAACTTTTAGCTATCGAGTTTCGTATCCGGAATTTCCGAAAGGCGGGTGCATGCAAAATCAGTGGATTCCTTGCGTGGTTTTGACCGCGATGACAGCGTCGCTAGGTTTGGCCGACGAGTGGAAGAAGAACTTCACAGTGTCCGGGCACCCTGACTTGCGGGTGACTACAACCGACGGGAGTGTTACCGTTCGACCGTGGGAAAGAAACGAGATCGGGGCGCGTGTCGTGACAAACGGCTGGCAGATCCGTCCCTCTGAGGTTCGCGTTACCGACCATCAGGCCGGGGATCGCGTGGAGATCGAAGTGCATACGCCAAAGGAGTTCGTCGGCTTCGGGCGCCACTCGGTAGAGGTCGAGGTCCTAGTACCACACGAACTCAGCGCCGATATCCACAGCGGAGACGGGCACATTTCCGCGCAGGATCTAAAAGGCGAGATCCACCTTTCGACCGGCGATGGTGGTATCGAAGCCAACGCGATTGATGGCATTCTCGAAGCGAAGACCGGCGATGGAAGTATCCGGGTTAGCGGCCGGTGGGACCGACTGGATCTCAGAACAGATGATGGGAGCGTCGAGGCCGCCGCCCGGACTGGCTCGAAGATGACGGGCGCCTGGAGTGTGCATACCGGCGACGGCCATATCACGCTGCGGGTGCCGGACAATTTCGCGGCTGATCTCGATGCCGACACCGGCGACGGAAAAGTGACGGTAGATTTCCCCGTGACCGTTTCAGGCTCGATCGGCGGCGGTAAGATGCGCGGGAAGTTGAACGGCGGCGGCCAAACGCTCACCCTCCGGACCGGCGACGGCGCCATCCATATCGAGCGGCTTTAGAACACTCGCCCTTTCAAGCGCGCGACGCTGAATTTCGCGGTGTCGGCCACGGCCATCACAGCCATCACGCCCGCCTGCACAGGGTCGGTTATGACCAGGTCCGCGACCTCGGGCACGCTGCCGGCCATGTTCAGGCTGATGACCAGCAATCCCGATTGGCGCACTTCGCTGACGGCATCTGTGACGTCCCCGCCCATCAGTGACCCGGCGAGTACCAAGGCTTTAGCACGGGGAAGGCGCGCAACGGCACGGACCGCATCCGCTATTGCCTGTTCGCCAACCAGCGGAATCGTATCGACCGAGATGTGCTCGCCCCGGATGTTGTGCCGGTCGGCTTCCGAGATGGCGCCGATGGCGACCTGGCCGACCTGCGCTCCGCCGCCCACAATGATGATGCGCTTGCCGTAGATGCGTTGTAGGGTCTTCACGACTTCAACGCTTTTCACAATCGGCAGCGCTCGCAACTCGTGCTCAAGCTCCGCCGCGGGTGCGGGCAGCGCAATTTCGAAATAGATGTGCGCTTCGTTCTTTGTGTTTTCAAGAATCGCAACGGAAGTGATGTTTCCCTGGTGTTCGGCGATTACGCCCGCCAGTTGGTGCAACACGCCTAAGCCGTCTTCGGCAAACACCATCAGTCCGATGATCTCGGCGCTCATCAGTGCGCTCCCGCCGAGATCATGTTCTCGAGGTTCCGCAAATTGCCCCGCTCGCCCATCACGATCAAGTAATCACCTCCGGAAATGACGGTTTCCGCCGCAGGGTTGAACAGCATGCTCCCGTCCGGCTTTCGAATACCGAGTACGATGACGCCGAGGTCGCGCCGGATGCGCGTCTGCTCGAGCGACCGCGCGGCGAACTCGCTCGATTCCGGCACGCGAATCTGCCCGACGTCCACGTCCAGGCCCACGCTCTTGTTGGCAACGTCGAAGAATTGGAACACGTGCGGCCGCAAAACAGCCTGCGCCAACCGGTAGCCGGCCATGGTGTACGGCGCGAACAAGGCGTCGGCGCCGGCTCGCCGCAGCTTTTCTTCGGCTTCCTCCTCGCCGGCGCGCGTGGCCACGAAGAGCTTCGGGTTCAGGTTCTTCGCGGAAAGAATCACGAATAAATTGTCCGCGTCTGTGGAGAGCGCGGAGATCAGCCCGCGGGCGCGGACGACGCCCGCTGACCGAAGTGTTTCGTCGCGCGTCGAATCGGCTGTTATCGCCAGCATCCCGGCTTGCATAGCTTTCTCTACACGTTCCGCAACCCGATCGACCACGACGAACGGAACACCCGAGCGCTGCAACTCCAGCGCCGCGTTCCGCCCCACCCGCCCGTAGCCGCAAATGATGAAGTGCGATTCCAGCTTGTCGATCATGCGCCTCGCCCGCCGCTTCCCAAAGTATTCTCCCAGTTCCAGTTCGATGATGCTTTGCGTCATGGCGCCGATCGCGAAAAACATCGTGATGACGCCGAAAAAGATCACAAACGAATTGAAGATCCGCCCCGCGCGGCTGAGTGGATGGATCTCCGCATAGCCAACCGTCGACACCGTGATTAGCGTCATGTAGAACGCGTCGAACGGGGGATAGTTGTCGATCACGCAGAAGCCGATCGTTCCAGTTGCCAGCATCAGCACGATCAGTCCGGCGACCCATGCGAGTCGGCGCAGCAACACCTTCATCGGGGCTCTCAATTAGAGTAGGATAGACGTTCCCAAGTGTCCAACCCGATCGGATTGCTATGATCGTGAACAGGAGTCTCCTATCCGCCAATATCTGAATCGGAGCTTTCTGACCGCGCTCGGCGTAGGCCTGGTGGTCATTGCGATCGCCGTGTTATGGATTTTCTATATGCAGCGCGGGGCGCACATCGAGCCCGCGGGCAAGATCCTCAAGGTGCGAACGCTGGCCCTCGACGAGAACAGTTCGGTCGCAGTAGTCGATTTCCGGGTAGTCAATTCGTCCGACTATACAGTGGTCGTGCGCGAGGTCGCCGTTACGCTGGAGCAGCCCAACGGGACGGCGTCGGATGGAACCGTCGTTTCGGAAGTGGATGCGCGGCGGCTTTTTCAGTACTACCCGGTTCTGGGACAAAAGTACAACGACTCGTTGATCATCCGCGACCGCATTAAGCCTCATGAAACTCTCGACCGAATGATCAGCGCCCGCTTCGAGATCCCTGTGGCGCAACTCGACGCGCGCAAGAGGTTGAAGCTGCGGGTCGTGGATGTCGACGGACCCTCGGGGGAGCTGATCGAGACGAAATGAAGCCATGTACCACGCCGCGAGCGCCCAGCCGGCGAGACGCGCTTCGCCTGAGCGCCGCGGCAGCCGCGTGGAGTTTGAGTGCAGCCTGCAAATCTATGGGACGTGAAATCCTCGATCTACCCGCGCCGCCGGCGGATGTCCGTCTTCCTTACGGGCCGGACCCATTGCAGTTCGGCGATCTGCGCCTGCCGCAGGGCGCCGGGCCGCATCCGGTGGCCATTGTTCTCCATGGCGGATTCTGGCGCGCGAAGGTCGGTTTGGAATATGCCGGCCACATGTGCGCGGCATTCACGCGCACCGGAATCGCAACGTGGAATATCGAGTACCGGCGCGTCGGGAACCCCGGAGGCGGCTGGCCGGGGACCTTCCTTGATGTGGCTCTGGGAGCGGACCACCTGCGCACACTGGCTAGGAAATATCCTCTCGATCTGAAACGCGTGATCTCGGTGGGCCACTCGGCGGGCGGGCATCTCGCCTTGTGGTTGGCTGCGCGGCCGCGTATCCCGGCGGCCGATCCGTTGGCCAGCGCCGATCCCATTGCGCTCCGCGGTGCAGCGCCGATTGCCGGTGTCGTGGACTTGCGCCGCGGTTGGGAACTCCGCTTGGGCGATGGAGCCGTCGGAGAATTGATGGGCGGTCCGCCCGAAAAACAGCAACAGCGCTACCACGCAGGTTCACCAACCGAGCTGGTCCCGATCGGTGTACGCGTCCGGCTGCTCCATGGCACGGACGATTCTGTTGTCCCGATCGAAATCAGCAACAATTATCAGAAGGCCGCCGTCACGGCCGGGGATGACGCACGCCTCGTGCCCCTCCCAAGCGCCGATCATTTCCTTCCCGTCGATCCGCGTTCGATACACTGGCCATTGGTAGAGAGAACCGTGCAAAGCTTGCTGTAGCGGGGAGACTCAGACTTCCACGGGCAATTTGAGTTTCGCGGCGATCGCCTGAATCCGCTCGACCGACTTCCCGTAATCGCGCACAATCGTTTTGCTCATCCCCAGGTCCAACCCCAGATAGCCAGCGTAATTCATTGTCTTCAGGACGCGGAAGAATTCCTGCCAGTCGATAGAGCCGTCCCCGATGGGCAGGTGTTGCGTGCTGACGGGATCGTTGTCGGAAATGTGGATGTTGGCAAACTTGCCCTCGAGCTTCTTCAACGCGAGTGCCACATTCTCACGCTGAGCGGAAAAATGGCCGGTATCGAAGTTCGCCTGGAAATTGGGCCGGTTTACGTGTTCGATGAGCCGCAGGAGTGAGTCAACCGAACAAATCACTTCGCCCACGCGCGGTTCCATGATCACGGTCTTGCCGTGTTGCTCGGCGATGTCGGCGGATGCGCGGCACGATTCCACCAGCGCGTCCCATACTCGCTGCCACTCGAAACCGGCCGGGATGCGCACGCGCGTTTGATTGGTAAACGCATATTTTCTCTTTCCACCCAACTCATAAGGTTTGGCGCTCAAGTAGCGCACGGGCGGCGCATAACTGGCCACGTGCAGAGTCTCCGCGCCGAAAAACGCGCCGAGTTCCGCGCCAAGACGAAATTGATCTAGGGCTTTGCCGCGCTTGGCGGGATCGAGCGAGACAAGCGCCGGCTCGACGATGCAGAAATTGTGCACGTGCAGGCCGTTGTCCGCGAGTGCCGCGGCTACGCTCTTTCGATGTGCGAACATGGCGCGCAGGTGAGCCGCGCCGAGGCCTTCTATCTCGAGAAACCGGAACCCCAGCTTGCGAATCTGGGGCAGCGCCGCCAGCACATCGCGAACACTGTGCGGATAGCCGTATCGAAAGATTACGTACAAGTAGGTAATGCTGATACGCATGGGGTTGAGCGGGGCGAAGCCCTATTGTGCACGATGCTACACTGGGCCGCAAGCAACCGGCGAAGGCGCTAGGCAGGCTTGGCGAACGTGATCTTCAGGCGCCAGTTCTTGATGCGTGCGGAGTTCTCGATCGCGGGCTGAACTGGCTGTGATGTGTCCGCCGCTGGCGGTTGCTCTCCGCTGGATCCGGGCGCGATGTCTGGCACGACCTCTGACGCCAGGCGCGGCTCCAGATCCGTCTTGGAGGACATCGCCGGGACATTCAGGTGCGCTTCCGGACGAACGGACGCCGGTGTGGTGGATGGCCGGAATGTTGTCGAGGAAAGCGCCCTGCCTACTGGAGCTGCACTCATAGCCGCCGGACGGGCGATTTCCGGCTCGGCCATCCAGACGGCTTCGGTCTTCGGCGGCTCAATGGCCCGTTTGAGATCTTCGTCGAGCTGCATCGCGACAGCCGAAACCTGGAATACGGGAGTATGGATCTGTGGCGCCGGCGCCATATCGGAAAAAACCAGCGGCGCGCTGTCGATCTCGTGGACCAGCAGCGCCAGTTGCATCGGTGCCGCCACTTGCGGTTGCGCGGCATCGCCTCCTGATTCGTGGAAGGCCAGCAATTCGAGGGGAACCTGCGGCAACGCCATCGGCCGGATGGCCGTGGATTTGGCAATTTCCAGCGGAGCGTAACCGGCGGCTGCAATCTCGGCATCCTCAATGATCTCGGCCACTTCCAGTGCCGGCCCGGACGGCCTGCCATCGCTCCAGACGCGGAAGGACGGCCGAGTAAGACGAGCCGGAGCTTGCGCCATCGGCTCAGCGGCTGCGGCTCGGCCAGTCTCGGATGAAACGCTGCCGGCGGCCACCAGTTCCGCCGGATCCAGCAGGCTTGCCAGGCGCTCTTCCGGGTCGAATTCCGCGTCACAGAATACTTCAACGTCCGGAATCGCGGGCCCGTTGCAGGCTGGGAACGAATCTTCCTCGATCATGAAATAGCATTCGGCGGCCCCAAATGGCGCTACGTCCAGGTGCAGAAAATCAGCCGCCGGCGGAGTCACGGCGGCTCCGTCGTGTTCCGCGTCCTCGAACGCCGCTTCGATGGAGGCGCCAACAGCGGGCTGTTCCTCCGCGGCCGCAAGTACCGGAACCTGATCCGGCTCTATCTCCAGCACGTTCGCAGGCACTGCGCAAACCGGTTCCGCCTCTGGCGTTTCCTCTGCGGCCGCCAATACCGGCTCCGGGGCTAACTCCGGTGCCGGCAGCTCCTCGATCAGCGTTTCAGGTTCCGGAGCCGGTGCTGGCTCCTCAAGAGCCAATACGACAGGTGCCTGTTTGGTGGTTTCGGCCTCAACCGCGGTCCCCACGGCTGGATCCAGTTCCAGCGGCTCCTCCACGGCGGCTTCAACATCGGTTACCTCGGGAGCTGTTTCCTTCGTCGAGGCTAGCGAGCCAAACCCAATCCCGGACAAAGGAGAATAGGTTGTCTCAGCAACGGTTTCCTCCGGCGGGGCTAACGGTGGCAGATCCAGGACCGGAAGTCGCGTGATCCCTTTCCGGAACGACGCAAAGTACTTCTCCCTGTGGTCCTTACAGCAGAAATCTTCGTCGAATAGACCTCTTAGAGGCTTTAGTTCGGTTTCGCAGTAAAGACACTGCACAGGCTCTTACAGTCCTCCGGCGCGCACGTTCATTATATCTCCAGAATCCCTAGCTATTTTCAGTAAAATTGACGGAATTTACTGATAATCTCAGCTTGTTTTCAATAGAAAGCAGCCGATGGTTAACATTCGCGAAACTGCGGCAGTCATCTTGTAACAACCAGCCGCTTGGTGCTGCGCGTGGCGCGCGAAGCCACTATGATCTTAAGAAGCCAAGAGGAGATTCCCATGAAACGAGCTTTTCTCTGCTGCGGGGCTTTGCTGGTGGTCGCGGTTTGTGCCGGCGCACCCGGCGGCGGAGACAGCAACCCACCGGCGCCCCAGTTTACTAAGGACAACGAACTGATCCGGCCAACGGACTACCGGGAGTGGATCTATCTCAGCTCCGGGCTGGGCATGAACTACGGCTCGTCCACGACGGAATCAGCCGATCCTGCATTCGATAACGTCTTCGTGCATCCGGCGGCATATCGTGCGTTCCTCGACTCGGGCAAATGGCCGGACAAGACCATTTTCGTGCTGGAGAACCGGTCCGCGAAGCAGCACGGCTCAATCAACAAGTCGGGACACTTTCAGGCCGAGCTGACCGGCGTAGAGGCCGCGGTCAAAGATGAGTCGCGATTTCCCGAGAAATGGGCGTACTTTGGTTTCGGCGGGCCCCCCTCAATGCGTGCGAGCGCCAAAGCCTTTCCTGCTAATGCCTGCTATAGTTGCCACACTAAGAATGGCGCAGTGGAAAATACGTTCGTTCAGTTTTACCCCACCCTGCTCCCCGTGGCCGAAGCTAAAGGCACGCTGAAAGCAAGCTACCCGCGTGACATTCCGGTTTCCAAGTGATCGCCTCCGAAGCGTAGCCGGAATTCCTGCGGACCATACGACAATGGTCCCATGATCTCTTGCCGGGACCTCACCCGACGATTCGGCGATTTCACCGCGGTCGACCATCTGACGCTCGAAGTCGCCGGCGGAGCCATCTGCGCTTTGCTCGGCCCCAACGGCGCTGGAAAATCCACGACCGTCAAGATGCTCACCGGCCTGCTTCCGCCAAGCTCCGGCCAAGCCACCGTCGCGGGTCTCGACGTCGCCAAGAACCCGCTCGAGATCAAGCGGCGCATCGGCGTGCTGCCCGAAGATTTGGGATTGTTCGACGACCTGACCGTCGAAGAGCATCTTCTCCTCACGGGGCGCATCTATGGTTTGACCAGCCACGAGACGACCTCGCGTACGGAGCAACTGCTCCGAGTGCTGAGCCTGGCCGACGGCCGCAATACCTTCGCTGGCTATTGCTCGAATGGCATGCGCAAGAAAACGGCGTTTGCCATGGCGCTCCTGCCGAACCCCCAGGTGTTGTTCTTGGATGAGCCGTTTGAATCCATCGATCCGTTAACCTCCAAGATCATGCACGACCTGCTAATTAACGTCGCGGCGCGTGGCGTCACCGTGTTCCTGACATCGCACATCTTGTCCATGGCGGAGCGGATTGCGAACCAGTTCATCATGATCCGCGGCGGGAAGATCGTCTGGAATTCGTCCGTGGTCGAGCTCACACAACCTCTCGAAGACATGTATTTCGACCTCGTGGAATCGCCCAGCGCGGAGGACCTGGCATGGCTCGGCTCCGGGCGATCCTAGGCGCTTTGTTCACGGCCTTCCGGCGGGATACAAAGTCGCTCGGATCATTCGCCAGTAACAATTTCTTCTTGATGAGCCTCCTCTTTTTACAGCAGGCGGGAGTTTTCGTCTACCTGATCGTGGGGTTGGTGATGTTTTTCCCCTTGAGCACGGACCCGCTGCGCAAGATCCCTCCGGTGCGGCTGGCCCTCTGGCCGCTCAGCCCGCGCGAGCGGTGGCTGTTGCGCATCGCGAGTCCGTGGCTCAATCCGTTGACGTGGATTCTTGCGGCCCTCGCCGTCTGGGCGGCAAGCGGTAAGTTAACAGTCGCTCTGTGGGCTGCAATCGCGGCGGTTTTCACTCTCGGCTTCATCGCTCCGTCGCTTCCATTGGCCCCTAGTAAAGAGCTTTGGCGCCGCATCCCGAACCTGCCGGGACCACTGAACCACCTGATCCGCAAGAACCTGCGGGAACTACTCTCCACCCTGGATTTCTACGCCGCCCTGATTCTGAGCGCGACCGTTCTGGCCAGCCGCGTCGCCGGCCAGCGGCTGCCACAGGAAGCGCTTCTTCCGATCACCGTGCTCGTTGTCCTGGCGCTCTCCAGCTACGCCCAGTCCTTGTTCGGGTTGGATGGCCCCGCAGCGCTCACGCGCTATCATCTGCTGCCAATTCGGGGCTGGCAGGTTCTCGCGGCCAAAGATGCCGCTTTCTTGCTGGCGGCGTTTGTGCTCACGCTGCCGCTAGCCCCGCTGCCTGGCCTGGCAGGAGCTTTCGCGGCGCTTGCCGTGGGGCACGCTCCCTCAGTCAACCAACGGCGTGAACAGACTCGCTGGAGGTTCTCCTCTGGCGCTTCGTTCGGCAACGGCCTCGGTCAATTGGTCCTGATGGCGGGAGCTGCAGGCCTGGTGCAAGCCAACCCGCTTTTCCTCCTGCCCGTCCTCGCGGGTTATCTTGGTTCGACATGGTGGTATGGTCTCGTCATTGAGCGAGGCCGCCTCGATAGCTAATGGAAACCATCCGAACCGCCGCAGCATCACTCCAGAAAGACATGGCGAATGTTTCCCGCCGCCACTTGATCCGCTCTGCGGCCGCGCTCTTTTGCTCTCAAGCACTTCGCGGCCAGGAGGAACCGACTTTCTCGACCGACGTGAAAGTCGTCAACGTGCTCGCCACCGTCACGAACAAGAAAGGCCAGATCATCCGCGACCTGACTAAGGATGATTTCTCGCTCGCGGAAAACGGACGCCCGCAGACCATCCGTTACTTCTCCCGCGAGACCGACCTTCCCCTTACGATCGGGCTGCTGATCGACACCAGCGACAGCCAGTTGCGTGTCGTGGACGCCGAGCGCCACGCCTGTGCGCGCTTTATCGATCAGGTCCTCCGCCCTGACAAGGACCAGGTGTTCATCGCGCAATTTGATATGGCCGTGCTGATCCGTCAGCCGCTCACTTCATCACTTAAGACGCTGGACGACGGGCTCGTCGCTGTCGACACCCCATCCCGCGAGGAGTACCAGCACCAGATCGCCGGCGGAACGTTGCTCTATGACGCAGTCTTGCAGGCGTCGAAAGACGTCATGCTAAAGCAACAGGGACGCAAGGCGCTGATCGTGCTCACCGACGGTGTCGACACCGGCAGCGAAGCGCCCTTGTCGGATGCCATCGACATGGCGCAGCGCGCCGATACCCTCGTGTATTCGATTTTGTTCTCCGATGCCAGCTACTATGGATCCTTTTCGCTCGCAGGTCCCGATGGCAGGCGCGTGCTCCAGCACATGTCCCGCGACACCGGCGCGGAGTGCTTCGAAGTCTCGAAAAAACAGAGCATCGAGCAGATCTTCGACGCCATACAAGACGAGCTGCGCAGCCAATACAGCATCGGCTACGTCTCCGATCAGCCCGTCAGAATCTCCGAGTTCCGCAAAATCGCACTCACGACAAACCAGAAGGGCCTGATAGTCCAGGCGCGCAATCGTTACTGGGCCCGGCGCTAGTTGCCGGCACAGATGAGCGCTTCATTCACGCTTTGCTAACCGCATCTATTTGACCATGCTGGAAGGAACATTGGTTCTGCGATTGCTCGATGCGAGCCGTTCGCATGAGGTCCGCCATCGCTCTTGCCGCCCTGGGTGCCATCACGCTAGTTGCCCAAGAAACGCCTGTCATCCGCGTCCCTGTCCACCTGGTGACCGTTCCGACTCTTGTTTTTTCTAAGGAAGGCCAACTCGTACCTGGCCTGCGCGCGGCTGATTTCCGGATCTTCGACAACGGCCGTGCGCAGATCGCCGTATTGGATGTTGACTCCAACCAGGTTTCCGTCGTTCTCGCCATCCAGGCCAATCAGGACGTGCGCGAGTACATCCCTTTTATCGCTAAAGTCGGGTCCATTGTCGAAGCCCTGCTCGTCGGCGAGTCTGGAGAGGCCACCGTCGTTACGTATGCCGACCAAGTCGCCGTTGCCAAACCCTTCGACACAGCAGATGTTCCATCCGCATTCAAGAAGCTTTCAGCAACCGGCCAGCAGGCGCGGATGATCGATGCCGGACTTCAGGCAATCAGCCTGTTGAAACAGCGGCCTGGCTCCCGTACCCGCGTTCTTCTTCTCATCGGTCAGCCGGTGGACATTGGAAGCGAGTCCTCTTTGGCCCTCCTTCAGGAACAGGCGCAGAAAAAAAACGTCGTGATCCATGCCTTGACCCTCCCGGAAATCGGCAAGGCCTTCGTGTCAGACACCTTTTCGCTCAACGGCGTTTCCAGTACGGCCAAAGGCGGCTTCCAGGCCGGCGTGGACCTCAAAAACCTGGTCTCCGTCCTTCACCGAACGAGCAGCGCACAAGGGTCCGCGGACCCGTTCTCCGTCCTGACCGCCGCTACTGGAGGGACGCAGCTTCACTTCCGCAAGCAGAATGAATTGGAACGGGCGATCACGGCCCTTGGCGTTGAGCTACGAAGCTCTTACTTGCTGAGCTACTCTCCGAACCCGGCCGACGCAGGTTACCACCAAATCAAGGTTGAGGTTGCTGTCGCTGGCGCGACCGTCTACACACGGCCGGGCTACTGGCTGAGCGCAAACTGAATCTTCCCCCCTCAGTACGCCTTCGCAATCACCACGCGGCGATCGACGGCCCCTCCCGTAATGATGCACTTGCCCCCGCCATCATATTCGTCGACCAAAGGAATGCAGCGCACCGTAGCTTTGAACTCCTTCAGCCGCGCGTCGCACACCGGGTCGTCCTTCACATGCGCCAGGACAAACTTTCCACCGCCCTTTTCAGCCGTTACTTCCCTCAGAATCGCTTCCACCTCGCCGATCGAATTCGCCAGCACCGTATTGGACTTCAACCGCTCCTTCGCTGCGTCGTAGAGATCCTTCTGCATCTGCGCCAACACCGCTGGCAGCCGTGCCGCCGCTTCCGCTTGCGGCAGCACTTCCTTCGCCCCCGTGTCCCGCCGCTTCAGCACGATGTTTCCCGACGCCAGATCCCGCGGCCCCAGCTCCAGAACCACCGGCACACCGCGCCGTTCCCAGTGGAAAAATTTCGCGCCCGGCGTCTGCCCTTCGCGATCGTCCACCTTCGCGCCGACTTCCCTCCCGATCCTCTGCGCCGCCTCCAGCACGCTCCCTTTGTCCTCGTCCTTGCGATAAATCGGCACCAGCACGGCCTTCACCGGCGCAAGCTTCGGCGGCAGCACCAGGCCCTTATCGTCCGAGTGGCTCATGATCAAGCCCCCGATCAGCCGCGTGCTCACGCCCCAGCTCGTCTGCCACACATATTCGAGCTGCCCTTCTTTGCTCTGAAATTGCACATTGAACGCTTTGCCGAAGTTCTGGCCCAAGTCGTGGCTGGTGCCCGCTTGCAGCGCCAGTCCGTTCTGCATCATGGCTTCGATCGAATAACTCCGCAGCGCGCCGGCGAACTTTTCAGCCTGCGTCTTCATGCCCTTGATCACGGGCATGGCCATGATGTCCTCAGCCACCTCGGCATAGATATCCAGCATGCGCAGCACTTCCTCGACCGCTTCTTCGTGCGTCGCGTGCGCCGTGTGCCCCTCCTGCCAGAGAAACTCCGTGGTCCGCAGAAACATGCGCGTCCGCAGCTCCCACCGCACCACATTCGCCCATTGATTCAGCAGCACCGGCAGATCGCGCCAGCTCTGAATCCACTTGGAGAAGAAATGCCCGATGATCGTTTCCGAAGTCGGCCGGATGACGTACGGCTCTTCAAGCTGCTTGCCCCCGGCGATCGTTACCACCGCCAGCTCCGGCGAGAAGCCCTCCACATGTTCCGCTTCCCGATGCAGAAAACTCTGCGGGATCAGCAGCGGAAAATAAACGTTCTGATGCCCCGTCGCCTTGAACCGGTCGTCCAGCTCCCGCTGCAACAGCTCCCACACCGCATAGCCATTGGGCTTGATGACCATGCAGCCCTTGACGATCTCCGCCGGCTCCGCCATGTCCCCCTGCAAAACGAGGTCCTGATACCAGGCCGCAAAATCCTGATTGCGTAATGTGATGCGCGATTCAGCCATGAACTGTTAGGTTACGACAGCGCGAAGAGGGGAGATGAAATTTCCGGGATGACCGGGCCTACGCTGGCTGGGCATGAAAACGCGCCCTCTTCAAACAGACCGGACTTAAATGACGATTCAAGATAGCCAGACCCGCAATCTTGTTTTGGGTATACGATGGATGGCAGGTGCGAGGTCGGAAATGCAAGCCGCTTCGTATTTGCCCCGGGAGACACTCGAAATGCCAGAGTGGCGTGGGCCACACCGAGGCCGTCTCCGCCCTGCTTTAGATCGGATACCTGCCCTGCGGCGGGGTGCTATGCGCGCCCTGGCTTTCCTCATAGCGCTACCGCTGTTCGCCGGCGTGACCTACGACCAAACCGTGAGGACAGGAAGTTTCGATGGCGCGTTGCCCGTGAAGTCGCGGGTGCCCTCGATCGAACCCCCGGTATTCGATATTCCTTTGACCATGTACGCGCCGCCTCTCGAGAATGCCCGGCCCGAGACCTTCAAGATTGTTCTGCAGGGAGACCGGCTGGTCCGGATCGGGAAAGATGACTCGACCATTTTTGATCTGCAGGCACGCACCATTACGATCGTGCAGCCCAAGAGGCACTCGTACAGCATCGAAACCATGGACGAAGCTCAGAAGCGCGTTGGGGCGCTGTTCCACCGCTGGAATTCCCGGCCGGCTCCCCAATACGCGGCCGCAATTCAAAAAACAGGCCAAACAAAACAGATCGAAGGTCAAACCGCCGAAGAATACCGCCTCATCGCGATCAGCGTGTCCGGCGGACGGCGCCGAGTCGGAGGTAGCTCCATTTACTGGATCGTGCCAAAGTCTCCGTCGGACGACCTGGTAGCCTTCCAGGCCAGGTGGTCCCACGAATGTGGCCTGGCCTTTCCCGGAATGCCGACCACCCCTACACGCGGCGACACATCGGTTTTCGGAGTGATGGCCCAGGCTGCATCGACCCTGCCCGGCTACCCCGTTGTGTATGTCGTCGAATCCAGACCGCTTCCCGGTGCCGAGAGACTCGAGGCGGAAGCCTCGCCGGGGACGGCTCTTGTAGACCTGACGACGATCAGAGTCACAGAAACAGCGTTTTCGGGGTTCGTGGACGGCGCCGTTGACCCGTTGGTCTTCGCAGTGCCCACCGGTTACAAGAAGACGAAAAGCCTCACGTACATGCCTGACTAAGTACGTCACTTCAGAAGTTCACTAACGTATTTTTTGGGGTCGTCGGATCAGCATGATGTGGCGACTCTGTCGAGGAGTTCGGCCAGATC
>Ga0326728_10002321_pt1 | contig 63907 bp, 51 predicted proteins | sample MB3enrmetagenome_FD_207602 | JGI IMG/M metagenome (GOLD analysis project Ga0326728, IMG submission 207602) | Lab enriched peat soil microbial communities from McLean, Ithaca, NY, United States - MB31MN | ecosystem: Environmental > Terrestrial > Soil > Wetlands > Peat | place: USA: New York...
CATTCCCACCGACATTTTGGGCTTCCGCCGGCACGTCCACCGACATTCCCACCGACATTTTGGGCTTCCGCCGGCACGTCCACCGACATTCCCACCGACATTTTGGGCTTCCGCCGGCACGTCCACCGACATTCCCACCGACATTTTGGGCTTCCGCCGGGCGCCCTAAATTATTTAAATTTTCTGTTTTTTGTTTTTGAACAATTCAAAAACACAAAGGATTAAGACAAATTTAAGGATTGAAGCGGTAGGCATTCATCTGGGTTGAATGGATTTTTCAAACGGCCAAAAGGTTGTTAGGGTTTGATCACGTTATCATCATCTGGGTTTTGGACCAGGAATTGAAGTTCCGCCTCATTCGAGCGCTTCAACCAATGCCCGCTAGAGTCCCGGGGAACGATGATGAAATAATAATGGTTTCGGTCGCCGGCGATCCTCATCAGGAGGTTCGTATCCGTTTTGTTGATGTCCTGATAGAACTCGTAAACCCCATCGGATTCACGACTAAATAGAAGGGTGTATCCAACAGCGTCCGGATCGGAATCCCAATCCACATAGACCTTCCGGTCCGTCTGTGGGCTGACGTTCAATTTCAACGAGGGTTTTTCGAACAAGGCGTCCAACTGCCTGGTGGAAGGATACCAAAGGTAGGTTCCCAAGACCTTTTCCTTACCATCACGGTTAACCGATGTGGCTAGCCATTCCCACCCCTGCAGACCCGAAGTATCTGTGACCCAAACCTTGTTCGAATGTTTCGGTTCCAGGGTCGCCTTCTCAACCCTTCCATTGGGGGATTTGCGGTAAAGGTTGTAACCGACCGTATCAGGGTCATCGGATTGCGGCCAGGACAATTGCAGTCCCACCGCGTCGACTTTCCCCGTGACCCCATGAGGGACGGACATATCCATCACATTGGATTTGGTGTTGTAGATATTTTGGACGCTCTCGTCCAAACTTTCGGTTACCAGGTAGGCCGGTTTGGACGGGAAACTACGCCCTCCCCCGATGCCGATAGCCCGGACCGATATCTTGTAAAGAGTTTCTTGATCATACCCCTTGAAATAGTAGATGGGATTCACGACCGGAGGGGAAACAATGGCGGGACGCCCATCGAGTGGCTGGATGATGACCTCATAAGCTTGGACCGGTCCCCTGGACTTTTCCCATCTTATCTCCAGGGCTTGCGGCGTTTGAACGGTAGAGACATATTTGGGGGAATTCGGTTCTCCGCCCGACATCCAAGGCCCATCCCAACGGACGATTCCCGAGAAGCGATGGACTGAGCCAAGCTGGTTATAGGGCTCAAATGCGTAATCCAACTGGACAAAAGAAACCTGTACGCCGGCCCCGCAAGAGAAGCCCTCATCATCCGAATTGGTCAAATAACCGGCCCGCAAGGCGACCTCGTCCCGGAACCAATATTCCGCGCCGAAACCAGCCCTCTCAGTATTTGTAATGACGTTGTAATTGACATCAGCCGCGATGTTCAATGTATGCATGGGCAATTCGACCGCGGTCCAGGCCAAACCCGCGTTAATGGCGGTCGGAAGGGGCTCGGAGCTGGCCATTTTGATCCCAGGCCCGATATTCATGCCAGACGCGGCCAAAGCGAATGTCGGGAGGATACGGTACCGAAATCCCACATCGAACCCCAAACCGCTTCCTTGGACCGTATCGATCTTTCGGGATATATATTTCATCGCGGCGCCCACATGCAGATCGTAGAAGGACTTCCCCCAACCCCCGATAAGCGCCATATCCTGAACGGAAGAGGTCGCGGCGGAAGGATTGGCCGTGCTATTGAAAGGCGCCGTTCCCATCCCCAGGTAGCCCAAACCCAAAACTCCCATATCGCCGGCCGGAAGGGCCATACCGATAAAATCATAACCAATATCGGCGATGAAACTCTCATGTCCATATCCGATCTCCGGCATGCGGATGTTCGCCAGACCGGCCGGATTGAACGAAAGCGTGTTGATATCATCCGCGACCGCGCTGAAAGCCTGACCCATCCCATCGGGTCTCGCTCCCGTGGTCATCAATAAAAAATCAGCCCCGGTGGTCAGCGGAGTGGCCGTTACACGGACAGTTCCGACAACCGAAAGGATCAGGAATAAAAGGATCGCGCGTTTGGTCATTCTTTCACCACCGATACTTTCTTGAACTCAACCCTTTTCGGCTCGATGACGGCGACGATGTACAAACCCGAATAGACCGACTCCCCATTGTCGTCTTTTCCATCCCAATAAACCGTGTAGGAACCAGGAGGCAGTGTAAGGTCGGATAGATGTCGAATGGTCGTTCCTCGAACGTTATAAACCCTAACCTGAACATCTCCGCCGTCGATGGCCCAGTAATCGATCCTCAAAGGCGGATCAGTGACAGAGTTGAACCTATTCGTGCCCAAAGCCAAGGAGATGCTGACGGTCGGGGTCGAGGTGAACGTAAAAGTCGGAGTGTAATTAGGCGTGTCCGTCGAGGTTGCCGTCGCGGTCTGGGTCCGAGTGAAGGTAAAGGTTGGGGTAAAGGTCATGGTGGGGCTGTTGGTGACGGTCGCGGTATTGGTCGGAGTGTTGGTATTGGTCAAGGTACAGGTGTTGGTCGGCGTGAAAGTATTGGTGCTGGTCGCCGTGTTAGTCGCGGTACTGCTGGCGGTTGAGGTGGCGGTATTGGTTCCGGTCTGAGTCGGCGTACTGGACGCCGTGCTGGTAGCCGTATTGGTAGGGGTGTCGGTAGAGGTGGATGTGGCCGTATTAGTAGCGGTATTGGTCGCGGTTCCAGTGGATGTGTTGGTAGCTGTGTCGGTCGGGGTATTCGTTGGGGTAGCTGTGGCGGTATTCGTAGCCGTATTAGTGGGAGTATCGGTGGCCGTATTACTGGCGGTATTGGTCGGGGTGCCGGAAGAAGTGCTCGTAGGTGTGTTGGTGGAAGTATCGGTGGCGGTAGTGGTCGGGGTATCCGTCGGAGTGTTGGTAGCTGTGTTGGTTGCCGTGGCAGTCGCCGTATCGGTGGTTGTATTGGTGGTGGAATTGGTGGCCGTATTAGTAGCGGAAGCCGTCGGGCTATCCGTCGAAGTCGCTGTTGCCGTGTTGGTCAAGGTGTTGACGATCGTGGCTGTGGCTGTGTCCGTCCCCGTGGTCGTCGCCGTGTTGGTCGCTGTACCGGTAGTGGTATTGGTTGCGGTATCCGTTTGGGTATTTGTCGGGGTTGGAGAAGCTGTATTTGTCAAAGAATTGGTGATCGTCGCCGTGGCTGTATCCGTCCCAGTACTAGTTGCGGTATTAGTCGCTGTGTTGGTCGCCGTATTAGTGGCTGTGTCTGTCGATGAGTTTGTTGGGGTAGCTGTGGCCGTATTGGTCAATGTGTTGACGATAGTTGCGGTCGCGGTATCTGTGGTGGTATTCGTCCCCGTATCCGTCGGGGTATTTGTTCCTGTCGATGTAGCTGTGTTAACAGGCGTATTGGTGATCGTCGCCGTGGCTGTATCCGTCCCGGTACTCGTCGCTGTATTCGTGGCCGTGTTGGTCGCTGTGTTAGTACCAGTGTCCGTCGGGGTGTTTGTTCCTGTCGATGTAGCTGTGTTAACAGGCGTGTTGGTGATCGTTGATGTCGCGGTGTCAGTCCCGGTGCTAGTCGCGGTATTGGTTGCCGTATCAGTCGTCGTGTTTGTGGCACTGTTCGTCGCCGTATTGGTGGCTGTGTCGGTTGCCGTGTTCGTCGGTGTCCCTGTGGAAGTATAGAGTGGAGTATTGGTGATCGTCGCCGTGGCGGTGTCCGTCCCGGTACTCGTCGCTGTATTCGTGGCCGTGTTGGTCGCTGTGTTAGTACCAGTGTCCGTCGGGGTGTTTGTTCCTGTCGATGTAGCTGTGTTAACAGGCGTGTTGGTGATCGTTGATGTCGCGGTGTCAGTCCCGGTGCTAGTCGCGGTATTGGTTGCCGTATCCGTCGTCGTGTTTGTGGCACTGTTCGTCGCCGTATTGGTGGCTGTGTCGGTTGCCGTGTTCGTCGGTGTCCCTGTGGAAGTATAGAGTGGAGTATTGGTGATCGTCGCCGTGGCGGTGTCCGTCCCGGTATTAGTCGCGGTGTTAGTCGCTGTATTGGTCGCCGTATTAGTACCAGTATCCGTCGGGGTGTTTGTTCCTGTCGATGTAGCTGTGTTAACAGGCGTGTTGGTGATCGTCGCCGTGGCTGTATCCGTCCCGGTACTCGTCGCTGTATTGGTTGCCGTATCCGTCGAGGTATTCGTTCCAGTCGATGTTGCCGTATTAACGGGCGTATTGGTAATTGTCGCCGTCATGGTATCTGTGCCTGTATTAGTCGCCGTATTCGTAGCAGTATCGGTAGTTGTGTTAGTCCCTGTCGATGTAGCTGTGTTAACAGACGTATTGGTGATCGTTGATGTTGCGGTATCGGTACCGGTATTCGTTGCCGTATTGGTAACCGTATCAGTCGGGGTATTCGTTCCAGTCGATGTTGGCGTATTGACTGGAGTATTGGTGATCGTAGAAGTCGCCGTATCCGTACCGGTATTCGTTGCCGTATTGGTGACCGTATCCGTTGGGGTATTCGTTCCAGTCGATGAAGCCGTATTAACTGGAGTATTGGTGATCGTAGCGGTCGCTGTATCCGTACCTGTACTTGTCGCTGTGTTAGTGACCGTATCCGTCGAGGAATTGGTCGCGGTCGCCGTCCCGGTGTTTGTCGGAGTGTTGGATATAGTAGCCGTGGCGGTATCGGTACCGGTATTCGTTGCCGTATTGGTAACCGTATCCGTTGGGGTATTCGTTCCAGTCGATGAAGCCGTATTCACAGGTGTGTTGGTGATCGTCGCCGTGGCTGTATCCGTACCTGTACTTGTCGCTGTGTTAGTGACCGTATCCGTCGAGGAATTGGTCGCGGTCGCCGTCCCGGTGTTTGTCGGAGTGTTGGATATAGTAGCCGTGGCGGTATCGGTACCGGTATTCGTTGCTGTATTGGTAACCGTATCGGTCGAGGTGTTGGTCGTGGTGGCCGTTCCCGTGTTGGTCGGGGTATTAGATATCGTCGCCGTGGCGGTATCCGTGCCAGTATTGGTGGGAGTGTTGGTCACAGTGTCGGTAGCAGTATTGGTTCCTGTATTAGTCGCAGTATTGGTGATGGTATCGGTAGAGGTATTCGTTTCGGTCGCAGTTCCTGTGTTGGTTGGCGTATTGGATATTGTCGCAGTAGCGGTGTCCGTGCCTGTATTCGTAGCGGTATTGGTAGCCGTGTCAGTGGCGCTATTGGTAGCCGTATTGGTAAAGGTATTGGTAGGCGTATTGGTGAGGGTATCCGTTGGGGTATTGGTCAAAGTAAGTGTGGTCGTATTGGTTGGAGTATCGGAAATTGTAGCGGTAGCTGTATTAGTGGCGGAGCTTGTCGCCGTATGGGTGGCCGTGTTGGTCGCTGTATCGGTTGCAGTATCCGTAAATGACGAAGTTGCCGTATTGGTCGCCGTGTCCGTGGGGGAATTGGTTTCGGTCAGTGTCGGCGTCAAGGTCGGTGAAGAGGTAGGGGTGTTGGAAGCCGTCAAGGTTGGAGAGTATGTGAATGTGGGTGTCGCTAAAACAACTGTTATATTAGCGCCAGTCAGGGGGAAAGGCCCTGACACAACGATTGATTTGCCTAGAGTGGTATCGGTCCCAACGATCTCGATTGATGAAGCAATTTGACTTCCATATGTTCCCGTCGCCGCGTTGTTGGCGAAATCATAAGAGATCAAATAATCCTGGGTAACTCCAGCGTCCAAGCTATCCAAGGGGAACCCCCCCAACGTTGCCGCGTGGCTGGAGGTGGAATAATGTGAATCAGCCAACCAATTGACATTGCCATCCACGACCCCCGCGTGATCCTCATCTTGCCATAAAGAAGCTGTAACTCCCTGGTCGTTGCCCGAGGAATTCAGAACGATATAGCTAATATCGATTGTGTCCACCCCAGGATTGCCGATCTGGAAATGCATCACGGGCACATCCCATGTGCCGGCGATAACGGAGGTATCCGCCGGGGTCGGTGTGGATGTCGCCACAAACAAAGTAGGAAGGGTCGCTGTGGAAGTTGGGGTAGAAGTGAATGTCTGGGTCGGGGTATCAGTGGGGGTGGAAGTGATGGTCGGAGTATATGTTGAAGTTGGGGTAAAGGTCGGAGTCGGGGTCGCGATCGTGATAGTTGCCCCGTCCAGTGGGAAAATCCCGTTCACTTGTATGGCCGTTCCAGTCGAATCACCCGCGCCAGTCACTTGAATGGCGGCCAAGATAGCAGTCGTATAAGCTCCTGGCGGAGCGGTCGATGAAAAATCATAGGAAACGATATAATCTTCGCTTGTGCCTTGCGCGATGGTATCGAGGGGATACCCGGGATCTGAAAAAACAACCGAACCTCCGGTCGCTACGTGATACTTTCCACCAGCCAGCCAATTGACGCTCCCATCCACCACTCCAGCTTGGTCCACATCCTGATAAAGATCCACTTCAGAGATCTTAGTGTCATTTCCCGTTTCAGTCGCCGGAGCGGAAACCGTGATGGAAGATAAAGTAACGTCTTCCGAACCATTATTGGTGATACGGATATGTAAAAGGGCGACATTTGAAGTGCCCGCAAGAAGGGTGGAATCAGGTGGGATGGGAGCGACAATGGAAACGCCTAATTGGATCTGAGCCCAGGCAGTAGTTGCCGTGAAAACACAGATAACACAGAGCGCGGTAAAAATGCGGTGGAAGTTTTTTATCATTCGGTAATGCTTACCCTTTTAGGTTCAATGAAATGTTGGCGGGTCAGCACCAATCCAGATCGTGAAATTTTGCGGTGGGTGGTTCGGCAATTTCAAAACCAAGAACCTAGTCCCCTGTTAAAACTATTTAGTTAATAGATTACCACGATAAAATCCGCTCCGCTATATCGCTAAACGAGTCGGTGGGGTTTTCAAAAGAACCAATGTTGAAACCCAAAGAAAATTTTGAAACGGTGGGGTAATTGTCCTATTTTCATGGCACATTTTGGACAATTTCGATTGTTTTAATGATTTTGAAACTATGAAGAAATAAACAAAATTAGGTATTTATTTTATTAGGGGATCTTTTACTCCAAGTTGTGAGAACCCTTTGGCCCTTAAAAGACACGAATCACACCTACCGCATGGACGATCAACTTTGACGGGGTCATAACAGGAATGGGTGATCCCGTAGTTAACACCCAACTTCAACCCAGTTTGAATGATCTGTGCCTTGGTCATCCGTATCAGAGGTGTATGAATACGGAAATTCCATTTTCCCTCCACCCCTTTTTGAGTAGCCAGCTTGGCGAGTTTCTCGAACGCCCGGATGAACTCCGGACGGCAGTCCGGGTAGCCGCTGTAATCCAGGGCGTTCACGCCGATGAAAAGGTCCTGCGCCCCGACGACCTCGGCCCAGGCCATACCCAGGGAAAGGAAAATGGTATTGCGGGCCGGCACATAAGTGGAGGGGATACCCTTCCCCATTTCTTTCAGGCTTCGCGATTTGGGGACCTTGATCTTGCTGTCCGTAAGGGACGAACCGCCGAAGGAGGTCAGGGGCACGGCCAACTCCAGGTGGTTTTTCACTCCGAACTTCTTCACCACCCGGCGGGAGGCCTTCAGCTCCGAATGGTGTCTTTGGCCGTAGGAGAGGGTCAGGGCGTAGGGCTCGAAACCCCGGCTTTTGGCGATGGCCAGACAGGTGGTGGAATCCAACCCGCCTGATACTAGGACAATAGCCTTGCGACTTTTCATTTACTTCTTCTCCTTTGCCTACCGGCCTTTGGTGTCGTTGGGCCACAATATTTTATGCAGTTGCAGTTGAAACCTCACCGGCAAACGGTCATCGGTGATCCATTGGGCCAGTTCGACCGGCTCCAGATGACCGAAAGCTGTCGAAAACAGCAGGGTGAACTTTCCCGCCAGCCGTTTTTTTTCGATGGCGCCTTTGGCGTAGTCGTAATCTTCCCGGTCCGCGATAACGAACTTGATCTCGTCCTGGCCCGGGACAAGCCGGTCCAGGTTGGTCCAGACATTCCGGGCTTCCTCACCCGAACCAGGGCATTTGATATCCATGACCTTGACGACGGCGGGGGGCACCCGGTCCAGGTCCACCGCCCCGCTGGTTTCAAGCATCACCCTGTACCCTTTAGCCAAAAGGGAATCCATCAGAGGGTAGACCCCCTCCTGTTCCAGGGGTTCCCCGCCGGTGAGTTCCACCAATTTCACACCGTAGGAATCCACCTTTCGCAGAATGGTTTCCAGGCTCTTATCCTCTCCCTCATGAAAAGCGTAGGCCGTGTCGCACCATTGGCACCTAAGGGAACAACCGGTCAGGCGGATGAACACGCAGGGCAGTCCCGCCCAGGTCGATTCACCCTGAAGGCTCAGGTATATCTCGTTGACCTTCAAAGGTTCTTTTATTCGCTCCGTCATTTCCCCGCCTGTCTTTCCTATTCTTTCAGCTCCACAAGGTAATAGCTGGAGCGGTCCTTGGGGGAAATATTAAACTCCAAAGCCCCTTTATTCATAGTGGTCGACAGGGATGAAAGCTTTTGTCCCGACTCGTCGATGGGGGTGACCAGGTAATGGTCCGCGGCGTGGTCCACGATGGATATTTTCGCCATAACGCCCTGCATCAGGATAGGGGGATGTCCCGAGTCCTTGAGGGCGGTGCGGGTGGGGTTGAAGACCTGCCCGCTGTTCTCGGCCCGGCCCACGGCGAACACCACGAATTTCTTGGACTGGCTCAAGGGTTGGTGGTCCAAAGCGACCGCCAGGATGGCCGTCCAGGGATTGCGGGGGGCGACATGCGCCCACATTCCCGTGGTTCCCCAAACCTGGTCCGGACTGTCGGCTGAGAGGGCCCCGACCAACCCCTGAACCATGGGACTGTCAATCTTCAGGATGCCCTTGCCGTAATAGAGGGTCTCCTCGCCGGTGGAACTATCGATCTCTTTTTCCTCGGCGTTATAAAGCTTCTCAATCCTGGACAGGTCGGCGGGGGCCGCGGGCTTGGAACCGACAAAACGCTTCGCCACCTTGGCGACATAAGGAAGCCAGGGATGGTCGAACAACCAGGAAGATTTACTGCCGTTGGCCAGGATATCCTGGTCGGCGATGGGTTCCTCGATGGTCACGTCCGAGGGTTTCAACAACCCCTCCTCGAAGATCAGGGCGCCGGCCTGGTAGAGAGGCTCGTTATCCGGCCGGGAGTTGATGGAGAAATTGGTCATCTTCTCCGAACCGATCAGGGACGGGCCGAAATCGAACTGCAAAAAGCCGTCCCAATCCTGCAGGCAGCCGTAAGCGGCCATCAAGATCGGGCCCTCCAAACGGTACTCATTGGGGAAACAATCATTCCATTCGGTGACAATGAGGGGTTTGCCCAATACCGCGTCACTGCACAAACCGAAGAGCAGGGACCCTTGGAAGGGATTCTTCAGCTGGGACGTGTTGTTCATGGGCGCCCGGTCCACATTGGACCAGCCTCCGGCGATGTTCCAGATCTGCGGATGGTCCCAGTAGGAGTGGGTATCCATGAAGTCCATGACCGAGTCGCTCTTGATGTTTCCCAGCACCGGCAGACCGATGTTGCTTCCGGTCAGCAAGGCGTGGGGGCTGAGTTTAGCCAGGAAGGCTTTCATTTCCAGGTTGCTCTTCAGGACCGTATGGAGCAGGAACTTCAAGCTGGCATCGGCGTTCTCCGGGTTCTCGACGGCCTTCAGGGACTGGCTGTCCCAGTCGAACTTGAAATGGGTGATGGGGCCCTTGCCGCCCCAGGCCTCGAACATCTTCTGCAACTCGTCCCAGAAGGGCTGGGGGAATTTCTGCTCGCCGAAGTTACAGAAGATGGAGGACTCGTTCACGATCTCGTTGCCCACATAGACTGGGTCGTCCTTGAGGGCCAGACCCGTGTAGGGGTTCATGTGGGTCAGGAGCGCCTCGGCGTATTTTTTGTTGAGCTCGATGATACGCCGGCTGAAATGGATGACCGTTTTGGCGCCTTCCTCCAGGTCCTTGTAGCCAGGCACCTTGTCGCCCTCGCGGTATTTACGACCCACCGACCAGTCGGGATAGACATAGATGCCATTCTTCTTGAGAGCGGCGATGAGGTAATCCATCTGGTCCAGGGCCGCGGGATTGAAGGTCTGGGTATTGTCGGCCTTGGGGTCGAACAGGCTGACCTCGCCCCAGTCATTGTCGAGGAAATGCAGGCGCACCAGGTTGATGCCCAGCTTGCGCATGCGCACCGCCACCAGGTCCGCTTCCTCATGGGGAATGAAAAGGCGGGGACCCACCCCGTCCGTGCCCCAGAATTTGATCCTGGTCCCGTCGGCGAAGGTGAAATGCCCGCCTTGGTTCGTCACGAAACCGTGACCGCCCGCCGGGGCCTCATTGAGGAAGGAAAGGTCCAGCGGAGCCTGGTCCGCCTTGAGGGGCGGCTGGTAGGTGTACCAATCGGATGTGTCGCTGGCCTGCTCGGTCTGGAGAACGACCGGTATCTTGTTCCCCTTATCATCCAGCAGGGTCAGGGTGAGATCGTCGAACCAGGCCTTGCCCGCGCAATTACCCAAGCCGGCGTCCACATGGACCGCGGCCGAACCGGCCGGGACCGGATAGGACTTCTCATAATAGGTCCAGTCGGTCGTGCCTGACACGGCGCAGGCCTCCGCTTGCCAGCCCCCGACCTGCTTGTTGTCGGCGTCCCTGAAATCCACGCCCAGCCGGGCGGCCATATAGTCCTCTTTCCCCCGGACCACCTGGTCCGTCCTCACCCACCCGCCGTAAACGATCCTGGCGGGGGTCTTGCCCCGGAAGGAAACGTCCTGGGCCGGCAGGGTCCAGGCGGGCGCGGTATTCTCGACCACCAGGGAGTGGCTGGAGTTGTGGCCCTGGGCGTCCACCTTGGCCATGTTCCAGGCGTCCGAGCCCGGCGTCTCGAAATCCGGGTCCAACAGCCAGTTGTCCGTCTTGATCGAGGAGGCGGGCTTCAAGGAAGGATGGGTCGAGGCGGCCCCGGCGGCCAGGGGTTTCAGGTCGTAATCATAGACCAGCATGCGCAGGTCGCTGTACCAGGCGCTTCCCTTGCAGTTGCACATCTGGAGGCTGACCTTGGCGGTGGCGGCGAAGGCCGGCACTTTATATTGGTTGGAATAAAGCTTCCAGTCCTGGGACCCGATCGCGCTGGCGATCTCAGCGGGCCATCCCCCCACCTGCTGTTTATTGGCGTCAAAGAAGACGACGGTGATGCGGGCCATTTCCCAATCCCTGGTCCCCTTGACCACGTCCTGGCATTTCATCCAGCCCGAGATCTCGATGGCTGGAGGCGGGGGCTGGGGCAATTTCACTTCCTGCTCGTTGGCGGTCCAGGTAAATGAGTCGTTGTGGAGATAGGCGGATGGTTTGCCGTCATGGCCCGGCTGGGTCTGGAGGTTACCATCCCATCCGGACCGATCCTTGAAGTCCCCATTGACCAGCCAGTTCAGGTCCACGGCTTTTGCGGATGGAGTGAAAAGCAGAAGGATGAGGCCGACGACCATCGATAATTTTTTCACGAACGCTCCTTTTTCTGGCTAAGTCTGTTTATGGAATGACACCGATTCTAACGCCTAAATTTGACGAAGAGAGCCAAAGAAAGTGTCAATAAAGATACAACTTAGGGGGTCGAAAAATCCGATTTACACAAGTGGTGGGAGGTTACCACCAATCCTTAGGGGCCGGGGAGGCTCTCCTCTGGAAGCTTATTTGTTAATAAAAAAAGGATCATCTATTCCAAAAATTGGGCAAAAGGGGCTTTTCCCCTGTCTTTTTAGGAAGATTTTAGTATGATTAATCCTTCTTCGGGACCGTCAGGTCCGAAGAGATGTTAAATTTTTATTAGTAGAAAGGTTGTTGCAGCATGGCACAAGGAACAGTTAAGTGGTTCAAGAACGAAAAAGGCTTTGGTTTCATTTCCCAAGACGGGGGTGAAGACGTATTTGTTCACTTCTCCGCTATTCAGACAGATGGATTTAAATCCCTGAATGAAGGCGACCGCGTGGAGTTCGATGTCACACAAGGTCAAAAGGGTTTGAAAGCTGAAAACGTCCGCAAGATATAACTATCTCGCGCCGTTAAAAGCCCCTGGGGTCACCCCCAGGGGCTTTTTTTTTGCCCGCGCCCTCACCAATGGGAGCATTGCGCCTGGGTACGCCGGTAGCTCGCGGACGTGTCGATCTTCGCGTTGTTCCGCAAGACTTCCTCTTTGAACCTGTTGAATATGGGCACGATGATGCCCTCGATGCGTTTCTCGATGACGCTTTTCCCCTCTTCCATGGAACCTACCCTGATCGGATGGGCTTTGGTCGGGATGGACCGGTCCCTCTGCAGTGCCCTTTTCATCAAGGATTGGTATTTGACGAAAGCCCGGTCATTGATCGCCACATGGGTATTTTCGTGGGCCAGAACGACCCGGTACTGGCAGCTCCCCTCCGGGAACTGGCTGGAGACATAAACGTTCATTTTCGTGATGGAAAAATCAACATGGACCGAGTCGGCCCAGACGACCAGGGGCTTGCCCGGGCCATAGTTCATCCCCGCCACCTCCACGTTATGCTGGACCTCGTTCTCGAAAGCGGTCAGCCCCGGCTCGTGCATCGCCCGGCTCGCTCGATAGATATGGCTCATGGACTCTATCTGTTCGGTGCTGTAGTTATGGTAATAAGTGGGCTTTAAAAATGTTCCCGTGAAATTCAGGAAGGCGGCCTGGGCGGGGAGGACGCTCCCAGAGAAAAGGAGAGCGAGGAAACAAATATGGAATGAAACCGAGCGGCGAGGTCTCTTTTGTCCGGAACTATCGTTTCTGTCCATGTTCACATGTTCTCTTTCAGGCTTCGAATATCCTTCCGCCCGGAGAAAAGATCACCGGCCCACATGAAGGGGTCCATTTTCCGGCCTTCCCGTTCAAGGGACGAGACCAGATAATTGAATTGACGTAAGCTCGGATCAGCTTTGAAATGCCACCGCCAATTCTTGTTCCGGCAAAGGGTTTCTCCCAGATAGACCCCGACGATACCCAGCCGGATACGGGCGTCCAACTCATTCTCGACCTCGGCCAGAAGTGTCGGTAAATAAGCCGCTAATCGGCTCAGGGATTCCAACGTGAGGTCCGGGCCAATTTCCGTCAGGTCCTCTTCCCGGTTGGCGATCAGACGGGATATGGTCCTTTCGGCGTTCGCCAAGTCATTATCGACGGTTTTAGCCGAGGCGTTCCGGGCCTGGACCGCTTCGAGGATCAGGCCGACAGCCTTTTGACGGCGACATTGGAACCGGTTCCACCCTTTCCACCCAAAGATGGCAAAGACAACCGTTCCCAAAAAGCAGAGGCACCAGACCCACTCTTTCGGCAAACTAGGAAAGAAAAAAGGCCGATAGAATTCGTTAAGGAACGCTGTCAGGGCAAACAACAGGGCCAGGGTGAAATAAGCGATACTCATCTTCAAGGGCCGGACCATTAAAACTCGATCCCTTTTTTAGCCCGCTCTTGGGCGTCGAAATAATGTTTCTCTTTTTTCATTTCGGTGACCAGATCGGCTTTGGCGACCAACTCGGGCCAGACCTGATGCCCGGTGATGACCAATTCGCATCTCCGTTTGCGGTCGTAAAGTTTCACTAAGTCCATGACCTCTTCCCTTGTCACCAGCTTGCACATGACCGCGGCCAATAGCTCGTCCAAAACCAGCAGGTCTTGCTTGCCTTTTGTAATCAGTTCACGGGATTTATTCAAGGCCGCCCGGGCCTGCTCAAAATCGATCGTATCGTTCCTGAAACGGAAGGCCTTGGGGCCAAGCACCCTTTCCCCGCCAAACGGGAATAGGGTTATCCCCTTCAGTTTCCTGAGCAATTTCCTCTCGGAATAATGCTCATCCTTGCCATTGTAACCTTTGTCGAACTGGACAAAAGCCACCTTCAACCCAGCTCCCAGGGCGCGCAGGGACAGGCCCAGCGAGGCGGTCGTCTTGCCTTTGCCATAACCGTAATAAATATGCAGGCGGTTTTTCATGGGGTTTAGTTTATGGGATTGGGACTGGGTTCACAAGACGAAGAAAGAACGATAAAAACAGGAAGGAGGAAACCGCTGAATATCCAAGATATCGTGAGCCTGGGTTGGATGGAACTTAAGCTTCTTTTTCCACCGAGTTCTTGGCCAGGTCTTGGATGGCTTTGATGGCCCATTCATCCGGAAGGACGAAACTGACCCCGCAGTGGGTTTTCTTGGCCCAGACGATCTTGGCGTAGACTTCGATGGTTTGATCTTTTTCCAATTCGATATTCAGCTTCAGTATCGCTTCCGATTTGAAAGGCTGTTGGACCTCTAGCTTCAAACCGCTTTCGCTGATGTTGTGGGCGATACCCGGTTGATGTTTCGCGTCGACCTCGAAAATATTTCCTGATTTCGACGGGACCACCGTAAAAACACGAACGGGTTTTTTGACTTCGAATCTTTCGCGGCGGCGTTTTTCGGAAACTGCTGCCATTTTCCAGGTCCTTTGAAAGCGTTATTCCCTGAGGATAATCGAAAAGTTAGGCGAAAAACTGCAATATTTGTGCCCTGAAACCATACTCTGTCCCGTTTATCGATAAAGTTTCCAGTTGTTCGTTTTAATGATTTTTAAAAATAATTTTCGGGAATGAATAAAGTTATGACAATTGTGGTGAGATCGAACTTTTTCGGCGGCTTTCTGACAAAAATTTTGCCACCTTAACAATACAAAAACTATCTTTCAGAAGACCGCCCCATTCCCAATTAACACTCAATGATATGGGTCAAGTCCTATTATCAGTTAAGCCTCTTCGGAAAAATAGGGCTGACCCGTTCCCAAGTCAAATCCAATGACACGGGTCTAGGCATATTCTTTTTTAAACTTCATTTGAGAAATAAGACTGTAGCGACTTCACCTTGATGTCCCTTTTCTTCAGGGCCTCGATGCCGTTGGCCGCCGCCGCGCAAGCCGAAAGGGTCGTGATGCAGGGAACGTTGTAGACGACCGCGGCGCGGCGGATCTGGAAATCGTCCGAACGGGGCCCCTTCCCCGCCGGGGTATTCATGATGAGCTGGACGCCATGATTCTTGATCAGGTCCACCACGTTGGGCCGGCCTTCATGGACCTTCCGCACCACCGTCACTTCCAACCCGTTGCTGGTCAAGGCCTGGGCCGTTCCCTCGGTAGCGACCAATTTGAAACCCATGTCGCTCAAACGTTTGGCGATGAAGATGACCGAGCGCTTATCCTTGTTCTTGACCGATACGAACACCGTTCCCTTCAGGGGCAGCGACGAGTTGGCTGCCATCTGGCTCTTGGAGAAAGCCATGCCGAAGTCCTGGTCCAGACCCATGACCTCGCCGGTGGATTTCATTTCCGGTCCCAGGACCGTATCCACGCCCGGGAACCGGTTGAAGGGGAACACCGATTCCTTCACCGCGATATGCTTCAGATAAGCCACTTCCTTGACGCCGAGCTGGGCGATGGTTCTTCCCGCCATGACCCTGACCGCGACCTTGGCCCAGGGGGTGCCGGTGGCCTTGGAAACGAACGGCACGGTCCGGGAAGCCCTCGGATTCACTTCCAATACATAGACCATGTCATTCTTGATGGCGTATTGGACGTTCATCAGACCCTTGACCTTCAGGGCCAGGGCCATTTCCTTGGTGTATTTACGGATATTGGCGATCTGGTCTCCCCGCAGGGTATAGGGCGGGATGACGCAGGCCGAGTCTCCCGAATGCACCCCCGCTTCCTCGATATGTTCCATGATGCCCGCGATCAACACTTCTTTCCCGTCGCAGATGCAATCCACATCCACTTCCAACGCGTCCTCTAGAAAATGATCGATGAGGATGGGCAGGTTGGGAGCGGCCTCGGCCGCCCGAAGGACGAAATCGTCCAGGGCTGACTCGTCATAGGCGATCTCCATGGCCCTGCCCCCCAGCACATAGGAAGGACGGACCATGACCGGGTAACCCACCTTGCGGGCCACCGGCTTGGCTTGTTTGACGTTCATGGCGATCCCGTTGTCCGGATGGCGGATCTTGAGGCGCCGCAGCATGGTCCCGAAAAGCTTGCGGTCCTCGGCGATATCGATGGATTCGGGCGAGGTGCCGATGATGGGAGCTCCGGCTTTTTTGAGCGGGACCGCCAATTTCAAAGGCGTCTGACCCCCGAATTGGACGACCACACCCTTCGGGTTTTCCCGGTCCATGATGTTCATCACGTCCTCGAAGGTCAGGGGCTCGAAATAAAGGCGGCTGGAGGTGTCGTAGTCGGTCGAGACGGTCTCCGGGTTGTTGTTGACCATGATGACCTCGTAGCCGTCGGCTTTGAGAGCGAAGGCCCCATGGACGCAGCAATAATCGAACTCGATACCCTGGCCGATGCGGTTGGGCCCGCCTCCCAGGATCATGATCTTTTCTTTATCCGTCGGGAGGCCTTCCAGATCCTTGCCCTCGAAGGAAGATTTGCCAAGCTCGTAAGTCGAGTAGAGATAGGGCGTGAAGGCCTCGAACTCGGCGGCGCAGGTATCCACCATCTTGTAAACTGGCGTGACCTTCAGGGATTTACGGTATTGACGGACTTCGGTCTCCTTCACCCCGCACAGGAACGACAATTGAGCGTCTGAAAAACCGAGGGCCTTGGCCCGACGTAACAGCTCAAGGGGAAGCTTGGACTTCAGTTTTCCTTTTTTAAAGGTGACCTTTTCCAGTTCCTTTTCCAGGTCCACGATTTCCTTGAGTTCGTTCAGGAACCAGGGATCGATAGCCGATAACTTGTAGATCTTTTCCACGTCATAACCCTGCCAAAAGGCCTGGCGGATGAAGAAATGCCGTTGGGAAGTGGGTTTACGTAATTGGGCGTCCAACAGGTCCAGCGGGAGGGGTTTAGGTTTGCGGGCGTTCGTCTTTTGCCAACGGCCTTCCTTGAATTCCCTGCCATCAGCCCCCAAACCGATGGTGCCGGTTTCCATGGAACGGACGGCCTTTTGATAGCTTTCCTTGAAGGTCCGGCCGATGGACATGGTCTCGCCCACGCTCTTCATTTGCGTGTTTAGGATATCCTCCGTATCGACGAACTTCTCGAAGGTGAATCGGGGGACCTTGGTGACCACGTAGTCGATGGTCGGCTCGAAGGCCGCCTTGGTATAGCGGGTGATGTCGTTGAAGAGCTCATCCAGGGTATAACCCACGGCCAGTTTGGCCGCGATCTTGGCGATGGGGAAACCTGTCGCCTTGGAGGCCAGGGCCGAGGAACGGGAAACTCGGGGGTTCATCTCGATCATGACCATTCGGCCCGTCTTGGGATCGATCCCGAACTGGATGTTGGATCCGCCCGTGTCCACGCCGATCTCCCGGATGCAGGCGATGGAAGCGTCCCTCATGCGCTGGAGTTCTTTATCCGTCAGGGTCTGGGCGGGCGCCACCGTGACCGAGTCCCCCGTATGGATACCCATGGGGTCCATGTTCTCGATGGAGCAGATGATGACCACGTTGTCCTTGAGGTCCCGCATGACTTCCATCTCGAATTCTTTCCAGCCCAACACCGACTCTTCGACTAAACATTGATGGATCGGGGAAAGATCCAAACCCTTCGCGAGGGTTTCCTCGAACTCTTGCCGGTTGTAAGCGATACCGCCGCCCGTACCACCCAAGGTGAAGGCGGGGCGGATAATGATGGGATAACCGTTTGTCTCAGCGAATCCCAAACCCTCTTCCAATGTTTTTACGGTGAGAGAATTGGGAAGATCCAGTCCGATCTTCAACATGGCCTCTTTGAATAGCTGGCGGTCCTCCGCCTTTTTGATGGCGGCCAGGTTAGCGCCGATCAATTCGACCTTGAATTCGTTCAAGGTGCCGTTCTCGGCCAGGGCCACCGCGGCGTTCAACGCCGTCTGCCCGCCCAGCGTGGGGAGCAAGGCCTGGGGACGTTCTTTCTCGAGGATCTTCCGGATGATCTCGGGTGTGATGGGTTCGATATAGGTGCGGTAGGCGAATTCCGGGTCCGTCATGATGGTGGCGGGGTTGGAATTGATGAGGATGACGTCGTAGCCTTCCTCTTTCAGGGCCTTACAGCCCTGGGTACCCGAATAGTCGAACTCGCAGGCCTGGCCGATGATGATGGGGCCGGCCCCGATGACGAGGATCTTTTTGATGTCAGTGCGTTTTGGCATGATTCCCCTTCACATAAAACCAATGATCTTTTATTTTTTTAAAATTGAATCCAACCCCTAAATTAGTCGATAAACTCGGGGTTTTATTATCCCCAGAATAAATGTAACCAATCACCTTATCATTTTTTGTAGAAGTCAAATAAAACACCGTTAACAAACCTGCACTTTCATCAACATAGATATTTCCATCCGCCGATAATTTCTTGTACTGCATGGGCAACTCAGCAACACCATTTCGGTCGGGTAAGATTTCTCCCTTCCGAATCATATCAACGACAGCTGTTCTTTCTTTGAAATAAAAGCCCAAAGCTATATTCATGTTGTCATTAGAAAAATCGCCACAAACCCAAATCAAAATTATCAAAAATGCGATCAGCGGGACAAATGAAAATTTGATCGGCCAATGCCAAATTCTATAATCAATCCATGAATCATCAAACCACTCACCCAACATCCACCATCCCTTTAATTCTTAAATGTTTCTCTCAACTAAGGTTTTAAACTGTTTGAACAAGTAACTCGCGTCATGGGGCCCGGGTGAGGCTTCCGGATGGTATTGAACGCTGAAAACCGGTTTCTTCCTCATTTCCATCCCCTCGCTGGTGTTATCGCTCAGGTTGATATGGGTCGGCAGGACTTCTTCCTTATTCAGGCTCTCGTTCTGGACGCAAAACCCGTGGTTCTGGCTGGTGATCTCGACCTTTTGGGTGAGGGTGTTGATGACCGGCTGGTTCCCGCCCCGATGGCCGAACTTAAGTTTGTAGGTCTTCCCTCCCAGGGCTAGCCCGAGGATCTGGTGTCCCAGGCAGATGCCGAAGATGGGAACGTTCTTGGAGATCAACTGCCGGACCGTCTCGATGACATAAGGGACGCCTTCCGGGTCACCCGGGCCGTTGGAAAGGAACACGCCCTTGACCCCTTCAGCTAACAGGACCTCAGGGCCTGTGGTGGCGGGATAGACCGTCACATCGAAACCCTGCGCGGTTAATTTGCGGAGGATGTTGTATTTCATCCCGCAATCCAGGGCCGCGATCTTGATCATGGGTTGGCTGGATCCCTTGGTGATGTCCTGGAGCTTCATTTGCTCTTCCGCGGTGGACTGTCGACTGTCGACCGCCGACCGATCCAAGTCGTAAGGCAGTTCGGTCCAGTGATAGGGCTTATCGATGGTGACCTCTTTCACCAGGTCCCGCCCGATGAGGCCCGGGCTATCCTTGGCCTGCTTTACCAGTTTCTTGGGATCCAGTTCAGTCGTGGAAAGGACGCCTTTTTTCGCCCCAAATTGACGCAGATGGGAAGTCAGTGCCCTGGTATCGATGCCTTCAATACCGATGATTTTGTTCTTTTTTAGGTAGTCGCCCAGCGTCATGGTCATGCGGTAGTTGGAGGGATGTTTGCAATATTCCCGTACGATGAACCCTTCCACGAAGGGTTTGCGGGATTCTATATCCACTGGATTCACGCCCACGTTGCCGATGAGAGGATAGGTCATGGTGACCATCTGGCCCTTGTAGGAAGGGTCGGTCAGTATTTCCTGGTAACCCGTCATGGAGGTGTTAAAAACGACCTCACCGAAAGATTTTCCTTCCGCCCCAAAAGATGAACCCTCGAACCACGTCCCGTCCTCAAGGGCAAGAACCGCCCTCTTCGCCTTATTGGATTTCATTCCTAACCCCTGTTTTATTCCGCCTGGTACTTCACAACCCCGCTCACGATGGTCGTCACTGGCCACCCTTTTAGATCCCAGCCGTTGAAGGGAGTGTTTCGGCCCTTGCTCTTGAATTGGTTCGCGTCGACTTTTTTCGATGTCTTGATATCAAAGATGGCGACGTCGGCTTCGACACCCTCGGATAACGTTCCCTTATTGATGCCCACGATCTTGGAAGGAGTCGTCGTCAGCAGTTCGATGGCCCTGGAGAGGGAGACCACTCCCGGTTCCACCAGATGACTGTAAGTAAGAGCGAAGAGGGTTTCCAACCCCACGATTCCAAAGGACGCCTCGTCGAACTCGCATTGTTTCTCGGTGGAGGAATGGGGCGCGTGATCGGTCGCGATACAGTCGATGACCCCTTCCTTCAGGCCTTTACGGATGGCCGCCACATCCTCTTCGCTTCGAAGGGGAGGGTTCATCTTGAAGTTGGTGTTGTAGTTCTTGATGGACTTGTCCGAAAGGCTCCAGTAATGGGGCGCCGTCTCGGCGGTCACATTGAGGCCTTTTTTCTTGGCCTGTCGTACCAGTTCCACCGACCCGGCCGTGGAAAGGTGGGCCACATGGAACCTGGCCCCGGTCATTTCAGCCAGCATGATGTTGCGGGCGACCATGACGGTCTCCGAAACCGCCGGGATGCCCCGCAGGCCCAGGAGGGTAGCGGCGTATCCCTCGTTCATCACCCCGTTATTGGAGAGGTTCATATCCTCGCAGTGATCGATGACCACCAGATCCTGCATCTTGGCGTATTCCATGACCCGGCGCATCAGCTCGGCGTTCATGATAGGAGCGCCGTCATCGGACAAGGCCACCGCCCCGGCCCTTTTCAGTTCCCCGATCTCGGCCATCTCAGTGCCTTCCCGATGTTTGGAGATGCAACCCACTGGGAAAACATGGCAAAAGCCCTCTTTCTCGGCTTTGGCCTTGATGAAGTAAACGATGGCCTGATCGTCGATCGGCGGGTTAGTATTGGGCATGCAGGCCACCGAGGTGACCCCGCCAGCCACCGCGGCCTGGGTGCCGGAAGCGATGGTTTCTTTATATTCAAACCCCGGCTCACGAAGATGAACGTGGATGTCGACCAACCCAGGTGTCACCAATTTACCTTTGGCGTCCAGGACCTGATCGGCTTTGGCCTTCAAGCCCTTGCCCACCTTGGCGATCTTACCGTCTTGGATGAGGATATCCGCCTCACCGTCCAGCTGGTTGGCGGGATCCACCACATGGCCATTTTGGATCAACATGCTTTTCACGAGTTCTCTCCCTGTGTTTTCTCGCCCTGAAGCAGGTAAAGGACAGCCATTCGCACAGCCACCCCATTGGTGACCTGTTCATCGATGACCGAAGCCGGACCATCGGCGACGCCAGAGGATATCTCCAAGCCCCGGTTCATGGGGCCGGGATGCATGACGATGGCGTCCTTTTTCGCTCTCTTGAGTCTTTCACTCGTCACGCCATAGAGCATGGAATATTCGCGGATCGTGGGGAACAGGTTCTTTTTCTGTCTTTCCAGTTGGAGCCGGAGCACATAGACCACATCCGAGCCTTCCAGGGCTTTGTCCAGATCGTAAAAGATCTCCACACCCATCTTTTCGATCCCCATCGGCAAGAGGGTCGGTGGGGCGCAAAGACGGACCTTGGCGCCCAGCTTGGTCAATCCATAGATATCCGAACGGGCCACCCGGCTATGGGTGATGTCCCCGATGATGGTCACGGTCAATCCGGCGATGCTTCCCTTATGCTCACGAATGGTGAAGAGGTCCAGGAGACCCTGGGTAGGATGCTCATGAGCCCCGTCCCCCGCGTTGATAACCGAGGCGTGGGTGACGTTGGCCAGCATTTGGGGTACGCCTGAGGCTTTATGACGCACCACGATAGCGTCGATGGTCATGGACTCCAGGGTCTTCAACGTGTCGATGAGGGTTTCCCCCTTCACGAGTGAGGAGGACGCGGTCTGAACGTTCAGGATATCGGCGCTGAGGCGCTTGGCCGCCAGCTCAAAGGAAGTGCGAGTGCGGGTGGAGGGTTCGTGGAAGAAAAGCACGACGGTCCGTCCCCGAAGCGCGGGAACTTTTTTCACCGACCGAGTGGAAACTTCCTTGAAGGAATTGGCTGTGTCGAGGACATGGGCGATCTCCTCGGCCGAAAAGTCCTCAAGGGTAAGTAAATCCTTGGATTTCCAGCTCATAGTTCGCCCTCCATGATGAGGACTTCATCCGCTCCGTCCTTCTCCTTGACCTTCACCAGGACCTCTTCTTTTTGGGAGGAGGGAATGTTCTTTCCCACATAATCGGCATGGATGGGGAATTCCCGATGGCCCCGGTCCACCAGAACCGCCAAGCGGATGGCGATGGGCCGCCCGAAGTCGATGATATGGTCGATGGCCGCGCGCGCGCTTCGACCGGTATAAAGAACGTCATCCACCAGGACTACCTTCTTGTTCGTGACATCAAAAGGAAGGTCGGTGCCCTCGGGAGCCTTCCCGGGCTTGTGGGTGCCGGCGTCATCGCGGTAAAAGGTGATATCCAGGGCTCCCCAGGGGACTTCCGTGCCCTCAATGGCCTTGATCTTATTGGCCAACCTTTCCGCCAACACTTCCCCGCGGCTTTTAATGCCCACTAATACGAGGTTTTGCGTGCCTTTATTGCGTTCTAGGATCTCATGGGCGATTCGGGTGAGAGCCCGATCCATATCCTGGGCTTCAAGAATTCGGGCCTTGATCTTGGCGGTCATGGTTTGACCCCCACTTTATCCGGGGATTTTTGGGCATAAAAAAACCCCTTCGATCCGCCAATGGAATGAAGAGGCATTTGGGTAAATTCAGTTTTATTACAAGCGTATTTCACTTTTGTTTCCTTTAGGGTCTCTCAGGACCCTTGTTAAAGGCTGAGTGGATTATACGACTTTATGGTTGGCTGTCAAGAGACCCCGCAATTACAAACCTAACATTTCTATTATTTGCGTTTTTCAATCACAAAATAATCTTCCGGCAAATAGGGCGCTCGGAAGAATAAATAATTCTTTTTCAAGTAATTCCAAAAGATAGGCTGGAAATTTTCTAATCTCAATTCTTCACGTCCATCAAGCGCTTCATCGTCAATCATTCCCCATTGAACATTATTACCTTCAACCTCTTCGATCAAACGTTTTTGCTCTTTTTCACCGAAAGAAAAGAGCGAATAGATTTCCCAAGTTGGTGATTTTAAGTCCAACACAGGATAAAGACTAGTTAAATGGGGAAAAGCAAGAAAAGATTCCCCAGGCTTCAAATTTCCGATCACCATTTTCGAACAGGAAATAACCCTCGCGGTAAAAGGGTCTAAACCTATCACCTCTCCCCGAATTGGATATTTAATCGGGTAATAAATGTCCGATTGGAGATAATTATAAAATCCCGATCTGTAAGCCACTGACAAAAATGACAAAAGAACCAATAAAAGAAGAGGCCCAATTTTAAAAGTTGGTAATTCAAAACCCCATAAAGTAAATCCAATTAAAAATGGCATTATACCTACGGCCAAATGTGCATAATCTGCCCGCGAATAAACATAATGGATATAAGGAATTCCGACCACGGCACAAACCAACAATATTTTCCGCAATGACGTCCGATTTTTCCCTTTGAAATAAAGAATAATCCAACATAAATAAATGATCGGTAAGGCGACCAGCAATAATCCAAAAACAAACTCGCTGATACGGAGTTGAAAAAATTCCAAACTACCGAGCACCGGTATTTTCCACGGCCAGGGGATTGGTAAGAAAATATTCGTTGTTCCGCGCTTTACCATTAATTCTAAAAATTGTTCAAAGAATCCCTTAACCGAAATCATTAAGCCAATCATAGGTGAGTAGCCAGTTAAAATACCTAATATCCAAATGCACATATTTTTAAAAAAAAGCAACCAATGGACTCTGTTTTCCCAGCAGGACCAAATCACCAAGGCGAATAAAGAAACCATTTGATAAAGTCCATGGTTTCGTCCCATACATCCAGCAAATCCAACAATAATTCCTGAAATAAAATGGGTGCTAAATGAAGGTTTTTCTAATAATAGAATTCCAACAGCTATTGGTACCAATGGTTGAATAACATCAAAATATCTATATCCAGGAAACATCCAAAGGGTCAGTAAAAGACCGAGAATTGCCAATATCCAACGGTTGATGAATATCCGGCTCGCCACCCAAAGTCCGATGAATAAACCTATCATTTGGACGAGGGTTTCCGTTATTCTCAGTTCGATGAGGCCAACACCCAATATTTTCAATCCAAAAGCGGACCAGTAATAACGAGCGGGGTCATAACTTCGGAAATCAAGTATTGGTATTTCTCCCCGCAATACACGCTCAACCCCATACCAAAAAAAACCCTCGTCCGATAAATTCAGTTGTACATTTCCAGTTATAAAGAATGTTTCCACAGCCAGTGTGACAGAAACAAGGAATAGAAAAAGGTTAGTGTTTTTAGGCCAAGTTTTCATCTATTTCCGATTTGCCGTAAATATTTATTTTTTGACCAACTAATTTTTAACAACAGAAAATTAAAATTAGCGGATTTTAGGATCTAAGAAATTCAACCGCCGGAGAAGGTAATATTCGTTGTATGGCCTATCGTCAGTAATTTTATTATTGAAGGAAAGGTCCACGATTTTTTCAGGCGTAAATTCCAATGAGAGGATTCTTCCAAATATCTGCTCACAATTGAGTTTTGGATACCATTCCAGTAAGTCTTTCCGAGCGGACTCCGGGAGTTTTCTAGCCATTTCCCTTGAGGAAATATTGGCGATCGGCGAAGTGGAAACAATAAAAAAGTAGCCGAGTTTTTGAACCGAATCCGATACGGATACATATTCAACGGATGGAAAAACACGCACATAAGGAAAGCCCTCGGTGATGGTCCTCGCGATGGCTTCTGCCGTTGCCCGATCCGCGGTTACCGGCATCCACAATTGCAGAATGCCTCCCTCAGTTAAATGTTGCTTGATGATCTCGAGGAACTCTGCCGAATATAGCAAACTAGACCCGGCCGCCTCGATAGGTGGCGGCGGATCGATGGTGATGACATCGAATTTTTGATTTGTTCGTTTCAGAAAACGTCTTCCGTCATCAACCACCATATGACCATTTGAAAGCTTGCGAAGACGATCGACATCATCAAAAAAGTAATCAAAAGATTTAAAAACACCAGGCACCAACTCAACCGCTGTTGTCTGAATATTCCAGCTCAATAAAGATCTATAGGTAGTTCCCATACCGAAGCAAATATCCAATGCTGATTTAGGGGAGTGTGATAAAAGGGTCAACGGCAAGTGAGCCATGACCTTGGTGGTTGGGTCAAGGTCAGTCATCGCGATACCATTGACATAAAGCCTTTTTTTTAATTTTTCACCCCCAGAGATTGACGTAGCCGCATAGTCTCTATAAATGGTGGAACGGGAATAATAGGATCGTGGCACATTTTCATAATCAAAAGATGTTCCGACCTCAAGAATTCCAACGGCTAAGATGAAAACAAATAATGTTTTTTTAATCGGGGAAAGAAAAAAGAATGCTCGAACTTCTTTGTAGAAAAAAGGCAAAAACAACCCAGAAAGTAAGATCATCGAAATTTTCACACCCAAAAACGGCAAAAATAAATATGAAGCTATTAAAGGGCCGAATATACAACCTAGGACATTCAATGCGTAAGCTTTGGCCGCTCGTTTCGGGTCTCCGAATGAATATTGATCCACTAACATGGGGGTTACATAGCCCAAAACAATACAGAAGGGCATTATGCTCAATAAAACCCCATAAAAAGATTGTTGTATTCGCGGATCATCAATGAGGACAGGCAATAAGGAAAAAGAAAGCGCCAAAAACAATAAAATCGGAAGTTTGATCACAAGGACATTACTATAAGTACGATAGAGCCACGACCCGAAAAACGTCGATAAAAGGTAAACAAACAAAAGAGCGGCGAATGAGTAGACTTGGGTTTTTAAGACAATCGTGAAATCCCTTGTCCAAATTACCTCAAGCGCCATGCAGATAAATCCTGTGGAAAAAAGGATCTTCAAAAAAGAGCCTGAAGATTGACCTGTTTTGTCTTTATTTGTTCTTTGCCCGGTTTGATTTTTAAGATTATTGACCAGGATTGGGTAATTGAAGTTATATATACCTGCGATGGCGCATATAACGCTAATGGATAGATTAAAAAAAGCTCCGATATTCAAGGTTCCATGGAAGCCAAACAATTCGATCAATACAAATGCCGTTATCAAAACCCCAAACATTGCCCCAAATACATTAGCGATATATAAAAAACTAAAGCTATCCTTTTCGTTGGATGTTTTTTTGATGAAACTCATAACAATCGGAAATGTTGCACCCATACACACGCACCAAGGGATTAACGAGATAAATATGATTAGAGCTGAAAAAAAGAGATATTGGTTTGAGTTGGAATTCCCGAGAGGTAAGAGAACGGTTTCACCCCAGGAAAACAACGAAGGCACGGCAAAAGCCCCTAATCCGATAATAGCTTCTACGGCCGCGTAGTAGATTAAAGGAACTGCCGCCGGTCGATTATTCCATTGACCCGTCAAGGTCCCGCCCAAAAGCGACCCCAAAGCCAGACCAGCCATGAAAACAGATATAACAACTGACATTACTGGAGTATTGACACCGAAGGAAGCGTATGCCAACCGCATCCAAACAAGTTGATATAAAAGACCACAAAAACCAGAAATAAAGAAAATAAATGTTAGAAGATATTTGAAAGAGCGAATTGGGCACTTTACCTTTCAATAAGTCTCTAATGTACTTTCAATCATACTATCAAAATAACGATTAAAACGATAGAACAACCCTGCGAACATACGGTTAGTAAATCTTCGTTGAACTTCTATCCGATTGATAAATCCTGGTCAAAATTCGGATCATCTTTCACTATTCCCTTCAATGTTCGCAACCTTTCCCGATCCAAGGTCGCCTTATCGAAGTTGTCATAACTAAAATGATCCATAACACCCGGTCATATTTCCGTATAATTAAAAGCGTTTCTACTTTTCTTTTTTTCGAATGGATACCTTACACTGGTTTCAGAACTAATTTAATCACGGATTTTTTTGAAAAGGTACTTCTTGGAAACCTTCCAAAAACATATTCTAAAAAAAGTTTTCCCAATAGATTCAATATTTCAAGCACAACCGCTTCTCAGTTCTTCCCTCATTATTTTCCTAGCTATTTTTGTGCAGCTCTATTTATTCAAACCATACTTCCAACTTAACGATGATACGTTTAAAGCTTTTTTCGCTGAAGGAGTGGGAACGAATTTAACCCCCAGCGAGTACATCGGATATTCCAATTGTCTATTGGGTTTCGCCCTTAAATTTCTATATACAAACCTTCCCGGCATCGCTTGGTATGGCCTATTGATGTTGTCGGTTCAAACCATGTCATTATTCGCTTTTCTTTATTCCCTCTTGCTCTCCCCAAATTCCAGATTCAAGATTCTTTTATTTATGATAACTTGGATATCTTTTTATTTTTTGTTCTTTTCTAAAATCCAATATACCGCTACCGCTAGCTTGGCGGCTCAAGCCGGGATTTTCCTGGGAATAAGCTTATGGCATAAAAGGAAAATATCTCCCTATACCTACGGATGGTGGTTTCTTGGAATTTTGCTTTTCTTCTCTTCCCTTGTCCGTCTCGAAGGTTTCCTCATTACGATATTCACAGCCCTTCCCCTTCTTGTTTTTTTTCTTCTCAACGAGAACAATTCAAGTCGCCGAGAGCTAGTCAAAACCAAGAAAGTATTCTTTTTCGTATTAACTTCCACAATCGTATTCGGAGCCGCATTCAATTATTTTTGGTATGAACGGGACCCAGGATGGAGGGAATTCAATCGATTCGATAAGGAAAGAGTGGAGTTCCAGGACTATCGCATCACCGAATACAATGACCGAACGAAACCATACTTCGATTCGGTGGGCTGGTCCCAAAACGACTATCGCATGTTCCTGAATTGGTATTATCTAGACACCGATATCTTTAGCCCTGAAAAGGTTAATGAATTAAAGGCCCATTTCCCCCGCATCGGCTCCCGAAATAAAACCCTTTCATTTGAGTCCTTGACTGACCTGCTCCGCTCCTATGGCGGCCAGACTTTCCTCATGTTTTTCTTTACGTTCCTTTTGTTCTTACCTACCAACGCTTTCCGTCTTTTACTTGCGGAGCTGGCCTGGTTGTTGGCCTTATTGACATACCTGATCTACTACTATCGAGCACCTGATCATGTTTTCGTCCCTTTGTTTGCCTTGCTTTTGAACACAGCCATCTTCTTCTCAGTCGTTGATTTCAGGGATCTTTTACCCAAAAAAAGAAAATGGCTACTTATATTAGGCGTTCTCTTCCTTTGTTTAATAACTTCTTCCAGTTTTGCTGTTTTCTGGCAATTTCATCAACAAAACCTTAAACAGACGGAGAGAGAAAACGGCCTGAACGCCGCCTTGCGTCTTTTGAATCCAAAAGATGACCAACTTTATGTCAACTGGGCATCCAGCATCCAATTTGAGGATATCAACGCACTGGATAACATGGACTTCTTCCGGCACTTCCATCTTTTTGAACTGGCTGTATATCAACGGGGACCCGACGCGAAAAAGATGCTGGACCATTTTGGGATCAAGGACCTTTTTCTAGACATGGTGGATAATCCTAATATTTTCCTTGTTTGTTCGCCGGAAGAGGGGACCTTATATCAAAACTACATGCGGGAAAAACATCACCTCGCTATTTATCCCGAGCTTTATTTCAATAATCCCTATTTCCGTGTCTATCGCATCCATTCTTCCAAACATCCGCCCCTGGTAAAATGATCTTCCAATACGCTTTTTCCGCATCAGTTCATGGCATAATTCTTCCGCAAGAAATAAATTGATGGGAAAGGTCTTTTTTGAAAAGAAAAGCCATCATTATCGGCGCGGGACCGGCGGGTTTGACCGCGGCTTTTGAACTATTAACCCGAACCGATATTCAACCGATCGTGATTGAGAAAAATAGTGTAATGGGCGGTCTATCCAGGACCATCAATTACAAGGGTTACCGCCTGGACCTTGGCGGCCATCGTTTTTTCAGTAAATCGGAACGAGTCATGGAGTGGTGGCTCAATATTCTTCCACTTCAATCCATTCATGCCCCCACTACGACCATCAACTACCACCATCGTTCCCTGTCGATACCAGGGAATCAGTCCGGTCCTAATCCAGAAACTACCGATCAAGTCATGCTCCTTCGGGATCGTAGATCGCGCATATTTTTTTCGGGAAAATTATTCGACTACCCCATTAACCTGAACATAGAAACGGTGCTGAAATTAGGTCCTTGGACAACTTTTCTAATGGGTCTAAGTTATCTTCGAAGCGTTCTTTTCCCGATCAAAAACGAGCGGAACCTAGAGCAATTCTTCATAAATCGATTCGGCCGGAAACTTTACCGCAAATTTTTCAAATCATACACCGAGAAGGTTTGGGGAATCGCTTGCGACCATATTAACGCATCCTGGGGTTCCCAAAGGATCAAGGGTCTGTCCGTTGCAGGCGCCTTATCCCATTTTTTTTGGAAACTGGTTCCCGCCAGTTTGAATGTACGGCGAACAAAAATAGAAACTACGCTGGTCGATAGGTTTCTATATCCCAAATTCGGCCCAGGTCAAATGTGGGATACGGTGGCCAAAAGGATCATTGAAAAAGGCGGCGTCATCCTTACGGATCGCTCCGTTAATAAAATCTCGATGACAGAACAAGGTTTGATCAAAGAAATAGCAACCGCGGGCCCCAAAGGCAAAGTCGAACATTTTTCAGGGGACTATTATTTTTCCTCCATGCCGGTCCAGGAACTGATCAAAGCCGTTGAACCTGCTGTTCCATCGAATATCCGCTCGATTGGGGACGGTTTGATTTACAGGGATTTTCTGATCGTTGGACTTCTACTGAAAAAACTTAACGCAGTAGAAGTTACTAAATCCAACAAAACAGCTGTTAAGGATAACTGGATTTATATTCAAGAACCTGAATTTTTGGTCGGTCGTTTGCAGATCTTCAACAATTGGAGCCCCTATATGGTCGCCGATCCATCCAAAACCTGGGTGGGCATGGAATATTTTTGCAACGAAACCGACTCCCTCTGGAAAAAAACCGACTCAGAACTCATCCAATTAGCCACCCAAGAATTATCCAAAATGGGGATGATCGATCCAGCGGATGTTTTGGACGCCACTGTCTGCCGTCAACTGAAGACCTATCCCGCTTACTTCGGATCATACGATCGATTCAACGAGATCCGCGAGTATTTAGACAAGATCGAGAATCTATTCTTGATCGGTCGAAATGGCATGCACCAATACAACAATCAGGACCATTCCATGCTGACCGCGATGACCGCGGTGGATAACATCTTGGAAAACCGGAAAGACAGATCTAACCTCTGGGCAGTTAACACCGAAGATGGATCAGCAAAGCCCCAATAACCAACCGATTTACGCCGGAAGAACCTTCAATTCACTTTGAACCAACGGATTATCCGATCAACCGGTCTTTGTGAAAATAGCGCTAAGGAGATTTCAAAAAGTGAATCGATCATTAATGAGGACTATTTTTTTGTGGAAAGAATTTTTTCGATAGTCGCTTTCAATTGTTCCGGCATAAAAGGTTTGCGTATCACGGCTTTAATACCCATTTCGGTCAAGGAGTCCAGTATCGTCTTGTCCCCTTCCGTGCTGACCACCACAACGGGCAATTTGGAAAGGGTCGGGTCTCTGTGCATCCATTCGATCATCTGATGGCCGGTCATATCCGGCATATGCAAGTCAGCGAGGACCAGATCCAATGGATTGGCTTTCATTTTTTCCAATCCCTCTTTTCCATTGACGGCTTCCAGAATATTGCCGAAAGGCAGATGGGTCTGTGCCAGTATTTTTTTGATGATCAAACGCATCGTCGTTGAATCATCCACGATCAATATATTGATGGCCATTTTAGCCCCTTTATAAAGTATGGACGGGCGTCAATCTTTTCAAAACGACCGGTAATACCGAACGAACCAAATTATCAACTAGGCACCATTTTATCTTCACTTCGTTGGGCGAGATATGAATTTTATGTATTTTCGTTACAGGATATGTGTTTTTGAACTTAATCGCACAGGAACTGGCATTAAAAGGATCAATTCAGCGTTTGATGAAATCGCCGGGAAGCTATGCCAATGGCGAAAAAAGCCATCACCACCAAAGCGCCCGCGTTAACTACTACCACCTGTAGGTTTCCGCCTTTGAGCATGATATTCCTTAGTAAATTCACGAAATACATGATGGGGTCAAGATAAGCGCAATATTTCAACAACCAAGGCATATTTTCTACAGGATATAAAACACCTGAAAGTTGGATGGCGGGGAATATGAAAAGAAAACCGGCCATCGCCGATTGCTGGAGATTCTTGACGAAGGTCGATAGCAAAATACCCAAAGCCACGGCATTGCACATGAAGATAAGCGCGCAAAAAAGAAGGACCCAGAAGGAACCTCTCATCGGAACACCGAACCCATAAACCGCCACAGCGATCACCAATGGAAATTCCGCCATTCCCAACGCCACATAAGGCAGGGACTTTCCTAATAATATTTCGGTCGTTGTGGCAGGGGATGAAAGCAGGGTTTCCAGGGTGCCCGATTCCTTCTCCCGGGCCATGGAAGAGGATGACAGGATGAGGGTAACCATCAGGAGGATCATGCATAAAACGCTAGGCACCATAAAAACCGAGGTGACCATCTCAGGATTATAGAGATAACGCACCACGAACCTTACTGGTGGGTTTTGATTCTTCTCAGGAAACGCCTCGCCAAGAACTTGGGTTAATATCGCCTGGGTATAACTTTCCACGGCTTCCGCTTTGGTGATGTTACTGGAGTCGATCAATAATTGAACGTCCGCGCCTCCCCGCCCAACCGCCCTAGTCAAACCCTTTTCGGGGGCGATCAACACCACATCGGCTTTCCCCGATTGGACCATCCGGAAAGCGTCGTTCATATCGCCGATCTTCGCTGGGATGAACCATTGGGAGCTATAACATCTTTCCACGATCCGACGCATCAGGAAATCATTTGGCTTATAAACCGCCGCCAGTTTTATATTACGTGTCTCGGTAGAAATGGCGATCCCAAAAAGAGTCATCTGGATGATGGGCATGACGAAGAGCATGATCCGCATCCGGGGATCCCGAAGGGTCTGAACCAGTTCCTTCTTAAAAAAGCCCATAACGGTAGTGTTCATTTTCATGGTTCCACATCTTTCTTAAAACGCCGGACCGCCACCGTCACAAAAAGGGTCGCCATGAAAAGCATGGCCAAAAGGGGCACGGCCAATTGAGCCAGGTCCGAACCCCTTAAGAAACATCCCCGGATGACCAACACGAACCAGCGGGCGGGAAAAAGCATGGTGAGGTACTGGAAAAAGGCCGGCATATTCTCGATGGGAAAAATGAACCCTGAAAGAAGGATATTGGGCAGCATACCGATCATCATGGAAAACTGCATCGCCAGTATCTGCTGGCGGGTCGTCACTGAAACCAAAAGCCCGAGGGCCATATAGGCGGCGACAAAAAGAAAAGTACCAAGGATGAACAAGACGTGGCTACCCATAAAAGGGATGCCGAAATAAAATCTGGCCAGAAAATAGATCAGAGCCTGCGCTGAGAGTCCCAAAACCACATAGGGAGCGAGTTTTCCCAGGATGATCTCCACCGGATGCACAGGAGTGGATAAAAGCAGTTCCATGGAACCATTCTCCCATTCCCGAGCCACTGTCATGGCAGTCAAAAGAATGGAAATAATGGCTAATACGACCGCCGCAAGTCCTGGCACGGTAAACCATCGACTGTTCAACTCGGGATTGAAAAGGTAGCGTGGTTTCAGGGTAACCACCGGACTAACGGACACATTGGCCAATCGAGAATTAGCGGCCGATTGAATACCTTCCATATAACCGCCGATGACCCCTGCCGTAGAATTATCCGTGCCATCGATCAAGACCTGCACTGGGGAATCCATACGTGAAACCACATAACGACCGAAATGGGGCGGGATCACCAGTACCGCTTTGGCTTGGTTGGCATCCAGGGGTTCAGTAATGTTTCCGATGAGTGGTTCCTGACGCAATAGGAAATAACCGGAACTCTCAAAGGTTTCCAATAATTGACGGGAAGAACGGCTATGGTCGCTGTCATAAGAAGTTAGATGGATATCATGGACGTTGAAATCCATAGCTAAACCAAAAAACAGAACCATGAGAAGAGGAAGTCCCAGCGCCAGTCCCAGGGTGAATGGATCCCGCCAAATATGACGCACTTCCTTGAAGGCGATGGCATAGGCCCGATTAAGGTTCACAGGGTCTTTCATTTCGCCCCCTCAACCACACGGATGAAAACATCTTCCAGCGAAGGTTGAATAGGCCGTGCCTTGAAGTCCCCGGCCATGCGCCGGGAAAGTTCCCTCCATCTCCTGGCGTTCGATACGATAGCGTGGTATCGCATGCCATAGGGTTTCACTGATAGCACAGCCTTGTCCTTTCGGAGGTTTTTCAGCCAATCCGACTTTACCCCCGGCCTGGGCGTCAACTCGTAGAGTGGTTCTGGAAAAGTGTCCTTTTTGAGATTCGCGGGATTGTCCAACGCCACGATGCGACCGTCGCGCATGAGGGCGATCCGCCCACAATTTTCCGCCTCGTCCATGTAATGGGTAGTCACAAAGACCGTCTTTCCCCTGTGGGAAAGACCTCGGATGATGGACCAAAAGCGGCTACGGGAAACGGGAGAAACCCCTGCCGTGGGCTCATCCAAAAAGAGTATTTCCGGATCATGCAAAAGAGCCGCCACCAAAGCCACTTCTTGCTTGGTTCCGCCGGAAAGCTCACTGACCAACTGTCTCGTCTTGGCCTTGAAGGCGATGATCTCCAGCCCCTCCGCCCGGCGTCGCTTATGGACTTCAGACGGTATCTTGTGCAAAGCCGCTGCGAATTCCAGGTTTTCATCCACGGTCATATCCGGATAGAGGGTGAACTTTTGGGACATGTAGCCAACCCTGGCCTTCACGGCTTCCAAGCCCTTTTTGGGATCCAACCCAGCCACTCGCACTTCGCCCGAAGTCGGTTCCAAAAGTCCGCAGAGCACACGGATGGTGGTGGTTTTACCAGCTCCATTCGCACCTAGGAAACCGAATATCTCGCCCGAATTAACATGGAAAGAAATGTGATCCACCGCCGTAAAGGATCCGAATTTGACCGTGAGATTTTTTACCCACACAGAGGTGTTTTGTTCTTTGTCGTTTTTATTCATTGGATCACCGCCTGATGGCGGGCTGGTCCCTTTACATCATGCTTGAGGAAAAGCCCCTCGAAACTTTTCACTTTTTCTTTCCTCAATATTTCCTTTGGCTCGCCCGTCGCCAGGAGCCGGCCCAGCGACATCACATGCACCCGGTCGCAACGCTCCGCCTCATCCATGTAGGCGGTCGTGATAACAATGAGGATTCCTTCCTCCCTTAACCGGTACAGCATCTCCCAGAACTCTCGCCGGCTAATGGGGTCCACCCCGGTGGTTGGTTCGTCTAAAAGCACTAGGTTGGGCGACTGTAAAAGGGCGCACATCAACCCCAATTTCTTGTACATTCCCCCGGAAAGTTGCCCCGCGGGCCGGTTCATGAATGGGCCTAATCTAGTAACGGCGAGCAATTCCTTCCGTCGCTGGGTATAAACCCCGATCGGGATCTGATAGAGATCTCGGAAGAAATCCAGGTGTTCCGAAATGGAAAGATCGGCGTACAGACTTTGCATTTGAGGCATGTAGGCCATCCGGGGCCTTACATCCTCAAGGGCGACCCTCTTGCCATCTTCCAAGTAAATGACTTTTCCGTGATTGGGCTTGAGGAGTCCTATCAAATGGCGCAAGAGGGTAGTCTTTCCCGAACCCTCAGGTCCGATCAGGCCGTGTAAGAGGCCAGGCTCCAGGGAAAGGCTCACACCCTCAATGGCGTGATTAGGCCCCATGTTTTTGGAGAGGTCTTTGACTTGGATTGAGATTTGCGCTTCAGCCACTTAACAACTCCAATAATATGTTGGCAGGTAACATTTCAAGGCATTACTGCGAACTACGGTCTGCGAACTTGTGTTCATTTCTTAGGTATTTGCACTTCCAGCGTCATACCAGGTTTCAAGACCCCGTCCGGATTGGCGAAAGTCACTTTGACTGCGTATACCAGGTTGGATCTTTCTTTTTGAGTTTGAACGTTCTTGGGCGTGAACTCCGCCTGATCATTGATGTGAGTAATGGTTCCCTCCAAACTCTTTCCCGGCGCCTCCGGCAAGGTAGCTTTCAACTTCAGACCATAGGAAAGGCGCACTAGATCCGGTTGAGGGACATAGATGAGGCACCATACTTCCCTCAGATCCGCCAAGGTGAACATCTTGGTCCCGGGATTCACGAACTCACCCGGTTCGTGGTACTTGGTCAGGATGGTGCCAGATAGAGGGGCTGTGATGGAACACCACTGGACCCGCAAGTCGGCGAGAAGCTTTTGGGACTGTAGATGATTGAATGTCTCCTTGGGCATGGACCCGCTTCGATACAACATCTGACCCCTGGCAAAATCGTCATCCGCTTGGCTTTGGGCCAATTTGTAATCCTGACCATCCAGGGATGCCATCAATTGTCCCTGAGTGACAGCCTGACCTTCGTCCACCGAAAGGGTGGCGATGGTGGAGGAAACCTGGGCCGGAACGTCCACCTCGGTCGCTTCCACCGTTCCGGCGAAAGTAAAGTTATTCCCGGCAAGCCAATTCCAAAGCAAGAATCCGATAATGACGACCACCAAGATCGGGATGATAATTCGTAGCCTTTTCTTCATGACGCTCTCCTTTGTTTAAAGCCGACAGTTGAAAGTCCACCGTCGACGCTAAGACATTAAATCTTCACTTTTGACTGTTCGCTGTCGACTGCGAACTATCTCCCGAAAGGGAGGATAGAACCGATAACTGCATCAACATTTGGACTTCGTTCGAAATGGCCTGGACCTTAGCGTTCAAGGCCTGATAATTGGCGGTCTGCACTTCCAGGAACTTTGAGCTTCCCGCCCGGTAGGAACTATAGGTCAACCGGGCCAGTTCGTCGGTTTCAGTGACAGCTGTCTGATTGATCGTCTGTTGGAAATTCAGGGAACGAAGCTGGTCCTGGGCCTTGTTCCAATCCCGCGTCAAATCGCTTTTGGCTTGATCCAGGTTCTTTAAATAAGCCTGGGATTGTTTTCGTTTAGCATCCGAGTCATCCAGTATCTGACCCCAATCGAAAAGTGGCATGGAAGCGGTCAAGGATACGGTGTTTTGTTGGAATGTCTGGTTGATGGGCCCGATGGGATCTTGGTATCCCGCCTGGGCTGAAAAAGTCAGTTTCGGGAGCAACCCGCTGGCCGACGCGTCGGCCGCGAATCGTACCGACTCAGCCAAGTAAGCGTAAGTCTTGGCCTGGGGCACTGAATCATCAGGCGGGGCGACCGTTCCTGTTCGGAGTGTCTTCAAGGAGTCGTCTTCCGGGTCCATGGAAAGCCAGACCGATGGGTCGGAAACACCCTTGGGCAGGTTCCCTTTCATGCGAAAGTCCATCGGATCGGTAAAATCGGCCATTTCTTGGACACCCGCCAAATTGAACAGATCCCGCAAGGAAGAGGAAAGATTGGCTTGGGCCTGGCTGAATGACCTTTGGTAACTCAGGACTTCCTGATGGGAAGAAAGGCTGTCCAAACGGCTGGCCGTACCGAACTTGGCCTGGTGGCTGATATCCTCATACTGCGCCTGGGCCACTTTGAGCGAATCGCCCAAAAGCCTAACCTGTTCAAGGTTGATCTGCACCTGAAAATATTCCATTCTCAAAGCCAAGAGAAGTTCGCGTTTAGCCGCCTCGTAAGATTGGTCCTGGGCTTGATAAGCCGCGAAAGCGCTATTGGCTTGGTTATGAAGGGAACGGAAATCCCACAGATCGAAATTAAGGGAGGCATTCGCGCTCCAGTTATTATTGAATCCAAAAGGAACAGATGGGGTTTTAGGACTCAAGGATAATTCTGGAATGGTCGTATCATAAAAATAAGTTCCCCCTAATTGCAGATGGGGAAATTCAGCAGCTCCAAGGGAATTGGCCTCACTACGGGTTGATTCGGCCATCAGTCGCGCCGACTCCAATTTGGCGGAGTATTTCAGGGCATCTTGGGTCAATTCGGTTAATGAAAGGCTCAAGGTCGTGACTGGCGACGAGTCTTCCGCCAAAGCTCCTTTTTCAACGATAGCGGGGCCGAGTGAGAAAATCATCAAAAGCATAGAGAAAATTATTCTTTTAGCCATCACTTTCCTCCCCTTTCCTTGGCGCCTAAACCTTTAAGAGCCATATCGATCCTTTTTTGAAGTGCCTTATCGGACAGCACTAAAAGGTCGGCCCCTTTCAGGAACCCTTTTTCGAATACCGTCTTGGCCACACTTTCCGCTCCGCCAACCGCAAGGGATGCGCCCACCACCGATGGCATCAAATAGGCCAGAGCTTGCGGCCGCGGCATTTTTTCGAGCACACCTTCTTTCTGACACCTACCTACCAAGTCCCAAAGAACGATCGCGTGTCTCTGCCCATTGGCCTTTACATAGGAAATAGCCACTTCGTTGTGGTCCAAAACATCCCTCATCATGTTGAGCATCAGTCTGCGGTGATCACGAACAAATACACCGATAGCCAAAAGGGCCTGCCTTAATTTTTCGATGGACGAATCCGCCTCCTCGATTCTCAAATTGAAATTTTTGAAGAATCTCTCGTATACATCTTGCATGACCGCTCGGCTGAATTGGTCTTTTGACTTGAAATGGTAGTGGAACATCCCGAGATTCACACCGGCATTTGCTGCCACTTGGCGGAGATTCATCTGGCTCAGACTGGTATTTTTGAGCATTTTCTGGGCCGCCTCAATGAGGCGAAGGTCGGCATTTTGGGAAGGACGCGTCATAACCACTCCTTTTATTATACAGTCGTATAACTATACATCCGTATAAGTTAAAGGCAACAGTTTTTTCTGGAATTTTCCGCGGTTAAAGAGAAGAAACTATTTTGGCGTCCATTCGATGGAGAAGACTCTTTATATTTCGCTTATTCTGGCCGAAATCCCCCCCATTCGTTCGCGATCGGGAGAGGATCTCCAATGTCGTGAAACCGTCCAACCCTTGGATGATATATAGATGGATATCCTGGACAAATCCAGGAAACCAACCTGAATGGGTAACGTGTAATAAGCCCTGAGGTTCCCGGTATTCAACGATCTTCCAACCGGGCAGTCCACGGATGACTTCGTTCACTATCCTGGCCACCTCCCCTTTGGTTTGATCGTATCGACGAGGATGGTAATAAACATCCTGGTCCCGAGGACGAGTCGCGTAAATGTTCGTTTTAAACCATCCGAAGTTATCCATAAGTATATTCATCATTCCCTTTCCCAGGGCTCATTTCAAGGGGTGGTTCCACCGCCCGATCGGAAAACAGAGATGCTCCTGAGTAGGATCCCATTCCGGTAGAATATAGCGAAATATTTTCCCGGCCGGACATTCGACCCATGACTATCTTTTCCGTCCCAGGTCACCCAAGCGTCGCTTTGAGCCACGACCTTCTGGTTATAGATCGTCGCCAAAGGATTCCCCTGGCCATCAACAATGACCAATTCATACCGGCCTGGCCCATCCGCGAACGTCACGTAAATATCCACAGGTGGTGTTTGAAAGAGGATCGTCTGAGCTTTATCCAGTTTTGACAACCAATCCGGGAGTGGATGTGGAATATTTCGAGTGGGCTTCGGAATGGGCGTTGGATTCAACCAGGGAACCAAAGTCGGGGTCCGTGTGGGGCGAATCCAAATAAATGTTGGCGTGGGTTGAATTTTAATACTCCGTTCCCTGACAGGAGGGCTGAACCTGGGTTTGAACACAGGTGTGGCCGTTGGGGCCACTCTAATCCGGCGGATTGGAACAGGCGTGGAAGTTGGAGCCGGTTGCGGAGTGTCCGTTGGTATCGCCCTGGGGATATAAACATGGATCGGTAGGGGCGTTTGGGTTTCTGTGGGTGTGGGCCAGGTGGTATAAGTGTAAGTGGTGGTAAAAGTCCAAGAAGGTGTGAACGTGGACGTGGGCGTATAAGTCTTGGTTGATGTGAATACCACCGTAGGGGTAGCGGTCGGTATCCACACAGGAAGTCTTCCAACTTGTCTCCAATAAAGGACCCCACAGGCCTGGGCGGCACCGGTCCCCACAGCGTTTGGATCATAGGAAATATAAGACATGACCATCCCTGTCCGTACATTCTTGATCTGAGCCGCTGTCCAAGTATTGGCTGTCACCGAGGCCCCGCTGACCGTAAAAGGATTGTTATCCGGTTGATAACTTTGCTCCGTCCAGGATCGACCTTTACCGTCGATGGGCGGCGTAGCGCCCTGGCCGCAAGAAACACCCCCGGTTGGGTCCCAATAAAGGGAAACCCCCGATCGAGCCGGGTTCTCACTATTCAGTATAAAAGTTTTATCGCCGGAACAATCCACCTCCAGCTCCCAGGAACTATAGACCATGACTGGATTCTTGTTCACCGTCTTGATGGCCAGGCAAACCTCCGGATCCGGAAGCATCTGAAGAGGGACAGGCAGGCAAAGCGTATCGGGCGTGCAGCCCTTTCTTAAATCACAATATTCCTTGGTGCCCAGGTAGGAACCATCGATCCAGATATCAGTGATATCATCCCCAGCCACGCATAATTTTGCGCTGACAGGCAGGCACCGAGCTGGGTCCGGGGACGCCATGCCGGCGGTATAAGCCTCCTGGGAAAAGCCGAACAAGATGAATATCCCAAGGATCCTCAAACCCGAGATAAATTCCAAAAGTAGATGTCTATTCACTTTTTTTGCCCCAGAGCGAATGTTGACACAAACCATATATCCGTGAAATTCCCCATGATTACCATTCGTAACTTTTATTACCGGTCATCCGTCTTAATATCAGCGATATGGATAAAGATTCCCCAGGAGGTCCAAGATGAAAAAGTTCCTAATATCACTCGCGATGGTCATTTCTTTCGGCATGGCCTCTACCGCGAAAGCTGGTGTTTATTTTTATTCCAACTGTTCCCCGATACCAGGAGTGCGTTTGGTGATCCAAACCCCTCCAACCGCCACCTTCGTGGTTGTTCCACCCCACAGGCACTGGGCGGCCATCCCAACACCTCCTTATCACCCGGTTGTCATAGTTAGGACCTATCCGCACCGCCATTTGATCTGGAGAAATGACGGCTGGTTCTAATCAAATCCATTCCACTGTTCTTAATTCATGAAACCGTTCGGCCTTTTAGGACTCATGGTTTGGATTTCTCAAGGACCTTATAAACAACTTTATCGTTGGTTGAAAACACAGGTTCCATTCGCTTTTGGATGAAATCCCGGAGGATCCCCCACTCTTTAAGCGTCAACTTTTCTTCTTCCGGAAGCCAGGATTCGTTCTCGATTGGTCCTTGCGCTTGCGCCACCACATAATCCACGCCCATTTCCTTAAGCTTTTTGGCCATACCGTTTTCGTCACCGCAATGTCGGACGAGCTCATGGAACGGATATGGATCACAAACCATATTCGAGTAAAAGGAACGGCCCATGTAATAACCTCTTGGGTCCGTGGTTATAAGCACCCTGGCATTCGATTCAGTGTTCGCTTTGATCCAAGATGTCCACTCGTAATTCCCTTCCGGGATCATCCGTTTCAAGTAGTCATCGCGATTTTCCCGGCCAGTCCATATACCGCCGCACGAAAGGTAATGCGAGCTGATCCCGCTAAGGAACGGAAATGTTAACAAAGCCGAAATCAAAACAAACAACGCCAACCATTTACCGCCCATTCCTTTTTGAAGTGGTTCCCAAACACAGGCCAAAACCAAGGAAAACAGTACAAATAGGGGAATGTGGAATCGGGGGATCTGGATGATAAAAAATGAGATCAAGCAGTACACGACCGATATTTTTATCAGGATCCGAAGGTCCTCTCGGATCGGACGGGCCCATACTAAAACCGGGATAACGGCTAATAAAGTGGGTCCTAAAAAGTTAAATTGACTGACTGGGGGCATGGTTAGGTTCCAAGGGATCTTACACCACTCCCCCAAACCGCCGGGATAGGACCGGCTGAACCACATCAATTGGCTCGTATGGTATTCGGATAAATGCCGAAAGCCGATCCATTGGTTCAGATATGGATAAACAGGATTACCGGTCCAGCAAATATTTCTTATTGACCAAGGTCCGAACACTAACAAGGAAAGGAACGCCCCTTTAGTCATTAACATCGGATTTTGGAATTTCCACCGTCCAGAAACAATACTTTGCCAAAGAAACCCTAAGCAAACGGCGATAAAAAAAATAAAACCCGTGTACTTGATAGATAAGATCATTCCACCATAAATGGAGCTTGGCACGATCCACCGGCTGACCGAACCCTGCTCCGATTTCCAAAAGCGCACAACACAATAAAGCGAAAGCATTGTGTAAAAAGCCAGCAAGCCCTCCACCTGAGTGGTCCAGACATTTATGATCAGCATGGGTAATGTGGCGACCATCGCCATGGCGAGCCAAGCGGCCTCAACGCCTCCCATCTCCAAAGCCCAACCACCAGAAAAGAGGATCAAGAAGAGGAATATCCAGACATTCAACAGTTTGGAAATTTCAGTGCTACCAATAATGATCCCGTTAAAAAAATACAATTCGCCGCCAAATGGATAGGTAATGATGGAGTTGGTCGGCATATCGGCAATCCCATGCCGACCAAGCCAATGGGTTAAAAAACCCAGGTGATACACCAACGAATCGACCCACGTTTCGGGAACCAATCCATGCCCGAAGGAAAACAAGACCTGGGATATCCCGAGAACCGCCAGCACCCGAGTTAGGAATGTCTTGGGCAATGGGATATGGCCACGCAGCCGCAAAGTGACACCGGCCTGGTCCTTCCACAGGTCCCATAATGCCCACAGAACCAAAACCGCGAGCAAGCCAACGAGAAAGGGACGATACCAGAGATCCAGGAACCCTAACGCCATCCAAAGCTGAACGACTCCAACCATTCCTAACCCAAACTCCATCGGAATTCCCAAAAGAACGTTTTGCTTAACTAACCCCAGCCCTCGCCCCAAGAATTTTCCAACTCGCCAAATCGAGAGGACCAGCAAAAGAGAAATAATGACCAAGCCAAAGGATTCCGACCATATTTTAACGGCCATGCTGAATTCCCAACGAACGGGAGAATCGAATTCAAACGCCGACAAGATGAGCCCAACGGGATCGGGAACTTTCCTGAAATAACAGAAGAGAACAAAGAACGCCCAAGCCGCGGTCAACCCTAGGAAATTTTTTTCCTTAGAAAACAACGAAAACGGACTCTTCATTTCAATTCTCGATCCTGACCTCATAAAATCCTGCCCCAGCAAATTAAGAGTTATATCGTATCGATGAACTCGGCTTTCCGTTTATTCACCCATAGAAAAAAGATCCGAAACCCGTGTTGATCAACTTCTATTGAATTTGGGGTTAAAGTTGAATTAGTTTATTGAAAACCATCCATTTAAGAAGGATCGAACCCACCCGGGAATCCTCCATCAAGGATATTGCGTACTTTCAAGGAATCGGAACTTAGACGGGATAGGGCCGCGCCCATCCTGTCAGCCTGGCCCACCAATACCTCCGTAGATCGAACGCCGTCCTCGAAAACTTTCACCAGACGGTCCACGTCATTGGACAATCGCAAGGAAGAAAGCAGCGCAATCAATCCCGCTTGATCCATAGCCACCAGACTTTTTTGTCGTAATCCCTCAAGCCATTCGGCCTTCTCAAGACAAATTTTAAAATCAGCTTCCCTGCCAAAATAAACAAAACCGCCCGTGACCTTTCCCTTCCCGGCCGCGGCCAGAGCACGGACCGCTTGACCAATGACGACCTTCATTTGGGCCTCTGTCAGCGTCTCTCCATCGGAAGAGACCTCCACACATGGCATGTCCCCCATGGAGGTTTTCAGGAACAAAACCCCTTCTTCTCCCATCCCATAACTCGATTCATCAAGGTACAAACTAATTAGGTCCCTAAGTTTTTTATCGGTAGAATTAACGCGAACAGGGCCCAGCAAAGATTCCCTGGCCATTTTCAGGCTTTTATTTCCCTGGGGAAGTCTCCCCGCTTCTAAACGCAGGTCCAACAACTCATGTTGTGCCGTACTCAAGGGCTGTTCCGCCCTGAGGATGAGGGCCTGGATCTTTCCTTGGGATTCCAACAACCATTGATCCGCCAGTCGCAGGACCGGCTGTGTTTTGATCCGCGGCCGTTCGGATTTAGCCTTCTGGCCGACCCGATAGGATAAGAAACCCCCTATGCTCCAGGCCAAAAGAAAAAGGAATGCGACGATCAGGATGAAGGTAATGTTCAAGAAGTCCCCCAAATCATTTATCCATAACAAGCCGCGTCCCTGACATCTTTCCGGGGTTATAGTTTTTGGGTCAAGAAGTGATGTTTGACCCTCAAGATGGAATGCTCAACAGTGGATGCGATACTCGTCATCATTTGGACTGTCTCCACGGGATAATCCCCTATCGCCGTCTCCTCAGAGGTCATGATCCCGTCAGTCCCATCCAAGATAGCGTTGGCCACATCGGTGGCCTCCGCCCGGGTGGGGCGGATGTTGTGGACCATGGACTCCAACATTTGGGTGGCCGTGATGACAGGCACCCCCTTTAAATTAGCCTTATGGATAAGGAGTTTCTGGAGGATCGGCACCTTCTCAATGGCCATCTGCACTCCCAGGTCGCCCCGGGCAACCATCAAGGCATCCGTAACCTTCAAGATGCCATCGATATTCTTGACCGCCTCGTACCTTTCGATCTTGGCGATAGTCCGCGCCCTGCATCCCTTGGACTTGGCGAAAGACTTGATCTTCAAGATATCCTTTGCCTTCTCTACGAAAGAAACACCGAACAAGTCGACCCCATGGCTCAAACCAAATTCCAGGTAATGCAGGTCCTGTGGGGTGACAGGTTCAACGAAAAGCCTGGCTTCCGGCAGGTTCAAACCTTTGAATGAATAAAGGATGCCGCCCACAAGGACTTCGCAGTAAACTTCTTCTTCTGAGACTTTCAACACCTTCAATTGAAGGAACCCATCATTCAGATAGACCAACCCGCCTTTTTTGACGCTTCGAGGGAGTTGCTCATAATTGACCGGGAGGGTCTTCCCATCGCCCTTGATATCCTTCGTGGTCAATGTGACCTTGTTCCCATTTTTAAGGTAAATTGGTTCTTTTTTCAATTTCCCAAGACGGATCTTGGGGCCAGGGAGGTCGATGAGGATCTCGATCGGTTTGCGCAATTGAGCGGATACTTTTCGGATACGTCGGATGTCCTCTCCGTGCTCCCTTAAGGTACCGTGGGCGAAATTTAGACGGGTAATGTTCATTCCCGCTTTCATCATTTGACCCAGGATTTTCTCGGATCGGGAAGCCGGCCCAATGGTACAGACAATCTTAGTTTTTTTATTTTTCATGTTTGCTCTTCTTTGAAACGATATAACCGAGCCTCTTCAGGATATCCTCATCCTTCCGCCAATTCTTCAGGACTTTTACCCATAACTCCAGGAACACCTTCCGGTCCAGTAATTTCTCTATTTCCAAGCGGGCGGCTGTGCCCAGGGCCTTCAATTGCTTGCCCTGCGCGCCAATGAGGATCCCTTTCTGGCTGTCTTTCTCCACATAGATAGTCGCCTGAATAAGAATCGGGTTAGGTTCTTCCCTTTCCTCATACTTATCAATAACCACCGCCACCCCATAGGGAACCTCTTGTTTTATCTGGAGAAAACATTGTTCCCTTACCAGTTCGGAGGCGATCTCTCTCATGGTCTTGTCGGTGATCTCATCCTCAGGAAAAAGAGGCTCCTGTTTGGGCAGGAATCTCTTTAGTTGTGCCAGAACCTCGTTCACCCCATGACCTGTTTTCGCCGAAACACGGAAAAGAAGCCATTGACCGTACTCTTCCTTGAGCTTTCCGCTCAATTCTTGCACCCGTCCCGCCGGGACTAGGTCGGTCTTGTTAAGCGCGCAAAGGACCGGTTTTTTATATTTTTGGAGCCATTCGGCCACCAACTGGTCCTCGGATGTGATTCCTTCTTTGGCGTCCACCAGAAATAAGGCAGCGTCCGACCCGTCAATGACCTCTTCCACCACATGGATCATGGTTTGGGACAACTTGTTGTGCGGCTGATGGATGCCGGGGGTATCGTAAAAAACGATCTGGGAAGCGTCATCCTGGTAGATGCCGGCCATGGCGGCGCGGGTGGTCTGGGGCCGGGGGGAGACGATGGCGATCTTTTGTCCCAGGACCGTATTCATGAACGTTGATTTTCCCACATTGGGCTTGCCCAAGACCGCCACAGCGCCGCAAATGAGTTCCGCGGTCCCCATCAAGCCGCTTCGATCTTGCGGGCGACATCAAAGATCCGGTCGGAGGGGACCTTGTATCTTTCGATCATTTCCTTTGGATAATCCAACACACAGGTTTTCTTGGGGCTATGGCCGTCCGAGCCGCAGGAAAATCTCACCCCGCCTTCGACAGCCTTTTCCATCAATCGGCCGTAAGGCGTCCTCCATCGGTTCGATATTTCCATGGCAACACCATAGGTCAAAAGGGTCTTTATCAATTCTTCCTCCCACCATTGGGGAAAATATCCCTCCGGCGCGCCTAAAGCAAGCGGCGGCAATAAAGAACAATGGCCCAGGATATCGAATTTTTGTCTTGAGAACTCCCTTTTCAATAGTTCAAGGTGGGTCTTGAAGAAGAGATCCATATCCTTGATCTGAGCCCGAACATCATAATGAGGCAATTCCCCATTCAAAAAACGGATGAAAGGATGGAACTCCACGGCGAAACCATCGCCTGACAGGTTATGGACGCTCCCGATGAGATAATCGAACCTTTTCCTGGTTTGGGTATCGATGAGAAAACTCCGTCCCAAGTCCATTTCCAGCCCGCGAGCCACCGGATATTGGGTCAGGAAATCGGCATAAGCCAGGAGCCGATCGTTCGAATTAAGATAGTCCGCGATCCCCGCGTGATCGGATAGACCGACCCGAACACCCTCGGCGCGGGCTTTTTCCAGGACCTGCTCGATGGATTGGCGTCCATCGCTCCACTCGGCGGTGTGGCTGTGGCAATCCAGATAACTCAGGGTCTTGCTCCTGTCAAAGTTTCGCCCATCACCTTGCGGGGCCTCATGGTTGGGGATCCTTCGATTGGTTTGGTTCGGGTGTTTCATTTTTTTCAGAGGACTCGGCCGGCGTTGTGCTCTCGGCATTTTCCAAAGAGGATGGTGGGGCTTTAGATTTACGTTTGCGGGTCTTGGGTTTGGCCATTTCCAGTTCCGTGTCCGGCAGGGGCACTTCCCTTTTGACCGCCTTCACTTTGTGGATCTTTTTCTCGCTGGCTTCCAGAACGGTGAAGACCGCTTCCTTGTCCTCGATGACCCGTCCTTTTTTGGGGAACCGCCCATGCTTTTCCATCAAATATCCGCCTAGGGTGGAGACATCTTCCTTAGGGGTCAAATGTACTCCTAAAGCCTCATTGACCTCGTCCAGGGGAGTTCCCGCGTCAATGACCCAGGATCCATCCGCCTGCTTGGCGATGGCTTTTTCCTCATCCACGTCATACTCGTCGCGGATCTCGCCGACGATCTCCTCCACCAGGTCCTCCATGGTCACCATGCCGGCGGTCCCGCCGAACTCATCCACCACAATAGCCATATGGATATGGCCCCGTTGGAACTCGTGCAAAAGGCGGTCCACTCTCATGGTCTCCGGGACAAAATAGGGTTTTCGCAATAGATCCTGGATAACGATCAGTTCTTTGTTCTTCCAGATGGACAACAGGTCCCGGGTATTGATGATGCCCACGATGTTGTCCAGGTTCCCCTTATAGACCGGCATCCGGGAATACCCGTTCTTGACTACCAGGTCCAGGAGCCTGTCCAGGTCGGTGTTGATATCCACGCAGAACATCTCCGTACGGGGGACCATGACGTCGTTGGCCTTGGTGTCGGTGAACTTCAGCACTGAATGGATCATCCTCTTTTCCTCTTCCTGGATGGTCCCCGACTCCTCCCCCATCTCGATCATGTGCTTGATGTCCTCCTCGGTGACGACGGATACATTGGTATGGCCGACTTTGCTGAGGAAAAAACCGAACATATGCACCAAGGCCCATGTAAAAGGGCTTAAAAGACGGTCGAAAAAATAAATGGGAACGATCAGCCAGGTCGCCGCGAGCACCGAATTCGAACGAGCCGCCACTTTGGGAAGGGCTTCAGCGAAAACGATGATGATGATGGTCACGGAGATGGAAGCCACCGTTCCCGTCAGGGGCAGGCTCCAATTGTTGACCAGGGCCAAATGAACGGCCGAATAGGCCACCAAACTGGTGGCGGCGATATTGACGGCGTTGTTGCCGATAAGAATGGAGGTTAGGATGCGGTTGGGATGCTCCTGCCAGGCCTTGAAAGCCAATCCCAATAGGCCCGGTTGTTGGGATTTGCCATCCAACATGGAACGGGGAAAGGAGAGCAGGCTTGTTTCCACCGCGGAAAAGAAGATGGACACCAGGATCAGGGCGGAAAGGATGATGAGATGGGCGAGGAAATAGGAATCCATATTGTTTTCTAGACCTTGAATTTCTTTAATAAACGGTCTTGCAGACCGAACATCTTCTTTTCTTGAGCCAAGCTAACATGATCATAGCCTAAAAGATGGAGAATTCCATGGATGAGGAGCATGGCCAATTCCTTCCGCAAGGCCCATCCCTTTTCCTTGCCCTGCCGTTTAGCCTGGGGAACGCTGATAACGACATCACCCAACGCCAAGGGACCAGCGTTCTTGGCTTTTGGGCCTCCTCCTTCCAGCAAGGGGAATGACAGAACATCGGTCGTCCTGTCCTTTTTTCTGTACTGGCGGTTCAACCGCCGGATTTCCCCATCCATTGTCAAGACAATGGACAGTTCGGAACTTTTCTCAAACGCCGGTCCCTTGACCGAACGCAAGACCATCGCCGATAGCTTTTTTAACCAAAGTTCGGTGACAGGTTTGGGGGCCACGGAATAACGGACTAGTATTTTCATGTTCGATAATTCCCGTTATCGCTCAAACGGGTTTATCCTTTCGTTCCTCATCATATTGGTGATAGGCGTCCAGGATCCCTTGGACCAAACGATGGCGGACGACATCCTTCGACGTGAAAAGAACGAATTCCAACCCCTTGACCTTTGAGAGTATCCTCTGGACCTCGATCAACCCGGAGGACTTGCCGGTGGGCAGATCGATCTGGGTCACATCCCCGGTCACCACCATCTTGGACCCTGTGCCCATGCGGGTCAGGAACATCTTCATCTGTTCCGGGCTGGTGTTCTGCGCCTCATCCAGGATGATGAAGGCGTTGGACAGGGTTCGTCCCCGCATATAGGCCAGGGGAGCCACCTCCACCACCCTCTGCTGGAATAATCGTTGGAGTTTCTCGTATTCGACCATGTCATAAAGGGCGTCATAAAGAGGACGCAGATAAGGGTCCACCTTATCCTGCAGGTCCCCCGGCAGGAACCCAAGCTTTTCCCCCGCTTCCACCGCCGGCCTGGTCAGGACCAATCGCTCCACATCCCCGTTCCGCAGCGCCGCGACCGCCATGGCCATAGCCAGATAGGTCTTGCCGGTCCCAGCGGGCCCGATCCCGAACACGATATCGTGCGACTTGATGGCGTCCACGTATTTTTGCTGATTGGCCGACCTGGCATGGATGGGTTTTTTTCGTGAGGAGACCAGGACCGCCTCGCCATGGGGTTCAGGTTCGGCGCCTATCCCCTTGGCCTCCCCGATCAATTTCTTGACCGCGCCGGGCGGGATATAACCCTCATGTCCATTCCTAAGCTGAGCTCTCAGGTTCTCGATGACCTGGGCGGCATGGGAAACCTCCAAAGGCTCCCCTGTCAGGATGATCTCCTCGCCCCGCGCGACGAGGGTCACCATGAAGGAATCCCGAAGGATTTTCAGGTTATGGTCTTTTTCCCCAAAAAGCTTCAGGCATTCCTGTTGGTCTGTTAAATTGATCCTGCGACTGACGGCTTGCGTCACGCTTTCCTCCAAAACTTTGATTCTATCTTTCCCGGGGTTCAAAACCCATTAAGTCTGGGTAAATAAAAAATCCCTTTCCCCGTTTTCGGGGAAAGGGAATCTTGAAAAACAACGCTTTTTAAACCTTCCCGCGCTTCCGGTCAAGGTCAGAAATAATCAACCGGTAGACTTTCCCTGGGTTCGGTATGGGGCACATATTTAGGGGTATCACTAGCGTCCTTACGGGCCTTATCCACATCCTCCTTGGAATAATCATGCCGGATACTGAATTCCTGTTTGGGATAAATGAGGTCCGGATCCTTGATCTGGTCGCGATTGGCCTTGAAGATCAATGGCCATTGGAAATTATCCTTATAACTGATATCCATACCCGCGATCCCCCAAAGGGTGTCGCCTGTAACCACAACGTACTTGCCGGTAGAATCGGCCACCACCGTGGGTTCGGGGGTTGGGACCGCGGTCGGAACCGCTGTGGGAACTTCAGTCGGAGCCTCTGCCTGCGGCGGAGGAGCCGCCTCTGTTGTGTTATCCACCGGAATGGCGGGTGGAGGAGCTACCACCACCTCATTGGATTCGGGTTGAGTCGGTACTTCCGAACCTTCGATCCGCTTCTTTTGCGAACATCCCACCGAGAGTATGGCGGTCAATAAAACGACTAAAAAAAGCGTTTGTACCTTGATCATTTTTCCCTCCGAAATCGCTTACAGGCGAACGGGTTTATTATGGATTGAACTGGGAAGTTCGTCAAGTTTGGGTAAACCAACTGTTTCAAGCCTTTAGGAGGGAACTAAAAGACCAAGCTCGCTTTTCCATTTAAAAATCCGTTTAACTCGTTAAACAGATTAGAAAGGTTAAGTCAGGTCTTCCAATTCGATCTTGATCTTGAGCTCTTTCATCAGTTCCTCATCAATGACCGAGGGCGAGCCGGTCATAAGATCGGTGGCCTTGGCGGTCTTGGGGAAAGCGATGACGTCCCGGATATTGGGCGCACCCGTCAGCAGCATGACCAGACGGTCCATGCCAAAGGCAATACCGCCGTGGGGCGGCGCCCCATACTTCAGGGCTTTCAAGAGAAAACCAAAACGCATCTCGGCGTTCTCAGGGGTTATCTCCAGAAGGCTGAAGATCTTCGATTGCAATTCTGAGCTATGGATACGGATGCTTCCTCCGCCCAATTCCATGCCATTCAGGACCAGATCATATGCCATCGCTTTGGCCTTGACTGGGTCGGTGTCCAGGAGATGCACATCCGATTCCTTGGGGCTGGTGAAAGGGTGATGGTTGGAATAGATCCGTCCCTTGTCATCCTTGCCGAACATGGGGAATTCGGTGACCCAGCGGAAAGCCCACTTAGGTCCTTTTTCGATCAGACCCTTACGACGGGCTATCTCCCCTCTAAGAGCTCCCAAGGAGTCATTCACGACCAAGGGATCGTCCGCGCCGAAAAGGAACAGGTCCCCTTCCTCCCCGCCGAGGGTCTTCATCAGTTCAGCTTGGACCTCGGGCGGGAAATACTTGGCGATGTTGGAATCAAGCTTGCCGTCCTTGACCTTGAACCAGGCCATTCCTTTGGCGCCGTATTGGCCCACATAGGCCGTCAGATCATCCATATCCTTGCGGGAAAAGTCCGCGCAGCCCTTGGCGTTCAGGGCTTTGACGATGCCGCCCCTGCCCAGAACATCGTTGAAGACCTTGAATTGCGCCTTGGCGACGACAGCACCGACGTTTACCATGGGCAACGCGAACCTCATGTCCGGTTTGTCCGTACCGTATTTTTCCATGGCCTCATCATAAGAGATGCGCTCAAAGGGAGTCGTGATATCGACCCCCAGGGTCTCCTTGAATATCTTCTTCATCAAACCCTCGCCCAGTTTGTAGATATCCTCCTCATCGATGAAGGACATCTCGATATCGATCTGGGTGAACTCGGGCTGACGGTCGGCGCGCAGGTCCTCGTCCCGGAAGCATTTGGCGATCTGGTAGTATTTATCCAACCCCGCGACCATGCAGATCTGTTTCAACTGCTGGGGGCTTTGGGGAAGCACGAAGAACTTGCCGGGGCTGACCCGGCTGGGAACGACGTACTCCCGGGCGCCCTCGGGAGTGTTCTTGATGAGGATGGGCGTTTCGATCTCCAGGAATCCTTCGGCGTTCATGTATTCGCGGGCCGAGGCGGTGATTTCATGGCGGGCGATGAGCTTTTTCTTCATGTATTCCCGCCTCAGGTCCAGATAGCGGTACTCCAAGCGGATCTCCTCGGCTACTTCCACTTCGTCCTCAATGGGAAATACAGGGGTCAGGGAGGGGTTCAGGACCTTGACCTCGTTGCATCGGATCTCCACCTCTCCCGTGGCGATCTTGGTGTTGATGGTGCCTTCCGGCCTTGCCGTGACCTCGCCCTTGATGGCCAGGACCCACTCGTTGCGGATGAGGTGGGACTGTTTATGGACCTTGTCGGCCAATTGGGGATCGAACACGATCTGGGTCACGCCGTAACGGTCCCTCAGATCCACGAAAACCAACCCCCCGTGGTCCCGGCGGTGGTGGACCCAGCCCATGAGGATGACGGTCTTACCGACATCCGATTTACGCAAGTCCCCGCAATGATGTGATCTTTTCCATCCGCCTAGCATTTCCGCCACGTGAGCTCTCCTGTAATAAAAAAGGCCCTGTTCGGGCCGGTTTGAAGAAAACGTATGATAACACAACCTAACAGCGGTCCAAACCCGGATTTAAGCCCTGGGTTCCTTATCCATGTTCCGGACGGCCTTTTCCAATCCTTCCAGGGTCATTTCCTCGTCCTGGCGGGTGGAAAGCCGCCGGACCCAGACCTTCGCCCCGCCGGGAAAGAACTTGGTCACGGCCAGTTCGACGCCGTTATCCTGGGCCATTTTCATCTGTTTGACGAAATCCTTTTTTTCCAGGCATGTCTCCACCTGGATCCCCGTGTTGCGGATCTTTTCAGCCAGCTGGAGTATTTCCTTTTCGGTCTGACCATTGTTCGCGATGAAAACCGTGGGATGGAGCCCTTTGCCGGCCATGGGATCCCTACCCATCAGGATGGTCAGGATGCGCTCGAAACCCAAAGAAAGACCGACCGCCGGGGTGCCCTTGGGCCCGCCCAACTTTTCGATCAACCCGTCATACCGCCCGCCGCCACCGATGGAAAAGGCGTATTCCTTGTCCTCCACATTGATCTCAAAGACCGGTCCCGTGTAGTAATCAAAACCCCTCACCAGCAATGGATCGAATACCACCTGGGCGGTCGGATTGATCTCATGGACCCGGTGCTGAAGGGACAGGACCTTCTTCCCTAAATCCAATAGCGCGCTATCCTTGAGCGAACCCAGATCAGGATCGCCCGAGAGGGAGCGATTGATGAAATGCTGGACCTTGGCTAGGGTCGTTTCACCCAATCCCAGCCGGGCGATCTCCTTGAGGACTTCCTCCAGAGGTTGTTTATCCAGCTTGTCGACCGCGACCGCGATGGCCGGTATCTTTCCTATCTCCACTCCGATCTTCTCAAGGACGGCTGGAAGGAGCCTTTTATCGCTGATGCGGATCTTGAATTTTCCCACTCCCAGATCGTTCAGGACCCGGTCGGTGGCCAGAAGGAGTTCCACCTCATATTCGTCCGACTCGCTCCCGATGATATCGATATCACATTGGTAGAATTCCCGGAATCGGCCCTTCTGCGGCCGGTCCGCCCGCCAGACCGGTCCGATGTGGTAACAGCGGAAGGGCTTGCCCAGCTCATTGGCGTGATTGGCGTAGTATCGAGCCAAGGGCACGGTCATGTCATACCGCAAGCCCATATCCGACATTTCCCTTTTGACCTCTTGTACACCGGACCGGATGCGGCCCATTTCCTCCGGATCGTTCTTGATCGCGCTATCCAGTCCCAGTTGATGAAGGGCCAGGTCCTTGAACACGTTGGGCTTGTCCTTGACCGCCTTGCCCAGGGAAGAGAGGAAATCCTCCCCGCGTTTCATCACTTCGAACATCAGCTTCTCGTTCTCTCCCCCGCCCTTGCCCTGCAACACTTCCTTGTTTTCCAGGGCCGGGGTATCGATGGGCCTGAAACCGTAGAGCTGATAGTGGGACTCGATCACCCGGATGAGTTTTTGACGCAACAGGGTCTCATGAGGAAGCCAGTCCCTCATGCCTTTCGGGGTGCCGAACTTGGTGTTATCGCTCAAGGATCAACTCCGATATTCTCTCTTTATCTTCGCGATGGGTCTTATTGGACCTGTTCGTATTTTCCGCCTTGGATCTTCAGGATCGGCACCATTTTATCCGCCTCGCCTTGACCCCCGAAGGTGGTCCTGCCGCTGACACCCTCGAAATCCCGCACTTGGGACAACAGCGTATGGACGCTGTCCCGATCCAGGGAGAGTGAAAGCGCACCCAGTAGCAGCCGGGCCGCGTCGTAGGATTGGGCCGATAGGAGATCGGGCCTCTTGGTGAACCGTCGAAGGTAGTCCTCGGAGAACCTTTTGACGACGGCCTGCTGGCTGTCCGTATAAAAGCCGCTCACGAAATAGGACCCTTCCAGATCCTTGACCCCTTCCTGAAGGACAGTCTGGTTTTCCCACAAATGGCCTCCCAAAAAGACAGGATTGAGGTCATAAAAATGGATCTGGGACACGAGCAGAGGTATTTCCGCCGAATGGGCGGGAAGATAGAGCGCCTGATAGGAAGCCAGGCTTCGAACCATCGAGGCTGGTTTGAAAGGGCTATAGGTCAACCGGCTTTGATAGATCCTGAAATAATTGTTCTTCAACGGATTCAATTGGTAGGCTTCCAAGCTCAGGGTGTAATCCCAGGTTGGATTGGATGGGTTCCAATCATTGGCGGGATTGGTCTCCACGATCTTGCCGGTGATCAGAAGGGAAGTCCTGATACTTCGGGCGATCTCTCCCCATTGGTCGGCGGTGACCGTCAAGGTCGTCCCCTTCGGTTCGGACGGCAGACTGGTCATTGCCTGTTGGACCAGGTCGTCGTTTCGAAGGATGAAGTCGCTCTGGTCCTGGAATGCCGACCGAATGGTCGTGTTGACGTCTTTACCGATGGATGGACAAATCGTGTTGGAAAGGTTCTCTACCAGGGGTACCAGGGCCACCGCCGTCAAGGTAGGCGTATTGTTTTCCGGGCCCGAAGGATAGCTATCCATCAGGTCTTTGGCCTTGATCAAGACCTTCCCGATCTCTTTTTTCAAGTTGTAGTTCAACTCGTCCGAACGGCGGGCGTTTTCCCTGTCGTTTTCCTTTGAATATCCCGGGTCCTGCCCGCCCAGGGCGATGATCTGCTTTTTGAAATCGGTGGCGGAAGGGGGGTAGATCTGGGAAGCGGTAACCGTTCCCCCGATAGCCTCGACGGTCTTTTCAAAAGCGTTGGAGAGGGTTTCCCCGTAGCCATCGTCCGGCGCCAATATGCCGAAACTTTTGAATCCCAGTTTCTCGACCGCGTAATGGGCGATGGCCCTTCCCTGCATCTCGTTGGTCATGCTATTGCTGAAAAGATAAGGTCCCAGACCGGAAAGTCCGTCCCGGCTGTTGGAAGGGGTGATCAAGGTGATCTTTTGCTGGTTGGCCAAAGGCGCCACCGCGGCGATCTCGGAGGCGACCACCGGTCCGATGACCGCGTCCAGGCTGTTATCCTTGGTCAATTCCTGGAAAACCTTGACCGCCTGGATCGGGTCCCCCGTCGTGTCCCGGACCAAAAGGGTCATTGGTTTCTTCGATCCGCCGTTCTTATTGGCCTGCTCCACCGCCAGGGTCACCCCGTTCAGGACCGATTCCCCGAAGCTCTTGAAGCGTCCCGTCATGGGGACCAACACGCCGACCTTCCAGGTCTTCCCTTGTTGCAGGCTCTGCATGGATTGCAAAAGGAGCTGGGCCGAGGGGACCATGGAATGCTGCGGGCATTGTTGTATGAACTGGTTCAAATGGGCGATCGAATCGCTTTGCTGGGCCGCCTGGGCTTCCTTGCTTCCCAATTGGAAAAGAGCGGAGCACTTCGAGGGGGAATCGGGATAATTCTCGACGAACCGGCTCAGATCCTCCATGGTCAAGGAATAGGTCAGGATGAATTCCATCATTTTCCCGCTTTGTTCCAAATAGAGGGATTTGGGATATTTATCCATCAAGGACTGGAACGCCGCCATGGCGGCCAAATAATCTTTTTTCTCGAAATAAACCTGACCCACCATGTACTGGGCCTTATCCAATTGAGGCAGGGACGTCTGTACATGAAGCATTTTTTGATAGGTTTTCAGGCAATCGACATAATCTAAGCTGTTGAATTGGTATTGGGCGACAGTATAAAAATCTTCCAGATTTCCCGAATTGACATCGGCCTGAGCGGTCTTGGCGAAAGAAGCCTGGAATTGGGCTTCACTAACAGGAGGGTGGATGTTGACGAGGGAGGGAGCCTGGGGCCCGGCCATTGGAGTCGGAGAGGCGGAAACCATGGGTTGGGACAGCGGATTGACGGCAGGTCCCGGTTTGACCGTTTCCTTGGGTGAACAACCCAGGACCAATAAAAAACCGATAAGAAGCCATGAGCGATTTTTCAACTTAGCATCCCCCTTGGAGTACTGTGACCATTTCTTTGTCCTCGGGCCCTGTGGACCCATCCGGCCTTTTGGAATAAACACCGAAATCCAGCCATTTATAGTTCCAATAAGCCCAGCCAATGCCCATTTCTTTGAAGAGCCCCACCACATCCCTTGTCCAATTCAGACGGGTTGTCCGGGGGGCCTTATCATAAACCCCGAATTCTCCGCAGTAAAAGCGGAATCCTTCCTTCGTATAACGCTCCACCGGCTTTAAAACCACCTTTAAACCTTCCCGGTCCCAAATTTGGCTTCCTTCTTCCATCAGGGCGGCACGGGTCGGGGCTGATAACTCCTTGGAAAGATACTCATCCACTCGAGGGAGGCCGCCGGGATAATGAACCTCTTCCTGATAAGCTTTCCCATCCTTCCACCAGGGCGCGCCTTGATGGGTCACGAACATGGGCAAGTAGAAATGGAAACTATAGACCAGTTGATGTCCCCGCGCCCGTTCCACCAGATCCCCTAACCTGGCGACAGAAGCCCAAGAAGTCGATTCCAGAAGGATTACCCTTTGCGGGTCCACGCTCCGGATGGCCTCATAAACCCTTTGAGCCACTTTGTTCCAATCCCCCGGATCCTTGGCGGTGGGTTCGTTCAAGGTATCGAACCAAAGAGGACCCTCCGTCCCCTTCAATTCACTCGCCAACTCCGCCCATAACCGGCAAAAGGAATTCAAATCTTCGTCGTTTTTCCATAGATTTTCAAGTTCGGGTTTGGCGAATGAATGCCAGGGAACCTGATGCATATCCAGGATGGTCAAAAGGCCCGCGTCAGCCGACCAATCCAATACTTTTTTCAGGATCTTTAGCCTATCCTTCGCGAGGGAACCCCGTCCTTGGTCCTCAAAAAGCCATTGGGCGTCGAAAGGGAGCCGGATCGAATTGAATCCCCATCGGGCGATCCTTCGGAAGTCCTCGGCGGTGATGAAATTTTTGACATGGTCTTCGGAAAGATCCGATTGTGACAACCAACCGCCCAGGTTGAAACCTACCGGGCGAAAATCGATCGAGACATCCATGATTTTTCCTGAGGAATGTTTTTATACGCCGGTGTGTCCAAAACCGCCTTCGCCGCGAGCCGTGTCATCCACCTTTTCCACCTGAACAATCTTGGCGTGCGCCACCGGCGATATCAGCAATTGGGCGATCCTGTCACCCCGGTTCAACACCACCGGCGATTGGCCGTGGTTGATAAGAAGCACTTTCACCTCGCCCCGGTAATCCGCATCGATCGTCCCGGGGGAATTGGTCAGGGTGAGACCTTGTTTCATGGCCAGTCCGCTTCGGGGTCTGGCGCATCCCTCGTAACCTGGCGGTATGGCCATTTTCAATCCCGTCGGCACCGCCTCCCTTTGACCAGGTTGGATGGTCAGGGATTGGGTCAGGGCTGCCTTCAGGTCCAAACCGGCGGACCCTTCCGTGGCATAGGCGGGAAGCCCCAGGTCCTCATTGCCGGGCAATATCTCGATTTTTAAAAGTGGTTGTTCCATGGTCTCTTTTGTCAGGGGGAGGTTAGGCCTTATTGACTTCTTTGCGGACGTTTTCTTTCATGGTCTGGAAGGTCTCCGGTTTGAAAGCGAAAAAAGGATATTCACGATAGCCAAGCACTTCCCTGGTCGCCTTGATCTTGGAAATATCCAGTAGCCCTTGTTCCAAGGCCTTGAGGGGTTCGGTATAACCTTCATAAAGAGCGCTATTCACTTCTTTGATCTTTTGGGAAGCTTCCGCTTTCTTCGCTGGATCCTTCAGCGAACCGATCAAACGTTCCTTCTCAGCCGCGAGTTTTTTTAGTTTCTCGTCGTTGAAGCACTCCAGGAACTTGGGGACCATGAAGGCCGGCAGGGCCGCTTGCCAGATATCCTTTTTGGTGAAAAGGTACTCAGGGTTCTTTTCCAACGCCCTCTCCCACCATTCGATGCCTTGCTCATGGTTCAGGATGGTCTCGATGGCCCCGCTTTCCTCTGGGTCCACCAGGTAAGTGGCGGTCGCCACGCCGTATTCCAGCGCCTTCACCTTGAAAATCTTCTCGAAGAATATGTCATTAACTTCCTCGTAATTACCGCCGCCCATGCCGTGGATGAAATAATCGCAAAGATACATCCGGCAAAAGAGGGTCTGGGGCATGGCCTTGGGCCAGATCATGATGGGGAGGGTCCCTAATTCGGCCTGCATGTTATCCAGGGCGACCGAGTAGTTCCCATCCCCGCCTTTCATCTTGAGGATCAGGTGCTTGCCGTCGGTCTTGGCCCAGAGGGAATGTCTTTGATGGTATTTGGTCACTCCCCAGAAGGGTATCTCGAACCACCAATCCTCGAACTTGAGGTTCGGAAAGGGGGACAAGTCATGTTGGATCTGGTGGATCTGGCGGTATTGAACCAGGGACTGGTTGTAAGCCTCAGTCAGTTCTGGCAGGTTGCCCATCCAATAGGCCAAGAACTTGAAGAAAGGTTCTGAAGACCAAAGCTTATGCCCCTGCAGGAAGACCCTTTTGGTCTGGCACAGCTCGTCCAGTAATTTCAACGTGAAGAGATGGAAATCATTCCAGGCCGCGTTATCTTTCAGCCCCTTCATGAATTTCTCTTCGTAGCCCTTCATGCTTTCCTTGACCCCATTGGGGCAAAACACCTGGGCCTCGGAAAAGATCTTGTGAACGGCCTCGTAATCGGGGGAAGGCATGAAAGAATAGGGGGTCGTCTTTTCCATCCCCTGATGGTCTTTGGAATGGAAGAACTCCAGACGTTTCCGTCTGGCCTGGCCCATTTCCTCCACTTCGGGAAGGTAATGTTCGTATTCGGCGACCAGGGCCGTATCGGTCAGTTTATGGCAGGCTGTTCCCTGGACCGCTTCGGCAAGCAGGCTGGCGGCCAGGCATTTGACCCACAGACCGGGATGGAAAAAGACCGGCTGATGGCCGCTCAGGATCAAGGGTTGGTCGGTGGGTAGTTTGAGGATCTCCCGGACCTTCAAGGCGTTTTGGCCCCAATAGATCTCCTTCACGTTCCTTTCACGGTTGCGAAGCGCCTCCTCTTTCCATTGGGAAAAAGGGGGATCGAAATAGAACTCTCCGTGGTTTTTCGGGATCTTTTCCGTAACTTCGTTCATGAAGGACGCCTTTATCTACTTTTTTGCCATCAACCTGTTGGCACTCTGGGCTGGCAGGTCCCTTGGATCAGTAATTATTATAGCCAGATGACCTAAATAGAAGAAGAAAGACCGAGCGTTCGGGCCTCGTCGTTCATCACTTGCAAATAATGATTTAATCGTTCATTCCTGGAAGCGAATTGATTGTTGAAGTTCCTGCTATGGTCCTTATAAATGAGCGGAACGGCGCATTCAGTTACCGTTAAACCGACTTTGGCCGCCCTCAACCAAACCTGAATGGGGAACCCATAATTCGTCTCGTTCAAAGTGATCTTTTTCAGCCCATCCACCCGGTATCCCTTGAAGCCGCAAAAACTATCGGTCAAGTTATAGTTCGTAAGTAGTCTGAGTTTCTCCGTGATGATCTTATTGACCTCCAAGCGTTCGATCGGCGGGGCGTCGGTGGCCAGGAGAGGGTTCAAATACCGGCTTCCTGAAACGATGTCGAACCGCTCCAGCTTTTCAAGGAAACAAGGGATGAATTCCGGCTCATGTTGTTCATCCGCGTCCAGGGTGACACAATAGGGATAATCATTCTCTTTCGCGTAATCGAACCCATCCATCAGGGTCTTTCCATACCCGGCGTTCTGAGGGTGCCGGATCACCGCCTTGATCTTGACCCTTTCCAGTATCGAGGGGGTGGCGTCGGTCGAACCATCATCCACGACCACCACATCGGCGTTCTTGAACTCGGAAAGTTTCGCCAGGACCCTTTCCAGGGTCGGCGCCTCGTTATAAACCGGGAGGATAATGGCGAATCTCATGGAATCAGGGCATCCCTTTCAAAAAATACTGAGTGGGTAAGGGTAAGACTGTCTTCCCAAAGAAACAAGCCGGATGGACATTTTTCAACGTCAGTGTGGATTCGGGCTCGGTTTTAATGAGGTATGGTGGCTATGTTGTCCGGGGTAGGTTGGGCCACTTCCACCGGAACCAATTGAACCGACGGGGTAGGGGTTGGATAAGTACCAGAGCCCACCATTGGGGCCGATGTGTTATCCGGGGCGGCTTGGGCGGACTGGCTGTTATCCACCGGTTGGGGCAAAGCGGGCAGTGAGGGATTGTTGGTAGTTTGGTCCGCTGGAGCGGCTGGTTGGGCCTCAGGCGCCGCCGGGGCGGCCGGGGCAGCTGGAGCGGCGGGAGAATTGTTCCCGTTCGACACTGGGGTTCCCTGTTTGGATTGCGCTAACCTTTTATTGTAATCGGCCATTTGTTCCGCCTGTTTCTTGGTCAGGAGGGGCTTCCGGACATCGATGATATGTTGTTTGACTTCTTGATCTTCAGGAACCAATTGGGAGTATTTTTCCCAATGGTAAAGAGCCAATCCCATTTCCTCATCCCGTTCCATGATCTTGGCCACTTGTTTATGGGCCTGGGCCTGCTGGTCATCCTGAGCGAGGATCATCAAATATTCCCGACGGGCGTTGTCCCATTGCCTGTGGTTCTCGAAATAATCAGCCAACTGGTAATGCGCCTGGATGCTTTTGGGATTCAGGTCCACGGCGGCCTTGTACTGTTCCACCGCCTTGTCTTCCTGCTCCCGGTCCATGTAAACATCGCCCATTTTCGACCTTGCGCTGGTGTTCAAGGGATCGGCGTTCAGGGCTTGATGGTAGTAGGCCAGGGCCTCGTCGCCATGGTTCATTTTCTTATAGGCATCGGCCAGTCTTTCGTCCGCTTGGCTGTTATCCGGGAATGACTTGACGGCGAGTTTCAATTGGGAAACAGCGTTCGAGTATTGTTTCGTCTCGTAATAGGCCATGCCCAGATTGTAGTGGGCCGAACCCAGGCTGGGATCAAGCCGGAGGGCCTTGAGGGCGTAAAGAATGGCCTCGGGATAATCCTTCTTTTGGAGCAGGACATAGGACTTGTTCGAGAGAGCCAGAACGAAGTTTGGTTGGACTTGGAGGGCCTTGTTGAACTGTTCCAGGGCGTCATCCATCATGTTTTTCTGGGCGTACAACTTCCCCAGATTGTTCCGGGCCTGGACGTTATAAGGGTCTTTTTCGACCGCTTCCTGGTAATACTTGATGGCTGTCTCGTTACGACCTTCCTTGAGATACACATTTCCCTTGTCTGAATAATATCGGCTATCACCGTCAGCCAGAACCCAAACGGGCATCAGAACCAGGAATACCAAGGAATAGAGCGGGAAAAATCGGCTGATTCGTAAGGGCATCCAAACTCCTTCGGTGGACTGGAAAGAACTCAATACCAGCGGAAGAATGATTTTACGGGAGCGGTTTTAACCCGTCAATGTCCAAAAACGCCGGGACATTGACGATTCAGAGGGGTTTTGAGCCGGTTTTGACCTTCAGGATAAGATCCACCCATTGGAAATTTCGCGCGGGCGAATAATTGGGGATCAAAATAATATTCGAGAAAAACAGCTTCAAGTCATTAATTCAATGATAAACCGAACGGCGGAGCCACCCTGACCAGAATAATCCCCAAGGACGTTCCGAATCAAATTCGGGCGATCCTGCTCGACCCCGACATCATGATCGAACCCTCGCTCAGGTTGGCCTCGACGGATTCGGATGGGGTCACTGGAAAAAGATTGGTCGCCACGAAGTGGCCGAAGGATAGCAAGGGACGGGAAGCCGCGGAAATAGCCACGAAAGGTTCGGGCTGGCCCAATCCCCGAGGCGGAACTTCCCTGCCGAACGCACGAACACCTAAAAAATATCAGTTATATAAATCTACGTTAGTCCTTTAGAATCCCCGTAGCGAATGACTTTCTAAGTCATTGTTTTACCTCTTTGAAGTCATCAGGGTCATACACTTGGGATCCTTTCGGAAAACACTATTAAAAAAGTTCTATCGGTACGACATTACAGTTAATTTGCGGGGGCCCTCGTCATCAATCGTTTCATGCTGGGTTAATGGAGGTCGATTTGGATGGCTTAGGTAAGCCACATAGGGTTTACTGTTATCAACAATTAGAGAAAGATCAGTAACGTAACCATTAGAAAATTTTTGTTTCCCTACAAATACCCAGCTATCATCAACAAATTTCATTACGGAAATCCCGATCCCAGAGTAATCATCATATTCGTTAGCTGTATACGCTATATAAGGCACACCATTATCGACATAAATTTTCTGGATGGTTCCCGAACCAGCGAATCCAGGGTCTCCAACCTTCATCCAATCATTACCAACAATTTTCATTACCGTAGCTTTGTAACCATTCATAGCATCCATAAAAGAAACATACGGAACACTTTGATTTACAAAAAATGACAAGCCATAAACTTTGTCTGAGCCGTATCGAGGGCTCCCAACGCTAACCCAATCGTTTGAAACATATTTCATAACTGTAATTCCCAAAGTATGGTCAAAAAAAGCCGCATAGGGCGTGTCATTATCAAAATCAATAATTTTACTGGAGTTAGAAAATTCTTTGCCTACTTGGATCCAGTGGCCTTCCTGATAAAGCATTAATGCCGCACTATCTTTTTGGTAAGTTCCTAAAATTATCGATTCAGAACCAGACGAATTATTATTACCAACCCAAAGGGCAGAGGGGTTGAATCCAACAGGTTCATCGGTGAATTCGGGTGAGCCCAAAAGTACCCATTTTTCGCCATTAAACTTCATTACCGATGGTTTGCCACAATCATCCCAACTTTCACACTTTGTAAAAGCCAAGTATGGAATGCCTTTGGTAACAATAAGGTTGTGTATCTTTTCTGGGTGTAAAAAGAGGTGGGCGTAACATGGTGTTGTTCAAAGACACCATTCCTAATAAAAGGAGTTACGCCCATGAGAAATATACCGCAGTACCTACAGGCATTAGCAAGGCAAAAGGTGGAAAACAAAGTCCGAACCATGCTGGATCCCCACCTTCTGCAAAAATGGGCTGCCGAAGCCATTGCCAAGCAGGTGGGAGAGGCTCTTGATGCCCAAATGCTCAAGGAACGTAATGAATACCTGGGTCGCCAACCCTATCAAAGGCTGGAAGAACCGATCCATCGAAACGGGTTCAAAAAGGTTTCAGTACCATTCATTTGGGGTCTTCTGGGATTAAAACAGCCTGTTTTGCGCCGAGGTGGCTTTGTTTCCCCGACCCTGAAAGCCATTCGTCAAGCCGGGAAATCCTTGGCGGCCTTGTTGGCTAGTCGATTGTGGCTCAAGGGGGTTGGGGCAAAAGATGCCGCGATGGAGATCAATGCGGCGTTCGGGACTCAATTTAACAAGAATACGATCACCCAAGTCACCCAAACCTTGGCACCCGCGATGGAGGACTGGGAAAAACAGCCCCTGCCGAAGGATTTGATATTCCTGTATTTGGACGCACTGTATGTGAGCGTTCGGCGTCAGGAAAGGTTTGAAAAGACAGCGCTTTTGGTGGCCATCGGCATGGACAAGAACTTCAAACGGCATTTTCTGGGATTCCTGATGGGTAGCTGTGAAAGTCGAGAAACCTGGGGCGCCTTGATCCAAAATTTATTGGATCGAGGCCTTTTGGCTGAAACTCTACACTTGGTTATTTCAGATGCCCACGAGGGTATCCGAGAAGCCGTGAAGGAGTTGTTGAAGACACCGCACCAACTGTGTGTCGTGCACAAATTCCGGAATGCACGTGCTCGGGTAGCCCAAAGCAACCGGAGAGCTTTTGTCAAAGACTTCCATCAGGTTTTCTGGGCCGTCAATCGATCCCAAGCCTTGGTCGCCCTTGGGAAACTCAAGGCCACGTGGGAAAAGATTCATCCCAAGGCCGTGGAAACAGTCGAGCGGGACATAGAGGAGTACCTCCTGTTTTTTGACGAGGATCCTAAGTTTTGGACGATTACACGTTCCAGCAATCTGGTGGAACGGTTTGTGGAGGAAATCCAGAGGCGGTTGAAACCTGCCCGGGGAATGCAAAACGAATTCGAGTTGGAGAAACTGCTCTACGCCGTGGCCACGGCTCAGCAGGAACGGTGGAATCGTCTCAAAGTCCAC